>OCTW013400631.1_pt1 | contig 30956 bp, 20 predicted proteins | sample 1539671 | NCBI WGS metagenome assembly OCTW01 (sample SAMN02144230, study PRJEB22623) | gut metagenome | biome: sheep rumen | host: Ovis aries | place: New Zealand | reverse complement strand
TGACTGTCAAGCGGATAGCAGGAACCTTTTCCGTCGCTCTTATTGAATTCGATGTAGATTCTGGGGCCTTTGTCATCTTTCCCTGTTCCCCAGTTGGTATTCGTGGTCTGGGATGCGATACGGGTCTTATCACCGTCTGCGTAAATCTTCCAGTTGGCTTTCTCATCCGTGTCCGCTCCGGTTCTCAGCTGATTCTTAGCACTGGTCGCGGAACAATATAGATACTGTCCTTCTTCAGTTTCCATCAGGAAACAGTTGTCAACGGTGCCCGCCTTCAGGGTGATAATCTGGACACCGGAAGTCGGGTTGACAAGTTTGCCGTCAGAATCGATAAGGGAGCCGATGGAAACACCCTCGCGGTTGGAGGTGTTCTGCGTCGTTGAAATGGCCACCCGTCCCAGGGCTGCGGTGATTTGATCCACCGAGGCAATGATAATCTGGTCACCGGCTTTGAGGGTGGCAAGGTCTGCGACAGCAACGGGTGCGAATACCTTGGCGGCTTCTTCCGTCGCACCGGTCATATCGATGGCGAACTTGGAAATGGTGCCGGCTTTGAAAACTTTACCGGCCGGAACGGTGATGTCCTTGATCAGGTTGCCACCTTCGATAGCGACGGAAACCTTGAGAGTAGTGCCGGAGATGTCCACGGGACCGCAGGCAAAGTAGACGTTCTCCGTCTTGTCCGTGTTGATGGTGATGACATTGCCTTTGTTGTTGACATTGACGGCACCGGTAGAAGGATGGTACATCCAGCGGCCGGATACGCCAAGACTCTCGTCGAACGTGAGCGTGATGGACTTGACGGCCTTTCCTCCCGTGGAGAGGTTGTTGAGCGTCAGCAGACCATAGGCGGTAAGATGCTTGAAGGTCAGGTTGATCGCTTCGGGGACCTCGGCGCTCTGTGTGGAAGCACCCAGCGTAATGATGCCGGCAGGATCAACGGAGGTAGCCGTCGGCGTCTGGCTGGCGGGAACCGTGAACTGGATGTAGTCCTGGTTCGGTTCATCATCTCCGCAGCTGACAAAAGCACTGTTGGGCGAGAGGACAAAGAACTGATACGGGGAGGTCGCCTTAGAGGGGCACTCGGCCACAAAAGAAGCCGTCTTGCCTTCCTGGGCCACCGAAACCGTGTATTTCTTTCCTTCTACGACGGTAGCATCGTTCTTGGCCCCGGGGGTCTTGCGGGCCATAACCTTCACCTCGTCGCCTTCCTGCCAGAGAACAGGATACTTACCGGCTTCGGCCGTGCCGAAGGTGGCTTTGGTCTCAGGTCCCTGCATCGTTACATTGAAGGAAACGCCGGTTTCTTCGGCCATTTCCTGCATTTCCTTTGCACAGGAAACCATTGCAGTGGCTGCTACAGCCACGGCAAGAATGGTACGGAATAACTTCTTCATGACACAGATAAATTAAAAGTTACCCCAATCTTCTTCGGTGGCATCGTTGATGCTACCGTTTCCGCTTACGCAGAAATTCTCTTCCAGAGCAGCGTCCAGAAGTTCGCAAACCGGTACCAGATAGGCCTGGGCTGCGGATTTCAGATTGTTTTTAATCATTATTGATAACGTTATGTTGTTAATAAAAATAAACAAGTGTGGTGTACTGTGGTGTATTATACCCGTGCAAATATAATTAATTCGTTTTAATTATCCTATCTTTTTTTGAAGAAACCGATGCAGGACATTACGGGACGGTTGTAGGGCGACCGCCCGTCTTCTTCCTTGGAATTGAGCCGCTGGCCACCGGCGACCATGGCCGTGGATCCACCGCCGTCCAGGTTCAGGGCGCTGACGCAGCCGATTCCCTTCATGACCAAGGCCACCTCCTCCAGGTAGGCGCCCTGGCTTTCCCGGGCCAGGCGGCCGTCGCAGACAAAGAGGACCACCTTCCCGTCGGCGGTGCAGCCCACGGCAGTGCGGTCGGGATGACCGTCATAGACATCGGTGGGCCAAATGTCATAGTTGGAATAGAAATAGCCGGAGGCCGTTTTCTGCAGGTCTGTGGTGCACTTTCCTTCGTACAGCACCAGGGGGCCGGTGCTGATGGCCTGGCGGGGTGTCCAGTTCATGATCGTTCCCGGCCGGGTGGCAGACGCCAGGGGATAGGTGGCCTCGCCCATGACGGTGGGCAGCGGGCGGTCGTAGTAGAAGATGGAACCGGCCGAAGGGGCGCTCACCCAGCCGCAGCGGGGTTTCCCGGCGGCATCCACCCCGAAGAATCCGCGCGTAAGCGGATAGCGTTTCTTGTCGTAGGCCCAGTAGGTTCCGTCCACCTCGTCCCGCCAGGGCTGCGGGATACCGTCGCTTATCACCACTCCGATGTGCCTGGTGCCAAAGATTCCTCCGTTGATGAGCACGTAGCAGTCTCCGGCGGCGGCAGCCTGCTGCTCCAGGGTTTGGGCCGAAGCCGGGTTGAGGACCCGCAGTTCCACATCGCCGGTGCAGTCCGCCAGGGCGTACCAGGCATGGAAGGGCCTTCCGTTCAAGGGAGAGGTGGTCTCAAAGATCCGGATACCTGTCGCAGGAGATGCGATTTCTTTCCATTCCAGGCTGACGGGGGCCGGCGCATCCGGAAGGGTGACGGTGGAAACCTCACTGTAGTGCACGTCGGTGCCATCCTTCACCCAGGCGCGTACCTGGTAGGTCTTGCCCGCTTCGAGGACCGCGTTGGGAACCACCTGCAGCAGGGATTTTCCGGCGCTGATGGCGGGACCGTCCAGGCAGATGTCCGCGACGGTGGGCACGTGTCCCGAACGGAGGCAGAGTCCGTGCGGCGCATCGTCGGAGGGGAGTTGGGACACCTTCCATGTTACGGCGGCGTAAGCGTAGGAGGTGAAAACCCGTTCAATGACGGGCATCTTGCCGCGGTCCGGGATGAAGAGGGATTCGGAAAAGGCGATTTTGGAAAGGGTGCCGCCATGGCCCTCCGCCTGGACTCCGAAGGTGTATGTAAGACCGCCCTTCAGGCCGGTGAAGGTGTACGTGGGAACGGTTACCCGGGCAACGGGCTTGTCCTGGCCCGACTCGCCGTCGGAACGGCGGAAGACATAGTAACGGGCGGCGCCGCTGACGGCCGTCCAGTCCAGGATAACGGTGTCGTCTCCCGTCTGGCGGAGGGAAAGGCCCGTAGGCGTATCCAGGGGTTGCGAATCGTCTTTGGATGAACCGCAGCCCAGGCAGAGCGCCAGAATGGAAAGAAGTAGGAACTTATTCATATTCAGTCTTTTTCGAAGATGATTACCAGGAGGCCGTTTTCGCCGAAGGTACCGCGGCCGGCCTTCCAGGAGGCGTCGCCCAGGGACTGGTTTTCGGTGCAGTGCCAGCCGGGAACGTCGATGCGGGCCACCTGCCTCCCGGGTGCGGGATTCGTGGCCACGACCGCCATCCTTCTGCCGTTCACGAAGCCGCGTGCGGTGATGGCCGGATTGTCGCACAGGATGCCTTCATCGGCTGTGAAACGACCTTCCAGCAGGAGCTCCGGCCAGGTGTGCCGGAGGGCGTTGACGGCGCTCAGATGGGCTTGATAGACCGGTGTCTCGTCAATGAGTCCGCGGCAGCGGAATACTTCGATATCGTTCCGGAGCCCCTTGACGAGGGTGTTGTTTACGCGGCGGGGAACATCGTTGTCATCGCGCACGCAGCGGTCGGACCAGATCACTTCCGGGAAGGCATAGCGGAACCACTCCGGAAAACTTTCGGGCAGGGCGGTGAATTCCACGATGTGTACGAAGTCGCAGAACCGGCTGGTGCAGTCGCTGAGCCACTCGGTCCCCAGGGCGAATTCCGGATTCCGGGCTTTGATATGGTCGCGGATCTCCTGCAGGGCTTCCGCCTTGTATCGGCCCGTGAAGACATCCTGGACGGGGTATTCGCGGGAAAGGTCCCAGTTCGGGAATTCCTCGGCCACGCCCAGCTGGTCGTAGAAAACGGCATCGGCTCCATAGGACATGGCCCGGTCGGCCCATTGGACCAGCTGGTCCCGCCACTCCCTCTTGGACATGTCTGCAATGACGAAGGTGCGGGAGTCGTAGTAGCCCAGTGCGGTACCTTCGCCGGTAAACTTGTAATGCTCGGTGAATTCGCGTCCCGTATTGTCCTTGTTGCTCACCCGGGACCCGCCGCCATTCCGGTAGAAATCGCTTTCCACATCGATCAACCGGCCGTTGAAATACAGCAGGAGCCGGTTCTTTACCGGTACGGTTCCGGTTTCCCGGAGCATTTGCCCGTACAGGGTTCCGGAGGAACGCGGAGGGAGGCCGGAACCGTACCGGAACGCCGCGATCGCCTCTTTCCAAGCCGACTCGCCGCCCTGCGAATCGTCAATCGTATAGTTCGGATATCCGTTGTCCATCCCTTCCTTCCACCAGCCGAAGGCCAGCACGGCGTTGCAGCCTACGGAAGCGCCTGCATCGGCAATGCGGCCCGGCAAGTCGGCGTAGGTGCGCAGATACTCTCCGTACTGGTGTTTGAAGATGATGCGCTGCCAGCCGGTCATTTCCCGGACCCACTGCGGAACGGGGGCGTGATGCCACCAGGTATCGGCCCAGCGGCGATAGATTTTTGCGGTCTGCCGCCAGCTGCCCTCATAGGGGACAACGACCGATGCGTCGTTGCGCCAGGAATCTCCGTATAGGGCGTTGGGATAGCGGTAGAAACCTGCTTCCAGGTGTTTGAAATCCCCGGTGGTATGGCCGATGGTGCCTGTCTCGGGATAGGTGCGCAGGCCATGCCAGGTCTGCTGCAGGGAGGTGTCGTGGCTGCCGAAATACAGGCCGTTCCCTTCTCCGATAAAGGCAAAGCAGTTGGAGGCCGCGTTGCGCGGATACTGGAGGTCGTACTGGCGGAATTTCTGCGCCGGCGTCATGTAGAGCGGGCGCACGTCTACGTCGGAAATCTTCCGGACGGGATCGTCGAACACCTGTCCGCCCGTATGTGTGGTGAGCAGCCTGTATCCGGCCGGAAGCTGCAGGTTGCCCACGAGCGGGTATTGCAGTTCGCGGATAACGGTATGGGGTTCGTTGTTCTCCAGGGAGGCGCCGAAACGCACCAGGGTGCCTTCCGTCCAGATTTTGAGATGCAGGGAGAAGGCTTTCCCGTCGAGGGTGTGATAGTCGAGGAAAACGGTATCTGCCACTGTTTTGACGAGGGGTTTCTCATTGGCTGCGCAAACTTCGATCTCTTTCTGTTCCGGGGTGTTGTAGTACAGGCGCCAGAGCGGGTAACCGCCGGCGTAGTTGCGGCCTTGGAAACAGAGTTTCTGCAGGCGTCCGTCCGCGTCGATTGCAATTTCCGTCCGGGGAAGGGCGTTCCGGTTGCCCAGGACGAAGCGGCAGATGTCATCGTACAGCGCCCGGTCTTCCGGGAGGGTGGATTCCGCCAGCTGGGTGAAGGCGTTGGAACCGGAATAGAGGGCGATGGATTTCTTTCCGTAAAAACCGGCATCCATGTATTCCTGCATGTAGCGGCGGACGCGGTTCTGAAGGGCGGGCACATCGGACCGGGTGAAAACGTGTTTGCCGGCATCGTCGGGCCCCATCGTCCCTTCCGGCATCTGGTCCAGGACGCCGGAGTACTCCATTTCCAGTTCCATGCCGCTCATGTCGGCATCCCGGATGGCGGCAATGGTTTTTGGGAAGGGGTGACGGCTTTCCCGGTGCAGGTCCCAATACCAGTTGGGCTGCATCCAGGCCTGGTCGATGCCGAGTTGCTTCCAGTATTTGTACCCGGGTCCCATGTGGTAGGGAATCCAGTAAAGTCCCTGTCCTGCGGCGTGGCACCAGTCTGCCAGTACGGGCACGATCACCTCCCAGTTCTTGTACCGGCAGTTCACGTCGATATCGTAGGGGAGATAGATCTCTTCCGAGGTGATGTAAAAGCCGGAAAGCTCCAGGTAGCGGGTGTCCAGGCGGGCGAAGAGCTGACGCGCGGTTTCGATATACCAGCGCAGGGCTTCCAGGCGGTCTTCCACCTTGGCGAAGTCCAGGTTGTCACCCCAGTAGGTGGTGGAGGAGGTCTTGTCGGAGAAGCGCTGGAACATGATGGCGTCGGGGATGCCGATGATCACGCCGCGTTTGCACTTCGGCGCGCCGATGCGCCGGGCCACCTCGGCACAGGACCGGTCAAGCTGCGCCACCGATCCGTCCGGCCCCAGCCAGAGGTCCAGCTGGTACTGCCAGACTTCCTTGTCGGCACTTTCCCCGCCTCCCAGAACAAAGGTCTTGCGGTGCTTTCGGGAACTGCCTTCCAGGAAGAGGAAGCCTTCGAACAGCCACTGTTCGCTGCCGTCGGGCGCTTTCCAGCTGACATGCGGGGCAAAGCGGGCGGCATCCCATACATAGGGCTCACGGTGCCAGTAACCGACCAGGGAAATGTCGGAGAAGGTGCGTGGAGCCGGCGTCTTCTGCCGGGTGGCTCCGGAACAGACGAGTGTCAGCAGACACGATAAAACCAGAAGGAAGTGCTTCATTTTTTCAAAGGGGATCCGATAATGAATTCACAAAGGTCTCGGTACATTTGTTTGTCGCCGGCATCGGCCGACGTGGCCAGCTGGTGCATGGCATCGGTGCCGGAATACACGGCGATGGGCAGTGTGCCGTACAGGCCGCTGTCCCGGTACATCTGCATATAGTCGTGTACGCGGGTGCGCAAGAGAGGAACGTCTTTGGCGGAGAAGGTTGGCTTGCCGCTGCCGTCCGGAGCGGTGCGGCCGTCGGCCATCACCGAGGCAACCAGCGAGTACTCGAATTCCAGTTCCACGCCCATCCGGTACTTCATGATGGCTTCCCTGGTATCCGACAGGGGATGGGAAACCTGGTTATGGTCCCAATAGTGGTTGGGCTGCATGAAGGCGTCGTCAAAGCCCAGCTGCTTCCAAACCTTGAAGCCGGGGGCCAGATGGTAGGGGATCCACCACAGGCCTTCGTGGCAGGAATGGGCGTAGGAGGCCATCCGGGGAACGATTATTTCCCAGTTCTTTTTCTGCCAGTTCCAGGTATCGGCGGACGTACAGGTCTGGCCGGCCTGCCGGAAGAAATCCGGATCCAGTGGCAGCTCTTCGGAGAGGACATAGAAACCGGCCAGCTCCAAGTGCTTGAAATCCAGTTCCTGGAAGCGGGCTCGGCAACGGTCCATGTACCACCGGATGGCGGCCACCTGGTCGTCCACCTTGGCAAAATCCAGGGTCCGTCCGTCCAGTTGCCCCCAATAGGCGGTGGCGGAAGATGCGTTGCCGAACTGCTGGTAGCGGATGGGGTCGGGAACGCTCATGACCACATAGCGCGCCTGCGGCGGATTGCCCAGTATCTCAGCGGCGGCCTGAACGGCAGCGTCCAGTTTCCGGAGGGCACCGTCATCGCCCAGCCAGGCCGTCAGGAGGTCTTCCCAGGAATCCTTGATGGCCGACTGACGGTCGTTCGTGAGGCTGTATGAGAGGTTCCGGACGGGGTCCCAGCCATCGATGCAGAGGAAGGCGTCGAACAGCCAGTGGGACTTGCCGGTCCCGTCCTGGTACGCCACGTGCGAGGCGAAGCGCTCCGCCGTCCATTCGGGCGGATTGGCATTGTGCCGGCCCAGGGTAACCAGGGTCAGGTCGGCAAAGGAGGGCGGGCCGCTGCGGGCGCTTTCCCACCGGTATAGGTTGTCCGGACCTTTTGGGGTGGTGAAATCCAGTTTCACGACGTTTCCCTGTTCGCCGGCAGCCCCGATTCCCTGAAGGTACAGGGTGTAGGGGGTTAGCGGTTGCAGACCGGACAGGAGGATGCTTTTGGTCACGGGCCCGGTTGAGCCGGTTTCCAGGGAGAGCGGCATGCCGGCGTCCACCCCGTAGCGGAGCGAAGCGGCCTCCAGCGCCCGGACCTCGAAACTGGCTTCGAAGGCGGTGACCTCCTTCAATTCCACGCGCACGGCGGGCTGGGCGGGCTTTGCAGGCTCCTCCTTCTCCCCGCAGGACGCGAGAAGAAGGAGGAGAAGTGCAAAGACCAGCCGTTTACTCATCATTGCTTACGTGGAAGAGGGACAGACCTACATTTTGTTTGACGACGGCAATGTAAACATCGGTTTCGTGCTGGTAGATATCCAGATCCATGCCGCTGTTGCCGGAAATCTTCGGGCTTCCGGTGGTGTCCAGTTCCTCGTTCTCGGTTCCGTTCTGGATGGCGGCGACATATACCGTCTTTCCGGAGGAGAGAATGTTCTGCCAGGCGGCCGTCTGTTCACCTTCCAGGATGATGAGGCGTCCGGCGGCCGAATTGTCCTGTTTGGCTACGGCGATGTACCGTTTGCCGGCGAGTTCAAAGAACCGGAAGGAGCAGTCGTTCCAGGTATTGTCCAGGTTCATGATGGTGGGGTTGTTGTCGGCACCTTCCATAGTGGCCAGATCCTTGGAGGACTGTACCAGATAGGATTGGGTACCGCCACGGGTGGAACCGAAACCGATATTGATGTTGTCCGGGAAGGGGAAATAGGCGCCTGCACCGGTAACGGGAGGGGCGGCGATACGGCCCACCAGATACAGGGTTCCGGTAACCTTGCCGCGCATCCAGAATGTGACGGTTCCCTGGACGGAGGCGAAGTCCTTGAAGAACAGGACGCCGTTCTGGAGGGTACCCCACCAGGAGAATGTGTCGCCCAGCCGGCGGGAGGCCCAGGTGGTCATGGTGACCTTGGACGGGTCTGCCTCGATGCCCTTGTCATAGAAATACAGGACGGGATCGCCGCCGGTATGCATGCTGGATACAGCCAGGACCGGTTTTCCTCCGTTGATGGCGGCATCGCTGTTGGGAATCACGCGCGGACAGCTGAGGTGGAAGGTCCCGTTGTCGATGACGGTTCCTACCGGCAGTTTCTTGAAGGTGGCGGCGTCCTTGAGGCTGATGGCCCAGAGGTTTTTGCTGCTATTGGTCTCGGCAATGTAGATGTAGTCGCCGTCAAGGGTGACGTTGCGGTCGGAATTGGCGGTAAAGCCGGGCAGGTAATCGCTCCAGGCTGCGGTTGCGGTGGAATAGCGTCCCCATTCGCGGACCACGTTGAATCCCTGTTTGCTCTCTTTCCATTCAAAGGCGATGTAGGTAACCACGTTTCCGTATGAGAGACCCTTCAGGGTGAAATCCTTGCCGTTCAGCGTGGCGGTCATGGCCTCGGTTTTGAGCCGGATGGGAACCAGATAGCTGGGGAACTGGGGCAGGACGCCGTCCTTGAGCAGGACACGATAGTCTACCGTGAGCTTGACGGTGCAGGACTTGCCGCCTTCGGGGAGGGGGGCGACGGGCGTTTCAATGGTCACCAGCCCATCCGGAGCGGCCATATAGTCCTTCCCCTGTTCCCTATTGTACGGCTCGATCAGGGAGTTGTCCGTTATGACGGGATAGGTGATTGCCATTCCCTTGATGGGGTTGTCGATGACCACGTCCAGTACAATGGATTCCTGCAGGGGCGGCTGGACACCGGACTTGTCGGGCTCTACGGTTTTCTTCTCGACCACGCGTGTCAGAAGGGTCTGGCTGACTTCGACACCGGACCGGTTGAGGTGAATCAGGAGGTAACTCCGGTCTTGCTGGACCTTGACGGTAGCATCGCTGGATTCCAGCAGGATGGGAATCACGTAAGACGCTCCGTCTCCCAGCCGGGCGGCCACCTGTTCGGGGTCCCAGGAAAGGGTTACCTGGCGGGCGGCCTCATCGGCCGGAAAATCGAATTCGGTGGCATCCAGGGTTACAAGGGATGCCGGAAGCAATTTGTAGGCGGTCTGGTGTTCCTTATTATAGGTGTTCAGCACGGCCTGGCAGTCCGATTCTTTCCGGTTGATGCGTACAGAAGCGGCTGTCTGGCCTTTTCCGCTCTTGGCGATGCCCAGGACATAGGACCCCGGATGCACGGAGGCTTCCACCACTTTTTCCAGGGAGGTGATTCCGAACGAATCCGGTACCATGAAATTGTCGCGCTCGTCCTGGATACAACCGGACAGGAGCAGCAGGCTTGTGATAAACAGGCTTATTTTTTTCATCATCCTTTCACATTAATGGTTTACCAACCCGGGTTCTGGGTGAAATGGGTCATTTCGGCCAGTTGGGTGCTGCCGAAGGGGAAGAGGTAGTCGCGGCTCTGGAAGACGGAACGCCCGCCGATGTAGTCGTCGCTGACCCGGTTGTAGGAGTCTTCGTAATTGTCGGCGGTCAGGTGCAGGGTCCAGTTCTCTACGTTGTACTCTTTCTGCGCAATCATGGTGCGCATGGCGTCGTAGTGGCGCTGGCTGCCCTCAAAGGCGAATTCACACATCTTTTCCTGGCGGATGAACCAGCGCAGCCATTCCTGGCCGGAGCGGGTTACCTCGCCTACGGAACCGCCGCCACCGGCGAAGTCGATCTCCGGATAAGCCTCCTTCAGGCCTTTCAGGCCGGAACGGGCACGCACCTGGTCGAGGTATCCGATGGCTTCATCGGCGTTGCGGGCCTGCTTTTCATTGCAGGCTTCGGCCAGGGTCAGGTACACCTCGGCCAGGCGGAAAGCCGGGAAAACGTAACGGATGCTGCTGTAGTCGGTGTTCTCTTTGAGCTGGTTGCCGGCCTTGTACAGGCGGCGCCAGGTATAACCCACACGGTTGCAGCCTTCGGTGGCTGAATAGGGTGAGGTACATTCCGTGTTGTTGTAGCAGGTGAAACGCTGGGCGTTGCTGTCCATGGGACGCTCGCAGGGCCACCAGAAGCCGTTGGGAACGAAATTGGAGTAGAAGCGGGCGTCACGTCCCACCGTGGAGTTGTGCGCCTTGAAGGGCTTGGCCCAGGAAGGATCCACGTCCACGAGTTGCTGGTAGTTGTCGGTCCAGCCGGTTGCCTGGTAGCCCGAAAGCGGGTCGACGACCGGGCGGGAATAATCGATGAGCCCGTTGGTCTGCTGGTATTCCAGCACAGGATAACGGCCGGATTCTGCCATCGGATAGGCATCCACAAGTTTCAGGGACGGGGTGATGAGGGAATAACCGTTGCGGCACAGTTTGCCGCCGGAAGGGAAGGAGAATGCCAGTTCGGCTCCGATGGTGCCCAGGAAGTCCTCGCCCCACTGGCGGTACCACCAGCCCCAGATGATTTCCGGGTTGCTGCTCCAGTTCTCGAACCAGATGCTCTGGTAGGAATCGGCCGCATCCTGGATACTGGCTGCGGGATTGCCCTTTTTGGTAAGGCTGTACTGGTTCAGGGACAGCAGGTCCTGACCGGCCGTATAGACCGCATCCCATTTCTTGATGTCATAATCCGGGAAGAGCTGTTTGCCGTCCTTGTTGACGAGCCCGGCATAGAGGCCCGTGCCGTTCTGCCCGTTGTACAGCGGGGAGGCGGCGAAGAGGAGCAGGCGGGTCTTCAGAGCCATGGCGGCACCCTTCGTGACACGTCCCATGTTGGAGGAAGCGGCGATGACATCGGAGATCTTGACGGGCAGCAGGGCGATGGCACGGTCCAGTTCCTTTACCATGAAGGTCACATTCTCTTCTACCGTGTTGCGGTCGATATCGGCTCCGTTGACGCCCTGGTCAGAGGCTACGGGATCCCCGTTTTCATCCATCCACAAGAACACGGGTCCGTAGTGGCGGAACAGACAGAAATAATAGTAGGCGCGGAGGAAACGGGCCTCGCCTTCCATGCAGGACACTAGTTTCTCGGAATCCTCCTTGTCGTAATGGAGGTTGTCGATAAAGGTGGTGCATTCGTTGATGGCTTCGTAGAATTTCTTCCAGATGTTGCCGCTGCCGACGCCGGTGGTGCTGGCGCTGGAATACTCTCCGCGGCGGACTTTGTACCAGTCGGTTTCGTACTGAGATTTTCCGTGGAGGGACTCATCGCTGCGCAGGCAGGTTCCGCCCTCGTTGGCACGGAGGTTCTCGTCTTGCGGAATATAGGAATACAGGCGGGCCAGGTACTGGCGCACGGCCACGGAGCGGCTCATGATCTCTTCCAGCGTAGCCTGGTCCTTGGTGTTGATATCGAAGTAGGAGTCGCAGCCTACGGCGATGCCGGCGCAGGCCAGCAGGGCAAGGATGAAGGATTTGATATGCTTTTTCATCTTACGTTCGTTTTAAAAGTTCAGGTTCAGTCCCAGGCTCACGTTGCGGGTGAGCGGATACACATTGCCGTAGGCGGATTCCAGTTCCGGATCCCACAGCTTGAACGCAGAGAAGGTGAGCAGGTTCACTCCCTGCAGGTAAATGCGGGCGGTGGAAATGTGCATCGGCTTGGTCCATTTCTTGGGGAAGGTATAGCCCAGTTCCGCGTTCTTCAGGCGCAGGAAGCTCATGTCTTTCTGCCAGAAGGTAGAGGAACGCAGGTTGTTGGCCGGGGTCTCGGTAGAGAAGCGCGGATACCCGGCGTCGGGTGAATGGGTTACCGACCAGCTTTTCTCCGCCACGTCGGCGAAGATCTGGCCCTGTACCTTTACGTTGGAAGCGGCGCCGCCATAGAGGTTGTAGCCGCCGATGATTCGGGTTACGTGGTCCATGCCGCTGAAGAAGACGCTGGCGTCGAAGCCCTTCCAGCCCACCGAGAGTCCGAAACCGTAGTTGATTTCCGGTACATTCGTGTAGCCGATGGCGACCACGTCGTAGGCGTCGACCTGGCCGTCGCCGTTGATGTCGCGGTATTTGATGTCACCGGGCTGGACGGCACCGAAGGTTTGGGTGGGCCATGCGTCGATTTCCTCCTGACTCATGAAGATGCCTTCGGCGATGAGGCCGCGCTGCTGGCCGTTGGCGAAGCCGGCCGTGTTCTGGTAGGCCCAGACCTGGGACGGCTTGTCGTCATAGACGCGTTTGTTGCGGTTGAAAGAGAAGTTCCCGCGGGCCGAAATGGAGAGGCCGCTGGGGAAGGTATGGTCAAACTGCGCGGACACGTCAAAACCGGCATTCCGCATTTCGCCGATGTTGGTGTACTGCGTTTTGCGCAGACCCACGGCGGAAGGCAGGCTCTGCCGCTCGATGAAGATGCCGCTGCGGTAGTCGTTGAAGTAATCGAACTGGATCTTGACCTGGTCGTTGAAGAAGTTTACCTCCACGCCGATGTTGCGCTTGAGCGCTTCTTCCCAGATGATGCCGGGGTTCCCGATATCGCCCACGGCGACGCCGGCGGTGTTCACGGGACCGGTGAGACCCCAGGAGAAGCCGGGCAGGCCGGTGTCCATGGTGGTGTTGTAGCCGAAACGCCGTCCGCCGCCGATCTGGTCGTTACCTACCTTTCCGATGGAAGCCTTGATCTTGAGCATGCTTACCCACGGTTTGATGTTCTCCCAGAATGGCTCGTTGGAAAGGAGGTATCCCACGGCTCCGGAGGGGAAGAAACCGAAACGGTGGCCGGGCGAAAAGTTCTCGGAGCCGTTGTAGCCGAAGTTGAACTCGGCGAAATAGCGGTCTTTGAAGGAATAGGTGGCCCGGCCCGCGATACCCAGGCTCTTGTACGGGAAGGTGTTCCAGTAGCTTCCCGGGTTGATGTTGGTCCTTTCCCGGAGGTAATACAGGAACATGGCTCCCACGCGGTGGGTGCTGTTGAAACTGCGTTCCCAGTTGGCCGAAGCCTCCACGTTCAGGACCGTCTGCCCGCTTACGCCCGAAGACGAAGTGTTGATGTATCCCGTACCGCTGTTGCCCTGCAGGGCGTACTCATAGTCGTGGATGGTATCGTTGTAGCGGAGGAAGTAGATCCGGGGCAGGATGAGGTTGGTATAGGAGGTGTTGCTTTTGGCGTCCCAGGAGATCTGTACCTTGGCGGTCAGGCCCTCCAGCAGGAAATCGGAGAAATCCTGGGTGACGGAGACCGTGGTCTGCGCATTCTGGGTGGATGCGATGGCATAACCCATTTCGTTGATCAGGTTGTACGGGTTGCGCCCGTTCTCGGGATTGGAGAGGGTCCCGTCGCTGAATACGACCGGGAAACCAATCGGGGAAATCTGCAGGGCGTAGTTGTAGATTTCGCTGATGTCGCTGCCCGGCTTGTTTTTCTTGGTGAACTGGGTGCTCAGGTCCATGCCCAGTACGGTGGACTTGGTGATGTTGATGTCAACATTGGTGCGGAAATTGAACCGCTGGTAGTTCATCTGGGCGTTGTACCGGTCATTGCTGGCCATGTTGAAGATACCGTCCTCGAAATAGTAGGAACCGCCGGCGTAGTAACGCACGTTCTTGGTACCGCCCGTAACGGCGATATTGGCCTTGAAGGTGGAGGTGCTGTTCTTGAACAGGGTCTTCATCCAGTCCACATTGGGATAGAGGTCGCTGTAGAGGATGGGGAGGGCGTCTTCGGCCGGATTCACCCGCTGAGACCGGACCTCATCGGACGCAAGGTACATGGAACGGCTGTAATCGTCGATCATCCCGGGCTGCATGGCGTTGAGGTAGTCGATAAACTGTTCGGCCGATGCCATTTCCGGAAGCCGGGTGGGGGAGGTGATGCCGGACTCGATCTTGACGCTGATCCTGGGTTTGGACTCGCTGCCGCGTTTGGTGGTGATAAGCACGATGCCGTTTGCACCGCGCACACCGTACAGGGCTGTGGCGGTAGCGTCTTTCAGGATGGAGAAAGAGGCGATATCTTCCACGTCAACCAAGTCCATGCTCCGTTCCACGCCGTCCACCAGGATCAGGGGATAGGCGTTGGCGCCGAAGGTGTTGACACCCCGGATCCAGAATTCGGCGCTGGAACCGGGTTCGCCGGTGTGCTGGACGGCTACCACACCGGCCAGTTTGCCGGCCAGTCCGGTGGACAGTTGTCCGACGGGAACCTGGAGCTGTTCGGCGCTGATGGAGGAGATGGACCCGATAACGCTGGCTTTGCGCTGGGTACCATAGGCCACTTTGACCACTTCCTGGAGGGTATTCTCCACGGGCGTGAGCTTGACGCTGATTTCCCGTTGGTCTCCTATGCGGACTTCTTCGTCTGCATAACCGAGGAAGGAGACCACCAGGATATCGGTGGACTTGACGCTTAGGGAGAACCGGCCGTTGTTGTCGGTCATGGCGCCGCGCGTCTCGCCTTTTACGAGGACGTACGCGCCTGCGATTCCCTGGTCGTTTTCGTCCAGGACGGTTCCCTTGATATCACGGCTTTGTGCCAGGGCTGCATCCAGGCTGCACAGGAAGGCGGCGAGGAGGGTCAACAGCCAGAGGGGAAACTGCTTGGGTGATTGAAACAACATAAATAACAAAGATAATAAGTTTTATCAAATAAACAGGGTTTTGAGTCCGGCAAAGACGGCGCCGGCGGGAAGCGGGGAAACGGACAGCCCGGGAAGGGCGTCGGCCAGGGCGTTGCGGAGCGGACGTTCCAGCAGGCTGAAGGATTTGCTGATCTGGCCGCCAAACCACAGGGTCTCTGTCCCGAGTTTTTCCAGCAGGGGCGGAAGGAACTCGCCCAGGGTACGGCCCAGATCGGAGAAGACCTCCTGTGCATCGACGTCCCCGGCGTAGGCGCGCTGTGCGATGAGATGGGCGGAACCGATATCCTGCCGGGTCCTGTCCCGGTAGGCGTTCCGGATACCCCGGGCCGATACGGCATCTTCCAGGATCCCGTCCGCATAGGGCAGGTTGTACAAGGACCGTGCAGGAGAGCCGGCGTCGTTGCATTGGGGCCTTCCGTCGATGGAATAGGCAAAGCCCAATCCGGTACCCATGGTGACCAGGGCGGCATTCCCCTGTTGGCCGCTCAGGACATGGGCCCCGAGCAGGGCGGCGTTGACATCGTGCATCATCCGCAGGGGAACCTCGTCCGGAATGCCGGCCAGTTCCCGGAAGGGCATCCCGTTCACGGCGGCGAATTTGTGTGTCATCCGGAAGATCCCTTCCCGGTAGTCGAACGGGCCGGGAATGGCCACGCCTACGCCGTCCGCCGGTGCCGGGCCGACGGCGGCCCGTAAGGCGGCGGAGATTTCCTGAACCGTCCCGTCCGAATGGATGGGAACCTGCCGGCCGTCTTCGCATTTGACGAAGGTCCCGCCGACGTCCAGCAACAGGGGTGACCGGTTAGAGGATGACATGTTCAAATCCGTCTCTTAAGAGGGTTTTGTGGACGCGGATAGGTTCCGCTCCCAGATTCTCGATGACATATTGTCCCATTGAGGCGGGAACGACGACGAGGTCCATGAAGGCGGCTTCGTAGCTGCGTTCGGGATGTGCCAGGGAACGGACCCGGATGCGCTCTCCGTCCACGAGGGTGAGCACATGGAAGCGGCCGGCGGTATCCTGACGGCAAGCCTTCTCGAACTCCAGCCTGCGCAGCGAGAAGTACAATTGCTCGTTCTCGCCCACGATGTATTCCTCCCAGCCTTCGCCGGAGGCAGCCAGGCGCGGTTTCTGGACAATGTAATCCTTGCTCGCGGGGTCGTGGATGACCGATGCGCGACGTTCCTGGTTTACATTCCTTTCCCCCAATTTGGTGTGGATGGGACGCTGCTTTCCGTCGAAGTCCAGCCGCAGGTAATCGTACATCTTATAGGTATAGGACCCGATGGTAAGAGAACCGATTTCCAGGATTACCTGGTTGCGGCCGCTGGAATGGATCGTACCCGCGGGCAGCATCACCTGAAGACCGGGTTTCGATTCCTCGTAGTTGACATATTTCATGTAATCGACCGGCTCGCGGCGGGTATCGGCCGCTTCGATGGCCCGGAAGAATTCCGGAATGTCGGCATCGTCCCGCCAGCCGATGAAGGTTTTGGCATCGTGTCCGGTCACTACGACGTAGTAGCTTTCGTCTTGGCGACCGAACTCGTCGAAGTTGTCTTTGTTGAACGCGCTGCCCGAGTGGCACTGGATGGACATGTTGCCGGTGGAGTGGTAGGAATCGTCGTAGTTGAAGCGAATGGGGAAATAACCGCCGAATTTCTGCAGGGCGGAGGGGCCGAGTACGGCCTGTCCTTCCTTCATGAAGAAGGTGCTGAAGGGGAACTCGACCACGGTGGCGCCCACCTGGACCAGGATGCTCACTTCCATGGGGATGAGGTCGAATACCCAGGCGGCGTTGCGCATTTCTCGGGGCAGGCCGCGCAGTTTCTTCATATAAGAGCCGCCCCAGACCCCTTCCAGATAGACTGGCTTGCAGCGGAAAGGCCAGGCGGCCAGAGACTGAAGGATGCTGCTGAAAGCATCGTAGGGGAGGAGCTTCATGTCCTCGGGACGGTCGGTCTCCATATACCAGTCCACGCCGCCGGAAGAAAGGATTTCGCGCCGCAGGCCGACGGCGACCTCGAAGTCGCAGTAGTAGCAGCGGCGGATGATGAGCGGTGTGGTGAGCGGGCTGTCCATGCCCAGGTTGATATACTGGCCGCGGCGGATGCGCAGGATGGATTCCTTGGGGGTGACGTCCATCCAGATACGGACGTCGTAACGGTCGCGCTGGCTGTGGACAAGACAACCGGGTCCGAATACGATGGTGACGCAGCCCGCTTCGGTGAGCTCGTTCCCGTACAGCGCTTCAATTTTCTGCGGGTCCAGCAGCCCTTCGTATCCGCCTTTGTATATGCGGCCGAACAACAGGGTAGGGTCTTCGCTTCGATCCCAGCTGAGACGGCTGTCCACCAGGTCCCAAAGCTCTTTTTCGGACTTATAGGCCGCGCGCCAATCCAGGGCGCGGGTTTTCAGTCCGCGCACATGCAGCTGCTGCTCCAGCAGGTTGGCGGCGCGGCCAAAATCGGCCGTGGTATAGCCGTCGAAGGCCACGCGGACGGCCTTGTTCTTGGCCTTGCCGGATATGTCTTCGGCCAGGCGGGCGAAACATTTCACGCTGCCGCCGGCCGTGAGGGCCTTTACCGCTTTATCGTCCAGCACCGGCCGGTTTACCGGCACGGGATCGTCGAACGGGAAGGGATTGTACATGAAACTCATGGCTTTCTATCGGATATAGTTGAACTCCATGCCCATCATCTCGGCAAAATCGGCCAGCTCGGCCGTCCAGTCGCCGTCCGTGATGGCGAAATGTTGCGTGGTGCCAATGCGGATGATTTCCTCGAACAGGCGGTTGGCTTCCACCTGCGGACGGAAAATGCTATGCGTGTACGTGGCCAGCAGGTGCTTGCCAGGCAGCGATTCGGCCAGAAAGCAGACCATCTTGTAGCGTCCGTCGCATTCCACCAGTTGGACCATGGTCTTGAGGCCGGGGGAAATCCGGTACCAGGCGAAAGGTGCACCGGCATGTTTCCAGGAGGTCTTGGCAAAGCGCACGTCCCGGGCGATCAGGACATTTCCCTGCCAAGCCGGATCCGTGTGGTCGTTGGGACCTGCGTGTCCGCCTGCGAACGTACCGAAGTCGTTCTCAATGTGGAAGGGCTCCAGGAAATTGACGTGCTGGGCGGAAATCAGTTTCAGGACGTAGGTGGCCAGGCCGGCGCCGATGTCGGCTTCGGGGACGAGTACGGAGACGTTCTCGTTGAACCATGGATGGTAGAAACCGGCACGGCAGCCTGCTACGCGGAAGGTCGCCTGGTCGATGTCGTTGTATACCATGATGTCGATATCGTTCTGCTGGGCCATCTTTTGCAGGGCCAGGGACGCTTCGACGCAGCCGAGGAACTTGTCGTCCTCCACATCGTCCATCACTTTGTAGCGGGCGGCGAGTTCATCTTTCCAGGCACGGACCTCGGCGGGATCCAGGTTGCGGATGATGTCGCCGTAATCGGAATAGGGGAGGTAATGGATTTCAGGGCCGATTTTGGTAAACAGGTCGTAATTGTCCAGATAGGTAGACCACATGGCTTCGTTCATGTTGGCCATCAGACCTACGTTGGATGAGCGCAGGATGGCGCGGGCTTTGGCGGCGGCGGCATAGGTGCGGATCTTCTCGGTCACCTGCTCGCGCGAACCCATGACCACCTTGACGTTCTGGCGCGGGACGCGGCTTACCGACCCGGAGGCTTCCAGCGAACCCACCAGGGTGCCGGCGCACAGGTAATCGATGAAGTCGTCTTCGTCCAGCGATGTCTCGAAGGTCATCCTGGGAACGGAAACATTGGTGAAGAGGATGGGGACGGGCGGCATGTCGCGCAGGAAACGGATCCAGGCAAAGTCTTCGCTCCAGGACAGGAACTGTACCAGGACGAAGTCCACTTTGGCGTTCCAGAACATCGACATGGCCCGTTCGGCATCTTCCCGCGTATAGGTAATCCCGGGCCATACCAGATCCAGGAAATCCATGGTGGCCATGATTTCTTTCACGGCTTTGTCCTTGCGCTCCCCGTACGTACCCCGTTTGGGGCCGGAAAGGTTCTTGAAGCGGGGCGAGGCTACCAGCAGCAGCCCGGCTTTGGGCTTGCGGTCTTTGAGGTTTTTGTTCATTTATCGGTGTATTTTATTGTAATCTTTTTGGTAAAACAGGCGGGCCACAAGGAAGAGAAGCACGCCGAATACGGCCCAGATGGCTCCGAGCAAGGGAAACGTGGCGCTCAGGCTGCCCATGCTTTCTTTCATGGCGCCGAGAATGACGGGCGCCAGAGCGCCTACGGCAAAGCCGGTGGTGATCATGGCGCTGGAACAGGAAGCATGCAGGTGTGCGGGCGTTACATCGTAGAGCACTGTGTAAATGTTGGCATCAAAGAAAGCCCGGAAAAAGCCCCAGCCGGCAAAGCAGGCGTACAGCACCCAAAGGGTCCCGCGTCCGCCCATCAGGAAGAGGAACACCGAGCCCAGCAGCAGGCCGGCTCCCTGGATGTACATGCGTTTCTTGTGGTCCTTGGCTCCCATGCGGTCCGACAGGGAACCGGCCAGCAGGACGCCCAGAAAGGCGGCTGCGTAGGTCCACAGCATGGAATGCAGCCCGGCGGTTTCCTGATTCTGGCCGAATTCTTCCTGGAGGAAGGCGGGTACCCAGGTCATGTATCCGGTGATGACGAAGATGAAGGCGCTGAATCCCAGCGTGAGCATCAGGGCCGTGGGGGTGGTGAAGACGGTCTTGAAGCCGTCCAGGATGCCGGGTTTGTCAACGGCCCGGGGAGCGGCAGGCATCGGGAGGTCTTTCAGCCGGACGGCCATGACCAGGCCCCAGACGATGCCGGCTCCGCCGAAGAGGATAAAGGCGTACTGCCAGCCCAGGCTGTCTGCGATGCGACCGGCCAGCCAACCCGCCAGGATGACGCCGACATAGTAGGCGGTCTGGTGGATGGACATTGCCCGTGCGCGCGTATTCGTATGATATTGTCCCAGCAGGGAATAGTTGGCGGGGCCGAAGAAAGCTTCGCCGCCGCCGGTGGCCACGCTGCGCATCAGGACCAGCATCACGACGCCGTTGGCCAGTCCGGTGAACATGGTCGCAAAGCTCCAGAAGAGGATGGCGGCCGTGATGACCCATTTCCGGCTGAAGCGGTCGCCGGCCCAGCCTCCCAAGGGTACCATGATGGCGTAGAAAAGGTTGAATACGGTTGCGACGAGGCCGACGGAGGTGTCCGTCAGGAGCAGGGAATCCCGGATGGCCGGCAGGACGGTATTGAAGACCTGCCGGTCTGCTTGGTTCAGCAGGAAAGCCATCCAGAGCAGTGCCAGCACCTCCCATTTATATACTTTTCCGTTCGGGTTCATGAGATGGGGTTGTAAACTGTGGTGTACTGTGGTGCAAAAATATGAAAAATAATTGAATGTACAACGATTTTTTTATTATTTTTGTGCGCATAAACCCAAAATGACACGAACCATGCGCCGTACTTTCCTGACATTGCTTCTCCTGTTGGTCCTGCCGGTAGCTTTGCCTGCCGCTGTTCAGCCTGTTTTCAACCGGGCGCCTCTGGCAGAAGTACCGTATGCGGAATTGCCCCTGGGAGCGATCCGCCCGAGAGGATGGCTGCTGGACCAGCTGGAACGGCAGCGTGACGGACTTACCGGACACCTGGACGAGTGTTATTCGGAGATTGTTGGAGACAACAACGCCTGGCTGGGAGGGGACGGGGACACGTGGGAACGCGGTCCCTACTGGGTGGACGGCCTTTTCCCGCTGGCCTGGATTCTGGACGACGCGGCTTTGAAGGCCAAGGCCCGGAAATGGGTAGAGGCCATGCTTGCCTCCGCCCGGGAGGACGGCTATTTCGGCAATGCGACCGATCATCCCTACATAGAGGGGCAGCAGCGCGGCAAATCCCACGACTGGTGGCCCAAGATGGTGGCCCTGAAGATCCTGAAACAATATTACATGGCTACGGGAGACCCTCGGGCCTTGAAGGTGATGTCCGGATACTTCCGCTACCAGGCCGCCCATTTGGACAGCGAACCGCTGGACCATTGGACCGAGTGGGGAAAATGGCGCGGCGGGGACAACCTGGCAATGGTGTACTGGCTATACAACCAGACCGGCGAGGCGTTCCTGCTGGAGCTGGGAGACAAGATCCATGCCCAGACCGTGGACTGGACGGGCCTGTTTCTGGACGGGGAATGCCTGCGTACCCAGCACGCTTTCCACTGCGTGAACCTGGCACACGGATTCAAGGAGCCCGTGGTGTACTGGCAGCGTTCCCGCTCACCGGAGCACCTGGCGGCACCGGACAAAGCGCTTGGGGTTATCCGCACGACCCTCGGTCTGCCGACCGGCTTGTGGGTGGGGGATGAAATGACCGATTTCGGCGATCCGGTGCGCGGCAGCGAGTTCTGCACCATTTCGGAGATGATGTTTTCGCTGGAAGAGATGCTCCGCATTACCGGAGACCTGCGCCGGGCCGACCACCTGGAACGCATCGCATACAATGCCCTTCCGACGCAGGCGACCGATACCTTCGACGCCCGCCAGTATTTCCAGCAGACCAACCAGGTTGCGTGTACCCGGGAGGTGCGTCCTTTCGTGACGGAACACTTCGGAACAGACAACGTATTCGGCCTGCTGAACGGTTATCCCTGTTGCACCTGCAACATGCATCAGGCCTGGCCGAAGCTGGTGCAGAACCTGTGGTATGCCACCCTTGACGGTGGACTGGCCGCGCTGGTATACGCTCCGTCCGAGGTGAAGGCCACCCTTCCGGACGGGACGGCGGTGCGGCTGGAGGAAGAAACGGCATACCCCTTTGACGGTTTGGTTTCACTGACGGTTGATTTCCATTCCCGAAAGGTGCGTGAAGCCGCTTTCCCCCTGTACCTGCGCATTCCGTCCTGGTGTACGGACGCCCGTGTCCGGGTGAACGGGGAGTCTTTGGCGGCGGACATCCGGCCCGGGCAGCCGGTCCGGATAGACCGTACCTGGCGGCGCGGCGACCGGGTGGAACTCATCCTGCCCATGGCCGTTTCCACCCAAAACTGGTACGGTGGCTCTACCGTCTTCGAACGCGGTCCGCTTGTGTACGTTCTTAAAATGCAGGAACGGTGGGAGAAAAAAGCCTTTGCGGGGGAGGACCGCGCTCAATACGGCCCATATTATTATGAAGTTACCTCTGCTACGCCCTGGAATTACGGCTTTTCCGCCAGCCTTGCGGGCAAGCATGCCTATTCGGTGCAGGTGAGCCCCGTCGATGCTTATCCTTGGACGCTTTCCAACGCCCCCGTAAGCATCCGCGTCCATCTGGTTCGGATGAAATACTGGGTTCCCTTCCGGGGGAATGCCGGTCCCATTGCGTATTTCGCCCAGGACGGGCGGGACTATGAAGGGGACGAGGAGGTGGAGCTGATTCCATACGGATGTTCTACCCTGCGGATCGCGGAATTCCCGACGCGGCCCTGACCGGGCTTTTTTATCCGAACAGATAGTCCAGGATCCATCCGGTGCCGGCGCCCGCCTGCAGGATCAAATGCAGGTAGGGTTCGAAGCAGGCTACATCCGGATTCGACCAGAAGACGGCATGGTCCATGGGATGGTCGCAGGTCCCGAGTACCCGTAAGCCGTTGTCTGCGTTGCTTAATTCGAAGCGGTATCCTGCTTCGGACGGGTTCGCGGCATGGAGGTCACCCATGAATACCGATTCCCCTTCCGCAAGTTCGCGCGAAAAGCGGATGCCGCCGGCAGTGAGGCCGACGCAGTCGTAGTCCGAACGCCAGGTGCCTTCGGGCTTGAAAGGGAAATCCAGCCGGGTGGCCGGGCCGGTCCCGGCGCCGTCCAGGACAAAGAAATTGTGGCAGTACACGTAGATGTCCAGGCTTTGTTCTCCGGTGTTCTGCAGCCGGTGTTCCAGGCGCAGCCGCCCGTCTTCAGGAAGAGAGACGGCTTTTTCGTAGGCATAATAACCCGGCAGCGTCTGGCGAAACAGGACCTGTTCCCGGGCAATCTCCACCTCGGTAGCCGGTGTTTCGACGATGCGATAGAGCCGGAAACGGTCGTAGGGAAGGCCGTCGTCTTCCAGCAGGCCGACACCGATTTTCAGCCGGGATTTCCCGTCCTTGCCGGCCGGCGGGCCTGCGGGCGAAAACTCTTCCGCCGGTCCGCTGACGTTGTCGTGCCGCCAGGGGTCGCACTGCCGGAGCCAGGGACTGATGTACCGGTGCCCCTGCGCCTGTAGTTCGGTGATGATGCCGGTCCGGTCGAAGCGCGTCCCCTGGTAATAGGGCTCGGCCAGGCGCGGATCGTCCATCCGGAGGAGTGTGCTGCCGTTCTGGAGAAGGATCATGATTTCCAGTAATTTTCAATCTCTTCCAGGCTCTTTCCAGTGGTCTCGGGGACATGTTTCCACATGATGTACAGGTAAGGCAGGCACATCAGGGCGAACAGGAAGAAAGTCCCGGAAGGGGTGAGCGTCTCGAGCATCCACGGGGTCAGCTGGCCGATGATGTAGGTGCCGACCCAGAGGGCCAGGCCGGCCACCGACATGGCCCGGCCGCGTACCCGGTTGGGATACATTTCGGAAAGCAGGACGAAGACCACCGCGCTGATGGAAATTGCCGTGCAGAACACGTACAGGAGGAAAAAGACCAGCAGGAATCCGCTTCCCAGGCCCAGGTCCGGGCCCCAGGCGAACCAGGTGCCGATGCACAGCAGGCAGAAAATCATGCCGCTCACGCCCCACCAGACCAAGGTCTTGCGTCCCACCTTGTCGATGATGAGCAGGGCGATGACGGTGGTGAGCATGTTGACTACGCCCACCAGGACGGTGGACAGGAGGGATCCTTCTCCGCTCAGGCCGGCGTCCTGGAAAATCTTGGGCCCGTAATAGAGGACGGCGTTGACGCCCATGAACTGGCCCAGGATGGCAATGGCGGAGCCGATGAGCACGGCCGTGAAAATGCCCTTCTCCAGCAGGGCGCTCCATTCGGACCTGACCTCGCCGGCAATGCTTTCACGGGTGGCTTCCAGCTCTCGCGAGGCGGTGGCTGGATCGGGCCAAATGCGCGCCAAAATGGCTTGTGCCTGTGCCGTGCGGCCCTTGACGACGAGCCATCGCGGACTTTCCGGAATAAAGAAAATGACCGTGAGGAAGAGCAGGTCGGGCAATGTCTCGCACCCCAGCATCCCGCGCCAGTATTCGGCATTGAACATGCCGGGCGAATCGATGGAGGCGTCCTTGAGGATGAGGTAATTGACCAGGTAGGCCAGCAGGAAGCCCACCGTGATGGCCAGCTGGTAAAGCGATACCAGGGTGCCGCGGCGTTCGGGCGGCGCCACCTCGGAAATATACACCGGCGAGACGATGGACACGATGCCAATCCCGAAGCCGCCGATGATGCGATATGCCACCAGTTGGTTGAAACTGCCGCACAGGGCGCAGCCGACGGCGGAAACCGAGAACATCAGGGCGGCGATGAGCATGGTCCGTTTGCGGCCGAGCGAATCGCTCATCATACCGGCGACCATAACGCCCAGGATGGAACCGATCAGGGCGCAGCCCACATACCAGCCCTCCAGGCCGACGGACAAGCCGAACTGGGCCTTGACAATTTCCGTGGTGCCGGAGATGACGGCGGTGTCGTATCCGAACAGGATGCCTCCGATGGCGGCTACGGCTGACAGGAAGATCACGTAGCCCATATTCGCTTGCGATGCGTTCATAACCTATTGTATGTCAAAATAATCTTTGTATCGGTCATAGAGATGTCCCGCCTGCCGGTAGGCCGACTGCGGACTCATGAAATGGGAGAATTCGAAGGTGATGGCCTTGTCGTAGCCGCAGCGTCTGGCGGCTTCCAGTTTCAGGCGCAGCTTGTCGAACTTGATGGGGAAGAACTTGATAGGCATGTCGCGGTCGAAGGTCTCGGCATTGGTCCAGCACTTCATTCCGTATCGGTCGGCCAGCTTTTTGTTCACGGAAAAGAAGGCGTCCAGCTCATCGTAGTCGATATGTCCGTCCTGAAAGGCGCAGGCGTCCACGTACTCGTGGATGCCGCTGAAGATCTCGTCCCAGTCGCGCTCGTGCGCCTCGATGGAAACGGCATCCGCCTTGGTGAGCGCGGCTCCTGCCGCCGCGACGGCTTTCTTGCCGTCGATCCACGGCGAGATGAAAACCTCCATGCCGCCCGACACTTCCTTGCACTGGCGCCCCATGGCCCGGAAAGCCTCAATGGCCCCTTTGGTGGCCCGGCTGATTTCGCCGCTGAGGTACCAGCCGCCGAAGCTGTCGTACTTGCTGCCGTAACGCTCCCACACTTCATCGATGACAAAGCGGTTGGCCTCGACCTCGTAGCCCATGTCGCCGGTGTCCCAGTACTTTCCGCTGTCGTAGAGGCCCAGCCAGAACTTCATGCCGTACTTTTGTGCCAGGCGGCAGAACAGGTCGATGAGGTCCATTGAAGGCATGTAGCACCCTTTTTTCAGCAGGTAGGGGGAAGGGTAGGTGAGAAATTTCCGGTATCCGCAGCGGATGTCGATGACCGTGTCGATGCCGATGGCCTTCATGTACCGGAAATCGGCGTCCCATTCTTTTTCTCCCCAGTTCTGGTGGGGGATGTCATGTGATATTTCGTCCAGGAAGGTGCCGGTGATGGGCAGGCCTGCGGCATGGGGGACGAGGAGCCTGTCCCTGGGGGCGCTTCCCGGCCGGGAACAGGCTTCAAGGGCCGGTACGGCGACGGCAGCGGCGGCTGCCAGGGCGGTCTTTTTCAGGAAGGAACGTCGATTGTCCATGAACTGTGGTGTACTGTGTTATAATTTATTTGCAAATCTAACGAAAATTGTTTGTATTTTTGCAATTCAAACCAAGAAAAGATATGGAGAAAATGGATTTTGCCGCGGCGGCGAAGCGCTATCGCGACGAATTGTACGGGAAAGTACTTCCGTTCTGGCTGGAAAAGTCGCAGGATGCCGAATATGGCGGGTATTTCACCTGCCTGGATCGCGACGGAAGCGTGTTCGATACCGATAAGTTCATTTGGCTTCAGGGCCGGGAGGTGTGGATGTTCGCCATGCTGTACAACCAGGTTGAGAAGAATCCCGAATGGCTCGCCTGTGCCCGCCAGGGGGCGGAATTCCTGGACCGGTACGGCCACGACGGCAATTACGACTTTTATTTTTCGCTCACGCGTGAAGGGAAGCCGCTTGTGCAGCCCTATAACATTTTCTCCAACACCTTCGCGTGCATGGCTTTTGCCCAGATGGCGGTGGCGACGGGGGAGGAACGTTATGCCGACATCGCCCGCAAAACCTTTGACCGCATCCTGGCCCGGCGGACGAATCCCAAGGGAAAATGGTCAAAAGGCGTGCCCGGAACGCGTCCGATGAAGGATTTCGCCCTGCCCATGATTATCTGCAACATGGCCCTTGAGATAGAACCGATCATCGAGGACAAGGCCTTGCTGGACAAGACTATCGGAGAGGCACTGCACGAGGTGTTCGACGTTTTCTATCAGCCGGACCTGGGCGTGATGGTGGAAAACCTCGCTCCGGACGGCACCCTGGTGGATTGCTTCGAAGGTCGGCGGGTGAATCCCGGCCATGACCTGGAGGCCCTTTGGTTTATGATGAACCTGGGCCTTCGCCTGGACCGGCGGGACATCATCGAAAAAAGCGTGGAGATATCCTTGCGCGTCATCGAATATGGCTGGGACAAGGAGTACGGCGGCATCTTCTATTTCATGGATCGGCTGGGCCATCCCACACAGGAACTGGAGTGGGATCAGAAACTCTGGTGGGTGCATCTGGAGTCTGCGATTTGCATGATCAAGGGCTATGAACTGACGGGAAAGCCGTCCTGCCTGGAATGGTTCCGGAAACTGGACGAATACCTGTGGACCCGGTTCCGTGACCCGGTGTATCCCGAATGGTTCGGTTACCTGAACCGTCGCGGCGAGGTACTCCTCCCGCTGAAGGGCGGTAAATGGAAGGGCTGCTTCCACGTGCCCAGGGGACTCTGGCAGATTGGGAATATCCTGGAACGGATAGCCAGGAATCAGGAAACGTAGCGGCCGCTTTTGAGCCAGTGGTAGAGGCCGTAGACGGCTCCCATGCAATAGACGAGGTACAGGAGGGCCATCCAGGGAATACCCGTGCGCCAGCACAGCCAGGAACTCAGGGCATCGGCAATGATCCACAGGATCCACTGCTGGGGGATGGAACGGGTGAGCCACCAGGTGGCGATGGCGCTGAGGATGGTGACAAAGGCGTCCAGCCCGGACATCGGGTCTCCCAGCATGTGCAGCAGCCAGATGAAAACGGCCGTTCCCCCCACCAGGAGCAAGACGCTCAACAGGATTGTCCGGAGCGTCAGTTTTTCCAGGTGAATCTCTTCCGGCGCTACTTTCCGCGCATCCCGACGCCAGGTGTAAAGACCCCAGAAAGAGATGATTACATAGTAAATATTCAGGCACATGGTAGCATACAACTGCTCACGGGCGAAGACGACAACGGCGGCGCCGGCCGTCAGGATGCCGACGATCCACATGGCATTTTTCTGCCGGATTTCCAGCAATAAGTACAGGATGCCGGTAACAAGGGAAAACACTTCCATGGAGTAAAGGTAAGAAATTCCCGAAATCTTTTTATCTTTGTGGCAAAAAAAAGAATCTGATGATTATCATAGCAGAAAGCGGCGCAACCAAATGCGATTGGGTTGTCGCCGACGGAGGACAGGTCCGGCTTCGTTTCAAAACCCTTGGACTGAATGTGGCTACCGGCGCGGTAAGCGTCATCCCACCGGTGGTGGAAGAGGCGGTCAACACCTTGAAGGAGAATGGCATATCGTGCAGCGATGTGCGGGAAATCCATTTCTATGCGGCCGGCCTGATCCCGGTAGGGGATGAAAAGGTCCCTGAAATGGCGAAGCCCCTGGATGCTGTCCTGCGCGGTTATTTCCCGGACATCGACATTGAATATGCCTCTGATCTGCTGGATGCGGCCCGTGCCGTCTGCGGCAGGGAAAAAGGCATCGCGGCCATCCTCGGAACCGGCTCCAACAGCTGTTCCTACGACGGGGAAAAGATTGTCAAGAATGTCCGGTCGGCCGGCTTTATCCTGGGCGATGAGGGCGGTGGAACCCGCCTGGGACGCCTGTTTATGTCCGATATTCTGAAAGGTCTGGTGCCGGCCGACGTGGCAGAACCCTTCGCCAAGGAATATGATGTGGATTACATGACGGTGGTACGCAACGTCTATAAGAGCGAAACCCCGGCCAAGTATCTGGGCAGTTTTGCTCCCTGGATCATGCAGTACTACGGAAAATCAGACTATGTGACCCGGCTGGTGGAACAGAATTTCCGCGATTTCATCGAGCGGGCGCTGAAACAGTACGATGTGGTGAACTGCCCGGTGGGCGTGGTGGGCGGTTTCGGTTATGCCTGCCGCGAGATCCTGCAGCGGGTGGGTGCCGAATACGGCATCCGGTTTTCGGTTTTCCTGCCGGAGCCGATGGAAGGTTTGGTAAAATATCATTCATAATATGAGAACAACGGAACAATCGTCCCGCTACGACCATCTGGAGAAGATGTCCACGCGGGAGATCCTGACGGCCATCAATGCCGAGGACCGTACGGTGCCCGTGGCGGTGGCCCGGGCCATGGACAAGATTGAAGCCCTGGTGGACGGCATCGTGGAACGCATGCGCCGTGGCGGCCGGGTATTCTACCTGGGTGCCGGAACCAGCGGCCGGCTGGGCATCGTGGATGCTTCGGAGATCCCTCCGACTTACGGGGTGCACGACAAATTCATCGGCCTGATTGCCGGCGGCGACCGGGCGATCCGCAACGCCGTTGAGGCGGCCGAGGACAAGCGGGAAGGCGGCTGGGCCGATATGCAGCCCTTCCAGCCTACGGTAGATGACGTGGTCATCGGCATCGCCGCTTCCGGTACGACGCCTTATGTGATCGGCGCGGTAGAAATCGCCCGTGAAAAGGGGATGCTCACCGGTTGCATTACCTGCAACGAAGATTCGCCCCTGGCGGCTGCGACGGAGATTCCCATCGTCGTGGTCGTAGGACCGGAATTCGTGACAGGCAGTACGCGGATGAAGGCCGGAACGGCCCAGAAACTCGTTCTGAACATGATTTCCACGTCGGTGATGATCCGCCTGGGACATGTGCGCGGCAGCAAGATGGTGGACATGCAGCTGACCAACCACAAACTGGTGGATCGCGGTACGCGCATGATCATGGAAGAGACCGGAATCGAGGATTACGACTATGCCCGCAAACTCCTGCTGGAATACGGCCAGGTGCGTGCGGCGGTGACCGCTTACCAGAACGAAAAGAAGGATGCTTGACGCACCCTTCCCTTCCCGGCTGCTGCAGGAGGCGGTCGAGGCGATCGGGACGCTGCCCGGCGTAGGCCGTCGCAGCGCCTTGCGTCTGGCATTGCACCTGCTGCGCCAGCCGTCCGAAAACGTGCACCATTTCACGCAGGCCATCGACCGGCTGCGGGACGAGGCGCATTACTGCCGGGAATGCATGATGATCGCGGACGGGGATGTCTGCTCCATTTGTTCCGACCGTTCCCGCGACCGCAGGCTCATCTGTGTGGTGGAGAATGTGCGGGACGTGATGAGCATCGAGGCTACGGGCCAGTATCATGGCCTGTACCACGTTCTGGGAGGGATTATTTCGCCGATTGCGGGCGTCGGACCGTCCGACCTGACCATCCGCCAGCTCCGGGACCGGGTGCAGGCAGCGGTGCAGGCCGGGTCCGAAATCGAAGTCATCATGGCCTTGAGCGGAGATGTGGAAGGGGAGACGACCGCCTTTTATATCTACCGGCAGATCGAAGGCCCGCTGGTAAAGGTTTCCTCGCTGGCGCGGGGCCTGGGATTTGGCGATGACCTGGAGTATGCCGACTCGCTGACGCTGGGACGTTCCATCACCCAGCGCCAGATTTTCAAGCCGTAAGGGTTGGATAAACGAAAAATATTCCTACCTTTGCACGATTAACCCCCCGACGCTATCGTGCCGGACACAAAAGTAAGAGATATGCTGAGTATTTTTTACAAGGTAAACGGAAAGATACTGGTTTCCCAGTCGGAAACGGATTTTGTTTCCATCAAGCGGGAGAGCGTATTGTGGATCGACCTGCTGGCTCCCAGCGGGGAGGAAAAACATGCCACGGAGGCATTCCTGGGGACGGATATCCAGACGCGGGCGCAGGCCGAGGAGATTGAAAGCTCCTCCCGTTTCCGCGAGACGGACAAGGTGATCTTCGCCAACACCAACTTCCTGATGCCGGGTCCGGAGGAATATACGGAGGAAGCGGTGTCCTTCACCCTTGTGGGCAATACCCTCACCACCCTGCGCGAGGTGCCGCTGCGGTCGTTTACCGAACTGCAGCGCCGAATCGAGGCGATGCCGAAACAGTACACGTCGGGCTATGCGATTTTCGCCACCATCATGGACCAGCGCGTGGACCTGGATGCGGATATGATCGAGTTGATGAGCAAGGAGATCTCGCAGTACAGCCGGCGCATCAACCAGAAAGAGGATATCAACGAGGAATTCCTGCTGGATATCAATCAGTTACAGGAGAATACGATGATCATCCGCGAGAATGTCGTGGATAAGCAGCGGCTCATTTCCAACCTGCTCAAGAGCAACAAGTATCCCAAGGATCTGGAGCCCCGTTTCAACGTGCTCCTGCAAGATATCGCTTCGCTGATCAGCCATGCGAATTTCAGTTTTGAACGGCTGGAATACCT
>OCTW013407242.1_pt1 | contig 30962 bp, 33 predicted proteins | sample 1539671 | NCBI WGS metagenome assembly OCTW01 (sample SAMN02144230, study PRJEB22623) | gut metagenome | biome: sheep rumen | host: Ovis aries | place: New Zealand | reverse complement strand
ATTTATGCGCTCTTTTCAAAAATCAATATTTTGGAAAAGAAAAAGCATGAACTTCGCACTGGTAAAAATTGCTTAAGTTCATGCCATTGGGAGCTTGCGCTCCTTTTTCATTAGGAAAGTAAAACACGGTCATTAACGAATTCACTGCCGGTTGCTTCTTCGAATTTCTTTAATAAGTCGGCAACTTTTAAAGCCTTCTTTTCCTCGCCGCGCACATCGTAAATGATCTGCCCATCAAACATCATAATGAGACGATTGCCGACATCGATCGCCTGCTGCATATCGTGGGTAACCATCATCGTCGTGAGATGCTGCTGAGCGACGATTTCCTTCGTTAAAGAGATCACCTTAGCACTCGTTGCGGGGTCTAAGGCAGCGGTATGTTCGTCTAATAATAACAGCTTTGGCTTTGTAACGGTGGCCATTAGTAATGTTAAAGCCTGACGCTGACCGCCGGATAATAAACCAACTTTGGAGGTCATCCGATCTTCTAAGCCTAAACCTAAGCCTTTTAATAATTCCTTGTATTCTTTTCGTTCTTCTTTGGTGATGCCCCAGCGCAGCGTTCGATGCTGACCGCGTCTTTTGGCCATCGCTAGGTTATCTTCGATCGCCATATTAGAAGCTGTTCCTAACATCGGATCCTGGAAGACACGTCCGATATAAGCAGCGCGCTTATATTCGTTATCTAAGGAAATATCTTTGTCATCGACAATGATATGGCCACAATCTAGTGGGTACACCCCGGCGATCATGTTCATCAGAGTGGATTTCCCAGCCCCGTTCCCGCCGATGATCGTGACGAAATCACCATCTTCGAGGGTTAAGTTGATATTTTGTAATGCTTTCTTTTCATTGACAGTGCCAATGTTAAAAGTTTTGGATACATTCTTAATCTTAAGCACGGCGATCCACCTCACTTGTCAGTTTCTTATAAAGTGCTTTCTGACGGCGACTTGCTAAAACGTGGGGAACCGCTAAGGCGATGCCGACCACAATCGCGGTTAAGAGCTTTAAGTCATCGGTTGATAAGCCCATCTGTAAGACTAAGGCGATGACGATACGATAAATAATCGAACCAACGACAATTGAAAGCAGATGGACGAAGAAATTGCCTTTGCCGGCAAATAATACTTCGCCGATGACGATTGAAGCTAAACCGATGACGATCGCGCCGATCCCCATTTTGACATCCGCAAAGCCTTGCTGCTGAGCGACTAAACCGCCAGATAAAGCGATTAAACCATTTGAGAGGGTGGTGCCGACAATTTTCGTGAAGTCAGTATTGACACCGACGGCGCGCACCATCTGTTCATTGTTTCCGGTGGCGCGGATCGCGGCTCCTAGTTCAGTACCGAAGAACCAGTATAAAGCGATGACGACTAATAAGGTAATAATCACGCCGACAATAATAGAAGCCTGCGTCTGTGTGATATTAAACATATAATACCAGTCAAATAAGCTTTTCGTGGCGAGTAATGGGATGTTTGATTTGCCCATAATACGTAAGTTGATTGAGTATAAACCAATCTGTGATAAGATCCCGGCTAAGATGGCGGGAATATGACACTTCGTGAGCAGGAAGCCAGTGACCCAGCCGGCCAGACAGCCAGCTAAGGCTGCGGCCAAGATGGCGATGAGCGGATTACCGCCTTTGACTAGAATGACGGCCGCTACTGCGCCCCCCGTCGCAAAGGAACCATCAACTGTTAAGTCGGCGACATCGAGCAGTCGGAAGGTGATATAAACGCCTAAAGCCATAATGGACCATAAGATCCCCTGATTCAAGGCGCCTTGAATTGCTAAAAGAAAAGCCATAGAAAAGTCCCCTTAATATTTGTTTTTTATTTTATTTCTTAGTTGTGACGTACTGTGCTTTTTTGTCTAAAGCAGCTGGTACTTTCACTCCTAATTTTTTCGCATTGGTTTTGTTGATTGTTAACAGACAGTCTTTTGCTGATTCATATTCAACTGGCATGGTCTGCGCCTTTGCCCCTTTAGCTAAAATCTTATAAGCCATCTGACCAGCGATTTTACCTAACGCGGTATATTCGATGCCATAAGTAGCGAGACCGCCATTTTTGACCATGCTGGCTTCCCCGCAGATGAGTGGAATCTTCGCTTCGTTTAAGGTCTGAGTAACAGCAGGAATGTTGGCTGCTAATAAGTTATCAGTAGGGATGTAGCAGGCATCGGTTTTGATGGACTGGGCAACGGACTGAATGTCATTAGAATCAGAAACCGTTTTACGAACGGGTGTTAAACCATTTGCTTTGGCCGCTTTAACCGCGATGTTTGCCTGGAATTCTGAGTTTGCTTCGGAACCAGTGTACATGACGGCGACCGTTTTTGCCTTTGGTAAGAGCTGTTTTAATAATTTCATCTGTTCAGCTACAGGCGTTAAATCACTTGCCCCGGTAACGTTGGTGCCCGGTTTCTTATTTGATTTGACTAATTTGGCACTTGCTGGATCGGTGACGGCAGAGACAACGACTGGAATGTCTTTAGTCTTTTTCGCAATCGCCTGAGCGGCTGGTGTGGCAATCGCATAAATTAAGTCAGGCTGCGCATTGACTAACTGATCAGCGATGGTTTCGCAGTTAGAAGCATCGCCAGAAGCATTTTTGTAAGTGATGTTTTTGGCGCTGTAGCCCTGTTTGACTAATTCATCTTTGAAGCCTTTGTAGGCTGCATCCAGGGCATCGTGCTGCATGTACTGAATAACGCCGATTTTCACATCTTTCTTGCTTTTGCTTGCTGTTTTTGAAGAACAGCCGGATAAAGCGATTCCTGTCACTAACATGGCACTTAAAAATTTTTTCATATGTTTCCCTCCTCGTTTTTATAAAAACAAAAAGATTCACCCATAAGAGGGCGAATCTGACCGCGGTACCACCTCTTTTTATTCATTGCTGAATAATCTTAGATCGTTGAAAACGAAACGCGTAACGGGCGTACCGGAAAAGCTTTGCACTTTTCAGCTCCATGGTGAATTCGGAAGTTTCTGTGTATCATTTGCACCGACCATGATATCTCTGGTTCCGGAAAGCTTCTTACTATGTCATTTCTTTGCTTTTATAAATATAAGTCAATAATAGTGGAAACGGGATTCTTTGTCAATAAATTTAGAAAATTGCTACAAAATAGTGTGAACATTTTAAGTACTCAAAAAGCTCATGAAATTCATGAGCTTAGTAGTCGATATCTTCATAAAGGACGCGTAACATCACGGCTCTGCTAGAAGGCTGTTTACGTTTCGCATCATAAGAATTAATGACTGAATATTCAACAACATCATATTTACGAACTTCTTCATCATCGATGAAGTCAGACTGGCGGAAGAATAAGTTATCTTCGCCTTCCTGAAGGATGCTGCCGAATTCTTTATCGTAGTTATAGTAGATGACTTTACCTTCCTGACGAGGAATGTAGTTCTCTAAGCGATACATAATTTCGCTATATAACTTATCGAATAAGGCGCTAGCGTCTACGTCGGCATAAGCGCTGATATCTTCAGTAACTTCCGTTTCAGGATCTAAAGCTTTCACTAACGCAGCGGCTAACTGGGAAGCTTTTTCGATCCCTTTATCTTCAGCCATGGCTAAAATGTTTTTATAGATGCCTAAGTTACGGCGATCAAAACCATCTCTGAAGAAATCATAAATTAAATTTGTATAAGCTTCGTCTTTACGATCAGTATGCAAATATAATTTGAATAACACATCAGCGGAATGGGCAGCACGGAAGTTCTTTAATGATAAGAAAACCTGTTCTGCTTCTTCATAGCGGCCGACTTCCACTAAGGAAGAGCCACGATAATATTTGATCCAGTTTAAAGTGTTATGATGCCATTTTAATGGCAGGGTTAAGGCAATATTCGCTTCTTCGATACATTCGCGATAGCGTTTTGTTTCAAAGAGGGCACGAATCTTTAAGCGATACCATTTTTCCTTAAAGCTTTCAAATTCCACACCATCCGCATTCACAAATGGTTTGTCATTTAAAGTAGGGGCATCTAATTTATTTAACATATCGTTGACTTTGTTGTAATCAACAGGATCCTGATGTGTTAAATATTTCACTGCACGGTTAACGGCAGGTTCTAAAGGAGAATAGCGCTCCTGTTTGCATACCTCTGCAATTTCATCCAAAATATCAAAAAATAATTTTTCATTGTCTTGAATTGCCTCGTCATCAATGTTGATAAAACGATTATAAAGGGCAAAGCCATAATGATTTATATATCTTTTGAGTTCCGGTGCGACCTGACGGAAAGTTCTTCCGACTTCAATCGCTTCATCATTTTTGTTCTGGTTCTTTAACTCTTTTACGAAATCCATTGCCTGAAAATCATTGAATGATGTAGGATCTTCTTTAAAACGGTTCTCGTAGGCGGTTAAATCTTTTACTTTGTCGTCCACATTATCACCTCTATCTTTTATTATACCAATATTACAATTGTTTGTGAAGGATAATGATAAGTATTGAAATGATACAAATAAAAAGAACCAGGTGATCCTGGTTCAAAATACTATTCGACTGTTACAGATTTTGCTAAGTTACGAGGCTTATCGACATCGCAGCCTTTGATCACAGCCGTATGGTAAGCGATCAACTGTAAAGGAATGGCCACTAAAACTGACTGTAATAAGGGATTGACATCTGGCAGGCGATAGATGTTCTCAACGTTGCTGACTTCTTCGTTATCGGTCGTGAATAAAACAACATTGGCGCCGCGGGCGATGGTTTCCTGAATATTAGAAATGGTTTTTGCCGCAACATGAGGCTGGGTAGCGACGGCAATAACGACTGTGCCGGGTTCAATTAAGGCAATTGGACCATGTTTTAATTCCCCAGCGATATAAGCATCAGCATGGACGTAAGAGACTTCTTTTAACTTTAAAGCACCTTCTAAGACAGAGGCATAGTCAAGCGAACGGCCAATGAAGTAGCAGTCATGCTTATCTTTTAATAAAGCGGCATATTTTTCAAAAGTTGGTTCGTCTTTGATTAACGCTTCTACATAATCAGGTAACTTAGCTAACTGATCTAAGATTTCGGTATCGATATTGTCATGTAAGTGCTGGGCTACATACACTGCCAATAATGTTAATAAAACTAACTGGGTGGTGTAAGCTTTGGTTGAGGCTACAGCAATTTCTGGGCCGGCGGCTGTATATAAGGTATACATCGCATCACGAGAAATGGTTGAGCCTAAAACATTAGCGATGGCAATCGTTGTACAGCCTTTGCTGTTGGCAAGTCTTAAAGCTGCTAATGTATCAGCGGTTTCCCCAGACTGCGAAACGAAGATACATAATGTCTTATCATCGATGATTGGATCATTGTATCTGAATTCTGAAGCAACCTGCGTCATGACTGGTAGTTTCGTGGCTCTCTCTAAGATCTGAGCACCACATAAGCAGGCATGATAAGCCGTTCCGCAAGCGACGAAGTAAACTTTATTGAATTTTGCGAAATCAATATCATCTAATTCTTTCATCACAACTTTATGATCGAAGATACGGCCGCGTAAGGTTTCATTAATGACATGAGGCTGTTCGTTGATTTCCTTTAACATATAGGTATCATAGCCATCTTTCTGGGCTGCTTCTAAGTCATAAGGAATACGGGTTAATTCTTTATGTAATTCTTCATTACGACGGTTATAGAAGTGAATGCTGTCTTTTGTTAAAACAGCCATTTCATTATCATTTAAGTAGTAAACATCTTTCGTATAAGCAAGCAGGGCAGGGGTATCGCTGGCTGCCACATAACCTTCATCGGTTTTTCCGATGACTAATGGTGAATCTTTTCTGGCCACGATAATCTTATCTGGCTCTTTGGTAGCGATAATCGATAACGCGTAAGAGCCATCGATGCAGTTTAAAACTTTATGAACAGCATCTAATAAATCGCCGCCCTGTTTATAGAAATAATCTAAGCACTGAACAACGACTTCGCTATCAGTATCAGAAGCGAATGTATAACCTTTTTCTAAGAGAATTTCTTTTAATTCACGATAGTTTTCAATAATCCCATTATGGACGATCGCTAATGTATTATCGCTGTTGGTATGAGGGTGAGAGTTTAAGTTTGAAGGCACCCCATGGGTTGCCCAGCGGGTATGGCCAATGCCGACATGACCAGTCATATCATAAGCTTTTAAAGCTTCCTCTAAGTTTGCCAGACGGCCTTTCTGTTTCACGGTGGTGAGTTTACCGTTATTTAAAACAGTCACTCCGGCAGAGTCATAACCGCGGTATTCGAGTTTTGATAAACCCTGCATTAAAAATGGTAAGGCCTGTCCCTTACCGACATAAGCTGTAATTCCACACATAATCATATCCTCCTTGATGCGTGTTATGTGTGTTAATGATGGATACCAGATCGGATCTGTTAGCGGATCACTCCGCTTTTTTGCCGATCGTTCAGGTAGTATCATACCTCCGGATCATCCGCCGAATCTTTCGATTAATCCGGTCCTCGTCAACTCATAGAGTCCTGGCGCTAGTGTATATACGTCATCGTTAACACGCCTTCATTATATTCATAAAAGAATCTTTTGCAATGCTAAAACATCATTTTTATTATAAGAAACGGGAAATAATAGCCTTGCTTCGGAAATAAAATTATGAAAATCATAAAGAAATCGCACATATCAATTAGAATATTCATGAATTCTCGGAAATAATATTCAAAATGATGAAAATACAAAAAAGATGCAGAAAATCTGCATCTTCCTCTTTTTTATAAGTTTAATAAACGTTTCGTATCACGAGCGATGACTAATTCTTCATCGGTTGGGATCACGAAAACTTTAATTTTAGATTCTGGTTTGGTAATCAGACGTTCACCTTTGCCGTTTTTATTAGCATCTTCATCAATGACGATGCCGGTTGCTTCAGCGATCTTCGCTAAGATATCATGACGGACAAAGTCAGAGTTTTCGCCAATCCCGGCGGTGAAGGCGATGGCATCGACATGACCTAATTCAAAAGTGTACTGACCGATGTAATCAACAACGCGACTTTCAAAGATTTCAATCGCTAACTGGGCACGTTTATTGCCTTCTTCGGCAGCGGCTTTGACATCACGCATATCGCCAGAGACCCCGGAAACACCTAATAAACCAGATTTTTTATTGAAAGTGGTGATGATCTCGTGGGCACTCATACCTAAGTTTTCTGCCATGAAATCGAAGACAGAGGCATCGATATCCCCGCAGCGAGTCGCCATCATAATGCCGGCTAATGGGGTTAAGCCCATTGATGTATCATAGGATTTCCCATCTTTGACAGCGGTTAAAGAGCCGCCGGCGCCTAAATGGGCTACGATGATATTTGAATGTTCAGGGTTTCCTAATAAATCAATGACGCGCTGTGAAACATAGTAGTGAGATGTCCCATGAGCCCCGTATTTACGAATGGCATGATCAGTATAATATTCATAAGGAATTGGGTAGATATAGTTTTTAGGGGGCATGCTCTGATGGAAGGCGGTATCGAATACGGCGACCGCGCCAGCGCTTGGAATAGCTTTTTCAAAAGCATTGATCCCAATTAAATGAGGACCATTATGTAATGGTGCTAAAGGAATGAGTTCCTTGATTTTGGCTTTGACATCTTCGTCGATGACAATGGATGAATCAAAGTAGCTGCCGCCCTGGACAATCCGGTGGCCGATCCCTTTAATATCGGTGAGATCATGAACGATCTTCTTTTCGATTAAGGTATCTAGTAATAACTGTACCGCCTCATTATGGGTTGGAACAGGTAAAGTTTTGGTTTCTTTTTCTCCATTATATTTGATCGTGAAAATGGCATCCTCCATCCCGATACGTTCAACGATCCCGGATGTGATGACATGTTCGTCATCCATTTCAAAAAGCTGGAATTTCAGTGAAGAACTGCCAGCGTTAACTGCGATAATTTTAGACATTTTATCTTCCTCCTCAACGCTACTATTATAAAAGATGAGGGAAGAGAATGTCTAGTAAGAATTGGAAAGGGTTTGCATTTTAAAAGAATAAGATTATAATGAAAAAGAAGCCAGGGGTGCCATGTGGCTGAGATACACCCTTATGATCTGATCTGGTTAATACCAGCGTAGAGAGGCGATCATGTAACCGTTGACTTCACACTACGTGGAGTCTTTTTTGGCTATTGGCTTCCTGAAAAGGAGGAAATTTATATGTTTAAAGTGAAACTCAACACGAAAGCTTTGTCGTACATGGCTTTATTTGTGGCGATGCATATCGTCTTAGAGTACTTGTTCAAAATCATTCCCGCACAGCCTGAAGGCGGGAGTATTACCTTATCGCTCTTGCCGATATTCCTTTGTGCCTATTTAATGGGCCCGGGTTATGGCATCATCGTTGGCTTGGTCTGTGCAGCGGTACAGTTTGCCTTAGGCCTGGCAGTCTTCTATGGCCCTTGGTCAGTCTTACTTGATTACGTGTTACCATTAGCGGTTTTAGGGTTAGCGCCGTTATTTCATTCTATTGCTCTTAAAAAAGGTACTTTTTATACCGGTATTGTAGTGAGCATGGTGATGAAATATTTCATCCATGTCTTATCGGGAGCGCTGCTTTTTGCATCCTATGCGCCTAAGGGGATGAACCCATGGGTTTACTCATTAGGCTATAATGCCATTTACAATATTGGCACCTTGATTTTATCGTATGTTGTTTTTGCCCTGGTTTATCCGCGGGTCAAAAACAGTATTAAGTTTACGCCGCAGACAATTTCTTAAGCGCCTTGGCAGTTTTCTGCCAGGGTTTTTTTAGTTTGTAAGCTTTTCTTGTCATAGGAAAACGTGTATAATGCATATGAAGTGAATTGAGGTAGAAACATGAATAAAACACACCCAGGTCAGCAATTGCTGATCCACTGTTATAAACATGATGGAAAGCCACATCGCTGCTGGTCGCATACGGTGATCTTAGAAGAGACCCCCCAGCATTTTATCTCGATTAATAATCGTACATTAGTCACGGAAAGTGATGGCCGTACCTGGTTTACTCGGGAACCGGCAATCTGTTATTTTCCCAAGGATAAATGGTATAACGTCATTTGTATGATTCGTAAAAATGGCGTATTTTATTATTGTAATATTGCATCGCCAACCCTCTATGATGGGGAAGCGCTCAAGTATATTGACTATGATTTAGATTTAAAAGTCTTTCCTGATTACCACTACAAAGTTCTCGATGAAGCCGAATATGCCTCTCATAAAAGGTTTTATGGCTATGGTGAAAAACTCGATGATATCTTTCATGAACAGTTAAAAATACTCATCGATATGACCAATAATATGGAAGGTCCTTTTCGTCCCGGCTTTGCGGAAAAATGGTATGACTTTTATTTATCAATGAGAGGAGGCAGTAAATGGTAAACTGTAAAAATGAGGCCGAAATGATTGCTTTCGGGGAAAAGATCGGTCAGCGCATTTTCCCGCACAGCGTCATCACGATGACCGGGGAACTTGGAGCTGGGAAAACCACCTTAACCAAGGGCATCGGAAAAGGCCTTGGTATTCATAAAATTATTAACTCACCAACGTTTACGATCGTCAAAAGCTATGAAGGGCGGATGATGCTCTATCATTTTGATGCCTATCGTTTAGAAGGAGCCGATGATGATCTCGGCTTTGAAGAAATGCTTGATGATGATGGCTTATGTGTTATTGAATGGCCAATGTATATAGAAGATATTTTACCAAAGCAGCGCTTAGAAATTGAAATTCAGAAAAATGAGGATGGGACACGCAGCTTGCTTTTCCATCCAACCGGCGCGGCTTATGAGAAATTAGTGGAGGAACTGGAAGCATGACGACAATTGTGATGGATACATCCAACCAGTATTTAGCGGTTGGCATTTATCAGGATGGCCAACTCATTGCCAATAAGCAGATGATTGGCTCTAAACGGCAAAGTGAAGAGGCGATTCCAGTGCTCAATGCGTTATGTGAAGAGGCGCATATTGAATTACGTGACGTCGATGAAATGATTATCACCAAAGGACCGGGTTCTTATACCGGGGTGCGCGTGGCGATGACGATTGCGAAAACGTTAGCGGTGATTAGCAATGTGAAAATCAAAACGATTTCTTCGTTAGCGGCTTATGGCGCTGATGGAAAAAAGATTGCCATTATTGATGCCCGCTCTAAGAAAGTCTTTGCCTGCGTTTATGAAGATGGTCAGCCTTTGACTGAGGAAATGCTGCTGACGCATGAAGAGTTAGCAACGCTGCAGGAAAAATATCCTGATTATGCCCTCGTAGGGGAATTAAAAGCTCTTGATTTACCAAATGTTGACGTAGATTTAGTGAGCGCAATATATGATTTAGGTCAACAAGTGAAACCGATTGAACAGGTGGATCTTTTAGTGCCAACCTACATTAAAGATGTTGAGGCAAAGAAGAAATGGTATTAAGACCACTGGGGTTAGATGATATTGATGATGTGATGAAAGTTGAACATGCCTGCTTTCCTACTTCCCATTGGAGTATTCGGGACTTTGTCCATGAAGTAACATCTAATCCTTTTGCTCATTATTATTGCCTTGATGAAGAAGATGGCATTACTGGCGTTTTAGGCATGTGGTTTACCTATGAGAATGCGACCGTTACGACGATTGGCATCCTGCCGGGTCATCGTGACCGGGGGAAGGCGCGCGCCTTATTAACCTATGGTTTAAAAGAGGCGCATGAACATGGCTGTTTAAGCTGTGATCTGGAAGTGCGCATCTCGAATGAAGCGGCGATTCATCTTTATGAATCCTTAGGCTTTGAAAATAAAGCGATCAGAAAGAATTATTATGCAGATAACCATGAGGATGCTTATCTCATGGTTAAAGAAGGAGGCCTTTATGGCAACGATATTAGCGATTGAATCAAGCTGTGATGAAATGAGCGTAGCCATTTTAAGAGATCAGAAAGAACTCTTAGCCAACGTGGTTGCCTCACAAATTGATATTCATAAACAATATGGCGGGGTCGTACCAGAAATTGCCAGTCGTAAACATGTCGAATGTGTCAGTGCAGTCTTAAGAGAAGCACTGCAGACAGCCGGTATTGCGGTTGATGAAATTGATGCGATTGCGGTTACTAAAGGACCGGGCTTAGTCGGCTCTTTGCATGTTGGCATGCAGGAAGCGAAAACCCTCGCCATTGCGTTACATAAACCACTCATTGGCGTGCACCATATTGCTGGTCATATTTATGCCAATGCCATTGAAAATACGATTCACTATCCTTGTTTAGCATTAGTGGTTTCCGGCGGTCATACGGAGCTTGTTTACATGGCTTCAGAATTCCAGTTTGAAGTGATCGGGCAGACTTTTGATGATGCGATTGGGGAAGCTTACGATAAAGTGGGACGCGTGCTCCACTTGCCTTATCCTGGCGGTCCTGTCATTGATAAAATGGCGCACGCCGGTAAGCATAGCTACAAGCTGCCGGTGCCCTTAGATGATGGCAGTTATAATTTTAGTTTTAGCGGCTTAAAATCAGCGGTCATTAATTTGAATCATAAATATGAACAGCGTGGAGAAACGATCAATATGGATGATTTGGCTTGCTCGTTCCAGGATGTCGCCGTTGAAGCGTTATCTTCTAAAGCGTTAAAAGCTGCGCATGATTTAAAAGTGAAAGAAATTATTGTAGCGGGCGGAGTATCCGCTAATAAAGGCTTACGCGAAAAGATGGCCAATAGTGATATTCCGGTGATCTTCCCACCAATGAAATACTGCACGGATAATGCGGCGATGATTGCCTCGGCAGCCTCCGTGATGTATAAATACAAAAAATTCTCACCATTAGATATTTCGGTGAAACCAGATTATGATTTAGAAAAAGAAAGTGTAGGTGTATAACGAATGAGTGAAAAGAAACAGCGCATCTCACGGGCAACGATGTCCCGTTTTCCAATTTATTTGAAAGCTTTACGTACGATGGGGCAAAGCGGTAAAGAAAGTTTCCTCTCTAGTGAATTAGCGGAAGTGACGCATATTCAGGATACGACGATTCGTCGTGACTTTGGCTTTTTGCCACAGGAAAATTCTTTAGGGAAACGCGGCTATGGCTATGATACTCAGCTGATTATTGATGCTTTAAGTAATGTCTTAGGCTTAGGTCTTGATGAACCGATTATTTTAGTCGGGGTGGGGAACTTAGGCAGTGCTATTTTAAAATATAACCGCTGGAAATATACGGTTGGAAAGATTGTCTATGCCTATGATCGTGATCAGAATATGATTGGTGAACGTTTTGGCGTAGAAATCAAAGATATCAATGATCTGGAAGAGACGTTCCCAAAAGACTGTAAAATTGCGATTTTATGTGTCAGTGATGATGTGCAGGCGATTGTCGATCGTTTAGTGGCTTTAGGCATCAAGGGGATCGTTGACTTCACTCATAATCACTTTATTGTGCCAGAAGGGGTCGAAGTCCAGAATGTCGATGTTGTGGTAGCCATCCAGGAATTAGAGTTAAAGATGAAAGCGAAAGCAAGCGAAGAGGAGTAAACAATGTTTGAATTTATGACGATTAGAGAATTATATGAAGCGATTCTGTCTAACCAGCCAATGGAAACAGATTCCATTGAATATGTTGAATTAGAAGGATGGGTCAGAACGAACCGAAACAGCGGTAAAATTGGTTTTATTGCGTTAAATGATGGAACATATTTCCGTAATGCCCAGATTGTCTATGTCAAAGAAAATTTAAAGAATGCGGATGAAGTGGCGCACATTTCAACGGGTTCAAGTTTACATGTAACCGGTAAATTTAAATTAACGCCAGGGGCGAAGCAGCCATTTGAAATTGAAGCGACAGCCATTGAAGTCGAAGGGGCTTGTGATGAAGATTATCCATTACAGAAAAAACGTACATCTTTTGAATTCTTAAGAGAGATTCCTCATTTAAGACCAAGAGCGAACTCTTTCTATGCGATGTTCAGATTACGTTCTGTTTTATCAATGGCCATTCATGAATTCTTCCAGTCTCAGGGCTTTGTCTATGTACATACGCCAATCATTACTTCTAATGATGGGGAAGGGGCTGGCGAAATGTTTAGAGCAACGACCATTGATAACACCGAATTTGATAAAGATTTCTTTGGTAAGGAAGCTTTCTTAACCGTTACTGGTCAGCTTCATGTGGAAGCCTTTGCGATGGCTTTTAGAGATGTCTACACGTTCGGCCCTGCCTTCCGTGCGGAAAATTCTAATACGACCCGTCATGCTTCCGAATTCTGGATGGTAGAACCGGAAATTGCTTTTGCGGATTTAGAAGATGATATGGACTTAATTGAAGACATGGTTAAATACTGCATCCAGTATGTTTTAGATAATGCCCCAGAAGAAATGAAATTCTTCGAACAGCGGATTGATCATGACTGTATTAAACGGATTACCAAAGTGCGTGATTCACACTTTGCCCGCATGACTTACAGCGAAGCGATCGAATACTTACAAAAAGCGGATGTGAAGTTTGACAACAGTAATATTTACTGGGGTATGGACCTCAATGCCGAACATGAACGTTACATCTGTGAACAAATCGTGAAGGGCCCTGTTTTCTTAACGGATTATCCAAAAGAAATCAAAGCCTTCTATATGCGCCTCAATGATGATGGCAAAACTGTGGCAGCTTGTGACTTATTAGTGCCTGGGATCGGTGAATTAGTCGGTGGTTCACAGCGTGAAGAACGTTATGATGTCTTAGAAAAGATTATGGATGAAAAAGGCATGAACAAAGAAACCCTCCAGTGGTATATGGACTTACGTCGTTATGGCGGCTGTAAACATGCTGGTTTTGGGTTAGGCTTTGACCGTCTGTTAATGTATCTGACTGGCATGGGTAATATCCGTGATGTTGAACCATTCCCAAGAACACCAAGAAACTTAAAATTCTAAATTTTTAAAGGACATTCAATTGTCCTTTTTTCTTGTCTTTAAAATGTTAAAATAATATTAGGAGTGATGTAAAAATGACTGAATTTGAATGTATCAATGCATTTTATAATATTATTTATGGCAGTGAAGGCGGTTATCGACGCAGTTTCATGGATACGTATGAACATTTTTGTACACTGCGGGAATGGCTTTTTCATCATGATATCATTATTCCCTTTATGAACCTTATTGATGAAACGATGTTTAACTTAGCGAAGCAGTGTAAAAATTTAGAAGATCTCGATCATTTATTACATATGAATGTCAGTGAACAAATCAAGACCATTCGTAAACAGTATCAGGATCAGATTCATGTTTTATTCTTTCCAGGCGTGAACCAGGATCCATGGCCGATTTTTCAATTAAAAGATCAAAATGTCATGTTAACTCAGATTTACTATAAGATCACTGAATCTTACTTAACCGTCAGTGATCCTTTTCCCGGCCTTTTAGAAGCGATTGTCAATATCGATAAATGGCCTGGTGCCTTAGTATTTACGAAAGGCAAACATGTCTTTTATCCGATGCGCGTGGAAGCGGATATTCATAAATTAGAAGACTTTATCCATTCCGATTATCTCTGGGACGTTAACCGGACCCATGCTTCTTATTACTTACACTTAAGTGATTTACACTTAGGGCCAGAGCGTAAGGAGAAACATTTGATGACCCTTTATGATTCGCTTAATACCTTAATGGATTATCTGCATAGTGACCATAAATTAAAAACAGTGGTTACTGGGGATTTGATGAATTCGCCAAGTAAAAAGAATATGTATGTAGCCAATGATTTTATGACCGGTATGAAAAAACGTTATCATACGGATTTCACTTTTGTTTTGGGTAATCATGATATGATCGTTAATGGCTTAAACTTAGCCGGCGGACAGAAGTCTAAGGTGATTGCTTATTTATTAGGGGAAAAACTGAAGATCTTAGAAGATGATCATGTGATTCTCATTAAGATTGATTCTAACTCCGAAGGCTCCTTAGCGCGCGGAAAGGTCGGAAGACGGCAGCTTTATGAAATTGATGAAGAACTCTCAACGGTTGATCATTTAGAAGATTATACCTTAGTCGCTTTATTACACCATCATGTCTGCAAATGTGAGAAATCAGAATTCTTAAAGATCACTTTCAAAGAAAAATATGTCCTCGGGAAATTATTAGATACTTCGAAAGCTTTAGTCGATTCCGCTTCGTTTTATGCCTGGCTGAAAAGACGGCATATCAAGTATGTTCTCCATGGACATAAACATGTGCCATTCTTCATTAAAAGAGATGATACATATATTATTTCAGCCGGCAGTGCGACCGGCGGCGGTTTAAGTGAAGACAAAAGCAAATATTTATCTTATAATTTACTTAAATATGACTATCTCAATGGACGAATGACGGTCTGCTTTACTTTCTATATCGATCGGATCAAAACGGATCGTACCCGTCTGGAAGTCTATTTAATGGAGGGTGACTATGCGCTTGAATGATGAAAAAAAGATTTTAAAACTATTAGAGAGTTTTACCAAAGGATATGGGGCAGAAGTTCCCATGTCCCTTTATAATTATGTATTACCCTTATACTGTTATGAAGGTGTCGATTATCCGTCTTGCACACATTTAGGGGCATTATTACGAGGCTTTATCAAACAGGATCATCACTTTATGGAAACGTTTGGGAAGGATTATAAATCCTATGAATCCCTTATTTCTAAGGCTTTATCAATGGCATTTATCCATAAGACCATGCATTTCGATGTTCATGATGGAGATCTTTACGCTTCTTTTGTGGAAATGAGTGAAGATGATGATCCCAAAGCTTATGCCTTAGGCACCTTATTTAAAGGTTATGACGAAATAGGCATTCGCGAATTATTAGCACGCTGCGTTTCGCGCATTGTTTTCTTACAGACCAAAAGCCTTGGTGAAGATATGGATTTAAGCCGCTTTAGTGACTTCTGTGATATCACTTATTATGACTATATGGATCAGGAACATCTTTTAGAGGCGATCAAACAGGCGAATATTGTCATTACTAATAAGAATCTCTTCACCAAAGAGATCATCGATGCCTGCCCGTCTCTGAAACTAATTTGTTTAACGGCCACCGGCACAAATAATGTCGATCTCACTTATGCGAAAGAAAAAGGCATCAAAGTCTGCAATGTCTCAGGTTATTCGACCGATGCGGTCGCCCAGTTAACGATTGGCATGGCATTAGATCTCAATCTTCATATTCATGATTATGATACCTATGTTAAAAGCGGTCAGTATGCCAAAGATGGTCAGTTCTCTTATTTTAAGCTGCCTTTTCATTCTTTCTCCCATCTGACCTGGGGGATTGTCGGTTTAGGCCATATCGGCCGTAAAGTAGCCAGCGTGGCCACCGCCTTAGGCGCGCAGGTGGTCTACACTTCGGTGAGCGGCGTCAAACGGCATGAATCTTATCCTTGCCTTGATTTTGATCGTTTATTAGAAATCAGTGATATCATCAGTATTCACTGTCCTTTAACGGAAAAAACCAGACATCTTTTTAATGAAGACGCTTTTGAAAAGATGAAGTCTTCTGCTATTCTCATCAATGTGGCGAGAGGACCAATCGTTGATGAAGAGGCATTAGCCAAAGCATTAAACGGCAATCAGTTGGCGGCGGCGGGCTTAGACGTCTTTGAAACGGAACCTTTACCATTAAACTCACCGCTCTATCAGGCTGATCCTCATAAGTTATTATTATCGCCTCACGCCGGCTGGGCGAGTGTTGAGGCAAGAAGCCTGCTTTGTGATGAAGTTTATGAAAACATTACCGCTTATATGGATGGTATTGATCGCAATATCGTCAATAATTAATTTGCACTGATTCGTAAATTTCTATACAATAAGGCGAGGGGGTGCGTTATGGAATATCAGGTCACATTAGATCAGTTCACGGGACCATTAGATCTTTTACTGCATTTAATTAAAGAACATGATATGGATTTATTAGATCTGGATGTGGCGGTCATTTGTGATCAGTATCTGACCTATATTCAGACGATGGATCCTAGTCAGTTAGAAGCGATGTCGGAATATTTAGTGATGGCTGCCTGGCTGATTGAAATGAAAAGCCGTTTGCTTTTACCGAAGGAACAAATCGATGAAGAAGACGACTATGAAGAAAAGAAAAAGATGATGATTCGACGCCTGATTGAAAAAAATCAGATCAATCAGGTGTTAGATGAATTGAATAATGCTTATGAAAGCCGGCAATGTGAATATGCGAAGATGCCGACACTGTCTACTTTTACCGATGATTTAGAAGAAACGATTCCGGATGATCTGGAAGTGTATGATTTAGTGGCGGCGATGCAGAAAGTTTTACAGCGTAAAGCTTACATGCAGCCGTTAGAATCGAAAATCACAAAGGTGGAAATCAGCATTGATGAGCGCTGTGGACAGATTGAGGAATACTTTAAAATGCATCGCGGGGAAACGGTGAATTTTGATGCATTATTTGATAAAGGGGACCGTTACTTTGCGATTGTCACTTTTTTAAGTGTGTTAGTGCTTGTGAAAAATCGTAAACTGGATATTTCCCAAGACGCAAATTTTGATAAAATCTATCTGAAAGGAAGGCTTTAAAATGCAGACAAATGAATATTTATCAATCATTGAAGGCATGATCTTCCTTGCTGGCGATGAGGGGATGACCCTCAAACAGATTATGGCGGTTTTAGAGATCTCGAAAAAAGAAGCCCGTGAATATCTTAAACAGTTATTAGACTATTATGATCAAAAGCCCATCAAAGGTTTTCAAATTGTGAATTATGGCGGTTGTTATAAGATGGTCACGCTTGTTAAGCATGAGGCTTACTATGCGAAAATGATCAAGCAGAATCATTTGCGTTTATCGAAATCAGCGCTTGAAACGTTAGCCATTATCGCTTACTATCAGCCGATCACAAGAGTTCATATCGAAGAGATTCGCGGGGTGGGCTGTGAATCGATGATTCGTAAGTTATTAGCGAAAGCGATGATTAAAGAAGTAGGCCGTGAGGAATCACCGGGGAAACCGATTCTCTATGGGGTCACTCAGACGTTTATGGATGCCTTTAAATTAGCGAGTCTAGATGAATTACCAGAATTAGAAGAAATGTCATCTGATTTTGATAGTGACGATATCTTTAATACAAAATATCAGGAAGAAGTAAAGGACAGCGCATAACGCTGTCCTCTAATTATTGTATTCCTGTCTTCTTTTTAACACTTCAATGCGCTTTTTAATGAGCTCAATGCGGGCGTTAAGCTGGCGACGAATCATCGATGTGACTAATGATGCGATAAGCAGGGAGCCAATAAAGATGATCGCAGCACTGATTAAGGCTGCATAGACAAAGAACATCGCGTGTGAGATTGCATAAAGTAATAGGCATGATAGACTGAGGCCTAAGGCAAAGGTTAAACTGCGGCGCCCTAAAAAGTGATGATAGAGCACTTCCTGCGCCTGGTTAAAAGTTGTCTGTAATACTTTAATGCTGTTTTGTAAATCTTCGATATCTTTACTTTTAAAATCTATATTAGTATCAATCTGGACTTTAAATGGCATGATGTCACCTCATTTACTTGAAAGATAAAGATATTATAACATAGATGAAAGATATTGAAAGTGATTTGACTATTGAAGTGAAATGTGTATACTATCAATCAGGAGAATTTCTATGAAAGCATGGTTACATTTTAAGACAATTACACATCATAAGATCAAAGTAGGACAGCTTTGTTTTCGCATTGGTTTATATAAGCAGGGACTCTTACACGATCTTTCCAAATATTCCTGGACGGAATTTAAAACCGGCGTGCATTATTACCAGGGGACTTATTCTCCCAATGCGGCGGAACGCAACGAAAAGGGCTATTCCTTAGCCTGGCTGCATCATAAAGGGCGGAATAAACATCACTGGGAATTCTGGGTGGACTTTACGAAAGAAGGACCAAAACCAGCCAAGATGCCTTATCGGTATGTCGAAGAAATGTTTTGTGATCGCGTGGCTGCGAGCATGATTTATCAGGGCAAAGCCTATGATGATAGCTATCCGTTAAAATATTTTCAACGTGGTCAAGCCTACTATATTCTCCACCCAGAGACAGAAAAAGTCCTGGCCTATTTACTGACATATTTAAGTGAACATGGCTTAGATGAGACTTTAGCGCTCATCAAAACAAAACATGGCTATGAAGATTATAACGAGGTGATAAGATGATTGGAGTCTTAGATGTAGGGGGCGGAACCCGCGATATTTATGGTGCTGGCGTATTTGATTACTGTATGGAACACCAGCTTACTTTTGATTATGGTATTGGCATTTCTGCCGGCAGTGCCAATTTGGCTTCTTTTTATGCCCATCAGGTCCATCGTAATTATGCGTTCTTCATTGATTACTGTTTCCGTGAAGAATATATGTCGATGAAGAATTTTGTGAAAGATGGCTCTTATATTGATTTTGATTATATCTATGGAGAGCTTTCTAACCATGATGGAGAAAATCCCTTGGATTATGCTCAGTTAGTGAAGAATCCGGCAATTTTCAAAGTGCTCGCTTACGATGCCAAAAACGGCACAGCGCATTACTTTGATAAAAGTGATATGAAACAGGATCATTATAAAATCTTTTTCGCATCCTGCTGTTTACCAGTCGTTTGTAAACCGGTAGAAATTGATGGTATCCCTTATTATGATGGGGGCTTAGCGGATCCTGTGCCAGTTAAAAAGATGTTAGAAGATGGCTGTGATAAAGTCGTCGTCATCTTAACGAAACCGCGTGATACCATCCGTGATGCGAAAGATGATGAACTGAATGCGAAAATTTTAGATCGTATTGATCCGTTAGCTGCGAAAAACTTACGTTTAAGAGCGCAGCGCTACAATGAAGGCGTTGCCTTCGCAAAAGAATTAGAAAAACAGGGGAAAGCAGTGATTGTCGCTCCTGATACGATTGGTGATATGTCCACGCTGACGAAAGATAAGCAGGCATTATATACGCTTTATCGTAAAGGCTATGTCGATGCCGAAAAACTTGTCCCCTTTATTAAAGGAGAAAAATAATGGAACGTTTACAAAAAGTGATCGCCCAGGCGGGGGTCGCCTCACGCCGTAAAGCGGAAGAGTTAATCAAACAGGGACGCGTCAAAGTCAATGGCGTCGTCTGCGATACCTTAGGTACGAAGGTTGATGGCAGTGACACGATCATGGTCGATGGCAAACTCATTAACAAGGAAGAAAAGCAGTATTATCTGTTTTATAAACCTAAAGGGGTTGTCACCACGATGCATGATGAAAAAGGCCGCCTCTGTGTGGCGGATTTCTTTAAAGATGTCGATGCCCGCGTTTATCCGGTGGGACGATTAGACTATGATACGACGGGTGCTCTCTTTATGACTAATGATGGGAACTTTGCAAATTTAATGATGCATCCTTCTTCCCATGTCTCGAAGATCTATGAAGTGGTCGTAGCCGGAAACTTTACCGATCAGGAACGCAAGACGATGGAAAAAGGCATTTATTTAGAAGGAACGAAAACCTTGCCTTGCCGGATTAAAATCAATGGCTACAATAATGGCGTGACAATGTTAATGATCCGCCTGCAGGAAGGCAAGAACCGTCAGGTGAAGAAAATGTTTGAAAGCATGGGTCATGAAGTCAAAAGACTGCATCGGATGATGATTGGTGATATTGATTTAAAAGGCATGGAACCTGGCATGTATCGCCGTTTAACGGTGCATGAAGTACGCGTTTTAACGAATTTAGCCACCAAAAAGAAAAATAAGTAAAAAAGACCACCGGATTCCCGGTGGTTTCCTATGATTATTCAACTTCGATTGCTTCTACTGGGCAGCCTTCTGCAGCTTCTTTGACAGAATCCATAAGATCTGCAGGGATGTCATCACCTAAAGTGTTGTAAGCAACACCGTCATCATTTAAATCGAAGACATCAGGGCAAACTGCAGTACAAGCACCGCAACCGATACAATTTTCATTTACTTTAACCATAAGTTAAACCTCCTAATAAGAATAATTTACATTTACAATTATAGCCTATTGGGGATGAATTTAAAAGTGTATTTTCAATAATCTTTGTGATATAGTAGGTGTTAGGTGAGGAAAATGAGTAAAGAAACACGAACAGATAAATTTAGAAATTACCGAGAAAGTGCCCGTGAGGGCGAAGAAGTGGATGTAGAAGTCACCGATAACGATGATGATTTCCTTTCATTTATGAAAAAAGATGAAGAGGAAGAAGAGGAATTACATCCCTTAAGTTATGATACATTAAAAAATGATGAGGCGGTTACCTCGGCGTTAAAAAGCATGAAAGCGAAAAATGATTATGATACCAAAATGGATATTCTCAATCGTTTAAAAGCCGATGCGACCCAGGAACAAGTGGACTTACAGCAGTTCAATACCCAGGATTTTTCAACCGGGCATGATGTGCATGGCGAAACAGCGCCCGTTGAAGAAGTGAAAGCAGAAAAAGGGCAGATCAAACCGGAAGTCAAGAAAGAAGAAAAGCCTTTAAATGAAGTAGATGATTCCGCTTTTGAAAAGAAGGCGATTGATCTCACGGAAAAACAGCCAACGGTATTATCCAAAAAAGAGATCAAAGCGCTCAAAAAGCAGGAAAAAACAGCTCGCAAAGCTACGGAAGAAGCGGTTAAACAGGCGCTGAAGGCGGAAAAAGAAGCGCAGAAAGCCAAAGCTGCCAAAGCGTCAAAAGAAACACTCAAGCGTCCGTCAAAGGCGCCGGCTGCGTCTTCAAAAAAGAGTGTGATTTCTCACATCTTAGATGTGATTGTCATTATCTTAATGATTGTGGTAATGATTTTTATTGCCTATACAATCAAGAGTATTATTTAAAAGGAGATCTTTATGAAGAAAATTTCGATTGCTATTGATGGACCAGCGGCGGCTGGCAAGTCCACTATTGCGAAAATGGTGGCCCACAATTTAGGTTATACATATATTGATACCGGCGCGATGTATCGCTGCGTCGCTTATTATGCGCTGCGTCATAATGTCAATTTTCATGACGAAGAAGCTGTGAATGCTTTATTAAAGGATATTAAGATCGGGATGCTGCCAGGGGGAAGAGTGACCTTAAATGATGAAGATGTCACTTCTTCAATCCGTGCTAATGAAGTGTCAATGGGCGCTTCGATCGTCTCTTCTTATGCGAAAGTACGTTCTTTCTTAGTTTCGCAGCAGCGTGAACTCGCAAAGGGCGGAGGCGTGATCTTAGATGGCCGTGATATTGGTACCGTCGTTTTACCACATGCAGAATTAAAGATCTATCAGGTCGCTTCAATTGAATGCCGCGCGCTGCGCCGTCATAAGGAAAACTTAGAAAGAGGTATTCCAAGCGATTTAGAAGAAATTAAAAAGGAAATTGCGGATCGTGATCATGCCGATATGACACGTGAAGTATCACCACTAAAAAAAGCCGATGATGCGATTGAATTAGACACATCGGATATGACTTTAGATGAAGTCGTTGCTCATGTCATGGACTTAGTCTCTGCCAGAGTAGCGTAAGAAAGGAATGATGAGTGATGAGGAAAGGCGTTGTAGCGATTGTCGGAAGAGCCAACGTAGGTAAGTCAACACTCTTTAACAGAATTGTCGGGGAACGTGTGTCCATTGTCGAAGACACCCCGGGAGTCACACGCGATCGTATTTATGCGCACGCTTCATGGCTCACCAGAGATTTTAGTGTCATCGATACGGGCGGGATCGAATTAGCCCAGCGTGATTTTGTGAAAGAGATTCGTATGCAGGCAGAAATTGCCATTGAAGAAGCGGACGTGATTATTTTTGTCGTTAACGGCCGTGAAGGGGTATTACCAGAAGATGAACTGGTGGCCCGGATTTTACAGAAATCCAAGAAACCCGTTGTTTTAGCGGTCAATAAAATTGATGATGTGAACTTTAGAGATGCTATCTATGATTTCTATGCTTTGGGAGTCGGTGATCCTATTCCTGTTTCATCAAGCCATGGGATTGGGGTCGGCGATGTCTTAGATGAAGTTATTGCATTATTGCCGGATGAAGAAGAGGATGATCATGAAGGAGAAATTCGTTTCTCGCTGATTGGTCGCCCAAATGTAGGAAAATCTTCCTTAACCAATGCTTTATTAGGTGAAGAACGCGTCATCGTTTCAGATATTGAGGGGACGACCCGTGATGCCATCGATACAGCTTTTGAAAAAGATGGTCAGCGTTATCGCGTGATCGACACCGCCGGGATGCGTAAGCGCGGTAAGGTTTATGAAAACGTTGAAAAGTATTCCGTATTACGTGCGCTTAGTGCGATTGAAAAAAGTGATGTCATCTTAGTTTTAGTGGATGGGGAACGCGGTATTATCGAACAGGATAAACATATTGCCGGTTATGCCCATGAATCAGGAAAAGGCGTTGTCTTAGTGGTCAATAAATGGGACTTAGTCACGAAAGATGAAAAGACGATGGCCAAGATGACAAAGAAATTACGTGAAGATTTCAAGTATCTCGATTATGCCCGTATTGCTTTCGTTTCCGCGAAGCAAGGCTCCCGCGTGGATACCTTATTTGATTTGATTTTAGAAGCTTATGAAAATCAGCGTAAACGTGTCTCGACAAGTGTACTTAATGATGTGCTCATTGATGCGCAGGCGATGAATCCTACCTCAAATTTCGAAGGCGGCCGTTTAAAGATTTACTACGGCAACCAGGTTGCGATTAATCCGCCAACTTTTGTGCTCTTTGTCAATGATCCAAAATTCCTGCATTTCAGTTATAAACGTTATCTGGAAAACAAACTGCGGGAAGCGTTTGGCTTTGAAGGAACACCTATTCATATTATCTGTCGTAAACGCGACTAATGAAAGGGCTATAAAAGCCCTTTTCATTTTGCCTGTGATCCCCTATAATATATTTATCGAGGAGAGAAAGCATATGAAAAGTCTTGTTATTGCCGATCGCAGTATTCCTGAACACTTATTCAATGAATCTGTGATCGTTGATTTACATAATGTCCAGTTTGCTCGCTGTACCGGCGGTCTGGAATGTCTCAAAAACAATGGGCAATGCCGCTTTCAGGATGATATGACCATCATTTCTAAGTGGAGCGCGCAGATTCCTTTGATTATTTATATTTCCCGCATTCGTTACGGTGAATTCAATCTGGCTTTTAAAAAAATTATTGAACGTGAAGTCTGCAATGCGCAGGCTGGCTATGTTGCGGATGGGGATACCACTAGCCGCAATGGCAAAGCCAAGAAGAAAAAGCAGCTGCTAGTCATCGGCTATGGGGATATCACAGAGCAGGAGCAGGCTTCTTTTAAAAAGTATTTAGTGGCTTCATCTTTGCCCTATTCCTTTACGAATATTGATACATATTTCTGTCAGGAAGAAGAGTTAGATGATGTTTTAAAACTGTTTGGAGGTGTCGATCATGAACGTCCTCGTCCTTAAAGCATCGCTCAAACATGCTGGTGCAACGATGGATTTGTTTTGCGATAAACTCAATGTCTTTTTTGACAAACGCTGTAATATTGAGTCTAAGGTCGAAAACAGTGTGACCTTTGACCCGGGGACATTGCGTAATTATGATGCTATCGTTTTTGCCTATACGTTAACAACGGGATCCATTCCATCTACGCTTTTGGAATTCTTTGATCGCATTGAAGGGGTCCGGACGAAAGATCTCAATATTTATACGATGGCCTTTTGTGAAGAGTATGAACCAAAGGTTTGTCAGCATTCCAATGAAGTGGTGGCCTTCTGGGCGCAGCGCCATGGTTATCATTATCGCGGCAGTTTCAATATTGGTTCTTATTTTGTGATTACGCGTTCACCGGCATTATTTGTCGTCACCAACTATTTACAGATGTTCTCAAACATCGTGAAAAATGGTCAGGAATGTAATCAGGAAGTCTCTGCCCTTACAAAAAAGAGTTTCCTTTCACAAGGAAATAGATACTGGAAAAAACAAATTCGAAAAGAGCGGCACAAGAACCGCTAAGTCATTAATAAAGCATGAAAAAATGCACTAATTTTGCATTTTCTTCTTGAAAGAAACGAACGGTTTTGTTATAGTATACACAGTTTCATTGAGGAGGATTTTTCATGAATAAAAAAGAATTAGTAGATGCGGTTTCCGAAAAAAGAAATCTTACAAAAAAAGATGCAGAGATCTTAGTGAATACTGTATTTGATACTATGGTAGATAGAATGCTTGACGGAGAAAAGGTTTTAATCTCTGGCTTTGGTACATTCAAAGTCAACAACCGTCAGGAACGTAAAGGTGTGTCTCCAAAGACAAAAGAAACCATTACTATTCCTGCTAGCCGCACAGTTAGCTTCAAACCAAGTAATAGATTGAAAGATGCAATGAACTAAAAAAGGATGACTCTTTGATAGAGTCATTTTTTTGTACCTTCATATCATGTTCATATTTTGTATGCTATAATAACATCAATAAGAAAGGATGAGAAAAATGAATCTCTTTTATGAACTCTACATGATGCAAAATCCCTGGTATCTGCTAGGCACGATCTTTGTGGTTTTAGCGGGTCTCTTTATGGTTTATGCGCAAATAAAAATTAAAGCCTCTTATGCCCGCTATCGCGAAGTGCCCAATCATATGCGAATGACTGGCGCAATGGTCGCACGACAGATCTTAGATGCGAATGGCATGCGGGATGTCCCGGTGAATGAAGTGGCAGGGGAATTATCCGATCATTTCAACCCTTCGAATATGACCATCAATTTATCCCGTGATATTTACGAAGGCACCTCGATCGCTTCTATGGCGGTGGCAGCTCATGAATGCGGGCATGCGATTCAGTATCATACCGGTTATGCGCCGATCAAATTCAGAAATGCCATTGTCCCTTTTGCGAACGTTGGGAATTATATTGGCTGGATTGCCTTTTTTATGGGCTTTTTCTTAGGTCGGCCAAAGATTGCCTGGTTTGGTTTCTTCTTAATGTGTGGTCTCTTATTATTCCAAGTGGTTACGCTTCCTGTTGAAATTGATGCGTCACGTCGCGGCCTCGCTATTTTAAAGACGCATTATTTAGAAGATGATGAATACAAAGGAGCCAAATCGGTTTTATTTGCGGCCGCTTTAACGTATGTCGCAAGCATGTTGCAGGTCTTTGCGACAATGTTAAGATATGCCCTTTTACTGATTGGCTCATCACGTGATGATTAATGAAGAAGGATGTTTCCTTCTTCTTTCTTTTACCCGCGCATTGATATATAATGAGACATCGGAGGATGTTTATGGAAAAGCGAGAAGAAAAAACCAAACCTGCACCACGCACCAATGTCATTATTGTCATTTTAGTCGTTCTATTTGTGATTGTCTCTTTTTATGTGTTTGAAGTCCATATTCCTTATTTATCACATCAGAGTGAACAGGAAGATATTCGCGAGGCGATCGTCAAAAAGCATAAATACCATTATGATGGTTACTTTTATACGTACAACGGCGTTTCCACTTATTATATTTTAAAAGTGAAAGTGCAAAACAAACCGCAGTTAGTTGCTTATAACGAAAAGAAACAGTTAGTGAAAACTTATAATGGCGCGATTACTTCATCAACACGGGTGAAAGATGCTATTTATAAAAAATACAGACTGTCGGTTAAGAATGTCAATGTCTGCTTTGAAGATGGGGCATTTATGTACTTTGCCAAATATCAGAATGATTCTCATCTGTATTATTTCTATTATTCGTTAGATAATGCTACATTTATTAAATCTTATAATTTGTAGGGGGTATTCATATGAATTATGATTTATTTGATTACAACTGCATTGATTTTCGTAAATTACTCTTGCTGAAAGGCAAGAGTTTACATTTATCCGATCAGGCGACCCATCTGTTAATGATTATGATGACCTTAGAGGAGCTCAATATGACTCCCATTACACCGCAGCGGATTGGCGAATACTCTTCTTTAGAAGCGCAGGAAATCGATGCGATTATGTTAGATCTCATTAATTCCCACTATGTTGATCGGATCAATGGGGTCTTAGATTTCTCACCGGTTAAACGGAAACTTTTACATGAAAAGGTTGAAGAAAAGAAAGAAATCAACTTAGTGAGTCTGTTTGAAAACACTTTTGGCCGCGCATTATCAGCGACGGAAGTGAGTTTCATAAATGATTTTAAACGTTCTGGCTATGACGATGAGATGATCGTCGATGCGCTGAAAGAAGCAGCGAAATCCAATGTTTTAAATTTTAGATATGTAGAAAGGATCTTGCAGAACTGGGCTAAATACGGCAAGAAAACACGCCGTGAGGAAAATGAAGAGACATCCCAGTTTAGCGATGAAGTGAAGAATTATCACTGGTGGTAAAATGATTGCGAAAAAACAGGACCGTATTATTGCTGAATTAAATACTTTATTCCCTGATGCGCACTGCGTCTTAGTGCATTCTAATCCTTTAGAGATGTTAGTAGCCGTGATGTTATCAGCGCAGACCACTGATGCGGCGGTCAATAAGGTGACTCCCGCTTTGTTTGCGGCGTATCCGACGGCGCAGGATTATGCCGATGCATCGCTGGGAGATTTGGAAGGCTACCTTAAACGTTTAGGTCTTTATCGTTCCAAAGCCCGTTCATTAAAGAAAATGGGGCAGGCTTTAGTCGAACATTTTGATGGCGAAGTCCCCCATACGATGAAACAGCTCACAACCTTGCCGGGAGTAGGGCGTAAAACCGCAAATGTCGTGTTGGGCGAATGTTTCGGCGTGCCAAGTGTACCAGTTGATACCCATGTCGAACGTATTTCTAAGCGCCTTGGCTTTGCGAAAAGAGATGACACAGTTTTAGATGTTGAACGGAAACTCAAACGTACTTTACCAAGAGATTCCTGGATGAAACTGCATCATCAGTTTATTTTCTTTGGCCGCTATGTCTGCAAAGCGCAAAACCCTAAATGCAAAGAATGCCACTTGGTTGATCTTTGTAAAGAGCCTCATAAAAATCTGTAAAAGAAAAAGTCCGTTAATTCGGACTTTTTTCTTATTCTGTAACTTCTTCAGTTTCGTCAGTATTATCCTGATTGTCCTGATTCGTATTGGCTGTATCCTCGTTATCATTGTTGTCTTCATCGCTTGCAGCAACCGAGAAGGAGAAGGAATCAAGACTTTTAGTAGTGCCATCGCTATTTGTTTGGGTGACCGTAACGGTATAGCTGCGTCCTGCTTCCACTGAGAAGCTTGCGCCGCTGCCGGCGTTGACGGTGCGGGTTGTTCCTCCACAGCTGATTGTTAAACGAGAAGCAGCATCACCGCTGGTATTTACGTAGATGGTTGAACCATTAATGGTTGCCCCATTAGTGATTCGAGATCCGGCACTCGAAACGGTGTAAGTCGCATCCTGCGTAGTCTTGTTATTGGTCGTGACAGAGCGGGAAATACGGTTAGAGGTCTTTGCGCCGCTGGCGAGAGAGTAATAACCGATCACCCGATAAGTGGTATTGGCTTCCGGCGTGAAGTTTAACGTGGCACTAGAGGTCGTTAATGACTGTGAGTACACACTTGTGGAACCTTTGAAAACCTGGACCCGATACACGACATTGCCGCTTGCAACATCGGATGATGGATCATAAGCCGCAAAGATGACGCGGATCTTGTTATCTGAAGTGACTGAGGCATTAAATGATGATAATGCATTTAATGTATCAGTTGATGTTGTGGTGCTCGAAGTATCGCTGCCGCTTGGCGTATGACCTTTCACAAACCAAGCCGTGGTAATGGAACTTGACGGTGTTGAACTGGTTGGTGACTGATAAGGATAGACACCTCTGATCATCTTTGCCTGAACAACGGTATTTGGTGTTTCATAAGAGTTTTTCATCTTCCGGGTATTGAGAATCTTCGCCACTTTGGCGGCGACGATCTTCGCCTGATTAGTGCCGCTGATATACATCTTATGGTTGACCTGATCATTATAAGAATAACCATCCCAGAAAGACCAGGCATAATCAGGGGAATAGGCACAAAGCCAGTTATCTTTTGATTTATTGGCAGGAATACCGGCGATCGAACCATCATGGTTAGTCGTCCCGGTTTTAGCGCCGATTTCATCACCGATATCAAAGTCAGAGTAATCACTGTACTGTTTAACGTAAGTCGTCATGATATTGCGTAACATGAAGGCCGTTGCTTTACTCATGGCCTGACGTGAATCGTTGCGTAATTCCTGATCGACATTGATCGTTTCACCAGTGGTATTAATAACAACTTTTTTAATCGTATGAGGCTGAATATAAACCCCGCCATTAGAGATCGCGGCGTAGGCTGCGGCCATCTGCAGCGGCGTCGTTCCATGCGACCAGCCGCCGATTCCATAAGCTAATGAGAAGCTTTCATCGGACATGTTATAACCTAAATTCTTCAGCCAGTTGACTAATTTTGTTTTACCAACTTTCTTATAAACATCCGCTAAGGTATGGATCGCCGCGGCGTTCCATGATTTCCCTAACGCTTCATAAAGAGTGACGCGGCCATGATACTGGCGGTCCCAGTTCTTTGGTGTCCAGCCGCCGCTTGAATAACGCGTATCATCAGCGATATGACCAGTTGACCAGTATAAGTATTCAAATGCCGTGGCATAATCCAATACTGGTTTGATCGAAGAACCAGGCTGATGACGATCGGAGAAAGCGTAAGAGTAGTTCCCGGCTTTAAAGTCGCGGGCACTCATTAAACCAATAATACGACCGGTTTTCGCTTCCTGCACAACCCCGCCCATCTGCATAAAGCGATCAGGGAAGGTGTATGTCTTGCCGGCTGCAATGTTATCAAGAGACTGTTGTAATTCAGTATCTAAGTAGGTGTAAATCGTCATATTCGTCTTATTAGGATCATAACCCGTGAGCTGTTTGACTTCACGGCTGACGCGATCGACATAAGAGGCATATTTTTTCGATTGGGTTAATGGTTTAGAGTTTAAGTAGTTCGCGACTTTTGTTGCTTTCGCTGTTTCGTATTCGCTTTTGGTAATGTAACCATGCTGATACATCAAACCTAAGATAATATTACGACGGTTCTGAGCTTTTGTAAGATTGTTAAAAGCATCGTAGTAAACCGGGGAGTTGACCGCTCCGGCTAATAAAGCGGCTTCCGGCAGGGTTAACTGGGAAGGCGTTTTATTGAAATAATATTTACTGGCAGCGTAGATCCCAACGGTATTGGTTGAACGACCAAAATAAATCTTATTGACATATAACTCTAAGACTTTCTGTTTAGTAGTCTGCTGGGAAGCCTGGATCGCTAAAATGATTTCCCCAAGTTTACGCTGGATCGTTTTTTCTTCATTTGGATAATATGTTTTCTTAATTAACTGCTGGGTAATCGTTGACCCGCCAGCGGCGATGCCACCGGCTTTTAAGTTAGAAAGCATAGCTTTGACGATACGCGGCATATCGAAACCGTTATGAATGAAGAAACGGCTATCTTCGGCGGATACTAAAGCATCGACAAAGACTTCCGGCAGGGCATTATAACTTGTATATTTCCCTTGATTGGAGCCATAGGTGTAATAACTTTTCCCATTTTCATCAACCTGTTTAGAGGTGGTTGTAGTGGTTAAGTTATTGATATCAAAGTCTTTGATCTGTGAATAGACCGTGACTCCAAAATACACCCCGGCGCTGGCAATAATGACACAGCCAGCGATGATGATCGATATCAGTACCTTTCTCCTTATTTCACTATTCAATTTTGGATTTTTTGTTTTCACTATGAGCACTCCTTATTAAATCATTATTATTTATGTTTAAATATAGACAACTGTGTCTAACTCACATCATCTAACCAGTAAATCTTAGAATATTTCCAAAGCACTTTGCATTTTCTTGCATTAACTTTCTTGCAGTGTTTTGCTGGACTTTGAAAATTAAGAGCGTTTTCTTCTGGATATAAAGCTGTTACATACCCTCTATGTGTTTCACCGTTCATAAAAGTGTACTCAAC
>OCTW013400349.1_pt1 | contig 31001 bp, 46 predicted proteins | sample 1539671 | NCBI WGS metagenome assembly OCTW01 (sample SAMN02144230, study PRJEB22623) | gut metagenome | biome: sheep rumen | host: Ovis aries | place: New Zealand | reverse complement strand
CCACTGGGCAGTGAGCTTCGTATCCGCATCTGCGCCGTAGTCCCCGCCAGCCTTGTAGACGGTGCCATCGGTGGCCTTCCAGCCGTCGAAGCCATAGCCGGCATAGCTTGGCGTGCTCTGCAGCTTCAGTATCGTGCCGTACCACTTGGTCTGGGAGCCGGGCGTGCTTCCGCCATTGCCGTCGTATGTGACGGTATGGTGCTCGAGAGCCGATTCCCAGCAGGAGCCTGAGCAGGTGGACGAGCCAGCGCCGAAGCCGGTATTCCACCAGACCTTTACCTCCCAGTTGAAGGTCTGGTCCCACTGCTGGCGGTTGTACCTCACTTCGGCATATCCGAGCTTCTGGTATCCATTCGCGTTTACGGCATAGCGCGTCGATCCCGAGCCTATCTTCGTGCCGTTGAACCATATCTCCCAGTTCGCGCCCGAGATGGTGTCGTACGAATAGCCGTCATATGCCTGAGCGCCGACCTCCAGCTTGAAGGTCTGGCCGTATCCGTCCCAAGAGGATGCATCGAAGCCGCATGCAGCCCGCCAATGGTGGTTCTGGTTGCCATAGTACCAGTCTGCCATCAGCTATCCTCCAATCCACATCAGCGTGAGGTTCGCGCCGCCGTTCGTGGGCACCCACTGCCACTTGCCCACGCTCACGTCCGTCGCGGCGAAATGGTCGGCGGTCACGAGCGACTTCTTAGCGTTCAGCTCCAGCAGCGCGTCTCCTGACTTGTCCTCGTAGCGAAGGCCCGAGTTCGTCTGCTTGGAGACGATGGTCGAGCTGCTGGATGCGATGTCGAGCTCCGGGTTTCCGTCGCTGTCCGTCGTGGCCTTTATCCAGCCTGCAAGCTCGCTCAGGCCATCCGAGACGCTGTTGATCTGGAGCTGCAAGCCGTTCTGCACGTTTTCGAGCTTTATGCTGACGCCCTGCACAGTCTTGTCCGTATCCTTGCGGGCGTTCTCTTCGGCCTCTATGCGCCTGTTCGCGCTGTCGATGGCGGTGGAGTTCTCGCCCGCTGCGGTCTGCGCATCCTTGGCCGTGCTCTTCGCATCCTTCGCCGCCTCGTAGGAGGTGCTCTTCGACGCCTTGGACCAGCTCTCAGTGCCGTCGGCGTAGACCGTGCGCTCGCAGGTCCAGAGGACCTTGGTGACGTCCGCCGTTGGCTCCGTCTCAGTCCACGAGCCGAGGCTTGAGGAGGACGTGGGCACCGTGGGCGTCGCTGCGGTCGGTGCGGCCAGCTGATAGTAGCGGACGGTAGCCAGGATGCCCGCGCTCCACGCGAGGGTGACCTGCGCGCTAGAGAGGACGCTCATCGAGCCACCCCCCCGACACCTTCACGAGGGTTGGCGCTTCGCTCTTATAGCTATGCTGCCACGAGACCACGACGTAGGATGTGCCGGCGGGCATGGTGAAGGTCTTGGAGTAGGGTCTCGCGGGTACCTGGTACCCATCCGGACGCCATATCTCGACCCCGTCAGCGTCGAGCGCCCCGTACTGGATCTGGTACTCGCCGCGCTCCTGATAGAGTGTGAAGACGTCTCCCTCTGCTGCAGGATACCTGTAGGCGACGCAGCTATCCTCTGGGTAAAGCGGCCATATGGTGGTATTTACTGGGCCGAGACGGTAGCCGTCGGCGACTTCGACCGACCCTGACGCGATGAGGTCCTCCGCCATGGCTAAGCCTCCAGCTGGGCGGTGTAGACAGCCTTGGAGCTCACGGACGACGCGGAGATGGAGAGCGTGGCGCCAGAGCCCACGGACGTGGTGCCTCCGTCCTTGTACCACTTGATGGTCCCGAGCTTGGCAACGTCCTGCGAGGACAGCTCCGCGCCTGCGCGGTACACGTGGGCCGTGAGGGTCGTGGTGCCCGAGGAGTTCTTGAAGACGGTGCCGTTGTCGGTGGTGATGGCCATCGTGATGGCGTCAGCGCCCGCCGCACCGGTGGCTCCGGTTGCACCCTTGGGACCTTGAGCCCCCGTCTCGCCCTTGGGACCTTGAGCACCCGTCTCGCCCTTGGCACCCGTCGCTCCGGTGAGCGCGAGGCCGCAGGAGAACTTCTTTGTGATGGTGACGCCGGTGCCGTTGACCGTGACGGGGATGGAGACGTCTCCTGCCGCCGTCATGGAGCTGGATGCCGTGATGGTGACCGTCTTGCCGTCCGTGCCGACCGATGCAGACACGCCGGTCGGGCACGAGATGGTTCCGATCTTGAAGCCGACCTCGTTGGCACCCTGCATGCACACGACCTGCGTGGTGCAGCTGCCGGGCTTGGCCGCGCTGGTGGTGCCGAGGAAGGTGTATGCCTCGCTCGTGAGGATGACGCTGTAGGCGTCTGTGACGTCGACGATTGATACCTGGTCCGCTGCCTTTACTGCCATGTTTATTCCTTACTTAGTCCGTGATTATCTCTGCCTTGAAGGTGCATTTCACCGACACGTCGTTCGGCGTGACGGTGAGCGTGAAGCCGTCATCCGAGAGCATCGGGTCGGAGTCAGCGAGGCTCACCCAGTCGGTGTCGCCCTCGCGCAGGACGTACCACCTGATTCGCGCTGTCGCGTCCAGCATGGCCTGCCTGAGCGCCGTCAGCGTCGTGAGCTCCTGCCCGCGCTTGTAGCAGCGGACGGTGAGGACGGTCGAGACCTCGGAGTTCTTGAAGACGGTGCCGCGCGAGGAGTCGATGCGCAGGGTCACGAGGTCCTTCGTCTCGGCGACAGCCTTTGCCGCATCGCTCTTCGCTGCACCTGCATCGTCCCTTGCCTGGCTTGCATCGCTTGTGGCCTGGTCTACGGCATCTCGGGTGCGGTCGCCGCCTCCGATGACTCCGGTCACGGTCGGTCTCCTTGCAGACCCTTCGGCACCATCGATGGACACGCGCACCGTGTCTCCAGCGCGGACGTCCACTGTGGTCGGGATCTCTACCGCCTGCTGGCCATCCTGGGATACGGTAGTTCCTCCGAGGTCGACCATGACGGTGCCGTCTGACGAGTCGGAGGCCGCGAGCGCAGCGATCGTTGTGGACGTCTGGCGTCCTGCCGATTCCTCCTGCCGCGTCCTCCCTGAGAGCATGGCGGCGACTTCGAGCTCAGTCAGCATGCTGGACCTCCCTGAGCGTCAGCTTCACGGTCATGTCGCCGAGAGAGACATCCACTTCCTTGGCGAGGTATCTCGCCTGGCGTCCCGACGTGTCCGCATACTGCACGATATCTCCCTCGTGGACAGGGAAGTACATGCACGAGATCTGCCGCTCCTTCGCGACATCCGAATCTGTTCCGATATACGTAAGGGCAAGATCGTGCGCACGCTGCCATGTCTCAGGCTGCATGTCGCTTGCATCATGCATGGCGGCCTTGAGCCACCCGCGCCTCTGCGGAGATGCAAGGCTCCCCTGCTCCACGTCGACGGACGCTGCGATGGTGCTGTCCTGCCCCATGCTGTGCCTGACGATCGAGCGGCCGGCTGCATCGCCGAAGGACGTCGTGAGCCTGTCCTCGTCGGCAAGGACGATCGTCCTGGACGAGCGCGCATCGAGTATCCAGTCGGGCTCGCGCCTGGATGGCGCGACATAGGCGCCGAGCGTGATCCTGCCATGCCCATCGACATCGATGCGCCCGCCGCAGGATTCTGCGATGCCGAAGAGGTCCGAGAGGAAGGTATCCCCCACGTCGTGCACGACCGTCTGGCCGTATCTGTGGTCAGGCGCGCCGGGAAGGATCGTCCCCTCCTTGCCGGTGATGCGCATGACGGCGCGGAACGCATCGTGGGCGGTGGAGCCCGCGCCGAACGTTACGACCCAGTCCACCATATCCTCGGAAAGGCCCCAGAGGACGGACCTGCAGCTGAGGTCCGTCGTGGCCATGCCGTCCTGCTGCGTCTCCTCTATGCTGTCGGCGAGGAATGTCCCCAGCTCTGCCCGGTATCCGTAATCGGGGCACTCGTGCACGATGCGGAGCCAGTGCACGTCGCTGTCCCAGGAGCCCATGTGCCGTATCGATGCCGTCGATCTTGCATCGGTGTAGTAGCCCTCCGTTATGGAGCAGCCATCCAGCGCAAGCCCCTCTACCGTTCCATCGATCGTGTCGAGGGCATGCGGGTCGACGCGCTGGACATATACCGTGTCACGCCTCGCGCCATCCTCCCACATCGTCAGGTCCTTGGCCATCAGAGCGCCTCCTCTCCCTGCGTGACAGTCACATCGATGTATCCGGCATCATCGCGCGGCATGTCGACGCCGGTGACGGCAACGGTGGCCACGATGCCTGACGGATCGCGGTACAGCGCATGGTGCGCCACGGCGAGGGCGCGGAACGCCTCCTCGCCGGACCATGCAGCCGTCTCGTCCTCGAGGATCGTCGCCTGCACGTCGAGTCCCCGCTCGGATACGGAGCCGAACCGATGGACCGGCCTGTCCCTTCCGGTCGTGGACAGGCTCGTCGAGGATGGCTTCCAGCTCTCGCTCCGTTTCGGCACGGAGCCCCTTCCGGTCCTCGCGATTGCGGCCTTCCGCGTCCCGTCCTCCTCCGTCCAGTTCCAGACGAGCGCGCCATCGTCGATGGATGGCATCGTGTCCGTCGAGGTGCCCCAGGACGTTCCGGATGTGGATACGATGCAGACATGATAGGCAGAGCCTATCGGAGGCAGCGCCTCCCATGTGACCTTGCCGCCCTCCTCCGATACCTTGCTGAGGGCGACGAGCTTTCCTCCTCCGGCCATCCACGCCTCGTCCGTGTCGTGCGCTGACGCGGAGACCTCCAGCGTGAGGCGGTCTGTCTTCGTGTATTCCGGCGTCACGCTCACGCCGTGGTCCGCATCCCAGGCGATGCCTGCCCCTGCTGACACGGATGCAGACCCATGGTCGGTCTCCCAGGAGAAGGCAATCTCTGCCTTGGCTCCGTCATCGGGTATTCCGGACAGCTCTGCCGTCGGGATCGTGACGGTGCCTTCTGATGGGATGCCATATGCCGTGAATCCGTCCGGCACGATGTTCCTGCCTCCGGCCATGAAGGACGAGATCCTCATAGTGTTGCCGCCCCTGGCGTAGTCTGCAGCGTATGACATGAGGATGCCCTTCGGGGTCCAGGCGAGAGCGGTCACGCTGACGGATGGCCTCCATGCGATGCCGAAGTCGTGGGAGCCTCCGGGGCCGCATGCGAAGAGGCCCGCATTCCCCTGCCAGTCGGATTCGCATCTCCTGACCTGCACCTGGATGCCAAGCCAGTCGATGGCCCTGTTGTCGGGCACGAGGCTCCCCAGCGGCAGAGGCGCCGCATGGACGCCTCCATCCTTCGTGACGAGCGTGGGGCGCCATTCCCTGCCCCATCCCTCGTTTGCCATCGACCCGTCCGGGACGGACCTCCAGGGCCCCCATTCCTGTGCTGCCTTGCCGGGCGTCCTCGTCTGGGCGCGCCAGCGCACCTCCCAGTCGGTGCCGGAGCCGGTCCAGCTGACGTAGGCATCCCCTCCGGATGGCCGGTCCTGCGCATAGAGGACGGACGCAGCATCGCTCCCGTCATCCTTCCATCCGATGCCCCTGACGGAGGGGGCAGGCAGGCCGCTTGTCGGCATGGCGCAGGGGATGAAGCAGAAGTCCTGCGCCGCCGACCCGTTCTGCTCGTATACCTGGAGCCACGTGCCTGGCACCTTATGCCCATTGCAGACATCGAGGAGCAGCGATGTGCCTTGCGCTGCATAGTTGCGCACCGTGTAGCACTGCCTGAGCGTGCCGTTCACCATGGCGGTGCCATGCGGCGTGGAGATCCACCACTGGTCGGTCCCGCCATCGTCTGTCGACTGCACGACCTGGTCTCCCTCGTGGGCCTCGCTGTGCGATACGGCAAGCTCCATGAGCTGCATGGAATGCGCGAAGAGGATCTTCGCGCGGCCGCTCGAGTCGTACTCATGCACCCATGCGACCTGGTTCCTTCCGTCGTCGACGCCGGTGCCGATATGGCGCGACGATATCATGACGCGCGCCCCCGCCGAGTGGGACGAGCCGTTCACGTCCAGCACGAGGTCCAGGTTGACCTTCGGCCTGATCTCGTATGTGCCGGTAGGGACAGGATTGGCGGGTACGAAGGCCCACATCTGGTCCAGGCTCGTCCCCTCGTCCTCCGAGAGGACGAGGTTCGTGTCGGAGACAGGCGTCCCCGTCCCGGACACCTCGACGACCCATGAGCTGTCCCGTGCCGGATGGATCTTGTAGAGCTGGTATGATGTGCCGTCGAGCGCCGCCGTCTGTCCGTCCACGGCTGCGATGACGAACTTCTGGGCATCGCTTCCGTTCGGATCGTACTGCCAGACGTTGTTCCCATGGGAGAGCACGTTGTTCATGATATCGAGCGCCTTGCCCGTGCATGCGAACGTAAGCGTCCTGGAGCCGTCGGCATTGGTCCATACATGCACATACGTTGCATCCGTCTTGTCGTCCGTGTAGAGGATGACATTGGCTCGGGCGGTGTCCTTCGCACCCGCGCTGTTCATCGTGAGCCCCATGGCGGCGCCGTTGTGGAGGACATAGGTGCCGTCGCTAGGCTGGCTGTCCGACATACATCCCCCTTCCGAGCTGCATGAGGCGTGCGATGAGGTCAAGCGTCAGCTGCCTCACCCTCTCGTCGTCGTTGACCCTGAGGCCGTCAATGACGAGGTTGTAGGTGTTCGAGGTGCCCCCCGTGCCGGCGCCCATGTAGCCGAGCGACTCGCGCGCCAGCGCCTGCGCCCAGGGCCTTATGTTCGCCGACTCGTAGGGCACGATGGCCTCGGCTCCTGCCTCGCCAAGCACAGCCGCGCTCTTGGCGATTCCGCCCTTTGCGTAGAAGCTGATATGGGGCAGCGAGAAGTTTGCAGGGTCGAGGTTGAATCCGCCCTCGACGTGCAGCGTAGGCACATGGATGCTCCGGAAGACCGCTTCGATCTTTGACGGGGTGCTCTGGAAGAAGCCCACTATCTGGCCGGGAATCGACTGGATGTAGCTCAGGAGGCTCGAGAAGCCCTGCCGGGCGCCAGAGACGATGTTCGACCAGATGCCGGAGAAGTATCCGGCAATTCCCGAGAATGCCCCCTGTATCTGGCCTGGTATCCCGAAGATGAAGGACACGAAGCCGTTCCAGACGCCTGTCGCGGCCGAAACGATGCCGCTCCAGAGCCCCGAGAAGAAGCCAGTCACTGCGCTCCAGGCTGCCTGGATCTGCCCGGGTATGGCCATGACGAATGCCGCGAAGCCCGAAAGCTCCGCCGATGCGTCGCCTACGAAGGACTGTATCCCGAGAGTGACGCTCGTCACGGTCTCGACGAGCTTGGCGAAGAGCTCCACCGCATCGACGATGGCAGCAGCGAGAAGGTTCCCGATGGCGTCCGCGATGGCTCCGAGTGCCCCGACAAGCACCTGCATCGCCTGCTGGGTGGCAGGGTCGGCAAATACCTGCTGGAGGCGCTCGCCGCACGGTCCTAGGACTGCGATGACGTTGTTGATCCCCGTCACGATGCCGTCGAAGAGCGGAGACCAGTCGATGAGCGAGATTGCCTCCTGGATCTGCGCGAAGCCGGCGCCGAGTGATGCAAGGCCGGCCTGGAGGCCCTGGAAGTCGATGCTCCCGAAGGCGGCCTGGGCGGCATTGACGATGCGCTCGAAGGTGGCAGTCAGCGGCGAGATGTCGATACCGAAGTTGATGAGGAGCTGCCCCTGCGCCTGGTATATGGCATCCTGCAGCGTCTGCCACATCTGGGCGGCAGCCGCTATGATGCCGGGGCCTGCATTCGCCGCGATGTCCGCAAAGAGGCTTCCCAGGGCGGCCAGGATGGGCCCTGCGATGACCGGGACGGCAGTGGCAACCATCTGGGCGATCTCCGGCAGGCTGTCGACGATGCTCTTCCCTATCTGGGCTATCCTCGGGGAGACATTCGTGACGACCGCCTGGATGGACTCGATGAGCTGCGACGTGAGCTGGCCCATGTCGGCCTGGTCGTTGCCGAGGCCGGCCATCCAGTTCTGGAACGATGCCTTCGCCATCGCCCAGGAGCCCGCTATCGTATGCGCGGCCTCGTAGGCGGTGTCTCCGGCGATGCCCTGCTGCACCTGGATGTCGTGGATAGCCTGGACGACGTCGCCGAACTTCTCGATGGAAAGGTCTCCTGCCTTGCCGTTGGCCTTCTCCCAGGCGTTGGCATCGGCGATTAGGCGCTGCATCTCGGTCTTGGTGCCGCCGTAGCCAAGCTTGAGGTTGTCCAGCATGGTGTAGTTCTGCTTCGCGAAGCCCTGGTACGCGTTCTGGACGTCCTGCATGTTCGACCCGAAGATATTCACGTTGTCGGACATGTCTACCATGGCCATGTTGGCCCGTTCGGCTGCCTTGACGACGTCCCCTCCGAAGGACTGCTTGAGCGAGGACGAGAAGGACGATACCTGGCGCATGTAGTCGTTCGCCGAAAGCCCGGCCGTAACGTAGGCCCTGCTTGCATCGCTCTCGACCTGGGCTGCGGCCTCGCCGAAGATCTTCTCGATGCCGCCTGAAAGCTGCTCGTAGTCCGAGAAGCTCGAGAGCGCCTGCTTCCCGGCCGCTATGGCGCCCGCCCCGATGGCGGCGAAGGCAGCGCCGCCGACCTTGGCGACGCCTGACACGGCGCTCTTGATGCCCCTCCCGAGCTTGTCGTTGAAGCCCTTCATTGATGGGATGATGCTCACATAGGCCGCACCGGCCTCAGCATTCGCCATGCCATCCTCCGTTCCACCAGGCATCGAATTCGGATATGGGTATCGGGTCGCTGCCATAGACATGCCTGTCGTGCCGCTTCACGGCCCCAGGACGCTCTATCGGCTCCGGGTACCTCGACCCGAGGTCGCGCCTGGAGTTCGCCTGCGCCACCTCCCAGGAGATGACATGCATGGTGTCCACGGCTTCCGCAAGGAGCATCGGCAGCGATGCCGGCTCCTGCCAGAGGACCTCTTCGGAAGAGTCGCCGCGCACCTCGCTCGAGAGGGCCGAACTGGATGGCAGATGCATGACAAAGGCGAGGAGCATCCTTTCGTTCAGCTCCCCGCCCATATCGTCCAGGCAGTACCTCGTCCTGGTCATGAGGTCGTATTCGAGCGCCCTGCCATGCTGCGCCACTGTCATGGCGAGGGCGGCTATTCCCCCTCTGGGGCCTCCGCCGTCTCGCTCCTGAGCTCCTGCCATGCCTCCATGAGCTTCCGGAGGGCATCGAAGCTGAGATCCTTCACGCCCGGGGCATAGGATTCGGCGAATTCTGCGAAGGTGTCGCTCATCTCGAGGCCGGCATCGATCTCTCCGGCCTTCTCTGCCCTCTCGTATGCCTTGCCGAAGGCGATCGTCTCCTGCCGCGTCAGCTCCACAGGCACCGTTGCCGGCTTTCCGTCGAGCATGAAGTCGAGAGTCTTCCTCTTGGTTGTCAGATCGAGCATCATTTCGTGAACACCCCATCATCCGTGTAGATGTAGATGCTGTTGCCGGACGCATCCGGATAGCATGAGAGCGTGATCGGAAGCTTCACGGCATCGTTCGCGACGAAATCGATCTCGTCGATGGACGTCACCTGGCCGTTCGGCACGACGATGAGGATGCGCGCCTTGCCATCCTTCATCTTGAATGCCCACGCGCGCGCGGGCGGAAGGTCTGCCCCGATGGAGACCTTGATCTGCTCTCCATGCTCTGCCGTCGCTGGCGTCTTTGTGACGTGGTCCGCTCCGAAGGCATGGCAGAGCGACTCGTAGCTCATCTGCATCTCTGACCACTTGATCGTCGAGTCGAAGCTTTCGATGAGCTTCCGGATGGTGTTCTTGCTCCAGTCGGAGATGTCGTTCGTTGACCTGTCCATGGTGAGGGCAAGGCCATCGTCCGACACGTACCCCGAAGAGACGAAGGCATCATCAAGCTCCTCGGAAGCGGATGCCGGGAGCTTGCTTCCTACCGGGGCATCGAGGATTGCCCCTGTCGTCTTCTGGTCGGGAGCTCCGACCATGACCTTGGTTACATCGAGTGCGCCCATCGCACTCCTTCCTTCTATAGGTTCATGTTGACTTCGAGTCCGATATCGACCTGCCAGACGAACCAGCCGCCTTCCATGCGGCCGTACGAGAGGACCGTCGGGGTCTCCACCGCATTGATATGGCTGTCCTCCGGAGGCTTCGTTCTGCAGGCGATCGCGAGGAGGTTTGCCAGGAGCTCCGCCTGGTCCTCGGATGCAGCCCAGAGCTGCACCGCGAAAGCCGGCGAATCGTGCGGCCATTCGACGGCTCCGCCGGTCCTCGTGACCACCGCGAATGGCTCAGCGTCCTCCGTGGCGGCCGTCGCATCGTGGGGAGGGTATGTTCCGGCGTCGATCTCCAGGACCTCCTTCACCCATGCGGTCACGATCTCGAGCGATGACACGATCTCCATATGCCTACCTCTTCTTCTGCTGCTTTCCAGCTGCCTTCGCTAGAGTCTGGTTGTGGAAGTTGTCCCAGATCGCCGCCATGTTCCCGGTGTACACGACGGCATGCATGCGCCCCGTTCCTCCCGTGAGCTTCGCTCCATAGCTGGGGAGCCCGGAGAGCGCGCACGCCCTCGCCTGGACCTCGCGCGCCCCGGACATGCAGAGCCTTGCCGCTATCGGACCTGTAAGAAGCGTGTGGGCGAACGATGGGACCGTCACGAACCGGTCGAGTTTCACTTCCATCAGCCATCTATCCTTTCGAGCAGCGCATAGGTGGTCCATCGGCCTCCGACCGCTGCATCGGGGTAGGCGCATGGCTCTCCGACCACCCGGTACCATGCATTGCCGTCTGGCGATACGAGCGCGCCTCTCAGATGCCCGCTCCAGCCACGCGGAAAGTGGGCCGTGGCAGATGCCTTGGCGGCATCCGGACGCGATGCAGCGAGTTCCTGCGGCGTCCCCGGAGCGAAGAGGCATCCAGGGACCGCTATGGCATCCGCATAGGCGGACATCGCGTTTCCGAGCCTGTCCTCTGCCCCATATGTCCGCGTGCGCACCAGGAGCGTCAGCTCAGGCATCATCCGGACCAGGGCAGATGTAGCCTGCCCATGCCTTCCCTATGCCGAGAAGGTCCTTCTCGGTCTTGGTCAGGTAGAGATCGCCCGTGGGGTTTGCATAGCTGGCCGACCCAGAATATGGCGAGGCTCCCCAGGACTGCTGGGTCACCCCGTACCCTGCGTCTGACGTCATGAGCATCCTCGTGGCTGCCTGGCAGGTGACGAGGCGCAGCACGCCCGCATCGATGGACTCCGGGTCGATCCCGTCTGCCCTGCACATGCTGTCTATGGCAGCCGACACGAGAGGCAGGAGGGCTTCGGCCCTTGCCTCGTCGAGCGTGCCTGCTTCGGGCCATAGGGCCCTCAGGTCATCCACCGCTGCATGCTGCGCCATATCGGACCTCCTTAGGCTGCCGCCTTCTTGAGGACGGCGAATGCGGACGGGTCGAGAACCGCCCAGCTGTACACGACCTCGGTGCGGTATGCGATCTGGTTGAGCCTCTTGAGGTCGCCGAGGCCGTCCGGGTCGCCGGTCTCGATGATGTCGAGGCCGAGGTCGCGCACGATGCCCCACTTGATGAGCGAGAAGTCGCCCAGGATGGCAAGGACGTTGGTCGGGGTCTTCGCAAGGGCGCCGTTGACGGTGCCGGACGTGGCGGCCGCGATGCCGTCGAGCGCGCCGACCTTGAGATTGAGCGGGATCTCCGGATAGAGCCTCATGCCGGTCTCCTTGACGCGGATCTTCCGCAGTTCGTTCGCCCAGGTCTTGGAGAGCGCGATGCCGGTGACGTCGTACAGCTCGTTCACCTGGGAGACGAGGCTGTCGAGATCGGCGGAGGAATCTGCGGTCGCGGTGACCGACTTCGCCCCTGCGGTGAGCGCCGTCATGCCGGAGACAGGCGCTCCGGTGGACGGGTTGATGCCGTGGAAGATGCCGTAGTCGAGCGCACGTCCGATGGCGGCCGCGGAGGATTCCGAGATGGCATCGATGATGCCGAGCTTGGAGTCCTCGTCAGCCCACTTGACCTCGTCGTTGAGCCTGACGGTGACCTGGGCCTTGTAGATGGAGCCCTTGACCGGGGTGGTCGCGACATCGGACGGAGACTTCTCGGCGCCCTCGCCGACGAACTCTGCCTCGGGCTCCTTGGAGAACACGACATGGGTCATGTCCTTGAAGAGCGCAGGCGTGCTCGGGGAGAGCGAGGCGATGGTGGAGGTGTCCCGCGCCTTGGTCACGATCGCTGCCGCGACCTCGGACGGAAGGGTGATGTTCTTGCTTGTCAATGCTGGCATTTATCGAGCCTTTCTGTCGGTTTTTCCTATTCTCCGGAGCCGAAGATCTCGCGCGCGAGCTTCCTCTTGGCCTCTGCGAGGGCATCTCCCGAGCCTCCGTTGGCATCGAACCGCCCGGCATGCCCCGTCGATGGCGCGGACTTCGGCTTCGCGAAGGCCGTGATGGCCTTTGCATTTGCCTCCATCTCGTCCTCGTCGGCACCGAAGACGAGGCTCTCGGGAATCCCGGCCTTCTTGGCGACCTTCCTGCGCAGCTCTCTGAGCTCCGCATCGGCCTTGAGCGCCTCGACCTCCTTCTCGGCCTTGGCTGCCGCCTCCTGGGCCTTCTGGAGCTCGCTCTTGGATGCCTCCTGGAGCTCGTCGTAGGACTTCGCCTTGGCGGCGTTGTCCTTTGCGAGGCGCTCCCACTTGCGGGCCATCGCCTTCCAGTCGGTCTCTGCAGCGGAGCCGCCCTCTCCGGGCTCCGTTTCCAGGTCCTGCGTGTCCCTGGTCTCGTCCTCAGCCATTCCGGCTCCTTCCATCTCCCGCCATGCGGCAGGAGTCCGTGGCCATGCGGCCGCCTGATATGACGAGGGGCGCCATGCGGCGCCCCTTCTGTCCTGATATGTCCATGCAGAAGGCCGCATCCATCGGAAACGGCCCCTGCAATGTCTATGAATCTGTCTTGTGGATGCTAGATCTTCGGGATGAAGCTCGATACGTACCTCGTGACGATCTCCTCGCATACCTTCCTGAGGAGCGGGTACGGCACGTCGACCCTGGCTGCATCGAGCGTGCGCAGGACAAGCTGCCATACGCACTCGTTCTCGACCAGCATGAAGAACTCGCGACCTTCATCGGTGATCGATGCCTCTCCGCCGAGGCAGCATCCATCTCCTCCCTGGAACCTTATGCCGTCGTCGATGAGGCCATCGCGTCCAAGGCGCGCGAGCTCCTGCCTGATGGCGGCCTCGTCCCTGACAGCAGGCCAGAGGTCTCGATACTTAAGCGGATGTGCGCTTCCTGCAGCGGTCGCCAGCACCGCACGCATTGCGTCGTAATCCCTAGGCACCCAGAATCACCTGTACATTTGTTATGGCACGCCCGGCAGGTGCCGCCCCCGCGTCTTCGGTTTTGGAGACCGCTGCTCTGCTGTTGAGCTACGGGCGTTTGGGGTATACTTGATTCGACGGTGGATGGTCCTGCGCATAGGAACTTTCACCGTCATTGCTTTATATGGATTACTGATCCATCTTTCTCGATGAGCAGCGCTTCTCCAACTCCATGCTGTTTCATTCTTTTCGAGAGCTCACGCTCTATAGCGCTGTCGCTTCCCTCTAGATAGTATGAGTTCAGCACAACTTTTGCATCTTTGACGTCTCTCTTTTCGAACTGCCTTCTTGCCTTCCTCAGATTGTTCTCTATTGCTCTCTGGCTATTGCCGACTGGTGACTTAATCTCCCACCAATCCCCACCAATCTTCAGGTCGATATCGCTGCTTCCAAACGTCTTGACATCGAATCCGGCATTTCTGAGGGCGTCATGCACAAACAGGTCGCGCCATTCGTTCCCGCGGTCCACGATATTGTCAATGCTGTAGTCAGCAGCGTTGAATTCCTTGCTTTTGTGGAGAAGCCTCCCATACATGCTTCTTGGATTGTCGGAGTAGTCGATCGATGGAAGCTTCCCGTAGTAAAGCCAGTCCTTGTCACGAAGGCGCATGCTCTCTGTTACTGCCTCGCTCGCTTTCCAGTCCTTGCCGTCGACATGGCATCCGGTCTCGCGCTCGATGGCCTTCAGCCTTTCCAGGGCCTCTTCCGGCCTCCACCCTTCGACAAGCTCGTCGTGCCTGCTGCTCCCTCCAAAGCCTGGTACCACCTTGCAGTCGCAGTGCGGATGGTACTGCCCCATCTCTCCTGCGCTTTCACGCGTATGATAGACGGCTCCCCTTGTCGCAAGCATGAAGCAGAATGCGCATGTCTCGCTGCCGGTTGGCACGCGCGCGAACCTTACCCCTGCCTCCTTGTCCCTTTTGGCGTTCTTCATTATCGTGTTGTTAAGGGACCGCTTCATGCTGTTTGCCATAACGCCCGCAGCGGCATCGACAAATCCATCTACGTTGCCTTCTTCATAGAGGCCGGCAGCCCAGTGCATCTTCTCTGTCGCCCATTGCGCGTCGTAGGATATCTCCGTGACAGCCTCTTCGAGCTTTATCCCGGCTTCCGCTGCCTGTTCATCGTAGAAGCGCGCTGCCAGCGATGAGGCAGACTCGCTGTATGCTTGCGCCATCCCGTCAATAAGCTCGATTGCCTGCTGCCTTGCCTCGGCAGCAGTCGCGTCAGGATGCATGTCGAGCCATAGCCTGAGAGACTTTTCAGCGCGGGCTGACGCGGAATTCACCAGGAATGCTGATGCTTTCGAGTAGGCGTCGAATGCTCTCCTGCTTATCATCCGCTGCGTTCCTCCTGCTGTCACGGCCTATTGCGTGCCTGTGCCCAAGGCCAAGGCAATCGCGTCATTTGCCTTGCTCTTGCGTCTGTCGCTCCGGAGCTGCGCTATCTGCTCGTCGTCGTAGCCAAGCTCCCGCAGGGCCACGTCGGAGTCGGCGAGCCATGGGATTGCACTGATCTGCTTAACCATCGCGTCTGACTGGCTCACGACGGACGGCATCGACGGGTTCCGGAAGTGGACCGAGATGGTCCCGAGCTCCTGGGCCGCCTCCGCATAGGTGATATCCTTCTGTGCCGCCCATGCCATGCGGCAGAGGTCCTGCATGGACCTCTTCCAGCCGTCGATATAGTGCTGGATGTCGACGACCGCGTCCTCCTTCGAGGCGTATATGGCCTCTGCGGAGGACGGGTTGTCCGAGACGACGCCGAGCGAGCTCAGGGGGACTCCCGTGGAGCCAGAGAACTGGGCCGCCAGGGACCGCATGTAGTCGACATGCGGCTGCATCGACCCCTGGGCGAGCTGCCCGAACTGCGGCGTCTGTCCGTCCTTTGCAGGAGTCGCGGCGAATATCGCTCCGATATACGCCCCGAACGGCGTCTTCTGGATTGCCTGCATGGCTTCCTTGGAGGAGTTCATGAGGAACTTCTGCGGCGCAGCAGCGAAGGCTGCCGCAACCGTCATGTTCAGGAGCTCGCGCTCGGCATCGTCGACGTAGTTCATGACGGAGCGCGTGATCCTGGAGCGCCCGAAGGGGTTCTCGAGGGTCGGATGGTAGGCCACATGGACCATAGGTGCCCGTCCCATGGAGTGCGGATGGTACTCCGCCGTCCATCCTGCCGGGCCGTTGCGGAGGGTTATCGCATCGGTGTCGGTGAGGATATCGACGATTGATGGCCGCCTTGCCGAGCTATGGGGCCTTCTCTCCGTGGCCACGACGACCATGCCGGCCACGATTCTCCTCTGGGGCTGCGACCATATGGCGGATGCCGCCGTGGCAGGATACCCGGCGATCACGACCGGCTGCTCGCCGGCATCGGCATCGCCTGCGGTGACCGCCAGGAAGGCGCACGAGTGCCTGAGGGACGATGATGCCGTAAGGTGCACGAGGCCCTTCATCCCGTTCGCTTCAAGGATTGACGCGAGCCCTTCCTCGATGCCGTCCTCTGCCCCCGTTAGCGTGACGCCTTCGTACTGCACGCGGTCTGCCCACCAGTCGACGCACTTCGCGGCCCAGTCGACCCTGGGGTCAAGCTTCCGCACGAGCTCCTTCTGGACCGATATGCCAAGGTCCTTCACGCGGACATGGCCACGGTAGTACCGGTCCCTGAGCTGGTTTCTCTGGTAGTGCCCGGACCAGGTGTCGACCAGGGTGCGCACGACGGCTGCATCTTCCGGCATGAGGCCGTCGGCCTGCGAGATCTCCATTCCAAGCGTGAAGCTCATCCGAAGAACACCTCCATGCTCTCTTCCTCCTCTTCGGGCGCGGTCTGCGCGGCCCAGTGCGCGATGGCTGCCGCCTCGGCCGGCGTCGGGTTGTCTCCGCCGAAGCCCCAGCTGCCCATGCTGCCGATGCGCCTGCGCGTGACCGTGAGGACGCTCTCCGTGAGCGCGTCTGGCGCGCATCCATCTTCGGAGCTTTCAGGGCCCAGATACCATTCAAGCGTCCCCTCATGCACCGCATCGAGGAAGCTCTGGGCATATGCCGTCACTTCCGAGACCCTTACCTGCTCGATGTCGAGCTCTGGCATGTCCTCTCCGAGCGCCCTGCGCTCTGCTGCCACGCGTTCGATGAGCGTCTGCGCGCCGGACTTGCCGTCTACCCTCCAGATGGCCCCTGTCGTGTCATGCGCGATGGCGCGCACGAGGGCCGATATGCCATGCACGGTCGGGGCGACCTCTGCAAGCTCGATATGCATCTTCGCCCCGCACCTCAGGGCGACGGCCACAGCAACCGTCCCTCCGTCGGGCGAGAACTTCACTCCGTAGGCTGCGGGGGTCCCCTTCGGGGCCTCAGCCGTGGCGCAGGCTTCCCATTCCTTCTTCTGGATGAGCGCGTTCTGGACCTTTGCATCGAACCAGTAGCCGAGGTACTCCTGGGCAAACCCGAAGGCGCCGAGCCTCCTCCTGCCGACGCGTATGGCCCTGATGTCGGCCACTCCCGACTCGAGCGCGGGGTGCACTGACCTCCACCGCTCCTCGTCGTCGACATCCCCTATCTCGTCGACGCCCCATTCCCACCAGCAGGTGTCCTCCGCGCCTGCCAGGGCATCTGCCCTGAGCTCGCGGAAGCTCGTGCCCTGCGAGCCCGGGCGCGTTGGCGTCCCCAGATACAGGAACTGGAGGTCATGCAGGGCACCAGAGGTCGTCGTGGGCAGGATGACCTGCTCCTGCTCGGACGTGAGCTCCTGCGCCTCGTCGTACACGACGAGGTCGAAGCTATAGCCAAGCGATGCGGACTTGGTCCTGGTCGCGAAATGTATGGACCCTTCCGGCGCTCCTGGCCGTGGAGGCTTGAAGAAGAACGCTTCCTGGGCCGTCTTCGCAGAGCAGTACGATATCCGTGCGTTGAACTGCGGGTATCTCGCCGTGGGGTCATGCGCCTTCGTGCCCAGGATCGTGCGGAAGCGCCTGTACATCTCGCAGGTCGTCGAATAGTTGTGGTCCGTCCACAGCACGGTCGCGCCTTCGGCCATCGCCCGGTAGATGCACCAGACTATTCCGACGATGCTCTTGCCGCATTGCCTGGGGATGGAGCCGCCGATTACAGGATTCACGTAGCATGTGCCGTCATCCGACCTTGCCCCAATGTCGAGGAGCATCGCCCGCTGCCAGGGCTGCGCGGGATACCCGCAGAGGCCGCCCAGGTCGGCAGCCTTGCCGCCGCGCGTGTTGCCCTCGGCATAGGGCATCGTGACATGGATCCTCGGAGCGAGGTAGCTAGAGGCTGATGATCTCTGCGAGGCCAGAGCCTGCGCCTTCTGCATCTTCTCGAGCCTGCTCGCCTTCCCCTGCATCCATCCTCTCCATCTCCTCTATGGTCCTGCGGTACTCCGGAGCGAGCCTGGCCACGTCCGCCGGACCCGCTTCGAGGAGCGCCGCCCATATGAGGTCGCGGAGCCCCGCCAGGCGGTCATGGTCGCTCATTGCCTCCCGATGCACTGGAGGCCCTTCTTGGGCACCTTGGGACTGCATCGGAGTGTCACTTTTCAGGCCTGACTGCATCGGCGGAGCATGCCTTCCGGCATCCCCGTCCCGCAGGTGCATGTCGCGTATCTTCTTGTAGATCCCGCGCTCGCTCCTGCCCAGCTCGGAGGCTATTTCCTTGGCAGTCTTCACCTGCCAGTTCGCCCGTATGAAATCGAGCTCCCTCTGCGTGTATGCACGGGTGAATGACATATGCATCGGCCTCCGATGCAGCTTGTGCTATTTGACCTTCTGAAAAAATGGCCCTATGCCGCCGGGGGTGGCCCGCCTGGCCCCGGGAGGGGATACCGCCCCATCATTTCTGCATGATAATTAGTACTTATCTGGCTATTTGCTGCATATGCCCAGATAGATGCATGTTGCTGTTCATAACGTTTGGCACACTGCTGCCACATGCTAGAGCCAGCGCCTGGACCGGACGACTCGGTAGCCGGCAGCTCCCTTGGCCATGGACGCCTGCTCCATGACCCAGGCCACGCTTCGGTCCGACCTCCACTCGTTGCATGCCCGGTGGGCTGCCGCCAGGTTCGCGTGGTCTGTCGGAGATCCTCCGCGAGAGACCGGCACGAGCTCGTCGCACTCGAAGCTTCCAGGGTGGCCGGCAGGCAGGGAGTAGTCGATGGAGGCGGGGCGTCCGAACGCCTGGCAGATCCAGCATGGCCGCCCCTGGGCCCTGAGCCACGCAACTGCCTTCCGGCGTGCGTTGCCATTGGATGAGCGGATGTTTCCGCTCATCTTCCCCTGGTCCTTGCAATGTGCCAGGAGACAGGGTCGTCCTCGTTCCTCATGGCCTCCTCGATGCCCTCCATGGCCACAGCCTCGCGCACGCATGACCTCCTGCGTCCCAGGAGCCTCGCCACTGCCGCCTCTGCCCTTGCCAGGTATGGGCAGATGCCGAGCGCCCTGCGGAAGGCTGCCGCCATCGAGGTGTCGTACCTTGCTGCCATGCGTGCCATGTCCATGCGGGATACCATCGAGCCTCCCTACGAAAAGGCGCGCGGAGAACCGCTGTCCCCCGCGCGCCAGAACCGACGATGCCATATAACCACAAAGAGGCCGCGCATGGGCGCTCATTCCCGCTCATGCCCGCTCATCTTTCTGCATGGGAAAGGCCCCAGGCTTCTGTGCCTGGGGCCATGTCCTCTGCGATATGCTGCCTTTCTTCCCTACACAGCCATCCCGTTTTCGTCCATCCAGGCGAAGGCTTCCGTGGCCATGCGCCGGCAGTGCGACTCGGTGTAGCCGACGCTCCTTGCCACCTCGTCCCAGGTGTCCGCCATGCAGTAATAAAAGCAGACCACGTCGGCATGCTTCGAGTCCAGGCGCTTGTCGAGCCCGTCCTTCCCGGGCTCTCCGTAGAGGATTGCGTTGGCGCGGTCCAGTGCGGCGTATCGCTCCTTCTGCTTGTCCTTCTGGCCATCCTCATAGAGGATCCTGGCGTCTGTCGCCTGCATTGCGTCGGCATTCCCTCCGTGGCTTACCGATGGCTGGTAGCTCTGGGCATGCGGCTGCTCTCGTGCCTCCATGCGCTCGATCGTCTGCCTCACCCGCTCGGCATCGACCGAGCACTGCCGCACATACTCGAACCATGCCCTGCTTGACCTCGCCATCGATCCTCCTCCTAATCCGTCATCTCGTATTCCCCACACCAGTCGAAGCCTGATATGCCAGGCCATACAGACATGGCGGTTCCCTCACCTGATGACACCATCGCCGGAGCATGCCTATGGCACTCGTAATCGCACCAGTGCGCGGTGCTCTGCTCGCCATCTTTGACGCAGCAGACAGCAAAGCTCATGATGTAGAGCGCAAGCAGAATTGCCTGAGGGATGCCTATGTTCAATGACATTGTTAGCCCTCCTTCTTCGCCAGCTCGCGGATGCGGTCTGCGAAGCTCTGCGCACTGCCGGATATATTGCCATCGGCCCAGTCTTCCAGGTCTCGGGCGATGCTCTCCAAGCTGTCGGGCGGGGTTATGTACAGCCCGTCTACGTAGAACATCCCATCCTCGCGTCTTGCATCAGGGCTGAAAGCTTTCCAGTCCGACCAACAGCCATGCGCGTCGCATCTAAAGGCAAAGCTCGTGATATTCACCTTTTTGCCGTTCGCGTCATACAGCTCCTTGGTGTCCAGCGGCACCTCGCGGCCGTCCGCGTCCTTCGGAAGCTCCACCATCTCGCTGTCGATTCGGTCTGCAAGTGCGCTCAGATTGTCACAGTCGTATCTGTTAATTGATTTTCCGCAGTAGAAGTCGCACCACCTGCGTATCTCATCGCTAATCTTCATCGTCATGCCCTCCGTCTTCCTTCCTGCCGGCCACTCTGAGCCTGTATGCCTCTATGCGTGCTAGCCACCTCGCCGTGGCGTGCATGTCTTCCTGCACGTCGTGCACCCTGTCAGTGAGCGTCGACACCTGCCATATCAGGGCAATATTGGCCCCGCAGAGCGCAAAGAGCGCCACGAGCACTGTCATGCTGTCTCCCATCCTTCGTCCTCCTAGCTCCTAGGCTTATTTCTGCGCATCGTCCGCATCTGCCGATCTGAAGCAGTACCCGGACCCCGGAACCGGGCGCATCCAGACGGAGCACATGCCGGTGTCATAGCTCCTGCAATGCCTGCAGCGGATTAGCGGAGCCGATTCCATTACCTCCTCGTCTCCATCTCCAAGATCCTGGACAAGCACGATGCGCTCCTCGATCTCTCCTACCATATCGTCCTCCAAGACATTACATGCGTTCCATGCGTTCCGGATATATATCGATGCCTATCTCCTGCGCTACTGCCATCTGGACCATGGCGGCATGGCTCTGGTCCCAGCCATCCATGCAGTAGAGAACTTCCCATATGAAGCCATCGGGCTCATGCCATAGAAGCTCCTTGAGGAGCATCGCCGACATTTCATGGAGGTCTGCATTCGGGACCATGATGCGATAGGGATTGAAGACATCCCTGGCACCCATGTCCCTCAGCCATGCCTCATGCTGCTCGTATCTCTTTACATCCTCAGAACTGAACGGCCTGCCGACAGGACCAGCCAGAAAGACCCTTCTTCCGCCGAACTGATCTCTGAAGTAGCAAGGGAACATGTTCATCCCTTATCGCCTTCCATCTGCAAAACGCGGAAGAAGCGGTGCATATCCTTCCACTTCGATTCCGAGCTGGCACCCCCATTCAGAGCACACAAGCTCGTCATCAATCATCCCTGCCTCCTTGCACCCATGAATTCCAGATCGTCCACGATCACCGAGATGGCGCTCCTCTGCTCTCCGTCCTTCTCCCAGGACTGCCACCGGAGATGGCCTTCTATGGCGACCTTCGTGCCCCTGCGCAGCCAGTCGGAGAGAGACTGCGCACGCCTGCCGAACAGCGCGCATTCCACGTAGTTGGCGCGCTCTCCCCAGCTGCCGTCAGGCTCGCGCACCGCGTCGTTCACCGCTACGGCGAACGTGAGCACGGGATTGCCCGACTGCGTCTGCCTGAGGAGCGCATCGCGCGTGAGGTTTCCCGTGATCGTCACCCTGTTGATGGACATCAGCCTCTCCTTCCGTAGATCCTGCCATCCTGCCCCTGGCACCTGATGAGGCTGCACATGCCCGAGAGCCTCGATACGATGGCCTTCGCCGTCGCCTCGTCCCCGCGCTCCGCAAGCCTCGCCGCGAGCTCTGACGGAGCGAGCTGGGAGGTGACGATGGTATGCGCCGAGCACTGCGCCCATCTGGCGTCAACGATCGAGAAGAGCTCCGCCAGAATCCATGGGGTCGGCGGCTCCTTCCCGAGATCGTCCAGGACGAGGAGCCCTGCATCCTTTGCCTGGGAGAGCCTGCGCTCCCGCACCTTCGATGTAGGCATAAGATCTGTCGCAAGGTCGACAGACGAGACGTAGAGCGCCCCTCTGCGCCCCATCTTCAGCCATCCTGCCATGACTGCGCATGCCATCGTGGTCTTGCCTGTCCCCACATCGCCGAAGAGGTAGAGCCCCTTTCCCTCTCCCAGGGCCGAGGCGCGCTTCGTGTCTGGCTGGACATTCCGAAACCTCGCAGGCACGCCTGCCGCCTCCATGGTCGGCTCGATGCTCGCCGATGGCGGCTTGATGCCGTATGCCTCGCGGAACTCCTCCTCCGTCATGTATGAGCCCGTGTCGATGATCCGCTTCATGCCACGCCTCCTACCACCTCGACGAGCCCTGCCTGGTCATATGCGGCGAGCGCAGGCGCCGCACGGGTGCCGAGGGAGCGCGCCCGCTGCAGGTAGCCCTCGAACTTCGTCTTTGCAAGGAGCGTCTCCGGTCTGAGGTATGCCCTCATCCTGCGGTCATCGAGCCATTCCGCCGCCATGCCGTCTGCGACTGCACAGAGGTCCTCTGCCGTGTAGCCGTCCCTGAGGCGTGCGCTCACATGCTCGAGCGTCGATGATGAGCCTGGCCTGTAGTCGGTTCCGCAGGCTGCGTTGAGATGGGAGATGAAGGCATCGGACGCAGCGCGCACCTGTGCGCGCCATTCCCCGTTCTTCTCCTTCTCCTTCTCCTTCTCCTTCTCCTTCTCAGTATCATTCGGAGCAGATACGATTTTGGATTCCGTATCATGCGTATCTGATACGCCTTCCGTTTCCGTATCATGCGAACCGGATACGCCATCGGATTCCGTATCATTCCGCTTCTCTTCATGCGACCAGCGTGCATTAACTGCCTTGGTTGCCGCGCTCGATTTGGCTGCGCTCATGGCGATACGGCCCTTGAAGGCAAGGAATACGAAATACCACGTATCCTGGCACGGCTCTGGCTCCTTGCCCTCGAAGCCGAACTCTATAAGCGCTTTTGCGAGCTCCGCTCCCTGATCCTGCGGAAGCTGCTCCATGACCTCGTACATGTCCTCCTGGATGCTGATCTTCATACTCTCACCTCGCTGCCGTACCTGCCTGACAGCACCCTCATGTATGCCGCCTTCGCCATATCCGGCGATATGCCCATGAGCGCTGCCGCCTCGTCGAAGTCCATGCCCTGGCGGATGTGCTCATAGCATCTGATATCGGCCTGCTTCCCCATCTTCTTCGTCGGCCTGCCCTCTCCTCCGAGCCTGCGCCTGATGCACGCCTGGACAAGCCTGATTGCACGAGCTGCCGTATCCGCATCGAGCATGACCTTGATGGGAGGTCTGTCTATCGTGTAGACGATGAGCTTCCCGCCTATGAGCTTCTGGGCCTTGTCATCTGCCTTTGCCATCCATTGCCCTCCTGAAAGTCTCTGCCGCCTCGCTGTCACGTCCTGGCATCACGTGCCCATAGATCCTCAATGTCGTAGCCACATCTGCATGCCCCAGCCTCTCGCTCACGGTCTTCGCATCCGTCCCGTTCATGAGCAGGAGAGTTGCGTGGGTGTGTCTGAGCGTATGGAATGTCGCTGACCTTGGCAGCCCGAGCATGGCCGCGACCCGCCTGAAAGCGCGGGATGCGGTCGTCGGCCTCATCCATCCGCCACGCGGGCCCTGGATGAGGGGATCGTCGATGCCAAGGCGATGCCCGTCCGATACATAGAAATCGGCTACGCAGGATGCGGCATCGTCATCGAGCGAGACAGTCCGCGACCTGCGGCCCTTGGTCCTGGGCTGGCGGACCGGAGCATGGCCGCTACGCTCGACCACAGTCCCGCTCACGACGAGCGTCCTCCTGCCTGGATACCAGTCCCTGCGCCTGAGGCCGCACACCTCTCCGGCGCGCATGCCGGTCTCGAGTGCGACGTAGATGCACATCGCCTCTCTCCTGATCCTGTCGGTCGATGCAGTCCTGATCGCATCTGTCAGCCAGCTTTCGAGCCTCTTTACCTGTTCATCGGTGAGCGCCTGCACCTCGCGAGCCTGTCTCCTCGGAGTCCATGCTCCATCTGCCGGGTTGCCGTCCACGATTCCAAGCTGGGCCATGTGGCCGAAGAATACTGACAGGAAGCGGTGCAGCCCGATCACTGTCGATGGAGCGAGCCCGGCGTCGGCGATGAGCGCCTGATAGAGCCTGCTCAGATCTGCGGACCCTATTCCTGCCGCATCGCGTCCATTGAGGGATGCGGCATACCCTGCATAGAGCCTGTACGTCCTCATCGAGTTTGCTGGATATCCCGACTTTTCCAGGAACTCGAGATGCCGCTCCATCAGGTCGCCGAACTTTGCCGATGTACCGATCGCTGCGGCCTCTCCGCGTCCCATGAGCCATGCCGCGACATACGCAGATACCTTGCCGTCCGGAAGGTTGTCCGGAATCCTGTGATATGGCCTTATCGGCCTTCCGGTCACGGGATTGCGCCCGAGATATGGCCGCACATAGCGGGAGCCGTCAGGCGCCCTCTTTATCTCGATCTCTGTCTTGTCCATGTCCATCCTCATCTTTCCCCCAGGCACGATGGCGGCACCGGCCAGATGCGGTCGGTAGCGCCCGGAGCCAGGCTGCCGCACCTTGAGACGCACCGCAGGGCCCAGAAGGAACGAGTCGCCGTTCCATGAGAGGGAAGATGGCCCTGTGGCCTTGCCGCGCACATGCAGATGTCGGTCGCGAATCGGTGCCGCCATCGTGCCTGAGGGACGCTGCTACCTCTTCTGCCGTCCGTCCATCTCGCCCATGATCAGCCCGAGGATGAAGCCCATCACGATGCCGACCACGACGAGCCAGTCACTGACCACTAGAGCGCCTCCTTGTCGAACATGCACTGCCTCGTCTCGATCTTCATCTTCGGATGCCGCTCGAGCAGCCATCTGGCAAGCAATGACGTGTCCGAGTTGTTGATGCCGTAGGCGTGCGTCCGTCCGGCTGCATCGTGGAACGGAACGCCATGAAGCACTGCATGCCCTTCGTAGCGCTGCCGCTCGATGAGGAACTTCGTGGAGACCCTGCGGCCCATTGCGTCGATGGCGATTGCCGCCTGCTCCATCTCTTCCACGGCATCGCTGTTGCGGTCTATCCACTGGCGGAAGAGAAAGAGGCGGTCCTCCGTCTGGAGCGGCCATGCGTAGAAGTCTAGGCGCTCCTGCCTCATCACATGGCTCACCGTCTGGTCGTAGCTGTCGGTATTCATCAGGAGCGCCTCCTCGCAGGGACATAGGACGGCACCGGAAGGGTGCGCTCCTCCCACTCGTCCCAGGACCTCACCCAGTCATCGAGCTCGTCCGTCGAGATGAGGCACGCTATCTGCGGGCTCCCCGAGGCCGAAGGCTTGCGGTAGGCGTGTATGGCCCCCTGCTTGATGGCGCACATGATCGCGTCGTGCGAGATGTGCAGGTACTTCATGGCGCCTCGTATCGATACCCACGTCATGCCAACATCATCTCCACGAGAGGACGGATCCACCAGGACCAGCTTTCGGCTCCTACAAATCCGCAGGCAGCCAGGAAGCAGTGCGCTGCCAGCTCCCAGGCTGTGAGCCCGAGGATGGCTGAGACGATGAGGCTCTGGATTGGATGGTGTATCATGTACTCATGCATGCGATTCTGACCTTTCGCGTGTGTGGTGCCTGCTGTCTGAGCTACCAGATGGCAGGCGTTTGTTTATTTGTCCTTGCTCGACAAAAAAATATCCTCTAAATCGCACTTCAGAAGCCTGCAGACCGCCTTAGCCTGCTCGATTGACATTCGCTCCTGGTTTGCCTCGTAGATTCCATAGGTCTGCCTGGTAATACCAAGCTTGTCAGCGACTTCTTTCTGTGTCAGGCCGCGCATCTCGCGGGCCTCTCTTAAACTCTGCATGTCCCTCCTTTCGACACCGCCTATGTTAGTTAATCAAACCTTGCAATGTCAATAAATTCTGACAAGATTGTTTGTTGAAGAGACATTTAAGGAGGTCTCATGTCCGTCGCAGCAAACATCAAGCATCTACGCGAGAGCGTCAACCTTACTCAGAACGAGCTTGCAGATAAGTTAGGCGTAGCTCGCACAACCGTCACCCAATGGGAAAACGGATGGTCGAAGCCGCGTATGGGAATGGTTGAAAAGCTTGCCACGGTTTTTCATGTAAGTACCTCTGACATAGTTGCCGAAGGCCCAGTAAATCAGACCAGTAATGCCGAGCTTGACAGAATATGCCGCAATTACCGAGACATGTCTGACGAGGGTAAGCAGGCACTTGCGGCCACCAGCGACGCACTGCTTTCGGTCTTCGAAAAACGTGCGGGGGGGGGTCCTTCCATGGAGAACGATGAATAGCCAACAGGCTTGTACGTTCCTGCAATCCGAAAGGACATGGCATGTTCGAAATCGTGAAGCATCTTGTCAGAAAGCATGCGGAGAACCGGAAGGATGCCTTGCTGGAAGGTCCCTGCGAGGAAGACCGAGTATACGTCTACAACGGGTATCCACTCTGCGATGTGGAAAACGGCGAGACATTCTACGCAAAGGTGATCACCAGACCCGTGACCATGAAGAGCGAGACTACGGGTACCGTGTGGCATACCGCGACCGATGGCGGGGTTGCCCTGTCGTATGACGGCGTGGTCTTCGGTGGAACCAGCTGCTACGAGAATACTTTCAGGGCCCTTGCCGACGAGGGCTACCACATCAAGGTCAAGATGCGCCGCACTGGCATGTATGCTCGGAAGGTTCCAAAGGTTCAGATGCTCCTCCCCTCAAAGGCAGCCATGGACCTGATGCGCGACACGGGGAAAGCCATTCCGCCTGGCTCCGATGTGATTGTCCTGGGCGTATCAGGGTGGGATGGCCCGAAGAGGGATTTCGATGCCCCATTGAAGACATACTGGATCAAGCCATCTCAGGGATCCAAGGCAAAGCCCAAGATCGGCATCAATTTCAATGGCACGAAGGTCCATGAACTGACGGCAAGAAGCCAGGCATACAAGCCACTCTCCGTACATGTCGGGGAGACTCCGCTCATTGCAGCCTGTACAAGGCACAAGAGCACCTCCGGAGATAGCTATGAGCGTATAGCCTTTGCTTTCAGCAGGTGATTCTCATAATCCAACGCGTTCCTGGCGAGCTGAAAGGATGCAGCGATGACGATCGGAATGAGGAAGCCTTCTGTCAGGAAATCCTTCAGGGCACGCACGACCGGCAAGGCCAAGAGGAAGATGAGGAAGGCTGTGAATCCGTTCTACGGCCGGAAGGGCATGGGCTTCATGAAGAGCCCCAAGAAGTCCGTGAGGGCTGCTGTATACAGGAGGAACACCTTCTCGGTCATGGACCTTTTCAGGAAGCATGGCAACAAACGCTGATTCTGGGGCGTATGGAGAAAATCGATTGCAATGACAAAGCATTTCACATATAAGTTAAATCGGAGGTGCGATGGATGCTGCATACAGGATCATCGAGCATGACATCGGCGGCGGACGATCTGTGCTTGTTCTTTCCCCTGACGGAAGAGATGACTTCCTGAGCAAGATGAAAGCCAGGAGAGGAGACCGGTCTAGGTACCGCCTTATCGTGCGGGCTGTCTCGCGCCTAGTCCAGCGCGGTGAGGCACCATTCAGAGAGACTATGGTAAGGGTTCTCGATTCAGAGCTGTCTCTCATAGAGATAAAGGTTCCTGGTCAGGTGATACGCGTCATGGCTTACCGGGGAGAGAAGCTGGTGCTGCTGTTCGATTTCGATGGGCATCAAGGGAGCGGGAAGATCGCGACGAAGGACCTGGAACGCGGAAGAACTCTTGCGAAGCATGCGAAGCGCGCACTAGAAGACTGAAGGAGGAGACTGAGATATGGCAATCGTGAAGGGAGAGAGCTTTTCCGATGCCTTCTATGGGAAGGAGAGCGCAGACGAGAAGCTTGCCGATTATCTCATGGATCTATGCGAACTTGTCTATGACCGCATGGAGGAGCTCGGAATGAGCAAGTCAGATCTTGCGAGGAAGCTCGGGATGCCTCCTAGCAGGATTACCAAAATCTTGTCCGGAGAATCTAATATGACCCTCAAGACAATCTCCCAGCTCGATGCAGCTCTCGATCTCGATCTTAACCTGCTGGATGCTGCCGGATGCCGGCAAACACCGGGAGAGCATCATGGCAAGATCAATTGGACTGGAGAAGAACAGCACAGCAAGTGGGATCTGAATGGGCTGGCATCAGAATGCCATACGCCAGGCGTACATCTCGTCTGCCTCAACGGAGGTGTTGCGGCATGAGATCAGGAGATATACTCGCTCCGGTACACATCAACAGTATGTACGTCAAGAAATCGAGCCTCTCGGTCGGTGATAGCCCAGCCGATTCCATGGAGCTGAAATTCGACATCAACTGCACCTATAGCGACCTGGGGTTCGACAAGGATGCTGGCGAGTACGCTCTGGCAACCACGCTAGACGTATCGGCGAAGCTCGTGAATGCAGACGACGGCCAGGATATCCGAGCCGAAGCAATGGTCCAGGTCATTGCCGTCGTTTCTGCGAAAAAATCAGAGCAGTTAGCTTCGGAAGAGGCAGCTACGCAATACCTCAGGCTGAACGGCGCATCAATGGCTTATTCGCATGTGAGGTCGCAGATAATGGCGATGACATCGATGTCGCCCATGGGAATGCTTACCCTTCCTCCGATAAACCCGGGGCTGCTAGTGGAAGACTCAGCAGGCAGCAGCGCAGCTGAATAGCCATATACCTTAATTGACGCCCACAAGCCCGCCGCTTCCGCGGGCTTGTTTCGTCATACGGAAGGAGCGGATATGGGAAAGAAATCTCCTGCTGGAAGCATCCGAGAGATACAGCCTGGCGTGTGGCAGGTTTCTGCCATGCATGGCTACACCCGGGAAGGGAAGCGCAGGAGGGCATACCGGACGGTCCATGGCACAAGGGCCGATGCCGACGAGGAGCGCCTGAGGCTCCTGGCGGACATGGGACGCTACCCGACACTCGGTGACCCTATGACGATGGACGAATACTATTGGTGCCATTACAGCCCCGACCGCCATGCCACGACCACGCAGGCCAATGCCAAGACCCATGACACCATATGGCGCTGCCACATCTCCCCTGAGCTCGGAAGCAGGGATATAGGCAGTCTCACCTATCAGGACATAAAGCACTGGATAGAGATGCTCCCTCCGCAGTCTGCGCCTAACTATGTGAGGACCATGAGGTCGGTCCTTGCGCAGGCTGCCTATGACGGAGTGATCCCCGAGTCCCCGATGGAGAACAGGCGCTTCAGGATGCCCAAAGGGCGCGACACCACGCCGAAGCCCGTCTGGGGCGCCCAGGAGGTCATGGAAGCCCTGGGCCGTCCCGCCTTCCGTGAATCTCAGCTCTTTGCCCTCTGGTGCCTCATGTGCGGAGGCGGGCTCTCCCGCTCCGAGGCTCTTGCTATCGACTGGGAGGGCATCCGTTGGGAATCCGCCCTCGGGATGGATGGCAAGGAGCACTGGACAGCCTATGTGAGCATCGATCACGCCATCACGACTGAGGATGGCCTCAAGGGCCCCAAGAACTCCAGGCGCTACAGGTCGGTGCCGATACCTTCGGTCTTCGCAGACCCTCTCCATGCCATCCGGTCCTCGGGTCCCATATGCCAGAGCACGAGATACACGAAGGATGGCGGGAAGCCGACAGGCCACCGGCTCACGCCGGACAGGGTGCCGGCGAAGTGGAGGTCCTACTTCGCCGAGGGCGGATGTCTTGAGGGGATCCCATTCGTCTGGCTGAACCGCATGCGCGCCACCTACGCTACCCTCATGCAGGGCGCGGGCATCGACTCGACGCTGATAAATGCTTTGCAGGGGCGATCTCAGAACTCAGAGGTGCTCTACTCGAACTACCTCAATCCACGCCAGGATGCATTCGTCCAGGCCGCCAAGCGCCTACAGGACGGTCTCGAAACCGGGTAGCCCGTGCAAGCTCATGGGTCATTTCGGCTTTTCATTCCGCTACATTCCGCTTTTGAGTCAACAAAAAAGCAGGCCGCTCGGGGCAAATACCCCATGCGACCTGCGGTTCTTCTGGTCGGGTGGACTGGATTCGAACCAGCGACCCCTTGACCCCCAGTCAAGTGCGCTACCAAACTGCGCCACCACCCGTTTATGTGTTGTGCCACTCGCTCGCACAGCTCTGCTATAGTAGCATGAAATCTGGAAAGCGCAAAGGACTTTTTTATTCCTTTCTATATGACTCCCGTAAAGCTGTCGAGCCCGTAGGTTCCGAAGAGGCGCATGCGCTTGAGCTGCATGGGATCGTCTCCTGGCTGCACCAGGCCATACTGTGTCGTGAAGGCAAGCTGGAAGCCGGCATCCCTCACTGCCTCAGGAGCGATGTCGGATACATCTCCGAAGGGATAGGCAAAGGCATCCTTTGTCTTCAGGATCTGGGCAGATCTGTCGAGGTCGGCCACGATATCTTCTTCGCTCATATCGAAGATTCTCCCGCCATGGCCCTTCTGCGTATAGCCAGCGCGGTGCATGTCATATGAGTGCGACTGGAACACGACATAAGGGCCTGCATGCTGCGAAAGCTTGTCCTGGACATCTGCATCTGAGCAGATCAAGAATGATGTCGCTGGAATCTTGTGCTTTTCGAGCTCAGGTATCGCGAGGTTCAGGAATCCCTGTGTTCCGTCATCGAATGTGAGCGCGCAGGACCTGTCAGGCAGGGAGTGCTTCCCCTCGATGTATGCTGCAAGCTCTGCCCAGGACGGATAGTAATAGCTGTGGTCATTCAGCCACTGGAGCTGCTCGTCGAGGCTTGTCGTGGAGATCATGTTCTGGTTCGTCGTGGCACCTTCAGGAGGGTTCGCCGGATCGTAGACATCGTGGTACATGAAGACCGCTATGCCATCTGCATCCCATCCCCCATCGACTTCATCCACCACATGGACCGTGCGGGTCGCTGTCGCGACATATCCTTCCGAGTCGGAAACGGTGTAGGTGATGGTATAGTCCCCCGCCGTCTGGGCATCCACAGTCCCTGATGCCGTCACCTTGTCCGTGATCTGCCCATCCGTTGCATCATGCGCGTAGCAGCCGCCCTCGATATAGCTCTCGCCGCGCTTCACATACGTATCGGCAGAGCCGGCAAGGGTCATGACGATACGGCCGTCATTGAGAAGACCTGTCGAATCTTCAGAGGTATCTTCGGTCTCATCCGTCGTCTGCTCTTCGGCAGCTGTGGTGTTCTGCTCTTCCGGCTGCTTGCCTTCG
>OCTW013390047.1_pt1 | contig 31011 bp, 22 predicted proteins | sample 1539671 | NCBI WGS metagenome assembly OCTW01 (sample SAMN02144230, study PRJEB22623) | gut metagenome | biome: sheep rumen | host: Ovis aries | place: New Zealand | reverse complement strand
TCCGAATGATCCTCGCGACTTCACCTGCACGTTCTACAACACGGTGGATGGCAACACGATGAAGCAGTTGAAGGGCACAGGCTGCTACTGTATCCACTACAAGGAGATGTGGGAAGACGGTCAGGAGCACTTCGAGGAGATGGAGATCGTGTGCCAGAAACTCGAGAACGGACCCGTCGCCTATGAGAATCCCTGGAAATGAACGAGTAAGCGAGAGCAGAGTTAAGCCTGCTTAAACTCTGCCGAACGTGAACGAACTCGACGCATTATACTGCCCCCCTTGATCGCGGATTCACTACCAGTAAGTTAGTACTTCAATGGGTGTTCCAAGATAGTCACCGTAACCTACTGAATATGAATGACCAGGCCGCCATTACAGGGAATGGTGACCGTCAGTTGTTGCTTCTTATTCTGCTTGACAGTCTGCACGCTGCCGTTTAACTGACTATCGTCGCTATATACGCTGAGGGGCGTACCGACAGCGAACATGGGCAGGGTGATGGTCTTCTTCAGCGGCTCTTTCTCTGCATTGATACCCACCACGTACCACTGGTCGCCCGAGCGGCGAGCCATGATGACATACTTACCTGGATAGCCGTCGATGAACCTGACCTCATCCCACGTCGTGGGCACCTTCTTCATAAAGTCGATGGCCCACGCAGGTGCATCATCGAGGTTGTTGGGCGCCAAGGCAAAGTGCTGGACGGCACTCTGGAATAGGACGGCGGTGGCCAGGGCAAACACGTCAGAGGTACGACGGGTGGTACCGTGCTGGTTGTCCCTACTGTAGCGCTTGTTCAGCGTTGAGCCGCCGAAGTCCATTGATCCGACCGTGTTACGCACAAAGGGATGGATACAGGCATTATAGGCCTCAGCATCACAGGCGCCCTGTCCGAAGTGCAGGTTCTCTGAGGCCAGCACAGCCTCTGAGGCCACATAGTTGGGATACATCCGCTCCCAGCCGCGTGGCAGCGTACAACCATGGAAGATACATAGGAGACCAAAGTCGTTGGCATCGCTGAGGATATCCTCGTAGAGTTGCATCATCGGCTGTTTGTCGCCACCGAAGAAATCCACCTTGATACCGCGGATGCCCTGATCCTTCATCCACTGCATTTCCTGCCGACGGATGCGGCTGTTGTTCATCTTGCCGATAGGTGTCTGGAAGGCATCGTTCCAGGCACCGTTGGAGTTGTACCACAGGAACAGTCCCACCCCTTTCTCCTTGCCATAGCGGGCGAGTTCGGCCATCTTCTCATAGCCGATCTGCTGGTCCCAGAAGGCATCAACGAGTACTGTCTGGTAGCCCATGGCAGCAGAGAAGTCGATATAGCGTTTCTGCTCATCGAAGTTACAACTCGGATCCATGCCGATAATCCAACTCCACGAGCCCTTTCCGGAGATATACGGCTGTGAGGCCTTGTACTTAGGCTGTACGAGGTCGAAGGGCGCAGTGGTCTCCACGATATTTGCCAGGGTACCAACGGTGATGGTGCGCCAAGGGGTCTCTGCCGGCAGTGCCATCGCAGCCGAGGTAGCACCTGCTCCATTCAGTTCGCCAGCCTGCGGGAAGCCGATGCGGTAAGTGCCTCCCTGTTCGTTGAGCAGTCGGCAACCTACGTAGTCCCCGTCAGTACCTGTCTCGCTGATGAGCACCCACTGGGCAGTGGGCGTCTTGAACAGACAGGGGAAGGTATAGCCCTCGCCCCAGCCGTTCTTGCCTACAGGCTCGTCGCAGGCATAGGGTGTCTCATAACTGGGAGAGGTACGCGCGAAACCGCCCATGGGCTTCGACTGAGGACAGAGGAAGGTGGTCGTACCGTCGGGTAGTACGAAACTGGAAGCCTCCCCCTCGACGACACAGACACGCGTCTCCTTCTGAGGATGAATCCTGTAGCGGAAGGCCACATCACGGTTGCTCACGCGAAAGATGATGTCCAACAGATCCTTACCATCCTTATCAGCGTATTTCGCCACAGCCTCGTTGGCCTCATAGGCAACATGGCTCTGCTTGATGTTGCGCAGTTCATAACTGTCACTCACCTGACTGTCCTCGACCCCCTTCAGTACCAGACCCTGGGTGAAGTCACCGATGTTCGTCCTGATGCCGAGGGCAGACTGCCTGACGACCTCCTGCCCCTCATAGAGCACCCGGTAGTGGGGCCTGCCCCCATCGAGGAGTTCCAGCACTACAGATATCTTCCCGTCAGGACTTTGGACAGACTGTGCTTTAGCCAATGATACCACCAGCAGCAAGGCGAAAAGAAATGATAATTTCTTCATAATACTTCTCGACGGCTTATAGTTACAATACAGTGAAGTCGAAGGCCTGCAGGTCCTTGTCGAGCGAGGAGTTACCGTAAAGAATCTGATAACGTCCTGAACGGGTGCTCAGTTCATCAATAGACTCGTCATAGTATTCGAAGGCTTCACCGTCGAGGGTGATAGCGGCCGTCTTGGTCTCACCAGGTTGGATAATCAGTTTTTGGAAGCCCTTCAGTGCCTTGATAGGAGCCCCTGGATCGTCGATAGCCTTCACATACACCTGCACGGTCTCCGTTCCCTCGCGCTTACCCGTATTCTTCACAGGGACTGTGAGCGTCACCTTTCCGTCTTTCTGCATCGACTGGACAGACAACTGTCCCTTGCCAATGGTAAAAGTGGTATAACTCAGGCCATAGCCGAACGCATACTGCGGCACTCCTGTGAAATAGCGATAGGTGCGGTTCTTCATCGAGTAATCGAGGAAGTCAGGCAGGTCGTTGTTTGAGCGGTAGAACGTCACAGGCAGTTTCCCACCAGGGTTATAGTCCCCAAACAGTACCTCAGCCAAGGCCTTGGCACCACCCTGTCCTGGGTACCAGGCCTGGAGGAGTGCATCATACTGTCCCTCCACACTGCCGAAGGCAATGGCCGACCCACTACAGTTCACAAAGACGACAGGCTTGCCCGTCTCATGCATGGCACGGACAAGGCGCTGCTGCACGTTAGGCAGTTCGATGGTCTCCTTGTCACCACCCTCACCTTCCATCTGGGCGGAGATTCCACCGATGATGATGATGGCATCGGCAGTACTTACCTCTTTGGCCAGTTCGCTGTAATCCACCAGGATCCGTTCACAGATGTCGCCACGGAGCAGGGCAAACTGTCCATTGCCATGACGGTACTCGATACAGATATCGTACGTCTTCCCCGCCTCTACTGGAAAGGACTTATACTCCACGTTCCTCCGGAAGAAGCCGCGTCCGTTGCCAGGACGTGCCTCCTCGACGGTCTGGCCATTGACCTTCAGCACATAGCCGTTATCCGTCATCAGTGTGTATTTCATCTCTCCCGTGAATGTTGCCTTGTACTGGCCGCTGATACGTACGGACAGACTGTCACGGCTCACGCCCTGAGCGAAGCCCCAGGCTCCGAAGGTAGAGAAGTTCAGTTCTTTGTAATAATCTGTCACGGCCGGTTCTCCACTCAGTTCACGGTTGTTGAAGAACTCCACCTTCGCTCCCTTGCCATCATTGAAATCACCAAGATGGTGAATCGTATGATAGTCATCATTCAGTTCACAGGCCTTGTGATAGATGACCTTGGCCCCTGGTACGGCGGCACGGATACCCTCGAGAAGCGTGTGCTTGTGGTTATCGGTAGGCGTTCCACCGTAGTTGCCATTGAGCAATTCGGCATCGTCGGCATTCGGTCCCACGACAGCCAGGGTTTTGATATCCTTCGACAGCGGCAGTATGCTCTTGTTTTCCAACAGGACCATCGACTCGCGGGCTGCCTGCGTGGCGAGAGCGTCATGCTTCTCACTGCTGATGACCTCTGGTCCCAGTGTTGCCCAGGGCAACATCTCGGCAGGATCGAACATGCCGAGTTCAAATCGCCCAAGCAGTGTCTTACGCAGATGCCCGTCGAGATCGGCTTCCTTGATAAAGCCTTTCTTCAGTCCCTCTGTCAGTGACATGAACACCTTGCCACACTCCAGGTCCGTACCGTTGAGCACGGCATCCACCGATGCTGAGAGGGGGTCGCTATGCGTCTCATGCTGTCCTTTGTTATAGAAGTTATTGATGGCATCACAGTCCGTCACGACGATGCCGTCATATCCCCATTTGTTGCGCAGGATATCGATGAGCAGACGGTCACTCGTACAACAGGGTTTACCCTCGAAGCGCTGGTAGGCGCACATCACCTCACGGACGTTACCTTTCTTCACCAATGCCTTGAAGGCTGGCAGATAGGTCTCCCAGAGATCACGGTTCGTGGGCTCTACGTTCATGGAGTGGCGCAAGGGCTCTGGTCCACTATGCACGGCATAGTGCTTGGCACAGGCATGGGTCTTGAAGTAATGGCTGTCGCTGCCCTGCATGCCCAGGACGGTCTGCACGCCCAGAACGGCATTCAGGTAGGGATCCTCGCCACAGGTCTCCTGGCCGCGCCCCCAGCGTGGGTCGCGGAAGATATTCACGTTCGGACACCAGTAGGTCAGTTCGGGATTACCTGGATAATAGATCTCTCCCATCGGCACGTTGAAGATGTTATGGTCAGAACGGTTCCAGTTGGCACGAGCCTCATCGCTCACCTGCGAGAAGACATCATACACCAGTTGGGCATTGAAGGCTGCCGCCATACCTATCGGTTGCGGATATACCGTATAACCGCCCTGCCTCACACCATGACAGGCCTCGTTCCACCAGTTGTAGGAAGGAATGCCAAGGCGGTCGATGGAGATGGACTTGTTCATCATCAGTCCCACCTTCTCCTCAGGCGTCAGCATCCCAAGCAGATTCTCCACCCGCTCCTGATAGCCCAGTGATGCGTTCTGGAAGGGGTATTTTACTGTTGTTGTCTGATCCTGGGCTGAAGCCGTCATTGCCAGACAGAAAAGAATCGTTGATAATAATGTCTTTTTCATTTTCCTATTGTTTTGTATATTTGAATTCATCGATATCGACATAGCCGCCCTGTTTCTTCGTGGCATAGCAGAAGATGCCAAACTTAGTACCCATGAAGAAGCGTCGCCAGTCGAAGCGCATGCGGTAATCCGTCGTGCCGATCTTCGTCCACTCCCTGCCATCAAGACTATAGTAGAAATTGGCGGCATCGCGCCCTCCACCCTGACCTGTGGGACGGAAGTCAGCATCAATGCGAAGCCATATCTTATTGGAGTTGAGAGTTACGCTTTCGATGACCTTCTCATCGACCTTCGTCACTTCCTTGTCACGGTCGGAGAGTTCCACCGTCATCTCTGCCATCTCCAGCACGAGTCTCTTGCCTCTCTTCTTAATGGTTAGCGCACCAGTATCACTGTTGAAGGCTGCCAGGCCCGCACAGTCGCCATCCTTCATCTTTGAGAGGTCCATCACAATCGCACCACTGCACGCCGGTCCCTCCATACGCTGCGTCAGGGTATTGGGAGCCAAATAAAGACTATTCACCACACGACTGGTCTTCAAGCGCAGGAGACCTGGTCGCTCCGTGAGGCTCCATGCCCCATCGACGGGGTTATGGTTCCACTGCCAGTGCAGCCCCAGTCTTGTATCTGAGAAATCATCGCTCTTTACGATACTGGTCTCTGGTTGTCCACTTACTATAGGTCGCATCTTCTCAGGCACCTTGCCGTTCTCGTCGCCCAGCATCGGCCAACCGTTGATCCACCTGCAGGGCATAACCGTCAGCACGCGGCCCACGCCACCACGATCCTGGAAGATGATACCATACCAGTCGCCCGTAGGACCATCCACGATGGTACCCTGCGCCTCGTAGGAAAAGCCGCCGAACTCACTCTCCAGGATCACCTGCTTCTCGTATGGGCCGTGGATATCGTCGGCCCGATAGCATACCTCACGGCGATGGCGACCAGGGGCGTATGTATGCGAGATCATCAACAGGTAGTACTTACCATCCCGCTTTATCATGCGGGACCCTTCCAAGAGTCCCTTCTCATCTTCCTCACGCTCGAAGATCTTCTGGTAGGTGCCCTCGATGACATCGGAGAGGTCGGGCTTCAGTTCCATCATCTCACCCGTGCCATAGATGACATATACTCGCCCATCGTCGTCGAAGAACAGCGAGCAGTCGTGGAAGTGGCGCATCCGCGACACAATCTTCCACGGACCTTCCGCCTTGTCTGCTGAGAAGATATAGGTATCGCCCATCGCACCCCGTTCATTGGGAGCCAACAAGGCATAGAACTTCCCATGATGATACTTCAGTGAGGTGGCCCACTGCCCTCTGCCGTATGCCGTGCCTTGTTGCAGGTCATACTTCGGAGAGTCCGTCAACTTGTCGAAGATATAGCCAACGGTCTCCCAGTTCTTCAGGTCCTTCGAGGCCATCACAGGGGCACCAGGCATCAGGTGCATCGTGGTCGTTACCATATAGAAGGTGTCGCCCACACGGATCACGTCGGGGTCAGGACAGTCCGCCCATAGCATCGGATTCTGGATGGGTTCCGTCTTCAGGGTTCTATAGATGGCCGAACCATCCGTCTGTGCCATCATCACCAATGGCAGGCACAGAAGCGTCGCTAACAATATCCTCCTCATTTCCGCTGTGCTTCTACCTCTTCACGCTTGGCCTTATAGAAACGGTCCACGAAGTCGATCTGTTCACGGTTGGGACGCATGATGAGCGAGGCACCGTTGGAGAACTGCATCGTGGTGGGCTTGTTCTCATCGAACGAAGGCCAGTAGGGCAGACCCTTGCCATTGGGATTGCCCGTCTTGGCGAAGTTGATCCAGTACTGCTGGATAATCTCTGCCACGGCTGACTCGACAGGATATTTCCCTGGCTGATTGAGGAACTCACCATTCAGATAGAGGATATCATCGGCATGCGCCACACCGCGACGACGTGGGTCCTGTACGATACTCCGCGTGGAGGGCTGGGCCAGATAGGCCGCGTAGGCAGGACTCTTACCCGTCTTCGACTGCAGGTTCACCCAGGCGTATGAAGGCCAGGCAAAGCCCATGTCGCGGAAAGCATCCCCATTACCATGATAGGCTTCCTCGTCCGTACTGCCAGGATAGACCTTCAGGGCCTCATCGGCAAAGGAGCCAAAGATGCCATGCACGGACTTCTGGTAGTCCTCGGCCTTGATATTGCCAGGTGTGAAGAGCACTCCCTCGTCGGAATTGGTCATGGCGATGACGGGTACATCATTATATTCGCCCCGCTCATAGAGACGGTACTGGTCGTCGCAGATCACATAGCCATCGACACAGGGCCAGAAGCCGCCGAAGCCGACGTTGCCGTCACACAGTGACATCGCATCCATCTGACGCATCTGCTTGATATTCTTTTTCTTCAGGTGCTTCTGGAAGGCCAGGCCCTGCTGCTCGGCTCCTTTCTGGGAGGCATCCATGCCCAGCGTACGGGGCTGGTCGCGCCAAGGGGCAAACGAGCCACCACTCTGACTGATGACACCATGGAAAAGTCCCTTGGCCAAAGGAGAGGCTGCCAACATGCTGCAACTGATGGCACCTGCCGACTCTCCGAAGATGGTCACCTTCGAGGGATCGCCGCCGAAGTTGGCGATGTTACGCTGCACCCATTGGAGGGCAAATATCTGATCCAACAGGCCGTAGTTGCCAGAGTGGCCGTCAGGTGACTCCTTCGACAGTTCGGGATGTGCCATAAAGCCTAACGCACCTGTACGGTATTCGACGCTCACGATGACCACCCCCCTGCGGGCCAGGCTCGTCCAGAGGTCGCCACCATACCATTCCGTCTGGAAACCACCACCGTGGATCCACACCATCACTGGCAAATGAGCATTGACGGAGGTGGCTGGCGTGGCAATGGCCAGATACAGACAATCCTCACTCATCATGTCTGCCGTACGACCAGGGCGCGTGGGCTGGGGAGGCATGGGACCAAACTTCTCTGTCTTCAGCACGCCCTCCCAGGCCTTGGCAGGCTGGGGAGCCTTCCAGCGGAGGTCGCCCACTGGCGGGGCTGCGTAGGGGATGGCCTTATAGATGGCCAGATCGCCATCGAGGATGCCCTCTATATCGCCTGTCTCCACATGGGTCCTCAGCAGGGGCAGGGCATCGAACTTAGCGTTCTTCTCAATGGTCCAGCCCTTTCGCTTCAGCAGGCCGCAGTCGTCACCAACGAACATCCTGGCGGCCTCGGCATCACCCTTCAGTTGCCAGTTGAGCCAGGCCAGGGCAGGAATGGTGAACTCTCCACCATGGGCCTCACGATAGGTTCCGCCATGACCAACAGGAAAATTGATGGCACAGGCGGGCACATGGTCGATACGGTGGAAGTCATCCATGCCGTTCTCGTAGGCAATATCCTCCTTGCCACCCAACATATACATGATGGGCGTATGGATCTCCTTCAGTTTGTCCTTCGGCGGCATGGGCATCCCACCCACGGCCTGAGCGGCATTCTGCTGGTTGAAGAGTCCGCTGTTGCAGATCATCAGTGCCTTAATACGAGGATCAGCACAGTTGAAGAGCGTCTGCAAACCACCACAAGACATACCTGCCACGCAGAGGTTCTTTACGTCAATCTTCTGATAGTAGGGCGACTGGGGGTTGGCATTCTGGGCGTATGCCCAGTCGATGCTCTCTATCTGCTGCTCAGAACGTGACATCGGACCTTTGTACCACTCATCTGTCATCGGGATATTACCTGTGGCCAGTACGAGATAGCCATGCGAGGCGATCTCGTTGAGGAAGTTGATATGCTCCCACGGCGAATTGGCACAGGCTCCGTTGCCCCATACCAACACGGGCAACAGGTTCTTGCCACCAAACACGGAGAGGTCCTGCGGCACAAACACGGTATGCTCCGCCAGTCCTTCCACTTCTGTCATCACGACCTTGTAGGGTCCTGTACCGCCGTCCTCGACGACACGCGACTTCTGCTGTGCCGACACCGTCAGGCCCACGCACAACAGGGTAACGAATAATATTGCTTTCTTCATCATCATATAGTTATTAGTATTGGCTGCAAAGGTACTAAAAACCCACAAGACTCGCTTAACCACTTGTTACAGACACTTTGCGAAATGTTACACTGCCTGAAAAACAGGTTTTTCGCCTTAAAATTTGGTAGTTTGGAAAGAAATACCTATCTTTGCAGCGTTTAATCCACTAAATTTTAATTGCTATGGAGAATATCAAAGACAAAATGGAAGGAGAAGAGACAATGAACGGCAAGTATCTGAACCCAAAGGCTGACCTGACCTTCAAACTGGTCTTCGGCGAGCACGAAGACCTGATGATGAGTCTGCTCAACGCCCTGCTTCCCATTGCCGAGGATGCCCCGATCACGTCCGTGGAGTACCTGTCGCCCGAGATGGTCCCTGAGATTGCAGGCAAGAAGGACAGCATCGTCGATGTGCGATGCAGGGACTCCCGTGGCCGACAGTTCATCGTGGAGATGCAGATGCACTGGAACGAGGATTTCATGAAGCGCGTGCTGCTCAACACCTCAAAGGCGGTGGTCAAGCAGGCTGGCGTAGGCGAGAACTACCGCCAGATAGAGCCTGTGTTCTCGCTGAACCTGATCAATGACACCCGTTTCCAGCCTGACACGGAGGAGTTCTACCACGACTATGCCGTGATCAACGTGGAGCACCCCGAGCGCACCATCGACGGACTGCGCTTCGTGTTCGTGGAACTGCCAAAGTTCCAGCCCCGCAGTATCTCCGAGAAGAAAATGGCCGTGCTGTGGCTTCGCTTCCTCACGGAGATCGGTGAGGACACAAAGGAGGCCCCTGCCGAGTTGTTGGCCAATGACCAGACGCGCAAGGCACTGAGCATTGTCGAGAAGTCTGCCATGAGCGATACGCAACTCTATGTCTATGAACAGTTTATGATGTCCATCATCGACGAGCAAGTGCTCCGCGAGGGCTTCTATAAAGAGGGCATGCAGAAGGGCATGGCAGAAGGCATGCAGAAAGGCATGGCAGAAGGCATGCAGAAAGGCATGGCAGAAGGCATGCAGAAAGGCATGCAGAAGGGCGTGGCTAAGGCTACTCTGGATTTTGCAAGAAGCATGAAGCAGCGTAACTACCCTGTTAAGGATATTATGGAGTTAACAGGCCTTTCAGCCGCTGATATTGATACGCTTTAATCTCGTGGAAAAATTCCACTTTTCCCTTCAGCCGAAGCGTAACCGCCTGTATTTCAGACGCTTTGGCTGAAGGGTCGTATCTCTTTCCTATGGAGGGAGTATCACTAATCTGACGGTAGTCAATTAAACGTTTGACAATTGTCAGACAATCATTTGACAATTGTCAAACGATTAAAAGCCGCCTCTTTAGGAAATTTACTCAGGCTCTAAACAGCAAAACTCGGTCAATACAGAAGTCCAAACAGCCAGAGGGAAATCTTCGAAAATCCACTTACCATCAACCAATAGGTCGCCCTGCCTAGGATAACTGATTACACAGCGGGCGGAGTGACTGCCATGCTGGATGGGCAGAAAAAAACACTTCAGCCGAAGCGCCTGTGTGTCAACAGATTAGCGGTCGGCTGAAGGGAGTAGTCAAAATTAAAAAGTCGTTTTGTACTATCTACAACGCTGGCGGAGGAAGTCATAGACGAAGTCAAAGTCCTCGTCGCTCACATAGATGCGGTTCCTGCTCAACAACTGCTTCATTTTGATAAGATGCAGGCAGCGACGAGGCACGACACTCCTGACATGGACATAGACGGAGGTCGATGAGTAGCGCGTGGCGGAGAGGAGTCCTGCCCCCGCTACGCCAGGGTTCCCTGCAGCGGCACCTGCCAGGACCGTCAGGGCACCCAGCACCTGCGCCTTCTTCACCTGACGGAACATCTGCTGGTGGACGATCTTCTCCTCGTCCATGGTGAAGAGCACCACGTATTTCCAGCCGTATGTCCAGGCCACTATCAGATACGAGACGAAGCCAATGCACACGAACACCAGGAACAGTATCAGGAACACGGAGGAGATGCCCCATACGCCTTCAAGCGTGAACCCACCATCGAGGCAGGTGAGCAGGAGCACAAACAGCCACACGATGCCAAAGGCAATACCCAGCACCTTGAACACATCGAACAAGATGCTGGGATTCCTTAACATCGAAACTTCATACACCCAGCGGTACTTCCCGTCAGGGTAGAGCGTCACACGGCTATTGCCTGTCATGCTGATAGCCACTAATCAGACTAACGGATACCCTCCTCGCGATCCTTCATCTTCATGTAGTCCACCATTGTGGGTTTGTAGATCGACTTCAACACAGGCGTAAAGCCACGGGTACCAGCCACGCTTGCCACCTCAAAGTCCATTACATAGGTCTGTGTTCCTGTAGTTCCATTGTAAGGATAGCATCCCGAAACAGGATTACTACCTTCTACTGTGGTGGCTCCATCTGTGAAGGCCATACTATTCTCGCCTGGTGTACGCGGAGTGAGCATATTCGTGAGATTACGCCCATTATAGCGGACAACCAATTTCCAGTTCAAGTCAGTTCCAATGCTCGGGTCACAATTCTGGTACAACTCGAGGTAAACTTGATAAATACCTGGCTCTATGGCTCCCCGGGGGATCACAATATTCTCATTGTTCAGATTATCAATACGGCAGGCTGCATTTGAGTCATGGTCAAGTCCGAAACTGATGGTACTGCCATCTGCACCCTCAGTTGTCCATGTACGGTCGCCCCAATAGATATGTTTGCCACTGGGCGTCAGCAAATGAAGGTCAAGATCCTTCGCATGGTCAAAGGTCAGATTGATGGTCAACTCACCTTCCATACTCTCCACAAAAGTGATAGAGACACGATAACCTTGGGTGACATCCCCTGATACGGTGACGGCCTTGATGATCATGACGATACTCTTGGAGAAGTTGACACCGTATGAGATGGGCACGATATAAGTATAGGTGCCATCAGCGCGAGTAGATGCTGATGAAACAGTAGCCTCCATATATCCATCCATTCCATCCACACCGATAAGGAACCGGCTCAACTGCTGATCGGAGGTCACGGTGACATAGTTGAAACCACCAGCCAGTGCACGGTCGTTGGCTTCAACGGTGCCGATGGACTCACTGGTCGTTGACTCAGGCATCGCCTGACCACGGAAGATGCCATTCTCGACGGTAAAATACTGATCGACGAACTCCGTCTGGGAAATGGGAGCACCTCCAGAATCATCTTTGTCGTCGCCACCACAGGACACAAACACAAACATGCACATCAGGGATGCTGCGAGCATCAGGCATGGGATAAAATACTTTTTCATACTCTTGTTAATTTTAATTGTTATTTAATGGATTAATGTGATTAATCTTTGAACCAGCCATTGCTTGGATGGTACAAAGATAGACAGAAAGAGCGGGAAAAGACTCATAACATGCAAAAAACGACTAACGTTTTGCAAAACGTTAGTCGTTTATCTGTGAAATCCATTCTCTTGGCGACATGCCCGTGACCGCCCGGAAAGCCTTGAAGAAGGTCTGCTCACTGCCAAACCCTGACTCCATCCATATCGAAGAAACCTTCTTATCAGGATTGTTGAGCATCAGTTGCTTGGCATAGTCGATACGGTAGCGATTGAGGTACTGGGCAAAAGTACGCCCCGTCTGTGAGTTGATACAGGCGGAGATGTCATTGCGGTGTACATGAAAGACACTGGCAATATCAGAGACCTTCAGTTCACTGTTCAGGTAGAGCCGCTCACTTTCCACCAGGTCATTAATACGGGCCATCAACGCTTCGGCGGCTTCATCGGGCACATTGTCAGCAATAGGTGCTACACTCGTCTGATTCCTCTTGCGCCACCACAGCAGGACAACAACGACAATAGCCACGAGCGCTGTCAAGAGTCCTGACACCCACCACCAGAGACTGCTCCTTGACTCTGCGGGGACCTCCTGCTGATTCACGCACAGCACGTACGCATGGTCAGAAGGATAGAAATTACTTAAGGCCGTCGATAGTCCCCCTGCCACCAGCAGGTTACCCTTTGGCGTCAGGATCGGCGTATAGTCATTGCCCATGGGCAGGTAGTCGGTATAATAGAGGGTCAGGGGAGCAAGCCTGCCCGCTCCAGCAAGGGCATAGTCGATCCTGAGCACATAGTAGCGAACGCCTTTCTCTGGCTGAGAGCAAAAATCGGCATTGCCCCCTATCAGGTAGGCCCGTCCACGCTCCCTGTCGGCAATGATGCCAGAATAATACTCAATGCCACCCCACTGGCTCTTCATGGGCACTGGGACGGTAGTGGGCAGGAGCGATACCTCACCGTTCACCACCTTTGCAATGGCTATCTGACCAGTACTGTCACATACTGCCATCAGGTAGGCATAGATATCCTTCAACTCGTCGCCGATAAAGCACTCTGCATCCCGATGGGTCGTGGCGGTGATGGGCCGCCAGGTATTGAACAGCGGAATCTCTACCGCCTCACCCTTCAGACGATCGGCAAGAGCAGTGTGGAGCGTATCCCCCCTGACACCCAAGGACCCCATGACGATGGCATCATCCTTGGCAGTACGGAAAACGAACGGTACACTGTGCCCAACAGACACATCTTTTATATAGTGACAATTCCTCTTGCCGTCGAACAGTTCGATGCCATCGTCGTGGTACCAGTTGCCAGCAATGACCACCTGGCCGCTGTCCAGTTCCAGGCCCGATGCCATCGTACGTTTCTGGTCCAGGCAGCCGAAGCCGTCGAAACTGTGGGTGACGGGGTCGTACATCTCAGCCAGATAGGTCTGTCCGATGCCGATAGGTTCGGAACAGCCTCCTGCCAGCAGCACCTTGCCAGACTTCAACACCACGGAGAAACCAACATCGTGGTTATAGACCATCGGTATCTCATGCCACTGGCCATCTTTGAAGTACTCAGCCGTCGGAGTGGGAACAAACGCTTTGGTATGCCCGCCTGCTACAGTAAACTCACCGTTGACACAGAACACCTGATGTCCTGCACGCGGGATATTCAGGTCGGGCAGCCGCTCGACCTCTATTTTCACTTGAGGGCATAACATCTGCTTGCTGCCCTCCTGACGAGCCATCACACGACTCGTCAAGAGTAGCAGCAAGCAGATGCAGTAAGCATTCAGTTTTGTGTTCATGGGGACAAAGATACATTATTTGTCCGATGTCACCAAACTTTTTGACGATTTTCTTATTCCGGCAGGATGGGTTCGCCCATTTCCGAGGCCTCCGCATCCTTGTCGTCGAGTTTGAAGAGCATGAAGGTCGGACTGTCAGCAGTACACTGTGTCCAGCCCAGGCTCTTGCCATCCTGTCCGTTGGGATCGCTGAACTTGGCGAAGTTCGTCCAGGCGGTGAGCATCTTCTCAGAGAGGTCCCAGTCACCTTGTGTCCAGGGGCGCCAGCAGTGCTTCAGTGACTTGAAGACAAACCAGAGGTCGCTGCTGTGGAAGGCACCCTTCAGGCGGTCGGTGATCTCAGGATGCTTGCCGTCGTCGGGCAGAGGACGGGCGAACTCGTAGGCCCAGGCCTTGCCGCCCTTCTCCTGGCGCACCTTACAGAACTCGGCGATGCCTGCCGACATCGAACCCATGTCGTTGAGCGTATAGCCAATCATATAAGGCACATCGGCAATAGTGCCCTCACGGGTGGCCTCGTCGAAAGTCTTCGTGCAGACATAGCCATCCACGATGGGACGCTGCATCAGGAAGAGATCAGTCTTGTTCACCATATTATATAACTGTCCCACGGTGTACATAATCTCCGTAGAGGCGGCGCGCAACTTGGTGAGGTCAGTCAGTCCAGCCCAATCCATCACCTTCTTGGTCTCTGCCTCCGACTGCTGCAGGGTGGGATTGTACATAAAGAACTTGTTGACGGGAGTGGCAGGCTTGGCCTCCTCGCCATCCTTGGCAGGCACATTGATGCCACCGCCGCTCATGATGACAGCCTTATGGAACAGGCCACGGGCGAGCGGACTCTCGCAAAGCGTACGCACACTGCCGGCTCCAGCACTCTGACCAAAAATCGTCACATTCTCTGGGTCACCGCCAAACTGTGCGATATTCTCCTTGATCCACTTCAGCGACTGGATCTGGTCGAGGATACCATAGTTGCCGCTGACATGATTCGGGCTCTCTGCCGACAGTTCCGGATGGGTCATGAACCCAAAGATACCCAGACGATAGTTGATGCTGACGAGTACCACATCCTTCATGGCCCACTCCTCACCATCGAACTCCGGCTCAGAGCCCCAGCCCTCGCGGTAGCCGCCACCATGTATCCACAAAGCCACGGGCAGTTTCTTGTCTGTCTGGCCAGCAGCCTTCGTCCAGACATTCAGGTAGAGACAATCCTCACTGTAGGGAGCCTCGTCGCCATAGCCCCACTCAGAGGCATAGAAGCCTGGATAGTGGACAGCCTGATAGCCAGGATGACCGAACTTGTCGCACTGGCGTACACCCTCCCATGCCACGACGGGCTGTGGCTCTTTCCAGCGCAGGTCGCCAATAGGCGCTGCTGCGTATGGAATACCCTTGTAGGCATAATAGGTGCCAACTTGGGGGACATCTACACAAACACCCTGGATCTGTCCGCCTTCAACGGTCAATACCGGTGCGCTCTTACTCTGCTCTTGGGACGTGCAGCCCAAGAATGCCATTAACGGCAGTAATAAAATGAATAGTTTCTTCATAAGTTAATAATTAGTTTATGATTCAGCGACAAAGTTACGAAAAGAAACGTAAAGAGCCTATCTCGTTTGTAACAGATATTTTAGGAAAACTTACAAAAACGTTCTTTTGTCTCAGCAATTTGTTGTATCTTTGCCGTCGAAACAATGGAATCACTGAAGGAGAAAACGGCAAAGGGTCTCTTTTGGGGCGGTATGAACAATGGCATCCAGCAATTGCTCGGCTTTGTCTTTGGCATCATCATGGGGCGCCTGCTCTCTCCGTCGGACTATGGACTCATAGCGATGATCACCATCTTCTCGCTCATCGCCACCGCCCTCCAGAACAGTGGTTTCTCTACGGCCCTCGTGAATCAGAGGGAGCCCAAGGCCAGCGACTATAACGCCGTCTTCTGGTTCAATATCCTGATGGGAGGAGCCATCTATCTGATACTGTTCTTCTCAGCCCCGCTGATTGCCGACTATTACGATGAGCCACGACTCGTCGGCCTCTGCCGCTATGCGTTCGTCGGCCTGCTGTTCTCATGCTCTGGCGTAGCCCAGGCAGCCTACCTCTTTAAGAACCTACGGGCCAAGCAGTTGGCCAAGGCCAGCATCATCGCCACCCTCCTGTCGAGTGGTGTCGCCGTCATCATGGCCTGGCAGGGCTATTCCTACTGGAGCCTGGCCACACAGACCAACCTCTTTATCCTTATCTCCACCCTGCTACGCTGGCACTATAGCGACTGGCGGCCAACGCTCCATCCTGACTTTGCCTTTATCAGACAGGCCTTCCCTTTCAGTGTGAAGATCCTCATCAGCGACATCCTCACCCACGTGAACAATAATGTGATGAACATCCTGCTGGGCCGCTACTACTCTGCCCATGACACGGGCAACTACAACCAGGCCTACCAGTGGAACAACAAGGCCACCTCGCTCATCCAGGGTATGGTGAAGCAGGTGGATCAGGCGGTGCTCGTCAGTGTGAGCAACGATCAGGAACGGCAGTTGGCCGTGCTCCGTAAACTCATGCGCCTTGCCGCCTTCATCTCATTCCCGCTATTGCTTGGCTTCGGCATCGTGGCGAAGGAGTTTATCGTGCTGGCCATCGGCGAGAAGTGGCTGGTGTCTGCCCAGTATCTGCAGTGGCTCTGCATCTGCGGGGCCGTGCTGCCCCTTTCCACCCTCCTGGCCGACCTCGTCATCAGCAAGGGCAAGTCCGGCACCTTCATGGGCTGCACTTTCACCCTTGGCATCCTGGAAATCCTGGCGATGGTCTTGCTCTATCCCTTCGGCATCGGCCTGATGGTAAAGACCTACGTTGCCATCAACCTCGTGTGGCTCTTCGTATGGTTCTTCCTGACCCAACGGCTGACGGGCTACTCCCTGACACTGTTCCTGAAGGACATCATCCCCTTTGCCTTTATTGCCACTGCCGTGATGCAGTTCACGAGACATTTCACGCAGTATATGGCCGACAACCTGCTGTTCCTGGACGACTACGCCACCCTCTGGCTGTTGCTCATCAGTCGCATCCTACTCGCCGGCCTGCTCTATTTCCTCGTGATGAAAGCCGCAAGGGCGAAGATCCTCGACGAGACAATCGGTTTTTTCAAGAATAAACTCAAACATTAAGATATGAACTACGCACTGATCATTGCAGGCGGTTCTGGTAACCGCATGGGACAGGACATCCCCAAGCAGTTTATTAATGTCTATGACAAGCCTGTGCTGATATATACGCTGGAGAGTTTCCAGCGCCATCCGATGGTTGACGCCATCATCGTGGTGTGCCTTGACGGGTGGCACGATGTGCTCCGCGCATACGCCCATCAGTTTAACATCACCAAACTACAGGCGGTGGTCTCTGGCGGCAAGAGTGCCCAGGAGAGTATCCGCAACGGTGTCTATGCCCTGGAGGGGAGGGCTGGCGACGGTGATATCATCATCATCCACGACGGCATCCGTCCACTGGTCGATGACACGGTACTGACAGACGTTATCCAGAAGGCCCAGACCTACGGCAACGGCGTGACCTCACTTCCTTACAATGAGCAGATCTTCATCGTGAATCCCGATGACGAGAACACGACACGCCAGTATATCCCGCGCGAGACACTCCGACGGGTATCCACCCCGCAGGCCTATCAGTTCCGCCGGCTGGACGAGGCCTACCATGAGGCCTTCGAGAAAGGCATCGGCATCCACGGTTCTGCCTATACCAACACGATGATGGTGGAACTGGGTGAGACGCTCCATTTCGCCGCAGGCTCCGACAAGAACATCAAACTGACCACCAAGGACGACCTGGAGATGTTCAAGGGCTATATGAAGATGGACAAGGACACGTGGTTAAAATAAAGGACAATGAATAAGCAACATCCCTTATACAAGGAAGACCTGGAACACATACTCCAGACGGACGGTCTCGATAGCCTCAGGGGCAAGACGTTTCTCCTGACTGGTGCCACAGGACTGATCGGCACCTGTCTCATCGATGCCCTGATGCACTATAACCAGCAGGGAGCCGACATCACCATCTATGCCCTGGGGCGCAGTCAGGAGAAAGCCGCCACACGCTTTGGCGAATATTTCGACGATACCCATTTCCATTTCGTCGAACAGGATGCCAGACAACCCCTCCCCGCCTCCCTCGTAACTGACTACATCATCCCACTGGCATCCAACACCCACCCACTGGCCTACTCACAATATCCCGTTGAGACCATCGAGATCAATGTGAAGGGGGCGGAGAACGCCTTACAGAAAGCCGTGGAGACTGGAGCCACCGTACTCTACCCCTCTACCGTTGAGGTGTATGGGAACGCCCGTGACGAGGCAGTCTTCACGGAAGACTATACTGGTCAACTGACCCTTGCTACCGCCCGTGCCTGCTATACGGAGTCCAAGCGGCTGAGTGAGGCCCTCTGCCAGTCGTATATCGCAGAGCGGGGTGCCAAGGTAAGGATGGTCAGACTGAGCCGCGTCTTCGGACCCACCATGCTGATGAGTGATACCAAAGCCTCCTCACAGTTTATCCAGAAGGCACTCGCTGGCGAGGATATCGTACTGAAGAGCAAGGGAGAACAACTGTTTTCCTATACCTACGTGGCAGATGCCGTCAGTGCGATGCTGCATGTGCTTATCCATGGCGACAACGGTGTGGCCTATAATATCTCCAACGAAGCCTGCGACGTGCGACTGAAAGACTTTGCCCGCCTCTGTGCCGAGTGGGCAGGACGGGAAGTGGTCTTCGACCTCCCCTCAGAGACAGAGCGGAAGGGCTTTTCCATCGCCACCCGTGCCATCCTCGACAATACCAGGCTGAAGGGCATTGGCTGGCTGCCTCGGTATAGTATGAAAGAGGCCCTTACACGTACATTAGATATATTAAAGGAGTCATGAACAATCCCTATCTGCAACAGTTCAAGGAGCAACAACTCCGGAAGTGCCAACTCAAACAACTCTCCATCCTCGAAGAGATAGACCGTATCTGTCAGAAACACCAGATAGACTATTGGCTTGACGGGGGTACCCTGTTAGGCGCCGTCCGTCATGGAGGCTTCATCCCCTGGGACGATGATATCGACATCGCCATGCGCCAGAAAGACCTGGACCGCTTCGTCAGCATCGCCCCCAAGGAACTGCGCGAAGGTCTCTTCCTGCAGACTCCCGAGATAGAACCACAGTCGAAGGAGCCCATCGTCAAGGTGCGCGACTTGAACTCCTTCTATGTGGAAGGAGCCGACAACTTTGCGGCTGACTACCAGAAAGGGCTCTATGTCGATATCTTCCCCATGGTCAACTACCCCACGCTACCCAGGATGTGGGTGAAGCGCATCACTCTGGGCATCTCCAAGAGTTACTCTATTCTGCACAAAGCCCACTACTACAGTCTGCGCGCCTTTGCCGAATTCTTCTGGTTTGGTGCGAAATACCTCTGGAACAGATGCCTGTGGAGCCTGCTCTGTGCCGTGCGACCCAAGAATGTCTATATCTCGAATATCCTCATCAACAACGGCTATGGCATCATGCACCGCCAGGACAATATCTTCCCCCTCGGTACCATTGAGTTTGAGGGTAAGACCTTCTCTGCCCCAGCCGATCCTGACGCCTACCTCTCCGACCTCTATCGTAACTACATGGAGATACCGCCGAAGGAAAAACAGAAGATCCACTCCGTGTTCATCATGCCCGAACTCGTATGAAGCATCCCGCCAAGACCGACATTGCCGTACTGCTGCTGTTCTTTACCCGCAGCGACACCTTCCGACAGGTGTTTGAGGCCGTGCGCCAGGCCCGTCCTTCCAAACTGCTGCTCTATCAGGACGGACCGCGCGGAGAGCGCGACCTGGCGGGCATCGAGGCCTGCCGTGAGATTGTCAGCGATGAACATATCGACTGGGAGTGCGAGGTGCATCGTCACTACCTGGACCATAACGAGGGCTGCGACCCCTCTGGCTTCCGCTCACACCACTGGGCCTTCTCCCTGGCCGATAAGGTCATCGTGCTGGAGGACGACGTGGTACCCTCGCAGTCGTTTTTCCCATTCTGCAAGGAGATGCTCGACCGCTATGAGCACGATGAGCGGGTATCGATGATAGCAGGTTTCAATATCGATGAGGTGTCGCCCGACTGCCAAGACAGTTATTTCTTCACTTCCGCCTTCTCCATCTGGGGCTGGGCCTCATGGCGGCGGGTGGCAAAGAGATGGGATCCCACGTATGGTTTCATGCATCATCCCGAGACACGCCGGCGCCTGGAACAGATTGCCAGGGAGCGCCATCTGCGCAGTGATATGATGCAGATGTTCAGCGACCACAGCCAGAGCGGGAAGGAATATTTCGAGACCATCTACTGGGCCGACATGCTGCTCCACGACTCCCTGGCTATCATGCCACAGAAGAACCAGATCAGCAATATCGGCCTGACGGGTGACTCCACCCATTTCTCCGCAGAACTGAAGACCACGCCCCATCGCATCCGCCGGATGTTTACCATGCTGCGCCACGAACTCGATTTCCCGCTCAGGCATCCTGCTGAAGTCACAGAGAACAAAGCCTACCTTAATCGTCTTTACAGGGCTAATGCCTGGAACCATCCCTGGATCAAGGTGATGAACTCTCTTGAAGAGTTATGGCTGAACCTGCGCTACGGCAACATCAGCCACATCAGACAATCCTTCTCCCGCCGCCTCCGCAAATGGTTGGGCACGGAGAAGCACCAGTAATCAAAAGTACTTGGTAATCTTCGCGTTGTCGAAGTTGTTCATCTCGTTGACCATGCGGACAGCGGAATCAATGAGGGGATAGGCACATAGGGCTCCTGTGCCCTCACCCAACCTGAGACCAAGGTTCAGCAATGGCTTGGCCTTGACGATATCAAGCATACGGCGATGGCCACTCTCGTCGCCGCAGTGAGTAAACACCATATAGCCTTGAGAGGCTGGGTACAAACGGACAGCGCATATAGCACAGGCCGTCATGATAAAACCATCGACTAACACGAGGACATGCTTTTCTGCTGCCCGCAGCATCGCCCCGATGGCGGCAATCATCTCGAAACCGCCGAAGTAGATGAGAGGAGACAGGAGAGAGGGGGACAAGTGGGAGTTATAACGATGAAGGGCCTGGGTGAGCACATCGCGCTTATGGCGGATACCCGGGGTGTCGAGACCAGCCCCAGCCCCAATACATTCGTCGAGGGGGATGTTGCCAAAAAGACTCATCCAGATACTGGAAGGAGAGGTGTTGCCGATGCCCATCTCGCCAATACTGAGCACGTTGCAGCCTACTTCGACACAGTTATCAACGAGTTCCGCTCCTATCTCTATCGCACGGTCGAACTCCGCCTCTGTCATGGCCGGCTCATAGAGGAAGTCCCTCGTGCCATGGGCTATCTTGCGGTCGATGATGCCCGGCACGTCGGAGAGGTCGTGATCGACGCCCACATCGACAATCTTCAGGTCGAAGCCATGCTGGCGACAGAACATATTCACGCCCCCGCCCCCCTTGGTGAAGTTGACCATCTGTTGCCAGGTGACATCACGTGGCGACACGCTGACTCCCTCGCGCTCGATACCATGGTCGGCTCCGAGAAGCAGATGGCTGGGATGCCTCAGACACGGACTGAGCGTCTGCTGCACAAGACAGACCTGCATCGCCAATTCTTCCAGTCGTCCTAAAGAACCCTTGGGCTTGTTCAGGTTGTCGATCTTCTCTTGAATCGCTGGGCGCAGCGACTCATCGATAGGTTGTATGTTGAATGTTCTCATGATTTCTTATCCTTTTATCTTCACAGGAATGCCTGATACCATCAGGACGACTTCCTCTGCCTGTCTGGCAATATACTGGTTCATCCACCCTTCGAGGTCTGTAAACTTCCGCTGCAGGGCATTCTCACTGACCCCACCGCTGCCAATCTCGTTGGTTACAAAGATGAAGGTGGCATCCTGGGCTGTGAAGCGGTCGAACTCGGCTTTGACGGTAGCGAGGATGGCATCGACGTCGGACTCATGCCCTGAAGTAGAGGCATCGAAGAAGAAATTCGTCAGCCAGAGGGTGACACAGTCGATGAGCACCACGCGCCCTGTGACGTCATGGCTACTCAGAAGGCGCTCCTCCTCTATGTTCGTCCACTGCGCCCCACGCCGTTCCTGGTGGCGGCGCACCCTGTCGCGGAACTCCTCGTCCCAGATATGGGCCGTAGCCAGATAGACAGGGTTGGGTGAGAGGCTCAAGGCCAACTGTTCTGCGTAACTGCTCTTGCCAGAGCGCTGTCCGCCTGTTATCAGTATGATCTTCCGTGTCATATCTCGATCTTTTCCATGCCACCATAGGGTACCAGATGGTCCCAAGCGTCAGCCTCGCTGAACAGGCCACCATAGATACCAGCACATATCAACACACCACCATGGGCAAAGACTGCCGCCCGCTGATAGTCCTTCTGTCGCAACTCGTCGAGGAAGGCCGCCACACGCTGATAGACCTGTGGAAAGCCCTCGCCACCTGGCGTCGGCAGGTGCATATAATCGTTGTACCACTCTTCCTTATAGGGATCGGTAATCTCTTCGTAGGACTGCATCTCCCACTCACCCATATACATCTCCTTCAGGCGGTTGTCGAGCCTCGGCTGCGGATAGCCACAATAGGCAGCGAGCCTTCGGGCACGGGTGAGGGGCGAGGCAAAGACTGCGTCAAAGGGCAGGTACTGGGCAAGATTCTGCTTCGTCACCTCCGCCTCCTGTTCAAAGGTGGCCGCCACGGGTACGTCGCTCTGTCCGTAACAAGTGCCCTTTGGCACATCCACACTCGTATGTCTGACTAATATCACTTCCATATTTCAATTCTTCAATCCTTCAATCCTTCAATTCTTCAATTCTTCAATCCTTCAATCCTTCAATCCTTCAATTCTTCCTTGCAATGACATAAATGATAACAGGTGCCCCGATAAGCGGTGTCACCGCATTCAGGGGAACCACCCCGCTCTCCCCTGGGAGAAAGCAGAGCAGGTTACAGAGAAGAGCCACAACAGCCCCACAGAGTAGCGTGGCAGGCAGCAACTGACGATGGTTGTCAGTTGTCAACAGCAATCGGGCGATATGCGGCACAGCCAGTCCGATGAAAGCCACAGGACCACAGAAGGCCGTCGTGATGGCGGTGAGCAGTCCCGTGATGATGAGCAGCCAGTTGCGCACATGCAGGATATTCACGCCAAGGTTCTCTGCGTATCGGTCACCGAGCATCAGGGCATTCAGCGGTTTGATGAGCAACAGGGCCCCCACCAGTCCGACCAGCGTGACCGTAGCAAACAAGGGCATGTTCGCCATCGACACCCCACCGAAGGAGCCCATGCCCCACACCATATACGACTTCACCCCCTCGTCGGTGGCGAAGAAATTAAGTAGCGAGATGGCAGAGTTGGAGATATAGCCAATCATGATGCCAATGATCAGCAGCATGACATTATTACGCACGAGTGTCGAGAAAAAGAAGATGACAGCCATCACTGCCATCGCCCCGACGAATGCCGCCAACAGCACGGCCGCAAAACCGCTGATACTGACAGACCCGACGGAAAGGCCACCTCCCAGGAAGAGCATGACAAGCGCCACGCCCAGTCCGGCACCGCTGTTAATGCCAAAGACACTCGGCCCGGCCAACGGGTTGCGGAAGGCGGTCTGCAGCATCAGTCCGCTAACTGCCAGGGCCGCCCCACAGAGCATGGCCGTGATAGCCTGTGGCAGACGCGACTGAAGGACGATATACTGCCATGACGGTTTCTCCGTCTCGTCGCCCAGAAGGATGCGCAGCACATCGCCCGCAGGAATCGATACTGATCCCAAAAGGAGGTTCAGGGCAAACAGTGCCACGATGACCCCACCCATTGCGATGCAGTATTGTACCCCTCTATTCATACAGGTTCATTGCCCTGAGGAAAGCCTCTTGCTGAGCGTTGGGATGTGTTATACGGCGAATAGAGTAATCCTTTGAATCTATATATAGTCCGGCATCGTGCAGATAACTGTCATAGTCTATCTCGGCAGTGGTATCCACGAAGCGTCGTATCTCCGTCATTGGCTGCCCGGCGACCTCCTCGGCCACAGCCCAGAACTCTTCCTCAGTAAAACCACGGTGCAACTCCTTATAGTAGCGGTTATAGAGCAGCCTCATCACGTCGTCGAGCGAATGGCGCTGCCCTGTCTTGCGACGGATATCAATATCGAAGAGTAGTCCTATGATTGACCCTTTGAAATAGTAACTGATACGCACGTCACGAAAGTTATCATCATCGTTCATAGAGTCCAGCCAGATATCATAACTGCTCTGTCGAAGACTCATGTGTCGCTGTCCTTCGTAGGGTGCATAAAGTTGAAAATAGGTGGAAAGTTCTTCCAGTGACTCGTCGGGTGTGACAATGCCCGCATTCCGCAATAGGCGGGACTCATAGTAACACGTCAGTCCCTCACTTACCCATAGCATGGGGGTGAGGGCCTCTTTGTTGTAATCAATGGGCCACAACTCTGCTGGGCGAATACACTTTACATTATAAAGATGGAAATACTCGTGGACTATGAAGCCAAGGAACTTCACATGCATTTTTCGGGAAGCGAAGCGATAGGTGCCGTCTGTATAACAGACTTGCGAATTAAAATGCTCTAATCCTTCTAATCTGCCATCTTCAGCAGTCATGTGTATCAGGCTGTAATTGTCATAGGGTACATCACCCATCATTCGCGTTGCAGCACTGACAATCTGGCGGAAATCCCTTTCCAGACCTATCTTTTCCACCCCCTCTGGTGTCTCCAGGGCAAACTCGTAAGCGTGGCCCTCATGGTCGAACTGACTGACGTAGTGGTTACCCAACAGCAGGGGAGAGTCATAAAGCACATCAAAGTCTGGGACCGTAAATGTCTTGTCATCTCCAGTATGCGGCTTCATGCCTGTTGAGATGTGCTGCCAGTTGGAGGGCATGTCAAAAGAGACAGTGACTGGATGCGCGATCTCGCCATCGACATACATGAATACCCCAGCAGGGGCGATAAACGCGAGGTCGCGCTCCACACGGCTCAATGCCACGTCACGGTGCTTGGCATATATACGATAGGTCACCTGTAGTTGGCGATGCCCATTCAGGGTGATGCGCCAACGGTTCATGCCGTCCTTTCGCCATGTCAGCGCCTGTCCTTGGGCATCCTTAGCATCGAAATCACAGAGATGCTTGGGAAAGTTTAGGATTTCATAGTATCCTGGTGTCAAAACTGGCATGTTCAGCACCAGTTCATCACTTGCATTCTCTTCTTGAGCCGTATAGTCGAGTCTGACATTCAGGTAGTGTCCTACCGTGTCGAGCCCGACAGTGTAACGCATCTCATAATTTATCTGCGCCTGTGTACCCAACACGAATAGTGGTATGAGGAGCAGCAATCCAATTCTTTTTCTCATTATCATTAACCTTATTCTTAGTTAGAGCGATGCAAAGATATATCTTTTTTTTATTTCTCCCAAGGATTCTTTTCAAAAGTGTTGTAAAATAAGATTTTTTTCCGTAACTTTGCAACCCATCTGAAGAATTATAACTAAAAACAAAATAAGGATGAAAAAGAATGTATTAGTAATTGCAATGGCCTGTTTCGCGCTTGCGGCACAGGCTCAGAAGCCAGCCATCCCCCGTGATGCGGCATTGGAGGCAAAGATTGAGAAAACCCTCTCGAAGATGACCCTCGACGAGAAGATCGGACAGATGCTCGAACTGAACCTCGACGTGATGGGCAAGATGCAGGTCGAGAATGCCAAGGTTGATCGCGAGAAGGTACGCTCCGTGATGCAGCAGTATGGTGCTCCCGATGCCGACCTGGAGAAGATGATGAAGATGACCGATGCTGAGATCATCGACAAACTCGGCAATTATCCCGTGGATATCTATCAGGGAGATACGAAGCGCGTGTGGAAACTCAATGAGACGATGCTCGACACCCTGATCTCCAAGTGGAAGGTTGGCTCCATCCTCAATGCCCCTGGCACCCGCGCCGCCACCGTCGATCAGTGGCAGCAGTGGATCCAACTCATCCAGAAGAAGTCGATGAAGTATATCGGCATCCCCGACATCTATGGCCTCGACCATAACCACGGCGTGACCTACACGCAGGGCGGCACCCTCTTCCCCCAGCCCATCAACCTCGGCGCATCGTTCAATACCGAACTGGCCCGCCGCGGTGCGGAGATCACCGCCTACGAGAGTCGTGCAGCCAACTGTCCGTGGGTGTATAACCCGGTGGTCGATCTCAGCCGCGACCCCCGCTGGCCCCGCGTCTATGAGAGTTTCGGTGAGGATGCCATCGTAAACAGTAAGATGGTGGTCGCCGAGATCAAGGGCTATCAGGGCGATGACAACAACCATATCGACCGCTACCACGTGGGTACCAGCACCAAGCACTATTTTGCCTACGGTGCTCCCTGGACAGGCAAGGACCGTACCCCCGCCTATCTGGCACCACAGATCATCCGCGAGAAATACTTTGAACCCTTCAGACAGGCTGCCCTGGCCGGTACACTGACGATGATGGTCAACTCCGCCTCCGTCAACGGCGTGCCCCTTCATGCCAGTTATGAATACCTGACGAAGTGGCTGAAGGAGGACCTCCAGTGGGACGGCTTCCTCGTGACCGACTGGGCCGACATCAACAACCTCTTCTCGCGCGAGAAGGTTGCCAAGGATAAGAAAGACGCTATCCGCATCGCCATCAATGCCGGTATCGACATGTCGATGGATCCCTACAGCGTGGAGTTCTGTATTCTGCTGAAGGAACTGGTCAATGAAGGCAAGGTCTCCATGGAGCGCATTGACGACGCCGTGCGCCGTATCCTCCGTGCGAAGTACCGCCTCGGTCTCTTCGACGAGCCCAACACGGGTGGCAAGGGGTACGAGAAATTCGGCTGCGACGAGTTCGCACAGGCCGCCCTCCAGGCCGCCGAAGAGTCAATCGTCCTCCTCAAGAACGAAGACAGCATCCTGCCCCTGCTTCGGGGTTCGAAGATCCTCCTCACCGGCCCCAATGCCAACCAGATGCGCTGTCTGCACGGTGGCTGGAGTTACACCTGGCAAGGTGCAAAGGCCGAAGACCTCTCCGAGAAATACAACACCATTTACGAGGCCCTCTGCCAGAAGTACGGCAAGGAGAACATCATCCTCGAACAAGGCGTGACCTATAACGAAAACGGTGCCTACTATGATGAGAACGCACCTGAGATCGACAAGGCCGTCGCCGCTGCCGCCCAGGCCGACGTCATCATCGCCGCCATCGGCGAGAACTCCTACACCGAGACCCCAGGCAACCTCACCGACCTCTGGCTCTCCGAGAACCAGCGCAACCTCGTGAAAGAACTGGCCAAGACGGGCAAGCCTATCATCCTGGTTCTGAATGAAGGCCGTCCGCGCCTCATCGCCGACATCGAACCCTTGGCTAAGGCCGTGGTAAACATCCTGATTCCTGGCAACTATGGTGGCGATGCCCTCGCCAACCTGCTTGCCGGCGATGCCAACTTCTCTGCCAAGATGCCCTACACCTATCCCCGTGAGATCAACTCACTCAACACCTACGACTATAAGGTCAGTGAGGAGGTTGGCACGATGGCTGGGGCCTACAACTACGATGCCAAGGTTTCACTCCAGTGGCCCTTCGGCTATGGCCTCAGTTACACCACCTTCGAGTACAGCAACCTTCGGGTGGATAAGGCCACCTTCACTGCCGACGATGTGCTGACCGTCACCGTCGATGTGAAGAATACGGGCAACAAGGCAGGCAAGGAGGCCGTGCTGCTCTACTCCAGTGATCTCGTTGCCAGCATCGTGCCCGACAACCGTCGCCTGCGCGACTTCACGAAGATCGACCTTCAGCCGGGAGAGACGAAGACTGTCACCTTCTCGCTACCCGCCAAGAACCTCGCCTTCGTAGGTGCCGACTGCAAGTGGACCCTCGAGGAGGGCGACTTCATCCTGAAGGTGGGCAACCAGACTGTTCCCATCACCTGCGAACGCACCAAGGTATGGGATGAGCCCAATATCTAGTTTGATGACACCATCATCATGAGTGACATGAAATGGACTGTACTGGTAGATAATCGCACGAACAACCCAACTTTGCAGACAGAGCATGGGCTGTCAATATTCTTGGAAACGGAGCGTTACCGCATCTTACTTGATACGGGAGCCAGTGACATATTTATACGTAACGCAGAGCGACTGGGAATCGACCTCAGCACCGTGGACTATGTGTTTATCTCCCACGGACACAGCGACCATGCCGGAGGCTTAAAGCATTTCATTGTCATCAACAAGAAGGCGAAAATCATTGTCTCGCCAGATGCCCTTAGCGGGAAATTCTTTTCCAAGCGACGTTGTCTGCACAGCATCACCACAGCAGGGCCAGAGATACCTTCAGAAAGGCTGCTGCCCATAGAGCAAAGCGGATGGATAGCCGACGACCTGTATGTCATTGCCCGCATCCCACAGGTGCATCCGATGCCGAAGGGCAATCAGTACCTCTTCGCTCAAAATGCTGATGGAACATATATCCCCGACGATTTCCGTCATGAACTGGCCCTATATACCGACGGCTTGCTGTTTACAGGCTGTGCTCACAGCGGACTGGAAAACATTCTCGCCGCCACACCCTTACCCGTGAATGAAGTCGTGGGAGGCTTCCATCTGCTCGACGGCCATGAGTCGGAGGATGAACTTAGGGAACTCGCCTACAGGCTGACAGACTCTTACCCTCAGACGCACTTCCATACCAGCCACTGCACGGGTGATGCCGTGTTTGTGACGTTGAAGAATGTCATGGGTGAACGGCTTCAAGCCTTCTCCTGCGGAACGTTTTCGTTCAGCCAAATGAACAGGAGTGCTACGGCCTCTTCCTTCCACTTGTCGGCCAGTTTGTTCCAACCGTTCAGACGGTCGTAGGCCGAGAAGGCGAAATGTTGCTTACTGTTACCCCGTATAAAGACGGAAGCAACCCTGGCGACTGAGTTTCAGATTCTCACTACTCATAAATGTCTATTTAATCGTTTGCGATGCAAACGATAGGAATTATTCTTGAAAGTTGTTCAAACAAAGCAAAATATTTAATGTCTTTTAATAAATAGTCGCTCGCGATTATTACGCGGTGGATAAGCCAAACACACATCATTATACCTGTCGTGAATCATAAAGTATCATAATAATTGGTATCGTTATTGCGCTTAGTCGTAGTTTATCCGTATCTTTGCGTATTGATCATACAATATGAAGATTAAAACGAACTAAATATTAAACCGTTCCTATGACAATAAAAGAGATGATAGACCGGGCTGGTTACTACTTCAACCTGATGCCCGACAAGGAAGACGAGCGCGAGATTGTCGAACAGATCAGTAGTGGTGTGAGTTTTCGCGGGGCCCAGTTGTGGGTGCTTATCTTTGCCATCTTCATCGCCTCACTGGGGCTGAATGTCAATTCCACGGCGGTCATCATCGGTGCCATGCTCATCTCACCGCTCATGGGTCCCATCATCGGTATGGGACTGGCCGTGGGAACCAACGACCTCGACCTGCTGAGACGGGCAGCCAAGAACTTCGGCGTGGCCACGCTCATCAGTGTGCTGACGGCCACCCTCTACTTCCTGATTACCCCTCTGAGCGATGCACAGTCGGAACTGCTGGCCCGTACGTCGCCCACGCTCTACGACGTGCTCATCGCCTTCTGTGGCGGTGCGGCAGGCATCATCGCCCTCTGCACGCGGGGAAAGGGCAATGTCATCCCCGGTGTAGCCATTGCCACAGCCCTGATGCCCCCACTCTGCACGGCGGGCTTCGGACTGGCCACGGGCCATCTGTTCTACTTCCTCGGAGCGTTCTACCTGTTCTTCATCAATACCGTGTTCATTGCCCTGGCCACCTATTGCGGTGTGCGACTGCTGCACTTCCACCGCCATGAGTTCCAGTCGCCCGAGAAGGCGCGGAAGGCGCATCACTACCTCATGGCTATCATCGTCGTGACCATGCTGCCTGCTACCTATATGACGATTCGCATCGTGCATCAGCACATCTTCGACAACAACATCAGGCGGTTCATCAAGACAGAACTCAGTCAGCGCGGTACGCAGATCATCTCTAACGACATCGACAAAGACAGCCTGAAACTGCGCATCGTTGCCGTGGGCCGCGAGATTACAGAGTCCAAACGCATCGGAGCAGAACACCGCATGGCGCAATACGGCATGAGCGGCTATAGGCTGAACATCATCCAGGGCACTCAGAGCGACAGCCTGCTGATGCTCAACAACGAGTTGAGCCATCTCAGCACCAGCCGCGAGCACGACCATCAGCAACTGGTACATCTCACCGCCGAGAATACGTCGCTGACTCAGCAACTTGCAGAATACAAACGACTTGAACTGCTCTCTGAAGAGATACGTCAGGAGATGGGCACACTCTTTCCGCAGGTCAGCCATTTCAGTCTGTCGCAAGTAAAGGAGGTCAGCCGCGATACGACAGCCTCATGCTCATACGTGGCTGCAATCATTCAGGCTACGGACAGCAGACACCTCGCGCAAATAGATATACATAAACTGCACGACTGGCTACAGACTCGGGTCAAGGCCGACAGCCTGGTGGTTATCCATAAATAGGCGAGAGGAGAGTTCATGCGAGCATGACTCTCCTCTCGCTCAATCGCCTACTTGATGCTCCGCATCGAATGAACTCACGCTCGGCAGAGTTTAAGCAGGCTTAACTCTGCTCTCGCTTACTCGTTCATTTCCAGGGATTCTCGAAGGCGACGGGACCGTTCTCGAGTTTCTGGCACACAATCTCCATCTCCTCGAAGTGCTCCTGACCGTCTTCCCACATCTCCTTGTAGTGGA
>OCTW011579010.1_pt1 | contig 31017 bp, 29 predicted proteins | sample 1539671 | NCBI WGS metagenome assembly OCTW01 (sample SAMN02144230, study PRJEB22623) | gut metagenome | biome: sheep rumen | host: Ovis aries | place: New Zealand | reverse complement strand
TTCTGCTACTGCATCTTCCGTGACGGTATAAGTAATCTCCTGGCCGTCCTCATACTTCGGAAGGTTTTCAAAGCTGTATGTCCAGTTGCCGTTGTCATCCGCCTCTACTGTTGTATGGGCTTTTTCTACGTTATTGGCATACAGCCTGACCGTGATGCTTCCCGGGCGTTTTCCGTCCTGATTGTTCCCATCCTCCCATACCTTAGTAAATGTAAAATCCACAGTAGGCGACACAGCCAGGCTTGCCGTTATTGAAACCGGCGTCTGCCGAATAACTGCGCCGATCATGTTCTGGTACCCTTTTCCATCGCTAGCTTGCGCCTTGCTGTCCGCCACATACACCTTGAGATCCGAATCCATCCAGGGAATCGTGGCTGAAAGCGTAATGGAAGGTGCATTCTCCGGCTTGTCAGAGGAAACCAGTGAAAAGCCCTCGCCCGCACTAATTTGTGTCTTCCCGGACTCTTCCGTTATGCCATCCGGAAGAGCTAACGTAAACTTTGCGTTATATTTGGCCGGCGCCGTAAGCGTCAGTTTCTCCGTGTGCCACTTCTGATCATCAGTGCTGTAATAAAATGTAAGGTCTCCCGACACGCTGACATTGCTGGCATCCGGCTGATCAGTGAGAATCAAATTCTTTTTATCTGCGCCAAGTAAATTTTTAACCAGCTGGGTGTCCATAACATTACTACCATTGTTCGGTAAACCGGCATTCTTTAACACCCACCAAATGGCATCACGCGTACCGCTATAAGCCTGCGATTCTGTTATAAGATAATTAGTCAGATATGCCTCTGTATAGGACTGTACAGGATCATCCGTACTAGCCATGCAATATGCCGCTCTAATGAAAGGAAGCTGCATCAGCTGCTGATAATTCAGCCCGGAAGGTGTGGTACCTCCTTTGAAGTAATTTCCCACTTCTATTAAAAAGTTCCTTAACAGTTCCATTTTGCTGCTGTCGGTACGATCAGCATAGCTAAAGGTATTGGTACCGAGAGTATTCGGAAAATCTTCTCGAAGATACTGAGGTGGCGTCAGCAGCTGATCAAATTCTTCCTCCGAAATTACAGGAGCACTGTCCACAATCTGATACAGACCATACCCATTGTATGGGTAACCTGCATACAGAAGATTTTCCAGATTGGTTTTCAGTGTTTTCTGGTCTTCACCCGTAATACCATTCGCATTAAAAAATCTTCAAATGTCGTTTCTGAATAAAGAGGCACATCCGGTGAATCAATAGTTGCATGCGGCCAGTGCAGTTCATTATTCATGCAGTATAAGATTATCTTATTACCATCACTATCGGTAACTGAATGAATTGCTATACCGTCATAGTCGATTTTAACAGTAGGTGTATTCTCCGCTGCACTGATGTTAATCTCTGTTCCGTCATCAGCCTTTGTATTAAATGATACCGCCGGGTATGATTCTCCAGGCTCATTTGCTTTTTCCCCGGACCTGAAATCTGCACCATAATCAGAAATATCGGTGCTTTCGGAAACGGAAACAGACCCGTTTTCTGTTCCCACACCTTCTCCATCAGACGAAGCGCTTGTTTCTACGGTTGTCTTGTCTGTCCCGTCCTGTTCCTGTGCTGCATCCGTTGTTTCTTCCGTCTGGGCTGCGTCAGTCTGTTCCTCCGTCTGGTAACCAGTCGATGCCTGTTCTGTGGTCCCCTCTGCCAGAGCTGTCTGCGGAATCATGCTGACAGTCAGAGCCAAAGCCAGAAGCAGTCCACCAATCTTTTTTCGATTTTTCAAAATTAGCCGCCTTTCATGCACATAGAATCGAAATAGTTGCTGAATACTTAACGATAGACAAATCAGTATTAATTCTTATTTTCTTATACCATACGGAGAAAGGAAAGTAAATTCTTTTGCTTGAATTTCTGTTACAAAACCGATTCATGAATTGTATCAACCGGATTTGCACCATATAAAACTGAAATGATAAGACGGGACATCGTCCAAAAATGGCCGAATCCTCCGCATCCGCAGAGTTTCCGGCCATTTTCATTCATTACAGATATCGCGTTTTCAAAATGATTCCGCTTTCTGCGTCCTGGCTGCGCTTATTGTTTTTACCCTTTGCTTCCCAGCACGACCTTGCGGATATTTTTCTTTCCCTTCTTAATCAGCAGTCCCTCTTTCGGGATGTCCTGCTTCTTCACCTCGTAGGTAAAGTCGTCTATTTTGCTGTCTCCCACGCTGATGCTGTGATCCTTGGTGATGGCTCTTCTTCCCTCAGAGCGAGAGACGGCCTGCCCGGTTTTTACCAGAAGGCTGATGATGTCTATACCGTCGTTCTCGTTGAAGTCCTCTGCGGTAAGCTCCACGGAAGGAACGGTGTCCAGACTTCCGGAACCCATGAAGACAGCCTTTGCTCCGGCCTCCGCCTTCTTCGCCTCATCCTCGCCGTGCACCAGAGAGGTCAGCTCATAAGCCAGAATGGATTTCGCCGTGTTCAGCTGGCTCCCCTCCCACTTGTCCATCTCGTCGATCTGTTCCAGCGGAAGGAAGGTCATCATCCGCAGGAATTTCAGCACATCCGCGTCGTCCACGTTTCTCCAGTACTGGTAGAAATCATACGGCGCGTACTTGTCCGGATCCAGCCAGACAGCTCCTCCCGCGGTTTTTCCCATCTTGGTTCCGTCGTGCTTCAGAAGAAGGTTAATGGTTAGGGCGTAGGCGTCCTTACTCAGCTTTTTGCGGATCAGGTTGATGCCGCCCAGCATATTGGACCACTGGTCATCACCGCCAAACTGCATCTGGCAGCCGTAATCCTGATACAGACGGTAAAAGTCATAGCTCTGCATCAGCATGTAGGAAAACTCCAGGAAAGAAAGCCCCGTCTGCATACGGTTTACGTAGCAGCGTGCCCGGAGCATCTCGTTTACATTGAACTGGGAACCGATTTCTCTCATAAAATCCAGAAAATTCAGGTCGCGCAGCCAGTCCGCGTTGTTGACAATCTGCGCCTTGCCGGGTCCGAAGTCAATAAAGCGGGACATCTGTTTCCGGAAGCATTCCACGTTGTGGTCGATCATGTCTACGGTCATCATTTTCCGCATATCGGAACGCCCGGAGGGGTCGCCAATCATGGCAGTACCTCCGCCCACCAGTGCAATGGGACGGTTTCCGGCGTTCTGCAGGCGCTTCATAAGGAGAAGTGCCATAAAATGTCCTACGTGCAGGGAATCTGCGGTCGGGTCGAATCCGATATAAAAGGTTGCCTTGCCGTTGTTAATCAGCTCTGCAATTTCCTTTTCGTCTGTCATCTGTGCCAGCAGACCACGTGCCTGCAGCTCCTCATAGAGTGTCATCGCTTTCCTCCAATTTTTATTATTATGATGATGCCTGTGCGATAAATCCCGGATCCGGAATCAGACCGTCGCCGTCCGCCGCGGAGGTGGCGAGCCTGTCACAGCGCTCGTTCATCTCGTGGCCATTGTGTCCCTTAACCCACACAAAGTTTACCCTGTGCGGCTCCTTTGCCTTTAACAGCCGCTTCCAGAGATCCACGTTCTTGACCGGTTCCTTCTTTCCTCTTGTCCAGCCATTTGCCACCCACCTGTCGATCCAGTGCTCCTGAAAAGGCCGGATCAGGTACTGCGAATCCGAATAAAGCGTCACCTCACAGGGCTTCCGCAGTTCTTCCAGCCCGACGATGGCAGCCAGCAGCTCCATCCGGTTATTCGTTGTCTGAATGTACCCCTGGGAGAGTTCTTTCTCGTGAAGTCCTCCTCTGGAATCCATGTACCGGAGGACACATCCGTAACCGCCCGGTCCGTCCGGGTTGCCGCGGGCCGCCCCGTCTGTGTAAATATCTACATGCTGCATCGTTTCCTCCCATCCTGATTTACGCGGAAACCGATTTACAGTAATCCTCAAACACCTCCAGGGTTTGATCCAGAATCTCATCGGTATGTGCCAGTGACAGGAACATTGCCTCAAACTGGGACGGAGCCAGATGGATGCCGTGCTCCAGCATAAATTTATAATATCCGGCGAACGCCTCTGTATCGGAGGTCTTTGCCAGCTCATAGTTTTTCACCTCCGCAGAGGTAAAGAATGCACAGCCCAGAGAGCCGATGTGGCTGACCGTACACGGAAGATCATACTGTCGGATCAGGTTCTCCATACCTCCGTACAGCTTCTCTCCTGCGGCATCCAGCTTGCTGTAGATGTCCGGATTTTCGGCCAGAAGCTTCAGCTGTTCCATGCCTGCGGCCATGGCGACCGGGTTTCCGGAAAGTGTTCCTGCCTGATAGACCGGCCCAAGCGGAGCGACAAGCTCCATAATTTCTTTTCTCCCGCCGTAGGCGCCGACCGGCATGCCTCCGCCGATAATCTTTCCATAGGTCACCAGATCCGGTTTAATCTTAAACCTCTCCGCCGCCCCGCCGAAAGCCAGACGGAAACCGGTGATCACCTCGTCAAAGATAAGAAGCGCGCCGTTCTGCGTGCAGAGCTCGCGCAGTCCCTTCAGGAATCCTTTCTCCGGCAGGACGACACCCATGTTGGCGGCTACCGGCTCCACAATGACGGCGGCTACCTTTCCTTCGTTCGCCTCGAAGAGCTTCTTTACAGAATCCAGATCATTGTACACAGCGGAAAGGGTGTCCGCCGTACAGCCGGCCGGCACGCCCGCGCTTCCGGGAATACCGGCCGTCATCAGACCGCTTCCGGCGTCTACCAGCAGGCAGTCGCTGTGTCCGTGGTAATTTCCCGCAAATTTGATGATCTTGTCCCGTTTTGTATAGCCGCGGGCAAGACGGATGGCGCTCATCACTGCCTCTGTTCCGGAGTTCACCATGCGGATCATCTCCACATGGGGAATTCTGGTGCAGATATATTCCGCGATATCCACCTCTGCCTCTGTGGCTGCGCCGAAGCTCAGTCCGTTCTCGCAGGCGCGGATGACCTTGTCCAGCACCTCCGGGTTGTTGTGACCCAGAATCATGGGCCCCCAGGAACAGATATAATCAATATAGCGGCGGCTGTCTGCGTCTATCACATAGGGTCCTGTGGCGCCCTGGATAAAACGGGGCGTCATTCCCACATTGCCGCAGGCACGCACCGGTGAGTTGACCCCGCCGGGAATAAACTTTACCGCTCGGTCCATCAGTTGCTGTGATCTGTCCATCATATTTCCTCCATCCGGTTCCAGGTTCTGTTCCAGTCAAAAATCTATCCGAAAGCACGCCGCAATGCGCGAAAGAGTGAAGATCCGATTCTGCTTCCGCGGTGGCACATACCAGCGGCACAAGAAAAGCTCCTGCATCATTCAGCCGATTACGCCGTCCCTCATCAGCCTTGCAATCCGCTCCGCGTAGTAGGTGATATAGATCTGCGCACCGGCACGGAACGTGGATGTGGCCATCTCGCCGACAATGCGGTCCTCATCAATCCAGCCTTTGGAAGCCGCGGCTTTTACCATGGCATACTCTCCGCTTACGCTGTAGGCCGCAACCGGGACATCCACCACGTCGTGAACTTTTGTAACCATATCCAGAAAGGACATCGCGGGTTTTACCATAATAATGTCCGCACCCTCTTCCACATCGGCCAGCGCTTCCTTGATTCCCTCCCGGCTGTTGTGGAAATCCATCTGATAGGTCTTTCTGTCTCCGAAGGAGGGGGCGGAATCCGCCGCCTCCCGGAAAGGTCCGTAGAAGGCAGAAGCGTATTTCACGGCATACGACATGACCGGGATTTCCGAAAAGCCGTTCTCATCCAGCTTTGTCCGGATTCCCAGCACACGGCCGTCCATCATATCCGAAGGAGCCACCATGTCCGCCCCTGCCTGTACATGGGACAGCGCGGTCTGGGCAAGCAGTTCCACCGTGGGATCATTATCCACGTCCTTTCCCTTCAGCAGTCCGCAATGACCGTGGGAGGTATACTCGCACATGCAGACATCTGTCACATAGAACAGATCCGGCACCTCTTTCTTTGCGGCGCGCAGCGCCCTCTGTACAATCCCGTCCGGATTGTAGGCCTCGGAACCTTTTTCATCCTTCTTATCCGGAATACCGAAAAGCATGACACTGCTTACCCCGGCATCCGCCAGCTCATTCAGGATTTCCGGCATACGGTCTATGGAATACCGGTACTGCCCCGGCATAGAAGGGATCTCTTCTTTTTTATTTTCTCCCTCCATCACAAACATGGGATACATCAGAGATGAGGGATCCATACGGGTCTCTCTGACCATTTTTCGTAAAACAGCACTTCCGCGCAGGCGGCGCGGTCTGTACAGTAAATCCATAGCGATACCTCCTGAAATTATTTTTTTCTGCAATGCCTATTGTAACTGTCTTTTTCACAAACGTCCAGACGCATTCCACATCCTGAGGATTAACTCCGCCAGATCGTCCATGGTGGCTTTTTCCGCCATCTCCGTCTGCATGCCGAAGCTGTCCGCGGTGGCTTTTGTCTGCTTTCCAATGCAGGCGGCGCGCACCTTCGTAAAATCCAGTCCCTCATTGGCCTGCACGAAAGCGCGGACAATGGAAGAGCTGGTAAAGGCGGCGCAGAAAATCCGTCCTTCTTCAAACTCTCTCTTTACATCTACCACATCCTGTTTCCGGTATATAGTCTGATAGATGGGTATGTCATCCACCTGCGCACCGGCTTCCCGCAGCTGCTCCGCCAGGCTGCGGTTCCCCTTCTCTGCGCGTGGGAGCAGAATTTTTTCTGTCCCGTCCGGATTTTCTTCTTTTATTCTTTTTGCCAGCTCTGCGCCCAGATGATCCCCGTCATAGACAGACGGCATCAGATCCGGCCGGATGCCTCTCTCCCGCAGCGCCTTTGCCGTTCCCTCGCCGATCACGGCAAACCTGGCAGAAGCCAGACTGCGGATATCCTTACCGGACTCCAGCAGACATTCAAAAAACACTTTAACCCCTGTGGGGCTGGTCAGCACAATCCAGGAATACTCCTGCAGATGACCCAGCGCGTTTTCCAGACTCCTGTTGTCCCGAATCGGCCTGGTCTCTACGGCGGGAATTTCCAGAACCTCCGCCCCCATCACACGAAGGCGATGGGACATAGATGAAACCAGCTCTTTGGGTCTGGTGACCAGAACCTTGCAGCCTGCCAACGGAAGCTTCTCATACCACGCAAAGGTGTCCGCTAACGCACAGACCTTTCCCACCACGATAATAGCCGGCGTCTCCACGCCCTGCCTTTCCACTTCCTCCTGCAGCGTGGAAACCGTGGCGACAATTCGCTTCTGTCCCGCGGTCGTGCCTTTCTGGAGGACAGCGGCGGGCATCTGCGGATCCATCCCCGCATCCGTCAGCCCCCTGCAGATATCCGGAAGCGATGCCACCCCCATCAGGAAAACAAGCGTGCCCTCTGTCTCCACCAGAGCGCGGAAGTTGATATCATATGCCTGCCCCTCTCTCTTATGCCCGGTAATGATGTGCAGGGAGGACGTATAATCCCGATGCGTCACGGGAATCCCGTTGTAGGCAGGAACGGCCAGCGGGGAGGTGATGCCGGGAACTACCTCAAACGGGATCTGATGCTCCGCAAGCAGCTCCAGCTCCTCTCCGCCGCGGCCAAACAGAAAGGGGTCTCCCCCCTTCAGGCGGACTACCCGGTTTCCCTTCTGCGCCTCCTCCAAAAGCAGCTCGTTCATCTTCCACTGTGGCATGGTATGGTGGGAGGATCGCTTGCCGGCGTTAATCTTCCGCGCATTCTCCGGGATCATGGCAAGTACGCCGTCCCCCACGAGACTGTCATAGACCACCACATCCGCCTGTTGCAGCACCTCGTATCCTTTTCTGGTAAAAAGGCCCGCGTCTCCGGGGCCTGCGCCAACCAGCCAGACTTTTCCAGTATTCATGGTTTCCGCTCCTTTTTGCATCCCGGTTTTTCCGGGAAACTTGAAACTATCTTTCATCTGTTCAGATGTTCTCTTCTCTGTCCTCTGTACCCAGATATTCCCCCTCGTGCCTTTGCAGCATCTGCGCCAGTTTTACACCCAGCTGTTCCGCTTTCTCACGTCCGCCAGAAAGATTTCCCCGAAAGGCTTCTCTGGTATTCTCATCAAAATACAGGCCGTCCAGATGTATCTCTCCTCCGGAGACCTGCGCGTGGGCTGCGATCGGAGAAGAGCAGCCGCCGTTCAGGTACGTCACAAAAGAACGCTCTGCGGTAACCTCGTCCGCTGCGTCCTGGTCTGTAAAATCCAGAAACATCGAAGCGTCCCCGTCTCTTCTTCCCTGTACAGCAAGCACTGCCTGTCCGGCCGACGGAATAACATCCGCCGTATCGAAATAACCGCTGATCCGTCCGGCAAGCCCCATTCGTTTCATTCCAGCGGCAGCCAGGACAATGGCGCCGTACTGTCCCTCGTCCAGCTTCCGGATCCGGGTCTGCAGATTTCCCCGGACGCTTTGGAATTCCGCTTCCGGAAATAGCCTCTTCAGCTGGATGATCCGGCGCAGCGAGGAGGTTCCGATGGGCTTTGTCAGATCCGGTCTTTCCTGACCTTTGGGAAGAACCAGCACATCCCTGGGATCCTCTCTGGAGGAAAACGCCACCAGTGGCAGCTCCTCCGGTATTTCCATCGGAAGATCCTTGGTGCTGTGGACGGAAAAATCGGTCTTATGATTCAGAAGAGCACGGTCCAGCTCCTTTACAAAGAGTCCCTTACCGCCGATCTGGTCCAGCCTGCGGTCCAGTATTTTATCTCCCGTTGTCTTCATAGTCAGAAGCTGTGCCTCCACCTCCGGATGATGCTCCTTCAGCCAGGTGATGACCAGGCGGCTCTGCACAACAGCAAGAGCACTCTCCCTGCTCCCGATTACTATTTTCTTTTTCTGCATATCCTGCTGTCCTTTCCGGCAAAGGCCTCAGATTTTCTCCAGCGCGCTGCTGATTATTTCCCGTACCTGTCTGGCCAGATGATGGTCGCTCCCGCTTGCCGTGATCCCGACCACAACGTTATCCTTCTCCACAATGCCGGGAAAATAAAAGTCACATCTGGTTCTGTCATTGCAGAGATTGACGGGGATTCCCAGACATTTGCAGGCAGCGTGAATGTCACTGTTGATCTCCGGATGATCGGTGCATGCCAAAACCAGATCCGCGTCCGCCAGCCTCTCCCGGCTGTAGTTTTCCTTTATCCAGTGGATTCTCCCCTCGGCGTCGAGTTTCGCAATTTCCTCCGTGGCATCCGGCGACACAACCGTAATGTGAGCTGCAAAGGAAAGCAGGGTGCGCACCCTTCTGGATGCAATGCCCCCCGCGCCGACCACAACGATCTGTTTATCCGAAAGATCGACAAAAAGCGGAAAATATTTATTCTTCATAGATTTTCTCCATACCGCTGACAGCTTCTTCAAACAGATCCCCGGAGATATTGTCCTGAAGATCGAAGATCAGCTTGCCGATGGTCTTGCCCGCGGCCACGTTAATTTCCTCCACCAGCTTCTTCTTTTCCGCTTCGGGTATCTCCATTTTTCCGATTACCTTGTGCAGGCGGAGATCCAGATCCTCCACCGCCAGACCCTGTACCTTTTTAATCTTTTTCACCAGAAAGCGGTTGTTCTCCCATGTCCAGAAGTCCTGCATGGCCCGGTTCAGAATTTCATCCGCCTGATACCACGCGTCCCGGTTCAGGGAACTGTCCTTCGTGTAAAAATCGTCGATATCAAACAGCGTAAATCTGTCTTCCGTCGCAATGGACGGCTCAATATCCCTGGGAACCGCCAGGTCAATCAGCACCAGCGGATGATCAATCCGGCAGGCAAGCAGCTCTTCTCTGTGTATGGTACAGTGCGGGCTGCTGGTGGCGCTGACGGCAAGATCCACATAGGCCAGGTATTCATACCTGGACTCATAATCCACCCTCTGACAGCCCTCCGGCACATGAACCAGTCCGTGGTGGTACTGTCGAACCGTCATCAGCACATCCGCCCCCTGCTCCCGTAAGGTGACAGCAGCCAGACGGCCGTACTCTCCGTTTCCGATCACCAGGCATTTCTTTCCTTTCAGCCCGAAGCCCCGCTGTTTCAGAAGACTGACTGCCTGCTCAATAGCAGAAGAATCCGCACGGCTGAACTTCACCTCTGTCTTTACCTTCTTGGCTGCAGTTACAGCCATACGGAACAAAACTTCCAGGCTGCTGTCCGCAAAACCGTTCTCACGGGAAAAAGCAAGCGCGTCCTTCACCTGAGTCAGGATCTGATCCTCCGCCAGAATAGCAGACTTCAGCCCGCAGGTAAGCCAGAACAGATGTTTCACCGCCTCCTCCTGGCTGCGGTTAACAAAAAAGCCCCGGTAATCCTTCGGCGCCACCCGCTTATCCTTGCAGAGTACACGGAAAAGACGATCCGTCAGCCTGGCCTCTCCCCCGTTTTTCTGCTCACTGACACTGATCCACAGTTCAAAACGGTTGCAGGTATTCAGAATCAGAACGCCTTCCGCCTGCAGCTCCCGGCGGATCATCTCCATCAGCGACACACTCTCCGCCTTTGTGCAGGCAAACACGGATCGCACACTGACCGGTGCCAGCGAGTAATCCGTACCTATCATATGCAGCATAACAACTCCTAATCAAAAATAAAATGACCGGACTTATACACTAAAAAAGAGCGGAGAGACACTGTTTCCAGTATTCTCCGCTGTACAAGCATCCTCTTTCATGCCATCTGTATCAGTCGTATCAGTCAGTCATCCTGACGACATTCCCCATCCGTCCGGATCAGCTGTTGAAAAAAACAGCTCCTGTGTCCGGTATGGCAGGCAGCTCCGATCTGCGCCACCTGCGCCAAAATTGTATCATTATCGCAATCAAGCGTCAAGCTCCGCACAAACTGGAAGTGCCCGGAGGTAAGACCCTTGACCCAGAGCTCCCGGCGGCTTCTGCTCCAGTAGGTCATCCGCCCGGTCCGGCAGGTGGCCTCAAAAGCCTCCTGATTCATATAGGCGACCATCAGCACCTCGTTGTTCTTGTAATCCTGGACGACAACAGGAACCAGCCCGTCGCCGTTCTTCTTAAATTCTCCCCAGGAAACGGCGCTCTGGTATATATGCGCCGGGACATTGTCCGCAGTGCAGACCGCCCTCTTTTCCTCGTGAAGCAGAACCGGAAGTTTTGTCCTGTCCTTCACACAAGCGGCGGCAGGCTCCAGCAGCAGCATGCTCACTTCCTTCTCCGGAATAACTCCGTTTTCGGGAACCTCCTCCGGCGTCTCCATATACCAGCCGAGCTTCTCCCTTCCGAACATTCCGGCGGCCTCTTCCAGAAGCTTTTTCCCGCAGGCAGAACGGAAATTCAGAAACACCTTTTCGCAGCCCAGACCCAGATACCTTTTAATTTTTTCGATATTTTCAATCTTCCCGGCAACGTAAACCGGAATCGCGCCGTCCCTGCACAGCAGACGCAGCTTGTCCAGGTTTACAGCCTCCTCTTTGCTGTCCGCGGCAAGATCAAAGACCATCATGGCACGGTCCCCGTTATTCTGACAGCCCATCATGATGGCATAAGGCTCGTAGCTGCCGACACAGCATTCCGCCGCCCCGCTTTTTCCGGACAGGCCGGTGGCATTTCTTCCGTCCTTCAGATAAATGCTAACGATCTCGTAATTCATAGACTCTCCCTCTTTGCGCGCCGATACTGTCCCAAATGGAAGGAACCGGGGTTCCCTGGTGGACGCGCAGGCTTAAATGCTTCCCTTGGTGGACAGCACTCCGTGAATTTCCGGGTCTTTGGCTGCCGCCTCGGACAGCGCACGGGCAAAGGACTTGAAAAGCGCCTCCGCCTTGTGATGGTCATTGACCCCGTCCAGAATTTTCATATGAAGATTCATGGCAGCGCTGTAGGATATGGCGTAGAAAAATTCCCGCACCATCTGTGTGGACATATCGCCACAGCGGTCTGCATCAAATTCTCCCTGAAACCGGAAGTACGGCCTTCCGCCCAGATCCACGGCGGTCATCACCAGCGTCTCGTCCATAGGGAGTATACTGCTTCCGTACCGGCGGATTCCGGATTTATCGCCCAGCGCCTGACGAATGGCAGTTCCCAGTACAATCCCCGTGTCCTCGATGGTGTGGTGGTCATCCACCTCGATATCTCCGTCCACCTTTACGGTCAGATCAAAAAGGCCGTGCCGGGCAAAGCCGGAGAGCATGTGGTCAAAAAACTTAACCCCCGTATCAATCTCATACCTTCCCTCTCCGTCCAGATTCAGGCTGATCTTTATTTTTGTTTCCTTTGTATTCCGCTCCACGGTGCTGCAGCGCATTTTTTCCTCATTCATGGCAAATTCCCTGTTGATCTTCAAAACGAACCGCAATGGAATTGGCATGTGCGGTCAGCTGTTCGCATTTTGCAAACTGCTCGATGTCTTTGTGAATCTCTTCCAGCGCCTCTCTGGAGTAGTGAATAATGCTGGACTTCTTGATAAAGTCTTCCACTGACAGCGGGGAGAAAAATCTGGCCGTCCCGCTTGTGGGAAGCACGTGATTCGGCCCCGCAAAATAATCGCCAAGAGGCTCGCTGCTGTACTCTCCCAGGAAAATAGCTCCCGCGTTGCGGATTTTCGTCATCACCTCGAAGGCGTCCTTCATGACAATCTCCATGTGTTCCGGCGCAAACAGGTTGGCGGCGTCAATAGCCTCCTGGCGGCTGTCCGTCACAAGGATGCAGCCGTATCCCTCCAGAGATTTGCGGATAATCTCTCTCCTGGAGAGAACCTGAAGAAATCCCTCGATCTCTTCATTAACCTTCTCCGCCATACTCCGGCTTGTGGTGACAAGAACGGCCGAGGCCATTTCATCGTGCTCCGCCTGCGAAAGAAGATCCGCCGCCACATACCGGGGATTTGCTGTCTCGTCCGCCAGAACCAGTATTTCGCTGGGGCCGGCAATGGAATCAATACTGACATTTCCGAACACGGCCTTTTTAGCCAAAGCGACATAAATATTTCCGGGACCGACAATCTTGTCCACCTTGGGAACGCTCTCCGTGCCGAATGCCAGAGCGGCAATCGCCTGTGCGCCCCCGATCTTAAACACGCGGTCTGCGCCCGCCTCCCTGGCGGCTACCAGCACAGACGGATTAACCTTTCCGTCTCTGCCGCAGGGCGTCGTCATAATAACCTCGTCCACACCGGCGACCTTTGCCGGCACAATGTTCATCAGAACAGAGGACGGATAGGCGGCCTTGCCGCCGGGAACGTAGACACCGGCTCTCTCCATGGGGGTCACCTTCTGCCCCAGGAGGATTCCCTTCGCTTCGGTGGTAATCCAGCTATTCTGTTTCTGCTTTTCATGAAAGCTCCGGATATTTACCAGCGATTTCCGGATGACCTCTACCAGCGAGGGATCCACCGCCTCGTAGGCTTCCTTTGTCTCTTCCTCCGTTACCTCTATGGTTTCCCTTGTCAGCTTCGCGTGGTCAAATTTCTCCGTATAGGAAAACAGAGCCTCGTCTCCTCTGGCCGCGACATCCGCAATAATCTGCTTTACAACCGCTTCCTGCCCGCCAAACTGTTTCGGACTGCGGTTCAGGAATTTATCCCGCACTTCTGCCTTTGTCTGCTCATTTAATTCTACTATTTTCATAATTTAGCCCTGCTCCTTCTCAGATCCTGTCACCGGGCAGATTTGCCCGCATGGCCTGAATCAGCTGTGTAATTCTCGCGTTGTCCATTTTCATGCTGACCGGATTTACCACTACCCGTGCGGACAGAGGGCAGATCTCCTCCAGAACCGTCAGCCCGTTTTCCCGCAGGGTGCTTCCGGTCTCGACAATATCCACAATAACCTCGGACAGCCCCACAATGGGCGCAAGCTCAATGGATCCGTTCAGCTTGATCAGCTCTACTGTCTGGTTTTTCTTCTCGTAAAAGTAATCCCTGGCAATCCTGGGATACTTAGTCGCCACCCGGATCAGCTGATTATGCTGCAGGTAATGCCTGTTTGCCTCCGGTCCGCAGACACACATCCTGCACCTGCCGAAGCCAAGGTCAAGAACCTCGTAGATGTTCCGGTTTTCCTCCATGATGGTATCCTTGCCGACTATCCCGATGTCCGCCGCTCCGTATTCCACATAGGTGGGAACATCCGGACCTTTGGCAAGGAAAAAACGCAGCCCGTACTGCTCATTGGTAAAGATCAGCTTTCTGGAATGCTTGTCCTTCATTTCCTCGCAGGAGATCCCCAATCTTTCCAGAAGCTCCATGGTCTGTACGGCAAGCCGCCCCTTTGTCAGGGCAAATGTCAGATATCTCATCACATATATCCTTTCACTTCAATTCTTTTCGTCTCGCCCGTTTTCAGGTTGATTGCATAGACCTCCTCCGCAGAGCGGAAATAGATAATGCCGCCGAACTGATTTCTGGAACCGTAGCGCCGGTAATCGTCCAGTACTTTGTCCGCCTGGAAACGGACACAGGCAGCCTCGATTCTCTTCTTCCGCTGCGCCGCTGAAAAACGGATGGCCAGCGGTTCCAGGGAAACCGGATAGAGCACCATAGTCTTAATATCCTCCACCGGGAGAGACACATGCTGTCTGTCCAGCGCCAGCATAAGCTGATCCACCTCTGTGGCAAACCCGACCGCTTCCGCTTTTTTTCCGAAACGCTCGATCAGCCGGTTGTATCTTCCGCCCTTAATCAGGGCGTCCCCGGAACCGTAGGTGTACGCCTGAAAAATAATGCCTGTGTAGTACTGCAGCTGGGAGGTCATTCCCAGATCAAAGGTGATATAATGCTCGCACCCGTACAGCTTCAGAAGCTCGTAAATACGGATCAGCCGGTCTATGGCCTCCCGGCATCTCTGGTTTCCGGCTTTTTCCTGCGCCGCCTGAAGCATCTCAATCCCGCCGAACTGCTCCGGCATGCGGCAGAATGCTTCCTCCAGATCCCTGCGCAGCTGCAGATGCTGAATATACTCCTGCACTCCGAACCGGTTCTGGATAGCCATCAGGTGCCGGAGCTCCTCTACCTGCGTTTCCGTCAGCTGCGCCTCCTCGGTAAGAGCACGGAAATAATCTACATGCCCCAGACTGACCTGAAAATCCGTCAGACCGGAATTTTTCATGATAGTGACAACCAGGGCAAGAATTTCCGCGTCTGCCTCCGGGCTGTCGTCATTCAGGTATTCCACGCCCATCTGGGTGGATTCCTTTAGCCTTCCCTGAAGGCTGGAATTATTGATGAATACGCTGCCGTTGTAGCACAGGCGGAGGGGCATATCCTCCTCCTTAAAATACATGGAAACCGCCCTTGCGACAGATGGCGTAAAATCCGGCCGGAGAACAAGGGTGTTCCCCTCCCGGTCAAAAAATTTGTAGAGGCTTGCGGACGGAATGGTCCCCACCTCTCTGGAAAATACATCAAAAAATTCAAAACCGGGGGTCTCAATAGACTGATACCCGTAGGAATGAAACAGCTTTTCTATTTTTCTCTCCAGATATCTCTTCTTGTCGCACTCAATCCCAAAAATATCTCTTACTCCCTCCGGAGTATGTATCCGTCTGTCCATCGTTCACTCCTTATTAACGCTTTAGCACGCTACTATGGTATCATATAAAACAGTCCTGTCAAGCCCTTTCTTCCAGATCCCTCTGAATTCCGTCCAGATAGGGAACCAGGATTCCGGGCTTTCGGGGCAGAAAAAAAGACTTATCCAGCTCCTCTCTGTGAATCCGCTTCAGTCCGCCCCGATCCATCCGATCCAGGAATTTCCGCAGCTCGCGGAACCGCAGATAATAGAGCTGGTCCCGCTCGGAATAAAAGATCAGCAGAAAAGCAACCCCCTGCTGTTTCTCAAAATCCTCCATAAAGGCGGCCTGGTGGGGATGGACATTGGCCAGGGGAAAAGTGTCCGTCCGGCACTCCTTGGCGTCAAAGCACACGGGAATTCCCTGTACAGCGCCGATATAATCCACGGTACTTTTCTGTTCAAAATAAGCCAGCGTAATATGCCGGCTCTCTTTGTCAATCGTAATCGGTGTAATGGGCGTGGGAACTTTCTGGATCAGCGCCAGCCCTTTTTCTCTGTACTGCTCGTTGGTCCGGTTGACCATGTCCTCCAGTGTGGAACCGCGCAGCCCGCGGGAATTCCATGTACTCATTAATCTCCCTTTTCCTTTTTCCGGCTGTCCTTCCTGTTCTGCTTCCGCCCTGTAGTTTTTCCGCCTCTGTTTGTTGGAGTGGGCAGGCATTCTTTCCTGCCGGCAGCCGGTTTGTTCAGGTATATGCCGCCCTGTCCGCTGCCTGACTGGCGCGCTTACGCGCCCTGCGGATTGTACCAGCCCTCTTCTGCCCCATGGATGGGTCCGATCTCCCAGACAGGCCAGTAGCGGAATACGGCGTTCCCCAGAATCTCACCCTTCTGGACAAACGTGTTGGTCCAAAAACGGGAATCATTGGAATCCATCCGGTTGTCTCCCAGGACGAAGTAGCTGTCGGAGGGAACCACAATCGGATAGACAAGATTTCCCTCCAGCGTGCTGGAAGGCTCCATGCAGAAGCTGTCCTCCAGCGGCGTTTCCGATCCGTTAATATAGACATTTCCATCATGAATATCCACGGTATCTCCCGGCATGCCGATAATTCTCTTGATCAGCAGTTTTTTCGGATTGTCCGGATCATGAAAGATAATGATGTCATAGCGCTCCGGCTCCCAGAATTTATAGGTAAGGCGGCTTCCGAAAATCTGATTTCCGACGCTGACCGTTGGCTCCATGGAAGCGGAAGGAATGCGGGCGTTAATAATAATAAACTCCTGCAGCAGCACAATAACCAGAACGACAACGGCGATCATCCGGATATAGCCGAACAGCTCTTTTTTGAAATCCTCGGATTTTAGCTCCTTCTCTTCTGCTGTCTCCTTCCCGGCGTTTCTCCTGTTCTCCCGGTTCCGGTTCTCTCTGTTCTGTGATTCGTTCATTCTACTTCCTCTCCGGAGCCCGAAAGAAGGCGCCTGAGTCTCTGGAAATCATCCGGCAGTCCGGCTGTCAGTGTCCTGCCGGATATCCCGGACAGCGCCGGCAGTTCCGAACGCTCCGGGAATATCATTTTCCAGGCATGCAGAGCCTGTCTCCGGAATCCGGCCTGTTTTTTCAGCTCTGCGTTTACAGAATACCTGCCATATTTTACATCACCGGCAACCGGATGTCCAATAAAAGCCAGATGGGCGCGTATCTGGTGCGTTTTTCCTGTAACCAGACAGACCTTCAGAAGAGTGTAGTCCTGCCCCCGGAAGCGGTAGTGCTCCAGAGGCTCATAGCCCGTCACAATTTCCGAGGCTCCTGGAAAATCCTGCCCGGAAACCACCACCTGATTGGCTGCCTCATCTTTCTTCAGCCAGGCGTGAACCGTATGTTCCTCCCGCATTCTTCCGCACACGGCCGCCAGGTAATACTTCTCCACATTTCTTTCCTGAATCAGGCGGGAAAGCGCCTGTGCCGCGTCCAGCGTTTTTGCCGCAAGGACGAGACCGCTGGTGTTTCTGTCCAGGCGGTTCACAACACCCGGACGGTAGTTCCGAAAATCCTCCTGCGTCATGCCCCCCTCCGTCAGCAGATAGGCCCGCAGCTTTTCCACCAGGGAGTCCTCACCGGAAGCCGAAGGCTGAGAAAGCAGACCGGCCGGTTTATTTATGGCCAGCAGCCGCGAATCCTGGTAGAGAATCCATTCCTCCGGCAGCGGCTTCGCCTGTACCGTGTTCTCTGTCTCCCCCATAAATTTTTTCAGCGTTTCTTCCGCAAAAAAAAGCTGAATGACATCCCCTTCCTGCAGCAATTCTCTGCCGGAGGCCTTCTGTCCGTTCAGCTTTATATTCTTTTTCCGAAGCATCTTGTATAAGAAGCCGCTTTCCGCTACCGGAAGATAGCGGCGGAGAAATTTATCCAGGCGCTGTTTTTCGTTTTGTTTCCGAATGGTAATTTCTCTCATGAAAACCTGCCTGTCTTAAAGAGCGATCGCCTGAAGCACGGCCGCTTTTTTGTCGTCCTGATCGGTCTCCAGTTCATCTTTTTTTGCACGGATCTGATCCACCCGTTCCAGAAATTTATCCTTTTCGGAGGCAGAGAAGATCTTCACAGACTCCTTAAAACGCTCCGTCATCAGTGATTTGCGGATATGCTCTTCCATAAAATGGATATTCTGCGGGGTTGTCTTTTCGGAGGAATACGCGGTTACATAGGGTCCGCAGACAACCGTTGCATCCAGAAACAGATTGATGTCTCTTGTCGTCAGATAAAGCTCATACAATATCCGCAGATCGCCCCCGTGACCGGCAATCTCCCGGTGCAGCTCCTCCGACACGGGATGCCGCATCCACATCATGATGGTGCTTACCATGGACATGGCGCCGGGAATCATCCCCACAGCCGCCACAATCGAATAAATACTTTTCCGATCCCCGTGATTCAGAATCATCCCCACGGCAAAAACACCGAACGCCAGGGCAAAAAGCGCCGCCGTTCTGCCGAGCCTTCTGGCCTTCTGACTCCTGATATATCCGTATTCGCCCTTGCTTATTTTCATTCTGATTCGCTCCGCCTTTTCTGCTGTCTGCTGTTTCCGGTCAGTCGTCGGTTTTTTTCAGCCCCTCGCCGCGTTCGTTTACCTGTGCCTTATAGGTCTCGGCAATCAGCTGGATCTGCTCATAGAACCTGGTCAGAAGATCCAGATTCCCCGTCTGGTAGATCTGATAGAATTCATCCTGTATTTTTTCCACCTCCCGCTTCGGGGTGATGCGGTACAGACGCTCAATCGTCACCGCAATATCCTTAACCATCTGATTACGGATCTGGGAAGAGAGCTGCGCGTCCATGACATCCTCCCGCACGGAGGACATCACCTTGTCCAGAGCGCTCACCGCGTTTGCCGCGTTGCTCAGACGGACATCCGCGTGTTCCGGAATCTCCCCCTTGTATTTGTACTGCAGGGAGTGTTCGATGGTCGCCCAGAAATCCATCGCCATGGTACGGATCTGGATCTCGACGTTGACCGTTCTCGGCCCGTCCAGGGAGTTTACCACATATTTAACAACCATATGAAAACTGCGGTAGCCGCTCTGCTTTTTATTCCGGATATAATCCTTAATCTCTACCACTTCAATGTCGCTGCGCCTGGAGATTACGTCCGCGATCCGGCTGATATCCTCTACAAACTGACAGATAATGCGGATTCCCGCAATATCTTCAATCTCCTGCTCCACCCTCTCCAGAGGAACGTTCTTTCTCTGCAGCTTGTCCAGAATACTGGTAATACTCTTGACCCGCCCGATGACATGCTCAATCGGACAGTATCTGCCGAAAACCTGGTATTCCTTCTTCATGTAGTTAAATTTCAGCATGAGCTCATCCACCGCCTGTTCGTAGGGGTAGAGAAGCCTGTGCCACATTACAATATCCATATCCGTATCCTTAACGCTTCCATTCTTTTCCGTCTGCACACGGACTCCAATGCGTTCCGCTTAAACAAAACATGCGCAGAACAGGTTAATCCACGAAGTAAGATTTTTCCTGCCTGCCGGAAAAGTGAAAAAGAAAAAGAGCTGCCGCCCTACGCATACACCGAACATTCCTCCGGAACATCCATATACGTATGCGCGGAAAGCGACAGCCCTGATAAAACAACTTCTGAATTAGTCCTCGTCTCCGTCATCTATGTCATCATAATCGTCGATATCATCTTCATCCGTATCGGTCGGTGCGGGTGAAGCTGCCTTGTCCGAAGACGCCGTATTTCTGGAGCCCTCCATGGGCGCAAGCTCGTTCCGGTTCTGATTTACCAGATCATAATAGCTCTGCAGTGACATGGTGAACTCGTTGTATTTATCCCCGACCTCATGCAGGGTATTTCCCATGATGTCGGAAATATTGGAAAGAAGATCGCTGGTGTAGCCGATTGCGCTGGTCCGGATGTTGTTGGCGTCTGTCTGAGCCTCATCCACAATATCCTGTGCCTGCTTGTTGGCGGCATTTACTGTTTCGTTGGCCTGAGCATAGGCTTCCTTCATGATTTCAGTGTCGGAAATCAGCTTCTTGGCCTGCTCGTGAGCATCCGCCACGATTTTATCCGCCTTGGACTGGGCGTCTGCAAGTATTGCGTCCTTGTTCCCGATAATTTTCTGATAACGCTTGATCTCATCCGGCGTTTTCAGCCTGAGCTCCCGGAGTAATTCTTCCAGCTCCTCCTTGTTTACAATGATCTTGGTTGTAGACAAAGGCTGGTACCGGCAGTTCTCTACATACTCCTCAATTTCTTCGATGATCTGCTCAATTCTGCTGCTGCTCATTTTTACGCTCTCCTCGTATCCCCTTAAATTCATCCGGACGCCCTTCCGTCCCGATTTTCCGGAGCCCGTACTTCTTTTTGATGGCCTCACCCACAAAATCCGGTACAAACTCACTGATATCTCCACCGAAAGCGGCAACCTCTTTTACCGTAGTGGAACTGAGATACGAATACTGCAGTGAAGTGAACAAAAATGTCGTGTCCACATCCGGAGCAAGCTTTTTATTTGTCTGCGCCATCTGCAGCTCATATTCAAAATCCGTAATAAGCCTCAGACCGCGGACAATGACATTCGCCCCGCAGCTTCTCGCAAATTCTACAGAAAGCCCGTTAAAACAGCGCACTTCCACACCCGGAATGTCCTCTGTCGCTTTCCTAAGTATCTTAACACGTTCTTCTACAGAAAACAACGGAGTTTTTGCTGAATTAAACAGGACGCCAATGATCAGGTGGTCAAAAAGTCTGGAGGATCTCCGGATAATATCCAGGTGTCCGAAAGTGACCGGATCGAACGTTCCGGGGTACACAGCAATACTCATCTCAATGCTCTTTCTCCTGATTTTCCTTACGTTTCAGGAACACATGCTCGTTTGTCTTGTACTTTTTTTCGCGCAGGATACGGTAGCCCAGACCGTCCAGATAAGAAAAATCCGTCCCCAGTCTGGCCTCTACGATAAACAGTGTACTGTCCGTAACACAGGAGGCATCACGAATGGCCTCCAGCGCCTGACGTTCCAGACCGCAGGAATACGGCGGGTCAATAAAAACCACATCAAACGGTTTTTTCGGACGCAGATTTCGGACCAGGACAGCCGCATCCCCGGCGGCAACGTCCGAATCCGCTTCCAATTTCGTAAACGCCAGATTCTCCCGTATTACTTTTAGCGCCTGCCGGTTCTGCTCCACAAAGCAGGCGTATTCCGCCCCCCGGCTTAACGCCTCGATCCCGATGGCACCGCTTCCCGCAAAAAGGTCAAGAAAATAACAGCCCGGAATCTCCCCCTGAATGATATTGAACAGGGTTTCCTTGATCCGGTCTGTTGTCGGTCGTGTTCCGTTTCCGTCAATCGTCCCCAGCGGCAGGCTTCTGCACTTTCCGGCGATAACTCTCATGCTTACATATCCTCTTTGTACTGAATTCTCCAGTCGAGATCTCCTCTGTCCAGACCGAGAATCAGCATTTCCGCCGTGGCAATGTTGGTCGCCACAGGGATGTTGTACTGATCGCAGGCGCGGACAATCTTTGCGACATCCGGCTCCCTGGGCTCAGTGATTGCGGAATTATAGAAAAAGATGACCATGTCCATGTCGTTTCTTTCTATCATTTCCGTAAACTGCTTATCTCCCCCCAGGCTTCCCGCCAGGAATTTATGGACGTGAAGGTTGGTTACTTCTTCTATTCTGCGGCCAGTTGTTCCAGTTGCATATATTTCATGCCGTGCAAGAATACCCTTGTACGCAATACAGAAATCTTCGATAAGGCTCTTTTTACTGTTATGTGCAATTATTCCGATGTTCATGCCCGTTGTCATTTCCTTTCTGCAGCTGAAAACAATTATGATTAATGTCATCCATTGCACCACATAATAAATGGTACATTCATTATAACAAATGCACAAGAAAATGACAATAATATTTACAATTTTATAGATTATTACCCTAGCATTTTGCTAAGCCATAAGGAATGCAGCGGACTGTAACCGTATCCGGTTAGTATATCCCTGCCGGACGGAAGTGTAAAGACCGCGTAAACCGCATAAAAGAGGGCTGCCGCTTTTGTATGGCAGATGAGAATTCCCACGGATGCTCTCCCGGAAATTTTCTTTCCCCATACGAAGCTGCAGCCCGCCCTCCGTCTGACGGTCCGGATTCTGTATTACCGTGTTTTACATCTCAAAGCTGCCGATATCCTCTCCGTCGTTAATCACATAGTATACTCTTCCGTCCTCCGGCTTTACGTAAAGTTTTACGTCCGCTGCCGTCCTTCCCTCTCTGTCAAGGACAGTATCTGCTTTTTTCAGGATTTCATTGAAAGAAAACTCTCTTCCCATGTACTGCAGCACAGCGGTAATCTCTCTTTTGGGCTCCTCTGCTTTCTTAACGGCTGCCTTTCTTCCGACCGGCTTTTTCTCTGCTGCTTTTTTAATCTCCTCTTTGACCGGAGCCGCTTCCTTCTTGATTTCTTCCTTCATTGCTTCAACCTTCTTTTCCGCCTGTTCGATTTTTTCCACTGTTTTCTTCGCCAGAGATTCATTCGCTGCTTTTTTCTCAGTCTTCCGGGCACGTGTTTTCGGAGCAGCTTTCTTCACACTCTTTACAGCGGTATCTACAGACTTCTTTACTGCATCTGCGGTTTCCTTTGCTTTACCGGCCGCTTCGCCGATTGCCTTCTCCGCATTTTCCTTTACTGCGGCTATCGTTTTTTTATCTTCTTCTTTTGCAGCTGCAGTCTCTGTTTTCTTTACTTCTGCCATTTTTCTCTCCTCCCGGAATGAAAGATCTGATGGCGCGATTGCGCCGACAAGAAAATAACTTCTGGTTAATAATAGTTTATAAAACAATAAGAATCAAGATGTCTGCATATTTTCGTCATTTGACACACAAAAACACTTTTCTTTCAGAAAACGGTTGTGATTATGACCAGACAACAACGAGGGATTTTGTGTAAAATGCACCTTCTCTGGGGACGTTCTCTGTTTTTTCAATTCTCTGTTTTCTGCTTTTCCAGCAGTTTCTCCACCTGTTCGCGAAGTGCCCGGTTTTCCGGACACCCCAGCTCCGGATCTCTCTGCAGCGTCTGACGCACGGCCTTGCCGGCTTCTTGTAACAGCTCCGCATCCCGGTAGATGTCCGCAATTTCAAACAACGCAATTCCGCTCTGACGGACTCCCAGAAGGTCTCCGGGTCCTCTCAGCTTCAGATCCTGCTCCGCTATGTAAAATCCGTCATTGGATCTCTGCAGCACCTTCAGCCGATCCGCGGTTTCATTTTTTCCGTCCCCCTGCATAAAGATGCAGTAGGACTGTGAGGCACCTCTTCCCACACGGCCCCGCAGCTGATGGAGCTGTGCAAGTCCGAAACGCTCCGCGTTTTCAATCAGCATCACGGTAGCATTCGGGACATTTACACCGACCTCCACTACAGTGGTAGAAACCAGAACCTGTATGCTCCCGTCCGCAAAAGCCTCCATAATCTCCTGTTTTTTCTGCGCCTTCATCTGTCCGTGAAGCATCTCCACCCGTACCGCTCCGCCGAATCTCTTTTTCAGCTTATCCGTGTATTCCGTGACATTTTCACAGGAGATTTCCTCATTCGGTTCGACCATGGGACAGATCACGTATGCCTGATGCCCCGCTTCTGTCTCCCTGCGGATAAATCGATAGGCGTTCTCTCGCCAGGAAGTATCAACCACCGCATTTTTTACCGGAAGCCGCCGGGCGGGCATCTCATCCAGAACAGAGATGTCAAGATCTCCGTACAGAATCATGGCCAGTGTTCTGGGAATGGGCGTGGCGCTCATGACCAGAACATGGGGCTCTGTGATATCCCCATTCGTTCCCTGTGTTCCTTTTTCCGCCAGCGTCTCTCTCTGACGGACGCCGAACCGGTGCTGCTCGTCTGTGATAACCAGACCCAGATTTTCAAAATCAACGGATTCCTGAATCAGCGCATGGGTTCCGATAATCATGCGGGTTCTGCCGGAACGTATTTCCTCCCGTATCTCTTTCTTTTCCTTCGCCGTGCAGCTTCCGCGAAGCAGCACCGGATGGAAACCAGACAATCCGTTTTTTTCCAGAAGTTCTGAAAGAGCCTTATCGTGCTGCATGGCAAGAACCTCTGTCGGAGCCATCAGCGCGCTCTGGAACCCGTTCTGCGCCGCCATAATCATGGCCAGAAAAGCCAGAATCGTTTTTCCGCTTCCTACGTCTCCCTGTATCAGGCGGTTCATCAGATGCGGCCCGGAAAGATCTTTTTCCAGCTCTCTCCAAACCCGCTGCTGGGCACCGGTAAGCGGATAAGGAAGGCTCTCCGCCACCTGTTCGGTAATCCAGGTTTTCTTCATGGGAAAATGGTTAGGCGCCGCGTTTTTTCCGGCTTTAATCCGCTCCACGCCCAAAAGGAACAGAAAAAACTCATCAAATGCCAGACGGCTCCTGGCCTTTTGCAGAACAGCCCGGCTTTCCGGAAAATGAATCTGACGCAGAGCGTCGCTGATGCCGCAGAGGTCATAACTCGCGCGGATTTCGTCGGGAAGATAATCACGTTCCGAGGGTTTCATCTCCAGCAGCTGCTGCATGGCCTTACGGACTGTGCGGTTGGAAAGCCCCGCCGTGAGGCTGTAAACCGGAAGCAGCTGTCCGCGGAGTTTTTCGTATTCCTCCGGCCGGAAAAGCTCCGGATGCTCCATGATTCTTCTGCTGCCCTTTTCCGTGACGGGTCCGCGGAAAATATACGTTTTTCCTATCTGAAGGGTGCTCCTGAGAAAAGGCATATGAAACCAGTTTACCTGCAGAGTTTTTTCGCCGTCCCGGAGGGTAACCATGGTAATCGACTGTTTCCCGAAGGTTCGAACCGATGGCCGCGTCGTCAGGACAGCTCTCACGGCATTTTTTTCACCCGGCACAGCTTCCCCGGCGGAAACAGGTTCTTCGTAACAGTCATATTCTCTGGGATAATAATGAAGCAGATCCTCCAGGTTGCGGATCCCGGCCTTCGCAAACAGCCGCTCTGTTTTTTCTCCGATCCCCTTCAGCGTCCGCAGGGGCTGGTCTCGTAGATTCATGGTTTTCCTCTTTTCTGTTTTTCCGCGTGGAAGCTTCTGATTTTTTGGTTCTTCTGCTGACTGTTCCCGGATAAAAAAACAGCCATACCGCGCGGGCAATCCCACCGGAAAACCACGCTATATGGCCATTATGCAGTTATTATGTGTCATCACCGGTTTTCTTCCGCTGTACTGTACGTATACGCGGCGGCTTGCCCGGCAAATTCCGCATCTCCTGTGAGGTGCAGCCGCCAGGCCTCACAAAAAACGCTTTTATTCCACAGAAATAATACAGTAATATACAGGCTGCCCCCCGTTATTCACTTCCACATCACAGTCCGGATAGCGGGAGGTAAGCTCTCTGGCTATGCGGTTCGCGTTTTCTTCTGAAAACTCTTTCCCGTAATAAATGCTGATCAGCGCGGCATCATCCGTCATCATGGATGTAACTGCTTCCAGTGCAGTCTCCTGAATATTCCGGCCAACAGCAAGCATACCGGAATCTCCCACGGCCATGATGTCGCCCTGATGAATTTCCCTTTCATCAATCGTCGTATCACGGATTGCATAGGTGATCTCACAGGTCTTTACCGTTGCGATCACATCGTTCATCGCCTTCTGGTTTTCCTCGATCGTCTTATCCGGATCGTAAGAGATGATGGCGGATATTCCCTGTGGAACCGTCTTGGTCGGAATCACGATGATATTTTTCTCCTGCACCAGCTCCCTTGCCTGATTCGCAGCCATAATGATGTTGGAATTGTCCGGAAAGAGGAAAATATTTTCCGCGTTGACCATATCCACAGCGTTAAGTACATCCTCTGTACTGGGATTCATGGTCTGCCCGCCGGAAATCACATAATCCACATCCAGTCCCTGCAGGATTTCGCGGAAACCGTCACCTGCCGCGACGGCTATAAATCCCGCTTTTTTCGGAGGAGCCGGTTTTTTTGCCTCCGCTTCTTTTTCCAGTTCCAGCTTCTTTGTATCCTTGATCAGCTTTTCCCGGTGCTCCACCCGCATATTATCAATCTTCATGTTGGTCAGATAGCCATAAGTCAGAGCCTTGCTGATGGCCATTCCCGGATCATTGGTATGAACATGTACTTTTACCAGCTCCGGATCCGGTACCAGAACAATCGAGTCACCGATTTCCGTAAGGAAGCGGCGGAGCTCCTCCACCTGGCTGCCGGAAAGCGCATGTTCCAGGTTGATGATAAATTCTGTGCAGTAACCGAATTTAATATCTTCGTCATTAACTGTCTCGACATTCTGTTTTGTGGTCTCTGGTTTTGCGAAGTTAAGGTCGATCTCCTTACCCATCAGCGCGTCATACGCGCCCTCCAGTACCACCATAAGCCCCTGGCCTCCGGAGTCCACAACGCCGGCTTCCTTCAGAACGGGAAGCATTTCCGGCGTTTTCGCCAGCGTCTGGTTTCCATAGTCAATAATAGATTTCAGATAGGCGGGAAGATCCATCTGCCCGTCCGCAAGCTTCCGGGCTATTTTTGACATTTCCCTGGCCACCGTAAGGATGGTTCCCTCCTTCGGCTTGATGACGGCCTTGTAGGCGGTCTCCACTGCCTTTTCGCAGGCATCTGCGATCAGCGGAATATCTATGATCTCGCTTCCCCTGACGGTTTTGGTAAATCCGCGGAGCAACTGAGAGAGAATAACACCGGAATTTCCCCTGGCGCCGCGCAGGCTCCCGTTGGAAATTGCTTTGCAGAGTTCCTTCATGGTCAGCTTGTCCAGGGACTGTACCTCTCTGGCGGCAGAAGTGATTGTCATGGTCATATTTGTGCCGGTATCACCGTCGGGAACAGGAAAGACGTTTAATTCATTAATCCATTCCTTCTTTACATCCAGGTTCTGTGCGCCGGCCAGAAACATTTTAGCCAGAAGTGCGGCGTCCATTGTTTTTTCAGACACAGCAATATCCTCCTTCATCAGTCAATGACACGCACGCCTTCTACAAGAATGCGTACATGCTCTACCTTCATGCCTGTAAACTCCTCCAGGCGGTACTTCACACTTTCGATCAGATTATCCGCCACTGTGGATATGCTGACCCCGTAGGCAACGATGACATGAAAGTCCAGAGAAATCCTGTTATCCTCGATGCTTACATTGATGCCATGCTTCAGGCTGTCTTTTTTCAGTAGACGGACAAGCCCGTCCTTCATATTTACGGCGGCCATGCCTACAATCCCGAAGCATTCCACCGCAACGCTTCCCGCATAGGTGGCAATCACGTCGGGATTGATGATTACCTCACCCAGGCTGGTTTCAATTTTTCCTTTCATAGTGAGCCTCCTCTCCACGGTATACACCGGATGCAGGTTTTTCAATTCCTAAGTATAACCGAAATCCTGACTTTTGGGAACCATCATTTCAGGAAGCCAGACAGAGCTTCCCCGGAACCATCCCTTCTGACAGACTGCCATTTTTTTAAGTCGTTATCCCAGAAAAGCTCTCATCGCTTCTCTCAGAGTGTTATAGTCCTCTACCCCCAGGTCATAGAGCTTCCTGTTTTCCTTCTCGTCCATCGCAAAAGTGCTCATCTCCAGTGGCTTGCTGGGAGCAAAAACAAAAGCCTTACCTTCTTTCTCCAGATCATAGACATGCTTCATATGCTTCATATAAGTGATGTGGCGGTTGTTCAGCATATGGACAATGGCCGGGAATTTGCGGCAGGCAACCGTGTAAAACAGCTTCATCTTTTCCGGTTTTTTGACAAAATTTCTGGGTTTGGAGAGAATGACGACCACACGGCTGCAGCCCTGCGAAAACGCCCTGTCCACCGGAATGGGATCGGACATGCCTCCGTCATAATAGGGAACCCCGTCAATGACTCTTGGCCTGCAGGCGGCCGGAAGCGCGCAGGATGCCTTGACAAACTCGTAATCATCCTGCTTCATCTGTTTTCCGGAAAAATACCGGGGCAGACCCGTATAGGCGCTGGTGGCAACCAGCTCATATTCTGTGGGATTCGCCATAATCGCAGGAAAATCCAGTGGATCCGTCCCGTAGGAATTGGTACAGTCGGAATAGATATAATCCAGGCCGAAAAGATCTCCTGTTTTACGGAAGCTCCGCAGGCCGAAGTAACCGGGTTCATGGATGTGCTCGGTATAAAAGCGAAGATTTCTTCCCCTCTGACCGGCCAGATAGGAAGCTACATTGGCAGAACCGGCAGAAACCCCTATGGCATAATGAAAGGTAATACTGTCATCCAGAAACTTATCCAGCACCCCGGCGCTGTAAGCGCATTTCATGCCGCCGCCTTCCACGACCAATCCTGTTTTCTCCATGTGATTCCTCCCGTCAGTTGTCCGTGTTTGTTTTTTATCTCTCAAAAAACAGGAAACCGCAGCTGTCTGAGGGGAAAATTTTTCTTCCGGAACTTCCGGATTCATCTTTTCCCCCATCAACCGAAGCTGCAGCTCCCTGAGACCGATTCACGCAAGGTACTCCGCCACAGAAGATCTTACGCAAGATATCTTACTTTACAACAATATTCAAAATCCGGCCCGGAACATAGATTTCCTTTACAATCGTCTTTCCGTCCAGGTATCTGGCTACATTTGGCTCTGCTTTCCCCCTGGAAAGAGCCTCCTCTCTCGGACAGTCTACCGCAAGCCGTATGGACGCGCGGACTTTTCCGTTCACCTGAACACCGATCTCTTTTTCCACGTCGCGGGTCTTGTCCTCATCATAGGAGGGCCATTCGGAAACCGTCAGGAAGGTTTTCCCGTCAGGATTCATGCCGATGTACTGCCACATCTCCTCTGTGATATGAGGAGCAAACGGGGAAAGCAGCTTGATATAGGTGATCAGATCCGCCCTGGTTATGCTTCCGGCCTTTGTAAATACGTTCAGCAGTGTCATCAGCGCGGCTATGGCCGTGTTGAACTTCATGTTCTCGATATCATCCGATACCTTTTTGATGGTCTTGTGCAGGTCTGCCTCAATCTGCGGATCCTCTTTCTGGGCGGTCATAATGTCCGTCAGTCCGGCAACGCGGTCAAGGAAACGGCGGCAGCCCTTTACCGACTCATCACTCCAGGGAGCTGCACTGGCGTAATCACCCATGAACATGACATAGGTCCGCAGCGTATCGGCTCCGTACTCATTGACAATATCAACCGGGTCAATCACATTTCCCTTGGATTTGGACATCTTCTCGCCGTCCGCGCCGAGGATCATCCCCTGATAGGTCCGCTTTGCGTAAGGCTCCGGTGTGTTTACCTCACCGATATCATAGAGGAAGTGATGCCAGAAGCGGGAGTACAGCAGGTGGCGGGTCACATGCTCCATTCCTCCGTTGTAGTGATCTACCGGCATCCAGTATTCCAGCTTCTTTCTGTCGGCAAATACCTTGTCGTTGTGCGGATCGCAGAACCGCAGGAAATACCAGGAGGAACCGGCCCACTGGGGCATAGTGTCCGTCTCCCTCTTAGCCGGTTCCCCGCATTTGGGACAGGTGCAGTTTACAAATTCCGGAATTTTAGCCAGCGGAGACTGTCCGTCTGTACCCGGCTCGAAATTCTTTACCGGCGGAAGCTCCAGCGGAAGCTCGTTTTCCGGGACCAGCACCGTGCCGCACTTGGGACAGTGAATCAGCGGAATCGGCTCTCCCCAATATCTCTGGCGGTTAAATGCCCAGTCTTTCATCTTATACTGGACTCCCTTGTGTCCAATGCCTTTCTCCGCCAGGTATTGCAGCATTTTTTCAATAGAATCCTTTTTATTTGTCAATCCGTTCAGGAAACCGGAATTGATCATCTCGCCGTCTCCGGAATAGGCTTCTTTCTTAATGTCCCCGCCTTTGATGACCTGAACAATATCCATGCCGAATTTTCTCGCGAACTCATAATCTCGCTGATCGTGAGCCGGCACAGCCATAATTGCTCCTGTTCCGTAGCCCATCATGACATAATCTGCGATAAACAGCGGAATTTTCTTTCCGGTAATCAGGTTTACCGCCGCCAGTCCCTCGATCTTTACCCCGGTTTTGTCCTTTGCCAGCTGCGTCCGCTCAAACTCTGTTTTTTTCGAGCACTCCAGACGGTAGGCTTCCACATCACCCCAGTTTTTGATGCGGTCCTTGTACTTATCCAGTACCGGGTGTTCCGGGGCAACAACCATAAAGGTGACACCATAAAGCGTGTCACAGCGGGTGGTGTAGATCTCCAGTTTTTCGTCAGTCTCGTCCAGCGGGAAGTCTACAAACGCGCCTGTGGATTTCCCGATCCAGGAGATTTCCTGCTGCTTGATGCTTTCCGGATAATCCACATGATCCAGCCCCTCCAGCAGCTTATCCGCATACTGGGTGATCCGGAGGAACCACACATCCTTGGACAGCTGAACTACATCGCTGTGGCAGATGTCGCACTGTCCTCCCTGGGAATCTTCATTGGAAAGAACAACCTTGCAGTGCGGGCAGTAATTAACCAGTGTTTTAGACCGGAATACCAGACCATGCTCGAACAGTTTTTCAAAAATCCACTGTGTCCAGTGATAGTAATCCTTTCGGGATGTCGCAAACTCTCTGTCCCAGTCGAAGGAAAATCCGACGCTTTTCAGCTGCTCTGTAAAATGCCGGATATTTTTCTCTGTGATGTCGTGCGGATGCGTATTGGTCTTGATGGCATAATTTTCCGCCGGCAGTCCGAAGGAGTCAAAACCAATCGGAAACAGCACGTTATATCCCTGCATTCTCCTCTTTCTGGAGAGGATTTCAATGCTGGAATACGCCTTGATATGTCCGACATGCATTCCCGCACCTGAGGGGTAAGGAAATTCCACCAATCCGTACCACTTCGGCTTTGGGGAAAAATCCACTGCCTGAAAGACCTTGTTTTCTTCCCATGCCTTCTGCCATTTTGGTTCAATCCGCTTAAAATTGTATTTCATTCTGCAGCCCTTCTTCCGGTAAAAACTTTCCGCCATATCAGGCGTCAAATCT
>OCTW011576714.1_pt1 | contig 31049 bp, 23 predicted proteins | sample 1539671 | NCBI WGS metagenome assembly OCTW01 (sample SAMN02144230, study PRJEB22623) | gut metagenome | biome: sheep rumen | host: Ovis aries | place: New Zealand | reverse complement strand
AATCTGTGGCTCAACAGATATCAGCAGTATGTACCGGTAACTATCGCGACAGACATCTCCGAAGACAGCCGTGCAGTCATCCTTGAACATAAGGATGATCTGATCGGTATGGATATAGTTGTCAGATCAGAGAGAGTATATAATGATTCGAAATATTTTGCCCAGATAATCGGTTATGTCGGTAAGGTCAGTGCAGAGGAGATAGATTATCTGAACGAAAAGGAAGATACTGTAAGACCTTACAAGATGACTGATGTTGTAGGTAAAACCGGTATCGAACAGTATTATGAGAATTATCTGAGAGGCGAGGAGGGCCGCCAGGTTCTTCGCGTTGATAATCTCGGTAAGGTAATAGATGTAATAAGTGAAACACCTGCCAAGGCCGGTTCTGACGTATATCTGACACTCGACAGTGATCTTCAGAAATACTGTTATGACACTCTCGAGAAAGAGATAGCCGCAATTCTACTTGCAAATATCACCCCGAATGCATACGCACCGGATGACAATAAGAATAACGAGATTCCGATAACGGACGTGTATTTTGCACTTTTTGATAATAATCAGATCAAACTTTCAAAAATGCAGGAGAGCAGTGCATCCATTCTGGAAAAATCTGTATATTCCGTATTTTCAGACAGAAAGAACCAGACTCTTCTTAGAATAAGAGAACTGCTTACGACTGCGCCGGAGACTAACAGCGCACTCTCAAAGGTATATCAGGATTACATGGAATTCATCTTTGAAAAGCTGAGAGACGAAAATATATATCTCAGCAGCAAGGTTGACAAGGAAAGCAATGAGTTCACACAGTATATAAACGGTAATACATCTGCAGCAAGCTTTTTGAAATACCTTCTGAATAATTATTGCATCGATACCAGTCTCATAATCGATGAGAATAAATATTATGATTCTGACGAGATATATCAGGCGCTTTGCGACAGTATCATAGAATTACTGAGAAGTGATACTGAATTCGATAAGAAGATCCTTCATTCGCTTATTCAGGAAGGATATATATCAGGTGAGGATGTTGTTAATCTTATATATATTCAGGGGGTTCTTCCGTCAGAGAATGATGAAGACTACGAGGACTTTAAGAATGGTGTCTTCGGAGCCTATGAGTTCATGACACGTAAGATCAAAAAGATCGAAATAACTCCAGCGATGCTTGCACTTGATCCTTGCTCGGGAGCCGTTATCGTTACCGATGTTCATACGGGTGAAGTAAGAGCCATGGTCAGCTATCCGAGCTATGACAATAATTATCTGACCAATTATGTCGACGGAGATTATTATAATAAGCTCCTGAATGATAAAACGGCGCCGCTTTATAACAGAGCAAGCATGATGCATACAGCACCGGGTTCAACCTATAAGATCATTTCAACCGTAGCCGGTGTAGAGGAGGGTGTGCTTGATACCTATGAGGAGATTACTGACCTTGGTGTATTTGACAAGGTTTATACAAAGCCTGCCTGCTGGATCTACAGGTCACTCAGAGGTACGCATGGTACGATAGGCATATCTACAGCGCTCGATATTTCCTGCAACTATTTCTATTATGAGGTTGGTTACAGACTCGCTGATGAAAATGGTTATTATAATGATGCCATGGGACTTGCGAGACTCAATAAATACGCAGCACTGTTTGGACTTGATTCCTGCTCGGGAGTCGAGATAGATGAGGGTGATCCTCATATGTCCGACAACGATGCTGTTACAAGTGCAATTGGTCAGGGTAAAAACAGCTTTGCTCCGGTACAGCTGGCAAGATACATCACAACAGTTGCAAATGGCGGAACCTGTTATGATCTGACACTTATCGACAAGGTTTCCGATTATGAGGGAAATACCATAATGGATAAGACGCCTGTTGTTCATTCAAAGGTATCTATAAGCAGCGAGCTTTGGGGCAAGATCTATGAAGGTCTTAGACTCGTTGTTACAGACGACCTCAGCGGTAATACACTTCTCAACAGTATTAAGGTTAAGGTTGCCGGCAAGACCGGTACTGCACAGGAGGATACCTCCAGACCGCCGCATGCTCTTTTTGTATCATATGCACCATATGAGAATCCTGAGGTTTCCGTTACCTGTGTTATCCAGAACGGATATGCTTCTGCAAATTCCGCCGAGCTTGCGTCCTTTGTTTATGCATATATGTATGATAAGGAAGCGCTTACTGACGCTGAATTCGAGGTTACCGGCGGAACGATTTCTGATTGATCGGAGAGAAATATGTTTAAGAAGATCAAATTCAAAAGCTATAATTATCTGCTCCTTTTGCTTGTAATGGCAGTAATGGCCGCAAGCGTTCCACTCATCAAAAGTGTTGATGAATGGTATGCTTCAAGACAGATCATAGGAGTGGTCCTTGCTGCGGTCATGATGATGATCATAGCTTTGTTTGATTACCATTTTATCTGTAAATTTTATATCATATTCTATTTCATAAATCTCGGTCTCCTTATGGCGGTTCTCCTTTTTGGTGAAAGCGAGAACAACGCGACGAGATGGTTCACCATGGCAGGTATTACCTTCCAGCCATCGGAGCTTACCAAGATATTTATGATAATCTTTATGGCTACTTTGCTCAGCAAGGCAAAGGAGAAGGAAAAGCTCAGCAGCTTCGGAACCATAATTAAATTCGGTATTACGCTTGCTGTTCCGATATTTTTTATCTTCATGCAGCCTGATCTTTCCACAAGTATATGTATAATACTTGTAATGATAACCATGTATTATCTGGCCGGGCTCAGCTATAAGACTATCGGCATCATCCTTCTCATATTTTTACCGCTTGTAAGCGGCTTCCTGTGGTATATACAGCGTCCGGATCAGAAGCTTCTGTATCCGCATCAGGTAAATCGTATAATGTCCTTCATATATCCTTCAGAGTATTCGGACGACAATTCGCAGCAGAATAACTCCGTAATGGCGATAGGTTCAGGAAAGCTTACCGGTAAAGGACTGAATAATGACAGTGAAGCTACGGTTAAATCAGCCAAGCTTATCTCAGAGCAGCAGACGGACTTTATTTTTTCTGTTGTAGGAGAGGAACTGGGCTTTGCAGGATGCATTATTTTAATTGCATTAATACTCATCATAGTGCTACAATGTATAAGGGTGGCGAGAAGGGCCAAGGATACCCAGGGAATGCTGATAGCCTCGGGGGTCGGCTGTCTGATAGGGTATCAGTCTTTTATAAATATCGGTGTTGCTACGGCACTGCTTCCAAATACAGGAATACCACTGCCATTTATCAGCTACGGACTCAGCTCGCTGCTTAGTCTTTCAATCGGACTCGGCATGACACTGAATGTCAGTATGCAGCACAAGAAATACTACTAAGGTTTTGATGGATAAGGTAAAGGAGGATAGGAATGAATATTGTTCTGATCGCGCATGATTCAAAGAAAAAACTGATGCAGAATCTCTGTATCGCATATAGATCGATCCTTGTAAAACATGAGATTTTCGCAACCGAAACAACCGGAAGACTCGTTGAAGATGCTTCAGGACTCAATGTTCATAAGGTTCACGCCGGACATCTCGGAGGCGTTGAACAGCTTATGTCTCGTATAGACAGTAACGAGATGGATATGGTCATCTTCCTGCATGATCCTGAGATTCAGAGAGCAAAGGACAATGCATACTATAATATATTTATCTCCTGTGATAACAACAATATCCCTATAGCAACCAATCTTGCTACAGCAGAGCTTATCATCAAGGCTCTTGAAAGAGGAGATCTTGACTGGAGAAATCTCTACAAGCATTAAGGATTAAGGAGTTTGTTTATTATGTGGAAGGGCTTTTTATATTTCTTTGTACTGATCGCGTGTGCAGCCGGAATATGCTTTTATTTTATAAGTGAGAATAAGGATTATACAGATCATTACTATAACGGTGAAACTGTTGAACTCGGAATGAGCGACAGATTTCAGGAATATTCTTTGACAGGCTTTCATACAGAAAATGCCGTGATCAGAAACAATACAGAGATAAATGCCGACAGATATACTGACAATACATATGCGGCTCTTATGATCGATAATACAGACAACAGATGTATTGTTGCTCATAATGTATTTCGCAGGATATATCCTGCAAGTATGACCAAGCTTGTTACGGCCATGCTTGCCTGTGAAGCTATTGAAAATGGAGAGATAGACCTTGATCAGGTCATAACGCTTACACATGATATCGAATTTCCGGATTTTGACGGAGCCATGCACAGCGGGCTTACGGAAGGCTGCCAGATTACGGTACGTAATCTCATGTATGCCTTCATGATGTGTTCCTACAATGATTTCGGAGTTATGCTCGGTGAACTCATCTGCGGCAGCGAAGAAGCTTTCGTTAAGAGAATGAATGACAAGATGGTTGAGATCGGTGCTACGAACTGCCATTTTGCAAATACACACGGTCTTGATGATCTGAATCATTATGTTACGGCATATGACATGTATCTGATAATAAGAGAAGCTTCCAAGTATGAGCTTCTTGAGGAGATAGACAGCTATAAGACCTATACGTATTTTTATAAGAATGCTGAGGGAGAGTATATCCAGGAGGACCTGGAGCCTACAAACAAATTCGTTTCCGAGAAGGTGCGTATGCCTTCTAATATCAAGATTAAATCCTGGAAGACCGGAACAACCGAGCTTGCAGGTTACTGCCTTGCAATGATACTTGATATCAACGGCAAGGAATATACCATAGTAGTCACTGATTCTGAAAGCAGTGAGGATCTTTATGATACGATAAGTGCCATGTTTAATCTGGCTGAATGATCCGACAGACAAAATATATATTATGATAAGCAGTGTTTCATAAGCTTTTGGGAAGAGTTTGTGATATGAAGAATAAGAAGAAGAGTAATGTCATTAAACTTAATAAGGTATCAGGAATGAATGTTGCGATTATTGTTTTCGCAGCTATTCTTCTTTATGTGGCTATAAGTGTTATTATCTCGATGAAGAAGGAGCCTGTTACGACCTATAAGGTTGGAGACAGTAATATCAATAATAATATCAGCTGCACAGGTATTGCTCTAAGAAATGAGATTACCGTTAAAGCAAACAGGTCCGGATACATCACATTTTTTGCCGGTGGTTCCGATAAGATCAAAAAAGGAAGCCCGGTATGTACAGTTGATGATACCGGAAGTCTGATAAGCAGCAGTGATTCACCTGATGCGCAGGGAATAGTTCTTACACAGAAGGATTATCAGGAGATAAGAAAGACCATATCTCTTTACAAGACCAATTATGATGATATGCAGTTTTTCACTGTATATAACTTCAAGAATGAGATAAACAGCAAGGTTCTCGGAATAGCCAATCAGATACTTATTGATAAGACTCATGGCGATAAGATAACGTCGTCGGCCTTTCAGTATATTTACAGTCCTGTGAGCGGAATACTCTGCTTCTATACCGATGGCTATGAGGGAAAAAATGTTAATAATATCACCGCAGCGGATTTCGACAGATCATCATATGTAAAGAACACCTTTATTTCCGGTGATATAATCAACAGCGGTTCAGTTATCTTCAAGATGATTGAGGATGAAAAATGGAATATAGTATGCAACCTTACGGCTGAGGAGGCTGAAAAGCTTAAGGACATGGATATGGTGGATATCAATGTCAATAACGCGAATTTCAATATGTATGTACCGTTTGAGATAATAGAAAAGAACGGTGCTTACCTCATGAATATTTCCCTTAAGAAATACATGTCGACCTATGCAAACGAAAGATTTCTGAATGTTGAAATACTCCTTGAGCAGTATGAAGGACTGAAGATACCTAATTCCAGCATCGTAAGAAAGAAGGTTTATCTGCTTCCTAAGGATTATGCTGCAGCGGGTGGTAATTCAAGCTCTAAGAACAAGGTTTACCGTCAGGCGGTTGATGAGGATGGAAATCCGACGATCGAACAGATTTCGCTCGATATTCTTGATGAGAAGGGTGATTATCTTCTGGTAAATCCGGACAGCTTTAAGAGTACTGATGTACTGGTGCAGCTTAATACAAACGATAAGCTGAGTGTTTCACTTCTTCAGAGTGAGGAGATCGACGGCGTATACCTTGCAAATGAAGGCGTTGCCAGATTTATAGAAGTAAATATAGTCAGAAACGGTGATGAGTTTACAATCGTTAAAAGCGGTGAATCGCTAAGAAAGTATGACAATATTATAATGGACGCCTCTAAGGTGACCGAAAATCAGACAATATATTAAGTACAGGAGATGTTAGAGATGTTAAAAGAGAATTACGATTTAGTTAGACATAATATTGATGAAGCCTGCAAAAGGGCAGGAAGAGATCCGAAGGAGGTCCTTCTTGTTGCGGTAAGTAAGACCAAGCCTCTGTCCGATATTGAAGAGCTTATAAGTGCCGGAGTAGAGGATTTTGGTGAAAATAAGGTTCAGGAGCTCTCTCAGAAATATGATTCGGTTTCGAAACCGGTCAATTTCCATCTCATAGGTCACCTGCAGACAAACAAGGTTAAACAGGTAATAGGCAAGGCCTGCCTCATTCACTCGGTTGATTCGATGCATCTGGCTGAGAAGATCGAAGCAGAGGCTGCCAAAAAGGATATGATCGTAAATATACTTCTTGAGGTAAATGTTGCCGAGGAAGAAAGCAAATTCGGACTTACAACCGATGGTGTACTTCCGCTTGTTACAGAGATAGCAGAAAAGCTTCCACATGTTAAAATCAAGGGCCTTATGACCATCGCTCCTTTTGTGGATGATCCTGAGGAGAATCGTCCTGTATTCCGCAAGCTCAAGCAATTATTACTTGACATAAAATCTAAAAACATAGATAATGTTGATATGGATGTACTCTCGATGGGTATGACCAATGATTACATGGTTGCCGCAGAAGAAGGAGCCACTATAATAAGGGTGGGAACAGCTATTTTCGGCGAAAGAAACTATAATATTTAAGGTTGCGGCAGCATAAAGGATAGGAGAAGATAATGTCTAAGAAATCAGGTAAAAAGAGCTTTTTGGATTATTTCAAAGTAAGTTCGGATGATGATTACGAAGATGAGTATGACGATCTGGATGATGAAAGTCTCTTTGATGATGAAGAGGAAGAGGTTTATGTGAAGCCTAAAAAGGTTAAGAAGGCTAAGAAACAGCAGCAACAGGAAAGCTATACCGACAGCGCGTTTTCGGGATATGATGATTCATATTCGAGCACTGAGGATTCTGCTTTCGGAAGCAGCAGCTATGGCAGTTCATTCAGTTCGGGTTACAATTCAGGAAGTACTTCAACATATAATTCGGGATACAGTAGCCGGGGACAGGCAACAACAAGTTTTTCGTCAACAAGAAAGCAGAACAGATTTTCACGTGAAGATATGCAGATGAACAGAGAAGCAAAAGATCAGAACGTTGTTTCATTTGATAAGAAACAGAACTATAAACCAAACAGTGAGGTTTATGTTATAAAACCGGTTGAATTTGATGATGCCCAGACAGTATCTGACTTCCTTAAGGCTGGCAAAACTATTGTCATCAATATGGAAGGCGTACAGATTGATCCGGCGCAGAGAATAATCGATTTTATCGGCGGGGCATGTTACGGCCTTGGCGGTGATCTTAAGGCTATATCAGCCAATATTTTCATTGCCGCACCGCATAATATTGAAGTGTCAGGTGATCTGAGAGACGAGATATTAAACGAGTCTACTTTATCGCCACAGCTTGGTAAATACTAAGTAACTGTCGTGTTTGGAGGGGAAGGATATGCTAACACCTGTTGATATTCAGCAGAAAAAGTTCAAAGCTGGTTTGGGGTACAGCAAGGATGATGTTTCGAGGTTCTTCGAAGAGGTTTCAAAAAGCTACGAAGAGCTTTATCGTTCTAATGCAGAATTAAAGGAGAAGGTTATCAATCTTAATGATGCTCTTCAGCATTATAAGATCACTGAGGAACAGCTTCAGAAGAATCTTATGCTTGCCGAGAAGAATTCACAGCAGTCCAAGAACAATGCTGTTAAGGAAGCCAAGACCATTGAGATGGAGGCTAAAAACAGAGCAAATGAGATTGTAAATCAGGCATATGTCGATCTTGAAGAGATGGAAAACAAGATGAAGATGCTTGAAACCAGATATGCAGAATATAAGAGCGCATTTGCTGCACTTGTAAGAAAGCAGTTTGATATACTTGATCTCGGAGATATCGATCCTGACGCTAAGATTGATGAGAGATTTGCTTCAGGAGGAAATGACGGTAAGAAGAAGTCGAGCGGCAGAAGGAGTTCTCCGTTTGAAGGACTCGGCGCTGATGCTTTTGAGTTCAAGTTTGAAGATGATCCACAGATGCGTTCCGGCGGAGGACTCGGTGGAGGCCTTGGCGGTGGTTTCGGAGATTCCGGACTCGGTGGAGGCTTTGGTGATTCAGGCCTTGGCGGAGGTTTTGGTGATTCGCCATTTGGTTCATCAAAGAACAGCAATTCATCAAATGTTTATGGTTCGGTACTCGGTGGTTCAGGAATTGATCCGTTTGGCGACGGAGACGGGTTTCCCCCCTCTATAAGCAGCACAGCTAAAGATACGGCTGCTGCTGCGGATAAGATTAAACCATTCAGAACAGTTGATGAGAGAAACGAAGAGAAGAAGGCTGAGAAGAGAGCCACCGCGAGGATGGCAGCTTTTCAGAATACTGCATCAAAAACTCTTTCTTTCAAACCTGCAAATACTGCCTTTGAGGATGAACTTAAGGCGGCAGCAAAAGATAAACAGAACGAAAGTATTAGAAAACATGTGGAAGATGTTGCACAGACTACAGGTGAGGATGGCTTCATGTTCCTGTAAAAGATATAAGGAGATTTATAAAATAGCATCCCTGTTTTACGGATGCTATTTTATATGCTGATATGAAGATAGATACGACTACAATCAAAAATAATATTTATACAAAAAAAGAAAAGAGTAAGCTTCTGGTCATTTCTTTTATCGCTGTGGTCATTCTGATCGTGTTTGACCAGCTTACCAAGGATCTGATAATAAAGGATTATGAGGTTAGTGAAGGAAAGCCTGTAATAAAAGGATTTCTTGAACTGCTGCATATAAAGAATAAAGGATCCGCATGGGGAATGTTTCATAATAAGCCGGTTGTGCCGATAGTTATATCAGCAATACTTATACTTCTGATCCTTTATGTTTATTCCAATATGTTAAAATACAGGATATATAGAAGACTCAGAATATGTATCGTATGTCTTGTTGCCGGTGCGCTTTCAAATATGATCGACCGTATCAGAATAGGCTCCGTAACCGACTTTATATATTTTAAATTTATCGATTTTCCGGTATTTAATGTTGCGGATATCTATGTCACCTTCAGCATCGCTATAATGCTTATCTTTATGATATTCTGTTATAAAGGATCTGACATAGATGTTATGCTCGGAAGCAGTATCATTGATGAAGACGGAAAATATGTAGATAAGACCGGGAAGACTGATGGAGATAACTGATGGGTGATATAAAGGCATCGGAAAAATTAATATTTGTCCCTGACAGTTTTCTTGTGGGAACAAGGATAGATAAGTATCTTTCGGATGAAAGAGAAGAGTTATCGAGATCATACATACAACAGCTGATCGATGATGATCTTGTACAGGTTAATGATGCAAAGATCAAGCCGAGCTATAAGCTGCGCGAGGGAGATGTTATAACGCTGACAGTTCCTGAGCCTGAGGAGCTTCTGATCGAGCCTGAGAATATACCGATCAATATTGTTTATGAGGATGATGACGTAGTGATCGTCGATAAGCCTCAGGGAATGGTTGTGCATCCTGCTGCCGGACATTACAGCGGAACCCTTGTAAATGCACTTATGTATCATTGCAAGGACAGCCTTTCAAGCATCAACGGCGTTATGCGTCCCGGAATCGTGCACAGAATAGATATGAATACTTCAGGCCTTCTGGTTATCTGCAAGAATAATACATCCCATAAGGCCCTTGCAGAGCAATTCAGCGTACATTCCATAACCAGAGAATATACTGCTATAGTTTATGATCATTTTAAAAATACTGAGGGAACGGTTGATGCGCCTATTGCACGTTCTAAAGCCGACAGAAAGAAGATGGCTATAGATCAGTCCGGTAGAAGGGCTGTTACCCATTACAGCGTTATAGAGCCTCTGGACAGGAATTTTACTCTTATTAAGGCAAGGCTTGAAACCGGAAGAACTCATCAGATCAGAGTTCATATGGCAAGCATAAAGCATCCGCTTCTGGGAGATGATGTTTACGGTCCGAAAAACTGTCCTTTTAAGCTTGAGGGCCAGATGCTTCATGCCGGAAAGCTTGGTTTTATACATCCTTCTACAGGAAAATATATCGAGTTTGAATCTCCACTGCCGGAGTATTTCACGAGGATTCTTAATGTTCTCAGGAAGAACTGAAGAAATGATTGGCAGATTCGATAAAAAGTGTTTAACAGATACGGAGCAGCTGATTAAAATTGTCTGATGAATCAGATGAAGTTGATGATAGGTTTAATGTATCGCAGGGTTTTTTATAATAAAAGTTGACACGATAATTTATAAACTTTATACTGTTTCATAGATATAGATCGACCTTGTTTACAGATATTCAAGGCTTGATCCAGGGAAAAAAAGGTTAAAATATTTATAAATACAGGGAGGATTATTTATATGTGGTGGATAATACTTGTTGCAGCTGTCTTTTATATCATTATCAATATCTTCGTAGCAATCGACTTCAGAAAGATCAGAATAAATGATAATGATTATAATGTTGATGATTATATGTCAGACAGAATGGGACTTTTCCTTTTCGTCGGAGCAGCTTTCTACTTCCCGATTTTCATCGTTGATATGGTTTATGACAGAAGATATCTTAAAGAGCTTCGCGAGGAGTACAGAACCAAGGTTAATTCAGGTGAGATCGAGAGTGATGCACTTAAGAAGCTGAAGGAAGCTGAGAAAGCAGCAAAGGAAGAGGCAAGACTTGCATACAAGGCAGCTAAGGAAGAGGCTGACAAGGCTGAGAGAGCTTCAATCCAGGCTAAGGCCGCTGAGAAGGCTAATAAGTAATGATCATATAGAGATATATAGATATACAGTAAAAATGAGTGGATATTTCAAATATCTGCTCATTTTTATTTTGTACAAAAAAATGTACTTTTGATGGCTTGTGGGATAAAAATGTATTTATTTAGAGTTGAGTTTGTAGTAGAATTATATATGTCAGAGTACATATTTTTGTATCTGATAATGAACCATACGCGGTGATCATTATACCATTATCATAACATCAGTATACTTACACCATGATCATTGCACGGGAATGATCATTGCACGGAAATGATCGGATTTATGGTATTTTAAAGTGTTTCAAGGAGGAATAATCAATGGCTAAGAAAAAATCCTCAGTATTATATTTATCAAAGATTTTATATGAAAAAACCGATGAAAATCACGGGCTTTCAAGAAAAGAGATAGTAAATATCCTTCTTAAGGAATATGATATCGAGGTCGACAGGAGGACCTTTTACAGCGATATCGAGCTTCTAAAGGATTACGGTATGGATATTGAGTCATACAAAGAGGGGAGAGACTATATCTATAAGCTGATCTCGAGAGAATTTGAGACCGCTGAGCTTAAGGTTCTTGTTGATTCGATACAGGCGTCTAGATTCATAACCAAGAAGAAATCCAAGGAGCTGATAGGCAAGATTGAAGGACTGACAAGTGTTTTCAATGCCGGACAGCTTGACAGGCAGATCTATTACGGAGACCGTATCAAGGCTGAAAATGAGATGATATTTATCAATGTTGATACCATCCACACTGCAATCAGTTCAAACAGAAAGATCAGCTATAAATATTTCGACTGGAACAGCAGCAAAGAGAAGGTTTTCAGACACGAAAATAAGACCTATATGGTCAGCCCGTGGGCACTTATCTGGGATTCGCAGAATTATTATCTGATCGGTTATGATGAGGATGTCAAGCAGATCAGGCATTACAGAGTTGACAAGATGCTTCAGCTGGACATAGTAGATGAAGCAAGACTTGGCCAGAAGGAGTTTGCTGATTTCAATGTTGCCGAGTATTCCGAAAAGCTCTTCGGTATGTTTGACGGCGAGGAAGAAACCGTAACAATAGAGGCCGATGAATCAAAGGTTTCAATACTTTTCGACAGATTTGGAATGAATATACCAATCAAAAAGCTGAAGAAATCATCTATTCCGGGAGTGGAAAAGGCTGTCGAAATAAAGGTGGATGTTGTTGTAAGTGACCAGTTCATCACCTGGGTTCTGGCTCTTGGAAATAAGGTGAAGATCACTGCTCCGGAGAACGTTGTGGAGATGGTGAAGACGTTTCTGGAGGAGCGGACGGAACTGTATAATTAAAAAATATTTATGGGGAGGAATTTAATAATGAATAACAGTATGAAAGAATTTACAAATGTATATCCAGTATCTAAAACATTAAGGTTTGAATTAAAACCTGTAGGAAGAACATTAGAGTTTATTGAAAAAAACGGAATAATAGCCGATGATAATCATCGAGCAGAAAGCTATAAAACTATTAAAGGACTTATTGACGATTATCATAAAGAATTCATTGATGATGCATTATCAAACTATGTCATTCCAATAGATGATCTTGAAAAGTATTATAGTTTATATACTTCATCCCAAAGAGATGATAATGATGAAAAACAATTTAATGATATCAAAAAGAAACTTAGAAAGCAGCTTATTCAGCATGTGAAAAACTTTGATAATAAAAGATTTGAGAAACTTTTTAAAAAAGAAATGATAACTGAAGAACTTGTCAATAGGTATAAGGATGAACAGGATAAACTTGATGTTATTAACGAATTTTCAAAATTCACAACATATTTCACAGGCTTTTATCAAAACAGGAAGAACATTTATTCTGATGAAGAAATAAGCACATCAATTGCGTATAGATTAGTTCATCAGAATATTCCTAAATATATAGATAACATAAAGATTTTTAACAGGATTACAGAGACTGGAATTGATTCTTTTTTGCCTGAACTTGAATCGAAACTCATAGATAGAATTGGCGATTCTTCAATAAGTATAAAGAAGTACTTTTCATTAAATGGCGTTAATCTGATTCTGACTCAGAAGGGTATAGATATTTATAATTCAATTTTAGGAGCCTTTTTTAATGATGATGAGAGTGAAAAGGTTAAAGGCATTAATGAATATATTAACTTGTATAACCAAAAGCAAAAAGACAAGAGTAAACGTATACCTCAGATGAAGCAGCTATATAAACAAATACTTAGTGATAGATTATCTTCGTCTTTTACTATGAATAAATTTGAATATGATCATGATGTTTATCAAGCTATTGATGAATATAGTTCGGCAATGTTCGAAGATATACTTGATAATGCTGAATTTATAAATTTAGAAGAATTAATAGAATCTATAGATTCATATAATTTATCAAAAATATACATCAAAAATGACTCATCAATAACAACCATCTCAGAAAGTCTTTATAAGGATTGGAGTAAGATTAATAATTGCATATCTGATGATTATGACAGCAAGCATAATTATAAATCAACAGAAAAATATTATGAAAAAAGAAAGGCGGATCTTAAAAAGATTAAATACTATTCAATCAGTGATTTGAATGAATTTACCAGTGATAATATTCAGAAATATTATGTTGATGGTATTGGTGAATATATAAAAAATATAAGAGAGTGTTATAAAGAGTATGTTTCAATTGTCAAGCCGGGAGTTGATAAAGCTACTAAAAATCTTATTAATAAGAATAAAAGTGAAGTCGATAAAATAAAGAATTATCTGGATTCTATAAAGGCTTTACAGAATTTTGTAAAATCTTTAATTGTTGATGATAGCATATCGGATAAGGATGAACACTTTTATGGTCGATTGACAAGGATTTGGACAGTACTTGATAAGATTAATCCTATATACAATAAGGTTAGAAATTATATAACACAAAAACCATATTCTGATGAAAAAATTAAAATAAATTTTAATAGGTCAACAGTTCTTGATGGGTGGGATAAAAATAAAGAAGAGGCTAATCTTGGTGTAATTTTATTAAAAGATGATTTGTATTATCTTGCTATTATGGATTGTAAATCCAATAAATCATTCAGCAACACTCCACAATCGGTATCAAATGATAAATTCAGGAAAATGAATTATAAGTTATTACCTGACCCGTCTAAGATGTTACCTAAGGTATTCTTTTCTAAATCCAGAATAGATGAATTTGGTCCAAGTAAAGAATTGTTAGAAGCTTATAATAAAGGAACGCATAAAAAGGGCGATAATTTTAAAATTGAAGATTGTCACAGATTAATTGATTTTTACAAAGATTCAATAGCAAAACATGAAGATTGGAATAAATTCAATTTTCATTTTTCTGACACGAGTTCATACAATGATTTAAGTGATTTTTATAAAGAGGTATCTGATCAGGGCTATAAGATTACTTTCCAGGATGTTGATGCTGATTATATAAACAATCTTGTGGATGAAGGAAAACTATATTTGTTTCAAATATACAACAAAGATTTTTCCACATTCAGTAAAGGTAAACCGAATCTTCATACTATGTATTGGAAAGCTTTGTTCAGTGATGAAAATCTGCATAATGTCGTATATAAATTGAATGGTCAGGCTGAAGTATTCTTTAGGAAGAAGAGTATAGCGCTTAAAGTAACACATAAAGCCAATGAACCAATTAAGAATAAATATCCAAATGCTAAGAAAACGGAAAGTGTTTTTGATTATGATCTTATTAAGGACAAACGTTATGCATTTGATAAATTTCAATTCCATGTACCTATTACGATGAATTTTAAAGCACCAGGTGAGAATAGATTTAATAATAAAGTAAATAGGTTTATTCATGATAATGATGTATTTGTAATCGGTATAGATCGTGGAGAGAGAAATCTTTTATATATTACTGTAATAGACAATAAGGGAAATATTGTAGAACAAAAGTCGCTTAATAAGATAATATCAGTTAATAATGATAATATATCTCACGATGTTGATTATCATATGCTGCTTGATAAACGAGAAAAAGACAATCTGACATCAAGACAGAGCTGGTCAACGATTAATACGATTAAGGAATTAAAAGAAGGTTACTTAAGTCAGGTAGTACATGAATTGTCCAAATTAATGGTTAAATATAATGCAATTATTGTACTTGAATCTTTAAACAGCGGATTTATGCGCGGAAGACAAAAAGTTGAAAAGCAGGTCTATCAAAAATTTGAAAAAATGTTGATAGATAAGCTTAATTATCTCGTTTTTAAAGATATTCCGGAAGGGGAGACCGGAGGACTACTCAACGCATATCAATTTACTGATAGATTTGACAGCTTCCAGAAATTGGGGATGCAGAGTGGCTTTCTGTTCTACATACCCGCATGGATGACCAGTAAAATCGATCCAAGTACAGGCTTTGTTAATTTGTTAAATACAAAATACAAGAGTGTAGAAGAATCAAAACAGTTTATAAATAAGTTTAATAGTATAAGGTTTAACAAAGCTGATGATTATTTTGAATTTTCATTAGATTATAGTAACTTTACATTTAAAGCGGATGGTTCTAAAACTGATTGGATATTGTGCTCATATGGTACGAGGATTATTAACTATCGCGATAAAGATAACAATAATACTTGGAGTACAAAAGAAATAAACCTTACAGATGAATTTAAGAATTTATTTATGAAGTACGATATTGATTACAATTCGGATGATTTGATAGGAGACATTAATAATATACAAAGTGCAGACTTTTACAAGTCATTTCTTGATACAATAGGCAATATGCTCCAATTACGTAATAGTGACTCTGAAAGGAATATTGATGAGATTAAATCTCCTGTCAAGAATGATTATGGCGTTTTCTTTAATTCATCAGATAGTGAGTATTATAATAATACAATTCCGTTAGATGCAGATGCAAATGGATCATATAATATAGCTAGGAAGGGGCTTATGCTGATACAGAGAATAAAAGAGACACCAATTGACGAATTACAAAAAGTTAAATTGGCTATTTCTAACAAGGATTGGCTCAAGTTTGCGCAGGAGAATACTATATAGTGGATGATGCAATTATTATTTCAAACCTAAATGATTTTATTTTTTGCCCTGCTTCCATATATTTTCACAATTTATATGGGAGTAGGGATACAATTACATATCAATCTGAGTATCAGATTAATGGAACTAAAGCTCATGAAGCAGTTGATAATAATAAATATTCATCAAGAAAAAATGTTTTGCAAGCCGTTAGTGTTTATTCGGAAAAATATAATATTGTTGGGAAGATTGATATCTTCGATATAGATACCGGTATATTAACAGAACGGAAACGACAAATTAAAAACATATATGATGGTTATGTTTTTCAATTATATGCACAGTATTTTGCATTGTGTGAAATGGGGTACATTGTAAAAAAAATTCAATTATATAGTATGATAGATAATAAGAAATATCCGATCTCATTACCAGACGATGATAAAGAAATGTTTGATAAATTTGAACAATTAATAGATGTGATGAAGTCGTTTAAACTTGATGATTTTGTTCAAACTAATAGTGAGAAATGTGCAAGGTGTATTTACGAACCGGCATGTGACAGAGGTGTAACAAACAAATGATTGACCAAACAGATTTTCGTAGTAAACAAATCCTGGTGTTTGCTCCGGCATATGGCGATAAAATGTCTTTTTTAAATGACAATCTTGTTATTAAGGATAAAGATAACAAGATAAAATTCCAAGTTACTTGTTACAGAATTTTTATTGTCTTTGTTATTGGTGATACAACGATAACAACCGGACTGATCAGCAGGGCAAATAGATTTGGATTCACTATTTGCTTGATGAATAGAAATCTAAAAATTTATAAAATACTATCTTCCAGGATGGAGGGTAATACACTTCTTAGAAAGACTCAATATGCATATGATGATTTTGATTTGGGACAATGGATTATTCTAAATAAAATAATAAATCAACGAAACACATTGATGAAAATACGTAATAAAAATGCTTTGCAAATAGAAGCAATTTCCAAATTAGATAATCATATAATAAGATTGAAGGAAGAAAAGCTTGAATTAAATGAAATTATGGGGATAGAAGGTTCGGCATCAAGAGTATACTTTAGTCAGATTTTTAATAATGTTTCATGGAAAGGAAGGAAACCAAGGATTAAATCAGATTACGTTAATGCCACATTGGATATAGGATACACAATACTGTTTAATATTATAGATGGTCTTATTAATGTATATGGATTTGATGAATATTGTGGTGTTCTGCACAGACAGTTTTATATGAGGAAATCATTGGTTTGCGATTTAATGGAACCATTTAGACCTGTGATAGATTATACAATCAGGAAAGGCATTAATCTTGGACAGATTAAGGAAGATGATTTTAAAGAATTTGATAACAGATATGTACTGGAATGGAAATTATCAACGTCGTATTCAAAATTATTCCTTAATGAAATTCTTGATATAAGAGATGAATTATTCTTTTATATTCAATCCTATTATAGATCTTTTATGAAACATAAAAAGATCGAGGAATTCCATATGTTCCTTGTATAAGAGAGGATGTGGTACTGTGATCATCATCAGTTATGATATTGCAAATGATAAACTTCGAAATAAATTTTCAAAATATCTTTCAAGATTTGGGCATAGAATACAGTATTCAGTATTTGAAATAGAAAATAGTAATAAACTATTAACTAATATTATATGTGATCTTGAAAATCGATTTATGAAACAGTTTTCTGATACAGACAGTGTTTATGTTTTTAAACTATCAACAAGCTGCGAGATAAAAAGATATGGATATGCTAAACATGAAGAAGAGGATGTTCTTATAGTTTAAGAAATCTGCAAACCTCGGTCTTAATAATGCTATTTTAAAATAAGGTTACTTGCTTTATGGTGATAATTGACAAAAAAATTAATGAATATAATAACGGTTATGCTTCTGCATTGTGCAAATTGATGATGCAAGAGGCAAGTAACCTTACATAATTTCTACTGTTGTAGATTCTATTATGCCTGCTACTTATGCTTATGGCAAGTAACCTTACATAATTTCTACTGTTGTAGATTAATAAGGATTTTCTTAAGTTTGCGAGGCAAGTAACCTTACATAATTTCTACTGTTGTAGATAATGTTTGGTATAAATGACACTGTTTATTGGCAAGTAACCTTACATAATTTCTACTGTTGTAGATAGACCGGAAAGCGGTCATCATTCAGAGGCAAGTAACCTTACATAATTTCTACTGTTGTAGATACTTAATAAACCGCTGATATACTGCAAGGCAAGTAACCTTACATAATTTCTACTGTTGTAGATTAGCAAGGTATTATTCTTTTGACAAATGGCAAGTAACCTTACATAATTTCTACTGTTGTAGATATGTTGAAAAATAGCGCTTGCGGTTCGGGGCAAGTAACCTTACATAATTTCTACTGTTGTAGATGCCATAAGATAAATAATGATCTGATACCGGCAAGTAACCTTACATAATTTCTACTGTTGTAGATACTACTGATTTCCTCCTAATCTTGTCGGCAAGTAACCTTACATAATTTCTACTGTTGTAGATACAATTCAGCAACACGGTATGCAAGCAGGCAAGTAACCTTACATAATTTCTACTGTTGTAGATATTTCATGGAATAGTGCAGCATAGTCCGGCAAGTAACCTTACATAATTTCTACTGTTGTAGATAATATTCCTGAATCAGTTTGATATCAGGGCAAGTAACCTTACATAATTTCTACTGTTGTAGATAAATCGAAGACGTTATCAATGCACAAGGCAAGTAACCTTACATAATTTCTACTGTTGTAGATACTGTTCCGGTCATTGTTCTTAATGGCAGGCAAGTAACCTTACATAATTTCTACTGTTGTAGATATCATTTCCCTCTGCCTCCTTATCTCGGCAAGTAACCTTACATAATTTCTACTGTTGTAGATCCGTTTTCGTCCGTGTGAACTTTAACAGGCAAGTAACCTTACATAATTTCTACTGTTGTAGATTGGATAAATGCCACGGAAGAAGCTAGGGGCAAGTAACCTTACATAATTTCTACTGTTGTAGATATCCGGATGATCCTTGTATTTGATACGGCAAGTAACCTTACATAATTTCTACTGTTGTAGATTCCGCTTGCGTCATATTGTGCGCTTTTGGCAAGTAACCTTACATAATTTCTACTGTTGTAGATAAAACATGTGATTTGTTTTATGATTATGGCAAGTAACCTTACATAATTTCTACTGTTGTAGATTTAATAGCACGATAGCACTTTAAAACTGGCAAGTAACCTTACATAATTTCTACTGTTGTAGATGTCAACTACTGATATGCCATTGACCTGGCAAGTAACCTTACATAATTTCTACTGTTGTAGATAAAAGGTTATTAGCAATTATAAATTCGGCAAGTAACCTTACATAATTTCTACTGTTGTAGATATAGTCGATTCACAATTATAAATGGGGCAAGTAACCTTACATAATTTCTACTGTTGTAGATCAAGGCCGCCGACAGCTCCGGCAAGTGGCAAGTAACCTTACATAATTTCTACTGTTGTAGATCATTCATCAAGATTATCATTGATTGCGGCAAGTAACCTTACATAATTTCTACTGTTGTAGATGTATTTCGTTCTTGTATGTCATTAATGGCAAGTAACCTTACATAATTTCTACTGTTGTAGATATCATCCGTGCAAGTGCTTAATGTATGGCAAGTAACCTTACATAATTTCTACTGTTGTAGATTTTACTCTGTTCTTAACTGCTTCCTTGGCAAGTAACCTTACATAATTTCTACTGTTGTAGATACAATTCAATATATCAATATAAGAACGGCAAGTAACCTTACATAATTTCTACTGTTGTAGATCACCGGATCAGCTCATCGAAGATGACGGCAAGTAACCTTAAATAATTTCTACTGTTGTAGATTAATCAAACTGATTATTGATAATATATGGCAAGTAACCTTAAATAATTTCTACTGTTGTAGATTCCATGATATCGCCTGTCTGCTCACTTGGCAAGTAACCTTAAATAATTTCTACTGTTGTAGATAAACCGGTGTCTGTAATGTCTGTAATGGCAAGTAACCTTAAATAATTTCTACTGTTGTAGATCTGCTCATTGTTATACAGATAATATTGGCAAGTAACCTTAAATAATTTCTACTGTTGTAGATATATCTTTGTATGCATTTTGTAATGTGGCAAGTAACCTTAAATAATTTCTACTGTTGTAGATTATTAACCGAAAGTACAGATTTTTATGGCAAGTAACCTTAAATAATTTCTACTGTTGTAGATTTCATTCTGATCACCTCCGGCTATCTGGCAAGTAACCTTAAATAATTTCTACTGTTGTAGATATTTTATAGGGGAGTGAGAGAATGACAGGGCAAGTAACCTTAAATAATTTCTACTGTTGTAGATTTATGTGATACAATCATTATGTTCGCGGCAAGTAACCTTAAATAATTTCTACTGTTGTAGATCATCATCGAGACCGGGGAATCGTGGCGGCAAGTAACCTTAAAAAATTTCTACTGTTGTAGATATCAACGATGTTCGCGGTGATAATGTTCAGGCAAGTAACCTTAAATAATTTCTACTGTTGTAGATGGAAGTCCGTCTAAACAAAATTCAAAGGGCAAGTAACCTTAAATAATTTCTACTGTTGTAGATAATAGAGTCAATCTCTACATATCCGGATGGCAAGTAACCTTAAATAATTTCTACTGTTGTAGATTTCATTCAGGACGGCGGCCGCCGCTGGAGGCAAGTAACCTTAAATAATTTCTACTGTTGTAGATAACCAGTTGTTGTAGATAATAATACTAGGCAAGTAACCTTAAATAATTTCTACTGTTGTAGATAAGATGGATTGTCTTTATCTGATCTTCGGCAAGTAACCTTAAATAATTTCTACTGTTGTAGATAGAACCCTGTAGATTATGATAATTTATAGTTCGGGCAATTATATAATTATTATTCTTTTAGATTGATTTAAAATTAAAAAAGAAAGGCTTTATTATGCAAACAGCAATATTATTATCTGTTATTATTGTAATTATATTATTAATTATTATACTAATTCGCATGTTTACATATAAAAATAGTGAAAGTATAAATGAATTGGAAAAATCAGTTGTGACTTTAATAGAACAGAATCGTAATCTGAGTTTACTGATTAATCAAAACATGTCAAACCTCAATGAGAGTATTAGAACATATTTTAGAACACTTGAGGATAATATAAGGATTATAAATGAGAAACTTATAAACGATAGTAATAGAATTATTGATAGATTAAATGAAGATACTAGTTCCCGTATTGATAAAATATATACGGAAATGAATGAAAACCGCAAGAATACCGAAACACAATTAAAAGAGATTAATTACATAGTTTCTGAAAAAATGCAGAGTATTCTCACACAAAAATTTAATGAGGCTTTTGCAACTATAGTAAAGAATATGTCCGAACTGTCAAAGAGCATAAATGAAGGACAAGAAAAACAGAAAGAAGAATTAAAGTATCAGCTTAATACGATCAAAGAAGAATTTTCAAAGATTTACGCTGAGAATAAAGAAAAAATGGATCAGATCCATACGGAGAACAAAGAAACTATGGATCGTATCCGTGAAGATAATCAGAAGAGTCTGGATAAGATCAATGAGACTGTTAATGAAAAGCTTCAGAAGTCAATTAATGACAGAATAAGTCAGTCATTTGAGGCTGTTAATAACAGGCTTTCCGAGGTTTACAGGGGCCTTGGCGAGATGAAGGAGGTTGCTTCAGGTGTTAAGGATCTGAAGAATGTTCTGGCTAACGTAAAGACAAGAGGTATCCTTGGTGAGATCCAGCTTTCAGCAATCCTTGAGGAGATTCTCACAAAGGATCAGTATGAGGAACAGTTCAAGCTTACACCTAACAGTCGTGACCTGGTTGACTTTGCAATCAAGCTTCCGGGGCAGGAGGATGGTAAATACGTTTATCTTCCGATTGACTCCAAGTTTCCGGGCGGCAGATGGAGCGACCTTGCAGAAGCATACGAATCAGGAGATACGATGCTTGTTAAGGAAAGAAGAAAACTGCTCGAGACTGAGATTAAAACCTGCGCAAGAAGTATACGTGATAAATACATCAAACCACCTTATACAACTGATTTTGCCATAATGTTCCTGCCGTTTGAGGGACTATATTCCGAGGTTGTAAATATGGGACTTGTTGAAGTGCTTCAGCGTGAATATAAGATCAATATAACCGGACCGTCAACAATGGCAGCTACTCTTAATAGCCTTCAGATGGGCTTCAGAACACTTGCAATTCAAAAGAAGAGTGGTGAGGTTTGGTCTATACTTGAGGCGGCTAAGAAGGAGTTCGCAAACTTCGCAGATGTTCTTGAAAGCGCAAGGAAGCGTTTGAGACAAGCGGATGAGGAATTGAATACCCTTATCGGAACAAGAACGAATGCGATTAATAGGAAATTACGTGATGTTACGGTGCTGGATAACGCGGTTGAGGCCAGAGAAATACTGGAGATAGAGACAGCGGATGAGTTATAAATAGAATTAGCCGTTCAACCCCTAGCAAGCGATGAACGGCTAATCTATTAACTAGTTAAATCACCGGGTTGAGTGAGTACCATTCACTTCCCGATTACTTCGCATCTATATTATAAAACTAATGCGTATATTAGTCAAAACATATTAATTATTTTGGGGTAAAAATTATGAGCAGATTCCTAATAAAACAACGTGTATTTTCCTGGACGGATACGTACTATGTGTATGACGAAGCGGGCAATCCGGTCCTGTTTATTAAGGCTGATCTTATTTCACTGGGCCACAGGATCAGAGTGTATGATAATGCGACCGGCGAGGAGATTGGTATCATTCAGGAGAAGATATTCAGAATATTCAAAGAGTTTGAGATAAGTATAAACGGTTATTCGCAGGGCATCATAAAGCAGAAGTTCTCTTTCTTCAGACCGGTCTATGATATTGATTATCGCGGCTGGCATCTGGAAGGTGATTTCATGGAGTGGAATTATGATATTTATGAGGAGGACAGGCTTGTCGTAATGATCAATAAACAGCTGTTCAGATGGGGCGACACCTACGTTTTGGACGTATATGATCCTTATGATGATCTGCCTGCGATTATGATCGCAATAGCAATGGATGCGGCAAGATGCAGCAGTGATGACCAGCGAAATACCTTCTGGTAAATAATAGCAAAATATAATAAATTTCTGTTCAATAAATATATGTTTTGTGATAAAATATTAAATTGAGTAGTTGCGTGAAAATGACTACCTTAAGTACTATGATTTGAACAGGAGAAATTAAATAAAATGGATATAAAGATGCAGCACAAAGCGCCACTTTACGATGCGCTTGAGAAGTTCAGAAGGCTAAGGGTTGTACCTTTTGATGTACCGGGTCATAAGAGAGGAAGAGGAAATACACAGCTCGTTGATTTTCTCGGTCAGAAATGCGTTGAAATAGATGTTAATTCCATGAAACCTCTGGATAATCTCTGTCATCCTGTATCCGTAATAAAAGAGGCAGAGGATCTTGCGGCAGATGCATTTGGCGCAGCTCATGCCTTTTTTATGGTTGGAGGAACAACCAGCGCGGTTCAGAGCATGGTATTTACCGCCTGCAAGCAGGGCGATAAGATCATTATGCCGCGTAATGTTCATAAGAGTGCGATAAATGCTCTTGTTCTCTGCGGTGCGATTCCTGTTTATATCGATCCAAAGGTTGATACCAAGCTGGGCATTCCGCTCGGCATGGAAATAGATGATGTTAAGAAGGCTATCAGCGAGAATCCTGATGCCAAAGCAATTCTTATAAATAATCCGTCTTATTACGGCATATGTTCAGATCTTCAGACTATAGTAAACCTTGCTCATGCAAATAATATGCTTGCACTTGTTGATGAGGCTCACGGTACTCATCTGTATTTTGGAAAGAATCTTCCTCTCAACGGTATGGCGGCAGGAGCTGATATGTGTGCGATAAGCATGCATAAATCGGGCGGTTCGCTTACTCAGAGCTCGCTGCTTCTGATCGGTGACAAGATCAACGAGGGTTATGTAAGTAACATCATCAATCTTACGCAGACGACCAGTGCTTCATACCTTCTTCTCGGAAGTCTTGATATAAGCCGCAGGAATCTGGCTCTTCATGGAGAGGAGAGCTTCGGCAAGGTATGCGAGATGGCTTCCTATGCCAGAGATGAGATAAATGATATTGAAGGATATTTTGCTTTCGGTTCTGAACTTAAGAATGGCGGAAGTATCTATGATTTCGATGAAACAAAGCTTGTTATAAATACAAGGGGCATCGGTCTTACAGGTATTGAAGTATACGACCTCCTTCGTGAGGAATACGATATACAGATGGAGTTCGGCGACCTGTCAAATATTCTCGCCTACATCTCAATCGGCGACAGACTGCAGGATATCGAGAGACTGGTTGGTGCTCTCAGTGATATTGCCAGACTTTACGCAAAACCTGAAGGTAATTTCTTCAGCGCAGAATATATAACACCGATAGTAAAAGCTACTCCTCAGGAAGCCTTTTACGCTGAGAAGATCAAGCTTCCGCTTGAAGAAACGGTCGGCAGGATATGTGCGGAATCGGTAATGTGTTATCCGCCGGGAATCCCAATCCTTGCTCCGGGCGAGATGATAACAGGTGATATACTAGAATATATCAAGACAGCCAAGGAAAAGGGCTGCTCTATGCAGGGACCTGAGAGTGATGATATTTCCGAGCTGTGCGTTCTTAAATAATTATGCAATATGCAGATTACGGCATGGAAAAATGATAGTTCACAGAAATCATTTTATCTATTAAAGCGTTTATGGGTTATAAATATTTAATTGCTTTATCTGGGTTGATTAAAGCGTGATGTCAGATAAATAAGAGGATAAAATAATGGAAAAAAACAAGATGGAATTCTGGTTTGAAGAGATGCATACATCGAACGTTAAGATGTCGATAAGAGTTGACCAGCACCTCTACAGCGGAACCAGTGAATTCAGAAGAATAGATGTATTTGACTCTCCGGAGTTTGGCAAGTTTCTTACATCAAACGGTAATGTTATCTTCTCCGAGCAGGAGGAGTTTACCTATGACGAGATGATAGTTCATGTCCCGATGGCTGTTCATCCGGATGTTAAGAGGGTGCTTGTCATAGGAGGTGGCGACGGTGGTGTTGCCAGAGAGCTGTCACATTATAAGGAAATCGAGGTTATCGACATAGCAGAGCCGGACAAGATGTTCGTTGATGTCTGCAGAAAGTTCTTCCCGGACAATGCCATCGGACTTGAGGATGTTCGTGTAAGAATATATTACGAGGATGGCCTTAGATTCCTTCGCCGCTGCAAGGATAAATATGATCTCATCATTAATGATGCCACGGATCCGCTTGGACATGAGGCAGGTCTTTTTACCAAGGAATTCTATGGTAACTGCTTCAAGGCTCTTCATGATGACGGAATCATGGTTTATCAGCACGGAAGTCCTTTCTTCGATGAGGATGAGGAAGACTGCAGAGCCATGCACAGAAAGGCTTTCAAGTCATTCCCGATAACCAGAGTTTACCAGGCACATATTCCTACGAGTCCGGCCGGTTACTGGCTCTTCGGATTTGCTTCTAAGAAATATCATCCGCTGAAGGATTTCAATCCTGAGAGATGGGAGGAGAGAGGCATAGAGACCTGGTATTATACGACACATCTTCACAGAGGAGCGTTCATGCTTCCGAAATATGTTGAGGATATGCTTAAAGAAGAAGAGTAGGCATAATTATATCGTTGATTACCGGAAACACTATAATATAACTTGAATCATTAACATCACAGTAATTGATGACTGATTCGGACTTACAGAAATATTATTGCATTATTAATATTAATTATATTTGATAGATAAGATAGAAAAGAGGGTTAAAATATGAGCAGATTACTTGTTATAGGTTGTGGCGGAGTTGCACAGGTTGCAATTCAGAAATGCTGTCAGAACAGTGAAACATTTACAGAGCTTATGATCGCAAGCCGTACTGTGGCAAAATGCATCGCTCTTAAGGAAAAAATAGAGAAGGCAGGAACTACTGTTAAGCTTTCAACGGCTACAGTAAATGCTGATGATAAGAATGAGATCGTTAAGCTTATTGAGTCTTATAAGCCGGATGCAGTTCTTAACGTTGCACTTCCTTATCAGGATCTTACTATTATGGATGCCTGCCTTGAGTGCAAGGTTGATTATATTGATACTGCAAATTATGAGCCTGAGGATACAGATGATCCTGAATGGCGTGCAATTTATGAAAAGAGATGTAAGGAGAAGGGCTTCACAGCTTACTTCGATTACAGCTGGCAGTGGGCTTACGAAGAGAAGTTTAAGGAAGCCGGACTTACAGCACTTCTCGGAACAGGATTTGATCCGGGTGTAACAAGCGTATTTACTGCTTATGCTGCAAAGCATTATTTTGATGAGATTGATACAATAGATATTCTCGATTGCAATGGCGGTGATCACGGTTATCCTTTTGCAACAAACTTTAATCCTGAGATCAATCTTCGTGAGGTTTCGGCTAACGGAAGCTATATGGAAAACGGTAAATGGATCGAAACTAAGCCGATGGAGATCAAGAGAGTTTACAACTTCCCTGAGGTTGGTGAGAAGGATATGTATCTTCTTCATCATGAGGAGATTGAGGCTCTCGGCAGAAACTTCCCTGGCGTTAAGAGGATAAGATTCTTCATGACCTTTGGTCAGAGCTACCTGACACATATGAAGTGTCTTGAAAATGTAGGTATGCTTTCAACAAGTCCTATCAATTTCGAGGGTAAGGAAATAGTACCGATTCAGTTCCTGAAGGCGCTTCTTCCTGATCCTGCAAGTCTCGGACCAAGAACAGTGGGCAAGACAAATATTGGATGCATCTTTACCGGACGTAAGGATGGCAAAGAACGTAAGATATATATTTACAATGTCTGCGATCATCAGGAGTGTTACAAGGAACTTGGAAGTCAGGCAATCAGCTATACGACAGGTGTTCCGGCAATGATCGGTACAGCACTCGTTGTTAAGGGACTCTGGAAGAAGCCGGGAGTTTTCACAACTGATGAATTTGATCCGGATCCATACATGGAGATGCTCAACGAATACGGCCTTCCATGGGTTGTTGATGAGAATCCGGTGCTTGTGGACTGATAATGAACAAGATTATAGCCGTGTTCCGATGTTTATAATATTGGAACACGGTTTGTGATATTTAAACTAAAATGGAGCAGATGATGAAATACAGTGATCTCAGAACTCCTGCATATATCGTGCAGGAAGAAAAGCTTATAAAGAACCTTCAGATACTGAAAGATGTTGAGGACAGGGCAGGAGTGAAGATACTTCTTGCCGAGAAGGCTTTCTCAATGTATAAGGTTTATCCTCTTATCAGCAGATATTTGGCAGGAACCACAGCTTCCGGAATTTTTGAGGCTAAGCTGTCTTACGAAGAGTTTGGCGGAAAATCTGAGAATCATGTATTTGAACCTGCTTTTAAAGCTTCTGAGATAAAGGAACTTTGTGAGATATGCGACCATATATATTTTAACTCGCTTGCTCAACTGGAGCTTCACAGAGCAGTCTGGGAGCCTTATCAGAAGGCTGGAAAGCTCAAGGTTGCACTCAGGATCAATCCGGAGTATTCAACTCAGGAAGGACATGAGATATATGATCCCTGCGGTAAGGGTTCAAGGCTCGGTATAAGAAGATGTAATCTTCCGGACAAGCTTCCGGAAGGCGTTACAGGGCTGCATTTCCACACTCTGTGCGAGCAGGGCTTTCAGCCGCTTATCGATACCTTCAGAAGTATAGAAGAGAATTTTGCCGATATTTTGAAGCAGGTCAGCTGGATAAATATGGGCGGAGGTCATCATATCACAAAGGATGATTATGACCGTGAAGGACTCATAAGCTTTCTTAAAGAAGTTAAGGAAAAATATAACGTAGAAATATATCTTGAACCGGGCGAGGCGATAGCTATAGATGCAGGAACACTGATCACGACGGTTCTTGATATCGTAGATACGTATGATATGCCGACACTGATACTTGATGCATCTGCTGCATGTCATATGCCTGATGTACTCGAAATGCCTTATACACCGCCACTTTTTGGAGCAATCAAGGCAGGGTATGAGGAATATGATGAGGAGAAAAATTTTCAGGTTGCGGATGATAATAATAGCGGTGTCTGGGTAAGGCTGGCGTCACGTACATGTCTCGCAGGAGATGTTATTGGTGTTTACAAACTGAAAGAGGTTCCTGAGGTTGGAGATATTCTGACCTTTGGAGATATGGCTATTTACAGCATGGTTAAGAATAATACCTTTAACGGCATGGCACTTCCGGATATAGTTCTGGAGCACGCAGAAGATAATGATGACAGATTTGAAGTTGTAAAACAGTTTGGATATTCAGATTTTAAGGAGAGACTTTCGTAAATGTCTAATACTATTTTTCCTGGAGAATTTGAACCACATAAAGGAACTCTTATGATATGGCCGGAACGTCCGGGCAGTTGGGGAAAGGATTCCTCAAAAGCTGAGGACGCTTTTGAAGATATCATAAGAAATCTTCTTAAGGTTGAGGATGTTTATCTTGTTGTGAGCGAGAAATCTGTTGAGAAGGTTTATGATCGATTTAATGGAATTAAAACATTGAACGAGATCAATGAATCTGGCAGTTCGGCTAATCCTGATGATTCAATACCTAAGCATAATTCGAATGATGATATAATTGATAATTCTGATGATGTTATTGATGTTTCGTATGGACATCATGAATTAATTATATATATTTACGAAACTGATGATTCCTGGGCGAGAGATGTCGGTCCGACTTTTGTAAAAAATAGTGGTGAGAGAATCGGCATAAACTGGAGCTTTAATTCCTGGGGAGGAACATACGACGGACTATATGCATCATGGGATAAGGATGATCTTCTGGCAAAGCTTTTTACCGAGTTTCTCGGCGATAAGCTGATTGATGCAGCACCTTTTGTTCTGGAAGGAGGAAGCATTCATTCAGATGGTGATGGAACTCTGATGGTTACAGAGTCGTGTCTTCTCTCTAAGGGCCGTAATCCCGATTTAAGCAAAGAAGATATAGAAGATAAGCTTAAGACTTATCTTGGCGTAGAGAAGATTCTGTGGCTTCCAAGAGGTATATATATGGATGAAACCAATGAGCACGTTGATAATGTTGCTGCATTCATCAGACCCGGTGAGATCGTTCTTGCGTGGACAGATAACAAGGATGATCCTCAATATGAGCTTTCGCTTCAGGACTATGAATATCTGATGAATGAGACTGATGCCAAGGGAAGAAAGCTCAAGGTTCACAAGCTTCCGATTCCCGATATTCCGGTTACCTGTTCAGCTCCTGATATCGATAATTACATCTTCGAAGAAGGAGAGGACGAAAGAGAAGTCGGAGAGAGGCTTGCTGCGAGCTATGTGAATTTCTATTTTGCAAATGAATGTCTTCTTGTTCCGCAGTTCGGAGGTGAAAACTCCGAAAGCGATAAGAGGGCTGTGAAGATACTTGAAGAGCTTTGTCCGAACAGAAAGGTTATTCCGATATATGCGCGTCATATACTTCTCGGAGGCGGAAATATTCACTGTATAACTCAGCAGATACCAAATATTTAATGTCTACACACTATTAAGCGTTTGTATTATATATGAGAGGGAATAAAACATGTCAGTAATAAAAGTCGCTGCGATTCAGATGCGTTGCAGCAGAGATTTAAATGAAAATATAGATAATGCAGTCAGAAAGGTTCGTGAAGCTGCTGAAAACGGTGCTAAGATCATCCTTCTTCCTGAACTCTTTGAGAGACAGTATTTCTGTCAGGAAAGGCGTTATGATTATTATGAATATGCTAAGCCGGTTGATGAAAATGATGCTGTAAAGGCGCTTACAGAGCTTTCTCGCGAGCTTTCGGTTGTTATACCGGTCAGTATTTATGAAAGAGATATAACGACTCTATATAACACTGTAGTTATGCTTGACTCAGGAAAAAATCTTGGTATTTACCGTAAAACACATATCCCTGATGACCATTTTTATCAGGAAAAATTCTATTTTACACCGGGAAATACAGGCTTTAAGGTGTTTGAGACAACCTATGGAAGGGTAGGAATCGGTATATGCTGGGATCAGTGGTTCCCTGAGACTGCAAGATCTCTGGCACTTCTCGGAGCAGATATAATCCTTTATCCGACAGCCATCGGTTCTGAGCCGATACTCGGTATGGACAGCTCCGGTCACTGGCAGCGAACCATGCAGGGACATTCTGCGGCAAATATAATTCCGGTCGTTGCAGCCAATCGTGTCGGCACCGAGGAAGTTATTCCCTGTGAAGAAAATTCCTTCCAGAAAAGTAAACTTGATTTTTATGGAACAAGCTTCATGACAAATGAAGTCGGTGAAGTTATTTTGCAGGCAGATAAAAAGTCCGAAGAAATTCTTTACGCTGAATATGATTTTGATAATCTGAAAAATGTTCGTCTTGAATGGGGAATCTTCAGAGACAGACGTCCGGAGATGTATGACCTGATTTAGATTTATTGAATCGTATTAAACAATGATCGTATGTATATTAATTATGTTTATTATGATCATGTTTTTTATATGGTATATGTGAAAATATCTTGAAACAGACTCTTAAAGATAGTAGTATAAACAGAGATATAACTATTCGTGAAACCATAGTTTTGCGAAATGATAAACACGAAATATGGCGGGAGTAGTACTGTATGGCCGGTAAAGAAAATAACGAAAAACATAATACAATTGCTGATACA
>OCTW013395180.1_pt1 | contig 31059 bp, 24 predicted proteins | sample 1539671 | NCBI WGS metagenome assembly OCTW01 (sample SAMN02144230, study PRJEB22623) | gut metagenome | biome: sheep rumen | host: Ovis aries | place: New Zealand | reverse complement strand
GCCCTTGTGGTGGCACTGCTGACGGTTTTCCTGCTGCTCATCTTCACTCTCCGCTGGATTGCAGGCGGACATGCACCCATGGCCGGAGGGTTCGACAGTATGCACCTCATGTCCATCGCCATGGGCATCCTTTCGCTCTGCCTCATGAAGAAACATCCCATGGCCCCATCCATCGCACTGATGGCCATGGGTTTCTGCCTGTTGGTGGCCATGATGAGCGGATCTAATCCACCTGTCACTCCCCTCATGCCGGTACTCAGCTCGCCATTGCTCACCCTGCACGTCACCGTCATCATGATTGCATACGCCCTCTTTCTCCTTGTCATGTTTGGCAGCATCGCCGCCCTGTTGCACCCCTCTCTGCGCAAAGGCATCCAGCGCACCAACCTGCTGATGCTCTACCCCGCCGTCGCACTGCTGGCATTGGGCATCATCATCGGGGCTGTATGGGCCAACATTTCATGGGGCAACTACTGGAGCTGGGACCCCAAAGAGGTATGGGCTCTCATCACATTGATTGTCTACCTCTACCCCCTCCATCTCTCCACTATTGAAGGGCACTCTGTGCGGCGGTTCCACATCTGGAGCATCGTCTCTTTCCTCAGTGTGGTAATCACCTATTTCGGAGTCAACCTTATCCTTGGCGGCATGCACTCCTACAACTAATCTATTTGGATTACACCTTGGCTCCGGCAGCATAGCGGCGCGTCATGACAATACTGGCCCCGTAGGCTGTGGCGCGCCCTACTGCAAAGAGGATCAGCACCCCCTCCATGCTGTGAAACAACATGCCGCCGAACCACACAGAGAGCAACGTCGCTGCTGTAAAATAGAACTGCCACCAGAAAAACTGTCTCAGCTTGTCGGCAATAAAAAACAGGCCTGTCAAGGAGTTGGACACAAACATGACGACCATCGCCGGGGCAAGTATCTGCGCATAGCGGCCCGCCGTTTCCCAGCCGGCGCCCATGAACAGCCCCATCAACGCTGGCAGGAACCACACGGCCAGCAGCAGTGCCGCCACTCCTGCACCGGCGAGCAGCAGCATCACCCGGTCAAAACTCTTCAGGCAGTTGCCTTGCCGGGCATACTCGTCGTTGGCCCGCCTCCGGTATACGTCGCGGATGGCTGAACTGACCACATTGATGGGTACTGAAAACAAAGTCATAGCCATCGAAAAATAGCCCACCTCCTCGCTGTTGAAAAAATAGGCTATCATCAGCACGGGTGCTGCCTGTCCGAGAGTATTGAGCAACTGGCCCGGCATGGTGTAAAGGGGGTAACCCTTGTGGCGGACAGCCGTTTTCGGCAGACTGCGCAAGCGGACTGAGGCGAAATACACCCCGTCTTTGAGCCACGCACGCACAATGCAACCCAGGGCACTGATGCCGCGTCCCACCAAGTCGCCCACAACGAGTCCCTGCGAACTCCACCGCAACACACCCATCAGCACTTTGCCCAAGGCTATCGCTCCCGAATTGACAATCTTATTCACCCCCAATGCCTTGAAATACCCTTCGCGCACGCACCACTCGTTGTACACATTGTATATCACAACAAAGAATGCCGCCAACGGACACACAAAAAGCCACCGCCCCAGTTCCGGTTCCTTGAACCACCGGCTCAGCAGAGCCGCCAACGCAAACTGCAACACAAGCCAACTGACCGCCAGAACAGACACACTGAGCACCACCGAGAGTACGGCCAGCCGGGCAGCCTCGCGCTTGCTGCGCACCACGAGGATGCCAGTCTCGTAACGGCACGAACCCAGCACTGCCAATACAGAGGTGATGGCCGTTACGGCCGCCAGCAAACCAAATTCTCCCGCCGTGAACAGGCGGCCCAGCAGGGGGTAGAAAACAAATGGCAACACCTGAGCTACAGCCACCCCACCCGAAAGTGTGAGACTGTTTTTGACAAAAGCATTGCCCTTTATATGCATAGCCTCAACGAGACTACTCCTCCTCGGTGCACTCCTTGTTGATCAACTCCAACGAGCTGTCCGCAGCCATCCACTCTTTGTTCAGCTCGGAGCAACTCTTGTGTCCATCCAAAGGCTCAAACGAGTGGGCAGGCAATCTCTCGCTGGAGCGGCGCGTGATGCAGTGGCAACGTTTTTCCTTGCAGCCAGTCACGCACAAAACCAACAGGACAAGACCTACAGCTAAAAATTTCTTTTTCATCACGGATTACTATTTAATTGTGTCGACATCAATTACTTTCCCTACAGGCATGAGAATTGCTTATCGTTTCATAAAGGTATACCCCTTCATCAGCCCCGTGGTGGCGCTGCCGATGAAACTCAGCACCTGCTTGCCCTCATCGGTGTGGCCATAGCGCTCCTTGATTTCCTCCACGGCGTGGCTTATGGAATATCCTTTCTGGAATATAAAACGATATATATCAGTAATATTATTAATCTCCTCGCGGCTGAACCCCCTGCGCTGCAATCCGAGGGAGTTGACACCAGCATACGAAATCGGGTAACGGGCAGCCTTCACAAACGGCGGTATGTCCTTGTCGACCAGCGAACCACCCGACGTGATGACGTGCGACCCGATATGGATAAACTGCAGGCAGGCCGTCTTGCCGCCCAAAATCACATAATCCCCGACCACAATATGGCCGGCCAGCGTGGCATTGTTGGCGAACACGCAATGGTTCCCCACCACGCAATCATGCGCTACATGGACATACGCCATAAGCAGATTGTTGTTGCCCACCACAGTGCGCCCCGACGCCGAGGTGCCGCGGTTGATGGTGCAGCACTCACGGATAGTATTTCCCTCGCCGATTTCGCAGGTTGTATACTCGCCGTCGAATTTCAAGTCCTGCGGTATGGCCGAAATGACCGAACCTGGAAAGATACGGCATCCTGCGCCAATGCGTGCGCCGGGATAGATGGTCACATTAGGGCCAATCTCGCAGTTATCCCCAATGACCACATCGTCACACACTGTGGTGAAATTTCCTATCTTCACATTACTCCCAATCTGTGCATTGGGATGTATATCATTCATTTGCATATAATAAAACGATTTTCGTTCTTACATTGGTGAGTCACGCCTGGCTTTTATCAGCCCCTGCGCTCCTCCTTTCGATATAATCCATCAAATACATTCCGAAAGCCACATTGGCCCTGTGGCCAGGCTTATAAATAGTGAAATGCCCCTTCAGCGGCATCCCCACCAACCTCACATCGCCGATAAAATCCAGCAGCTTATGGCGGCTGGGTTCGTTGGGAAAATAGGGGTCAGTGGTATTCAGCACCCCGTCGTGCACCCTGAACTGGGAGGCATCTTTATGGAACGTCCGCTCCAGCCGTCTCAGCTGGCGCGACCCCAGTTCCTTGTTCACAAACACCAGTGCATTGTCCAAACTGCCGCCCTTTATCAAGTTCAAGTGCAGCAAAGGTTCTATCTCATGCAGGAAAACAAACGTGCGGCACGGGGCAATCTCGCTCCCGTAACAGTCCATACTGTCCAGCCGCGACGACTGCCGCCCGATGACGCTTCCGGGGAAATCAATCACACAGTCCACCGAGAACCTTTCAGCCGGTTCCACCTCATACAGGCTCCCTGTCGGCTTATGCTCAAAACGGACAGACTCCTCAAAGCAGTACTCATGCCGTTCCGCATCCTGCTCCACCGTGCCCACACGGGTCAGCTCCATCAGCCACGGGCGGGCCGAGCCGTCCAGAATAGGCACCTCGCCGCCGTCCAATTCCACCAACACATTGTCCACCCCGCTGCCATGCAGTGCGGACATGAGATGCTCAATCGTAGCCACGCTGTGGCGACCCGCGCCCAGGGTAGTACCCCGCTTAGTCTCGCTCACCTCGCGTGCCAAAGCCTTCAATGTTACAATATTAAAGCGGTCAGTACGTCTGAAAGCGATGCCGAAATCGGGCGGTGCCGGTCTTACCGCCACAGTCACTGTGCGTCCAGTGTGCAGCCCCATGCCCGTCAGGCGGAATTCTTTCGCTATAGTCCGTTGTCTCATTTCACTGCTTTGAATTGGAAATCCGCCATGCGGTAAAGGACCGCCATGCTGTTCTCGAAACCATAATCCTGGCGGTCACGGCCAAACGACAGGGGGTAAATCATTCCTTTGGGCTGCGGCACCACCGGCGACTCAAAGAACGCGGTACCCTTCTGCTGCAGCCCGCATACGAAGTAAAGAATAATATCATTGGCCATGCCGGCGTAGGCGCTGATGGGCTCAGTCTTGAACTCCTCGCGGAAAGTTTCCACAAATGCCCGGTGCTGGTCGTCGGCCATCAGCCAGTCGCCATAAAACGTATGATAATTCAAATTCTGCAACTGGGCGAAATCGATGTCGGAATACATCGAAGACCAGTCGACAAAAGTAAACAGATAGGGGGTGTTAGTCTTAATTGAAGAAAGCTTGTTAAGCAACTGCTGGGCATAGATTCTATTCTTCGACTTGTCCTGGTCGTAGAGACTCACCACCACTGCCTGGCCGCTGTTTTTCAGTGTCGTGGTCAGTTTCTGCGCCTTTGCCCAATCCACCAGCTTATACTGCATTCCCTCAATCCTGTCCATCTCGGCGGTGAGGGCGGCCAGCGCGCTTTTCTCAGCCTTGGAGCCGGAATGAATCACAAACACCTCGGCACTGGGCAAGGTTCTGTGGATGGCCTCGACCGTGGCCTTGGCCCGGGCCTTGACCGACGGCATACATTTAAACACATACGGGTTGCCTTTCACAATCTCCTCGCGGTCCGACACCGGGTTCACCACAAACAGGCGCGCCTCGCGTGCCAGTTCGCTCACCTTCTCGAAAGGCTGCCTCGTGAGCATGGCTATCAGCAAGTCGCTCTCGGCCACCTTGTGGCTTCTGAAGGCCTGCTCCACAGCCTCATCACTCGTCCCCTCCACATCCACCACGTTCAGAATCACATTATACCCCATCTGCTCCAGCTTGTCAAGCCCCAGCAGAAGGCCCTCATAAAACTGGATAAACTCCAAACTCTTATAAGTAATCTTACCACGCTGCTCGACATCGAACTTCGAAGTCGAGATATTATCCATCTGGCTCAAATATAGGGGCATCATCAGCGACACCACAATACTCTGTGGATTCACCCGCTGCCGCACCTCTGCCCGGGAACCCAACGCCTCGCCCTCGGCAACCGAAGACTGTGAGGTCTGCGAAGACCGCTGCGCGCCACTGCCGGCCGCCCCTTGAGGCATTCCGCCCGCATGATGTTCAGCTCCCTTGCCCGGAGTCTGAGACTGGGAGGGGGCCTCCTGCACTTTGTCCGTGGCTTGGGGGGCGGTGCTCCCGTCGGGCATACGCTGTCCCCTGCAGGGCAGCCACACCGTGTCGCCCACCTGCAGGAAGTGAATATCCTTCTTGGTGATAGCCTCCACCTCCTTCAACCCGTATGCCCGCGAGATGGCATACACCGTCTGTCCCTGCTCCACTATGTGGATAAAATAACGTTTGCCATTCACCATCTGGGTTTTGCGTGTCACCTTCACGGCCACGCCACCCTTCATCTGCGCCCAGCCGTCAACGCCGAGAGCCAATACCAATAGTATAACTGCGATAAATCTTTTCATCATATACAGCGGTTTTGAAGCAGCAGTGTTGTTACAGATTTCTCTTCAACCGGGACATGAGAGCCATCGACGCAACGCGTCTCTGGCCTACTCCCATTCGATGGTTGCCGGCGGTTTAGAGCTGATGTCATACACCACCCGGTTCACACCCTTCACACGGTTGATAATATCATTTGACACCTTGGCCAGGAAGTCGTAAGGCAGATGGCACCAGTCGGCAGTCATGCCGTCGACCGACTCCACCGCCCTCAGCGCCACCACACTCTCATACGTGCGCTCATCGCCCATCACGCCGACCGACTGCACAGGCAGCAACATGCAGCCCGCCTGCCACACCTGGTCGTACAGGCCGCTGTCGCGCAGCCCCTGGATGAAGATGTCGTCCACCTCCTGCAGGATATGCACCTTCTCGGGTGTCACATCGCTCAGTATGCGGATGGCCAGTCCGGGGCCGGGGAACGGATGCCGCCCAATCAACTCATTCTTGATGCCCAGCTGCCGGCCCACGCGCCGCACCTCGTCCTTGAACAGGCTGCGCAACGGCTCGACAAGCTGAAGCTTCATATAATCCGGCAGTCCGCCCACATTGTGGTGCGACTTGATGGTCTGCGACGGGCCTTTCACCGAACTCGACTCAATCACATCAGGATATATCGTTCCCTGCCCCAGCCACTTGGCATCGCTGATTTGCTTTGCCTCGGCATCAAAGACATCGATAAAGGTCTTTCCTATCGCCTTGCGTTTCTTCTCGGGATCCTTCACACCGGCCAGCACACTGTAGAAGCGGTCCTTCGCATCCACCCCTTTCACATTCAGTCCCATATCGCGGTACGACTCCAGCACCCCTTCAAACTCATTTTTCCGCAGCAGACCGTTGTCGACGAAAATACAATGCAGCTGATGGCCTATGGCGCGGTTCAGCAGCACGGCGGCCACTGTCGAGTCCACACCGCCCGAAAGCCCCAGCACCACCTTGTCACTCCCCACTTTGGCACGCAACTCGGCCACAGTGGTCTCGATAAACGACTCAGGCGTCCACGACTGCTCGCAGCCGCAGATGTCCACCACGAAATTCTTCAATATCGTCAATCCATCAACCGAATGGTGCACCTCGGGATGGAACTGTATGGCATACGTAGGCTCGCCCTCAATCTGGTATCCGGCGTTGCGCACGCTGTCGGTAGAGCAGATGACGCGGTAATTCCCGGGCAGGCGCTCAATCGTGTCGCCATGGCTCATCCACACCTGGCTGCCCATAGGGACACCCTTCATCAGCGGGTTCTCGCCGTCAATGAACTGAAGGTTGGCGCGGCCATACTCCCTCACCTTCGACTGCTGCACCACGCCGCCGCCATACTTGGCCAGATACTGCGCCCCGTAGCACACCGCCAGCAACGGCAGCCGCCCTTTGATGCCCGTCATGTCAGGCACTGGGGCATCGGCAGCGTTGCAGCTGTACGGACTCCCCGAAAAAACGACACCTTTCACCTCGTCCGTCAATGCCGGAACCTTGTTGAAAGGGTGTATCTCACAATAAATATTCAGTTCGCGTATCTTGCGGGCAATAAGCTGAGTGTACTGAGAACCAAAATCTAAGACAATGATTGTATCCATACTTCTTTTCACTTTATAAAAGCAAAGATACAAATAAAAATTGGATAAACCAACTTTTGGCTGTTCCGAACACCCATTTTTAATATTTCGCCGCCGCTCCAGTCCGGACTGCCGCGCCCCTCCCCAGCCCGGCTAAACCGCCTCCCCCCGCCCTCCCCTTCCCTGCCTTCCTCCTCGCCCATTCAGGGTGCAGACTGCCTTTGACCTTCCTCCGCCCCTTCCGCACTCCAAACGCGGCATTCCGATTCCGTTTAAACCGCATCCCGCCGAATATGTCTCACATATTCAAAGCATAATTGAAGGCAAGGGGGCGAAGCGAGAACCGGGTGGCAGCGGCGGGCGGGAGCGGCGCGGGCAAGCCCGCGCCGCTCCCGCTTGACGCCCCAAACGCCGCCGGCACGCTTTATGGAATGATTAAATTCTATTAAATGGCCGATGAATGCAAAAAAAAGTGTATCTTTGCAAGTTATGAAAACTGCATTGAAAATAGCGTTTATTGCCCTAATAACCTTTGTTATAACATCTTGTGGCAATTTCGAAAAACTGCTCAAAGGACACGATTTCGACGCCCAGTATGCTGCTGCCATGAAATACTATGAGCAGCGGAACTATACCAAGGCCATCCAGCTGTTCGAGAACTTGATTATGAACTATCACGGCAAGGAAAACGCCGAGAACATATCGTGGTACTACGGCATGTGCCTGATGGGCGAGAAGGACTACTACTCCGCTGGCTACCAGTTCAAGAACTACTTCAAGCGCTACCCCTACAGCGAGCGCGCCGAGGAGGCTTTGTATATGGCCGCCACATGCAAGTACAATGAGTCGCCGGACTACTTTCTGGACCAGCGGTTGACGAAGGAGGCCATTCAGGAGTACGAGTCGTATGTGGACCGCTATCCGAGCAGCGTCCATATTCCCGAAATCAATACCCGGCTGGACGAACTGCGGGGCAAACTGATGCGAAAGGACTATGACATCGCATACGGCTATTACCTGACTGAGAACTACAATGCCGCCTATGTGTCGCTGCAGGCCTTCCTGAACAATTATCCCGACTCGCCTTTCCGCGAGGAGGCCATGTTCTACATGCTGGCCAGCGGCTATGAATTCGGCATCAACAGCCAGGAGGACAAGATGCGCGAAAGGCTGCAGCAGGTGGTGAACGACTTTGACCGTTTTGCCACGCTGTTCAAGGACTCCAGCCGACTGAGCAAGGCTCAGGGCTTCTACACCAAAGCCCGCGCCGCCATTGCCGCCCTCGACGCCAAAGGGAGCAAGTGACATCCCGCGGCCCAGGCCCCGCGGCCGGCGGCCACCGGAAGCACCTTTAAAGATTGAAATCATTTTTTATCAATAATCATTTTCACATTCACCCATGGAAGAGAAGAAAAAGAAGATTCCCAACACCACCATCACCCGCAACACAGCCGAGTTCAGCCAGATGACTGGCAACATCTACGAGACTGTGGTCGTGCTGACCAAGCGCGCCAACCAAATAGCCATCGAGGAGAAGAAGGAGCTGCACAAGAAGATTGAGGAGTTTGCCAACAACAACGACGGCATAGACGAATACTACGAGAACCGCGAGCAAATTGACGTGGTGCGCCGTTTCGAGCAGATGCCCAAGCCCGTGCTGGTGGCCACTGAAGAATACCTGAACCACGAGCTCTACTACCGCAACCCCGCCAAGGAGGACAAGGAGCAGCAGAGCCTGGAGGCCATGGAGGAGGCCGTCATCGCCGCCCAGGCCGAATAAGAAACGCTTGCGGGGAAACGGGGCAGTGGCCGGGCCGTAACACCGCAGGTCGGCAGGCGCTGCACGGGCACAGGCCGCGACAGCGGGCACGCACGCCCAAATGACTCCGGGCAGCCGAAGAGCTGACGCCCCGGCAAACATTAACCTATTATACTCGGAACCGATATGAGAATCATTGTGGGCATAACGGGAGGAATAGCCGCATACAAGGCTCCCCAGCTGGTGCGTCTGCTGGTGAAGGCGGGACACGAGGTGCGGTGCGTGGCCACACCCCACGCCTTGGAGTTCGTCACCCGCCTGACGTTGGAGACGGTGTCGGGCAACAGCCTTTATTGCGACCTCTTTGCCCAAACCAACAATCATACCACGGAGCATATCTCGCTCAAGGACTGGGGCGACGCCATGATAGTGGCCCCCGCCACCGCCAACATTATAGGCAAAATGGCATCGGGCATAGGCGACGATGCGCTGAGCACGCTGTTGCTCTCCTTCAGCCGCAAACCGCTCCTGATGGCTCCCGCCATGAACACCCAGATGTGGGAATGCCCCGCTGTGCAGCGCAATGTGGCTTATCTGGTTTCGACCGGCATCGAGATGGTGGAACCCGGAACGGGTGCTCTGGCCTGTGGCACTACGGGCAAGGGCCGTATGGCCGAGCCCGAGGAGATTGTGCAGGCACTGGCCCGCCGCCTGTCGCGAGCTGCCGACATGCCCCTGCGGGGCAAACGTGTACTGGTGACCGCAGGACCCACCTACGAGCGGATTGACTCGGTACGCTTTATCGGGAACTATTCAACCGGCAAGATGGGGTTTGCCTTGGCCGAGGCCCTGGCGGCCCGCGGGGCCGAGGTGGAGCTGGTGGCCGGTCCCACGGCCCTGAAGACGGACAACGCTGCCATCCACCGCACCGATGTGGAGAGCGCCCGCGAAATGTATGCCGAGGCCACCCGCCTGTTCCCCGGCTGCACGGCCGCCATACTCTCGGCCGCCGTGGCTGACTACAGGCCGGAGCATACCGCCGACCACAAACTGAAAAAACAGGGCGACGAGGGCATGACTCTGCACTTGGTGCAGAACCCCGACATTCTGGCCACCCTCGGTTCCATGAAGCAGGAGGGGCAGACTCTGATTGGCTTTGCCCTGGAGACGGACAACGAACAGGCAAATGCACAGCGCAAACTGGAACGGAAGAATTTGGACTACATTGTGCTCAACTCGCTGCGCGACGCGGGCGCGGGCTTTGGGGTGGACACGAACCTGGTGACCATCATGAGCCGCAACGGCGATTCATACACCTCGCCGTTGATGAGCAAACGCGAAGTGGCCGACGAGATTGTGCACCGGTGCCTGTTGCCGGAATCCGCAACCCTCCCTGCCAACAATGAGGCCTGACCGGCACTGAACATTATTGAACCAAACATTATAATATAAAGACATGAAAAAGAGGCACGGCATTTGGATATTGATTCTCACGGCGACTGCCGTTGTTGCGGCGGCGGGGCTGTTGATGTGCTCAACCGGCGTGGAGGACGACGAGGCCATGTGGCGCAAGGCAATCATGAAGGACTACCGCGTCTACTCGCCCGTGATACCCGACACGCTGACATTTGCCGGCGAGCGGGTGCCACTGGACCTGTACTATGTGCGCGAGGGTCTGGACAATGAGCTTATCGTGAACATGTACCGCCAGTCGAGCACGGTGCTGTACTTCAAACGGGCCAACCGCTATTTCCCCATCATCGAGCCTATACTGAAACGGAACGGAATCCCGGCCGACTTCAAATATCTCTGCGTCATCGAAAGTGGGCTGACCAATGCCACCTCGCCCGCCAAGGCACAGGGCTTCTGGCAGTTCGTACCCAGCACGGGCAGCCATTACGGTCTTGAAATCAGCGACGAGGTAGACATGCGCGACGACCTGGTGGCCTCGACCGAAGCCGCGTGCCGCTATATCCGCACGCTCTACAACCGATTCCACAGCTGGACGGCGGCGGCGGCGGCCTACAACTGTGGCGAGAACGGCCTCGCACGGCGCATGGACAAGCAGCAGACCACGAGCTACTACAACCTGTGGCTCAACTCCGAAACCTCGCGCTACGTATACCGCATACTGGCCATGAAGACCATCATGCAGAACCCCCGCCAGTATGGCTATTTCCTGCGCAAATGCGACCTCTACCCCCCTGTGCCAACCCGGACGGTGACGCTGGAGGGGCAGAACGTGAACCTCTACTCCTTTGCCCGCAACAACAACTCCAACTACAAGGTGCTGAGGATGCTCAACCCCTGGATTAAGACCGACGAGCTGAAAAACAAGGCCAAGAAGAGCTACAAAGTGCTGCTGCCAGCCGAGGACACAAAATACTCCACCCTCACCAAAGGGCGGCGCAGCACGGAGATGATCAACAGCATATAGCAGGACATTAATATAATTCGGAACTAACACAATTAACTAATCAGGCTGTACATTGCGAAAGATACTATGGACGAGATTGAAGTATTAGGAGCACGCGAGCATAATCTGCAAAATGTCGATGTAGACATCCCGCGCAACAAGTTTGTAGTGTTCACTGGATTGAGCGGCAGCGGGAAATCGAGCCTGGCATTCGACACCATCCACGCCGAGGGGCAACGCCGCTACATGGAAACCTTCTCGGCCTATGCACGGCACTTTGTAGGCAACATTGAACGGCCCGACGTGGACTGCATCAACGGCCTCAGCCCCGTGATTTCCATCGAGCAGAAAACCACCAACAAGAACCCCCGCTCGACAGTGGGCACCGTGACCGAGATATATGATTTCGTGCGCCTGCTCTATGCCCGCGTGGGTACGGCATACAGCCACCTGAGCGGCGAGAAGATGGTGAAATATTCGGAGGAGCGCATCCTGCAACTGATTGCCGAGCAATATACCGACAAGGACATCTACATCCTGGCCCCGCTGGTGAAGTCGCGCAAAGGACACTACCGCGAACTCTTCGCCCAAATGGGCAAAAAAGGATTCCTCCGCGTGAGGGTGGACGGCGAAGTGAAAGAGCTGACTTACAACATGCAGGTCGACCGCTACAAGACGCATGACATCGAGCTGGTCATCGACCGTCTGCGGGTGGGCCGCAACAACGACCGCCTGAAGGAGGCCGTCCGCACCGCTTTCAAGCAAGGCAAAGGGGTACTGATGGTGCTGGAATACCAAGCCCCCTCGCCCATCCCCGCGCCGGCCCCCAAGCCCGCCTACTACAGCCGTCTGCTCATGGACCCCTCCACCGGCATATCCTATCCCGAACCCGAACCCAACACCTTCTCGTTCAACTCGCCCTACGGCGCTTGCCCCAAGTGCAACGGACTGGGGCGCGTAGCCCAAATCGACTTCTCCAAGCTTATCCCCGACCCCAAGAAAAGCATCCGCGAAGGAGCTTTCGAAGTGCTGGGCAAATACAGCCCCACCAACTACTTCTACCGCAAGATGGAGAACCTGGGGCGCTACTACCACTTCACCATCGACGACCCCGTCGAGTCCTTCTCCGAAGAGGCCATGAACACCATCCTCTACGGCACCAGCGACTTCACCGGCATGGAAGATGCCTACGAGATGAACCACGGCAACAGCTTCCAGGGCATCGTCAACTACATCATGCAACTGGTGTCCGACGACAGCTCCGCCGCCCTGCAGAAATGGGCCTCCTCGTTCATGAACACCGTCACCTGCCCCGAATGCCACGGCTACAGGCTGAAACCTGAAAGCCTCGCCTTCCGCATCGACGGCATGCACATAGGCCAGATGGCCGAACTCGACCTCAACGAGCTTTACGACCGCCTCCTGCACCTCGAAGAGCGCCTCGAACCCCAGCAGCAAGCCATCGCCCACGAAATCCTCCACGAAATCCTCACCCGCATCAAATTCATCCTCGACGTGGGTGTAGGCTACCTCTCGCTCAACCGCAACAGCAGCAGTCTCAGTGGCGGCGAGTCGCAGCGCATACGCCTCGCCACACAAATCGGGGCCCGTCTGGTCAATGTGCTCTACATCCTCGACGAACCCAGCATCGGCCTCCACCAACGCGACAACCGGCGGCTCATCAACGCCCTCAAAGAACTGCGCGACCTGGGCAACAGCGTCATCGTGGTGGAACACGACCGCGACATGATACTCAGTGCCGACTACGTTGTCGACATCGGACCCGGAGCCGGTGTCCACGGAGGCAAAGTCATCTTCAGCGGCACCCACCGCCAACTCCTGTCCTCCAAAAAGAAGACCCTCACCCTCCAATACCTCAACCGCGAGAAAGACATCCCCCTGCCCCAACGCCGTCCCATCGAAGGGTGCGACCATCTCATACTTGCCGGAGCCACGGGCAACAACCTGAAAGACGTCACCTTCGACCTCCCCTTGCGGCGTTTTGTCTGCATCACCGGCGTGAGCGGCAGCGGCAAATCCACCCTCGTCAATGACACCCTCCACAACATTCTCAACCGCCACTTTTACCGCTCCACCAAAGACCCCCTGCCCTACAAATCCATCACCGGCATCGAACACATCGACAAAGTAATCGAAATCGACCAATCACCCATCGGGCGCACACCCCGCAGCAACCCCGCCACCTATGTGGGAGTCTTCGACGAAATCCGCACCCTCTTCACCCAGCTGCCCAGCGCCCGCATCCGGGGCTACAAGCCCGGCCGCTTCTCCTTCAACGTCAGCGGCGGCCGCTGCGAGCACTGCAAAGGAGCCGGCGTCCGCACCATCGAGATGAACTTCCTCCCCGACGTCTACGTCAACTGCGAAGTGTGCAACGGCAAACGCTACAACCGCGAGACCCTCGAAATACGCTACAAAGGCAAAAGCATAGCCGACGTGCTCGACATGACCATCAACGAAGCTGTCACCTTCTTCGAATCCTACCCCAAAATCCACCGCAAACTCAAAACCATCCAAGACGTAGGTCTCGGCTACATCACCCTCGGCCAGCAGTCCACCACCCTCAGCGGCGGCGAAGCCCAGCGCATCAAACTGGCCACCGAACTGGCCCGCCCCGAAACGGGCAACACCCTCTACATCCTCGACGAACCCACCACCGGCCTCCATTTCGAAGACATCCGCGTGTTGCTCGAAGTCCTCCAGCGTCTGGTCGACCGGGGCAATAGCATCCTTGTCATCGAACACAACATGGACGTCATCAAAGTGGCCGACTGGGTAGTCGACATGGGGCCCGACGGCGGCCGCAAAGGCGGCACCATCACCTTTGCCGGCACCCCCGAACAACTCGCCGCCCAACCCGACAACATCACAGGCCGCTTCCTCAAAGAGGAACTCGACCAATGCCACAAACCCGACACCCCCGAGCCCTGACCCCACCAGCGGCTCGCCGACAATAACAACCCATGGCACTCTACCTGATATACCTCTTCGCCACCCCGGCCCTCGTCATGCTCCTTGCGCGGCGCTGGAGCTGGATTGACAAAGTGAGTCCCATGGCCGTCCTCTACGTGATTGGACTCCTCGTGGCCAACCTCACAGGCTGGATACACCGCCCCGGACTGCTCGACGCCAACAACCTCATCGGCAACATCTGCATCCCCCTGTCCATCCCCCTCATGCTCATGTCATGCAGCCTCTCCAACTGGTCCACCGGCAAAGCGGCCAAAGCCTGCCTCAGCGGATTCCTGGCCATCATCATCGTCATCGTAGCCGGCTACTTCCTATTCCGCAGCCACACCGCGCCCCAGCAGTTCGCCCAAGTCAGCGCCGTAGCCGTAGGCATCTACACCGGCGGCATCCCCAACATGGGAGCCATAGCCCACGGCGTAGGCCTCGACCACACCACCTACCTCTACATCACCTCCTACGACCTCATCGTCACCGGCCTCTACCTCGTCTTCGTCATCTGCCTGGGCAAACCCCTCTTCCGCCGCCTGCTCCCCTCCCCCGCAGTCCCAGCCGCTCCCCAACAGCCCGCCCACCCCGACACCGCGCCGCACACCTCCAGCGGCCGCACCGCCGCGCCCGCCTGGCTCACCCTTCCCCTCGCACTCGCCATAGCCGTCATATCCTACCTCCTCTCCACCCTCTTCTCCCCCAGCCTATCCACCCCCATGCTCATCCTCCTGCTCACCACCCTCTCCATCGCCGCCTCCTTCATCCCCCTCGTCCGCCGTGTCAACAGCCTGGCCGACCGCCGCCAGCGCCAACCCCTGGCCTTCCGCGTAGGGCTCTACTTCGTCTACCTCTTCTGCTTCACCATCGCCAACGCCTGCGACATCCGCCAACTCGACCTCACCGGCAGCCTCAACATCCTCTGGTACATCCTTTTCATCATCTTCGGCTCCCTTCTGCTGCAAATCCTCTTTGCCCGCATCCTCCGACTCGACGGCGACACCACCCTCGTCACCTCCGTGGCACTCATCAACTCCCCGCCCTTCGTCCCCCTCGTCGCCGCCCTCCTCGACAACCGCGACCTCACCGTCCTCGGCATCACCATCGGCCTCATTGGCTACCTTGTAGGCAACTACTTGGGCCTCGCCGTCTACTTCCTCCTCTCCCTCTGACCGCACGCCGGTCCGCCAGTTCCCCCATTCAACAAAATTTAACGCCCAAAACCAATTTTAATCCAAGAAAAAGTCGTATCTTTGCCCCATCAAAAATATATCAATAATAACAAATAATACAAACGAACACAATGAAAACCAGAATTTTATCTGCAATCCTGCTGTTCTCTGTCCTCCTGATCGGAAACGCAAAAGCAGAAAACATCGACCTCCTCACCGCAAAACAGATTGGTGCCTACTACTTCTCAGTTGCCACAGGAGCCAAAGCTCCCATCACTGCCGACAACCTCAAACCCTGCATGCAGTTCGACAACCCCACCCTCTGCGTTCCGGCCATGTACGCCTTCAACGTAGCTGGCGACGGATTCATCATCGTTTCAGCCTCCGACTGCACCGAACCCATTCTGGCCTACTCCCCCGTCGGCCAGCTCGACCCCGAAAACATCAACCCCGCCTGCCAATACATGCTTGACAGCTACGCCGCCCTCATCAGCGACAACCAGAACAACAACGCCCAGCCCAGTGCCGAAGTCCAGGCACTCTGGCAGCCGCTCCGCGACCACACCTTCACCTGCGACCCCGCCAGCAAAGCCGTCCTCGTCCAGTCCAAATGGAACCAGGAAGCCCCCTACAACCTCTGGTGCCCCACCAAGAACGGCACCCGCTGCCCCGCCGGCTGCGTAGCCACCGCCATGGGACAAATCATCCACTTCTGGAAATTCCCCGAAGTGGGCGGTGAAGTAGAACCCACTGCCTCCTTCTCCTGGGACGGACAAACCATCCGCTACAAATTCAGAGTCGACTCCAACCGCTTCGACTTCGCCAACATGCCCAACACCATCACCTACAACAGCTCCTACGAGCGCAAACGCGCCATCGGCAAACTCCTCTTTGCCTGTGGCGTCACCGTCAAGATGAACTGGGCCCCCGACGGCAGCGGAGCCTACAGCCCAGACGTCCCCGTCGCATTCTACAAATACTTCAACTACAACAGCGCCGCAACCTACATCCAGCGCAGTGGCTACTCCAACAAGCAATGGCTCGACATTCTCCACGACGAACTCGACAACCACCGCCGTCCCGTCTACTACAGTGCCAGCGACCCGCGCGGCACAGGCCGTGACGCAGCAGGCCACGCCTTCGTCATCGCCGGTTCCTCCTCCGACAACGAAACCAAATTCTACATCCGCTGGGGCTGGGGCGGTAGCAGCGACGGCTTCTTCACCCTCTCGCCAGCCTCCAGCATCGAGTCCGCCGGCGGCTACACCTTCTCCAGCGGCCACGGCATGGTCTACAAAATCTACCCCAACACCCTTGGCATCAACGACAACACCGCCTACACCGAGGCCCCCTGCTACCCCAACCCCGCCTCCGACTACCTCATGATTCCCTCCGACCTGCCCCTCAACGCAGCCCTCACTATCTACTCCGTCGACGGCAAGATTGTTGACAACCTCATCATCCCCGGCGGCACCAAAGAATACCGCCTCAACCTCCAGGGCTACGCCCCCGGCCTCTACATCTACCGCCTCAACGGCAACGCCGTCAAATTCACAGTCAAATAACCACTCGACAATAAACAACAACCCACTGTCAGTCCTCCGATACATTCCCATCGGAGGACTTTCACTATAAACCAACCCCAATCCACACAACCCCATGAACAAGACAATCACCCTCCTCGCCCTACTCCTGTCGCTCACCCTGCCCGCCGCCGCGCAAACCATCACCGCCTCCGACAGCGTCATCCTCAACAAACTGCTCACCACCAACAAACAGTACCGCAGCATACAAAACACCTTCCGCCACGACCTCATAAAAAGCAAGAAAAAAACCATCCAGCACCGCTACGGCACCCTCTACTACCAACAAGTCACACCCGCCAAACACGGCGACACCGAAGCCAAAATAGCCATGCACTACACCCAACCCCAAGGCGAATACTACATCATCACCACCACCCACCTCCACAACGGCATCGACGGCCACAACCTCCACTTCAACTACCGCTTCGTACCCCTCATGAAACTCCTCGGCAACGCCCTCGCCTGGGCCATGAACGGCGACATCTACAGCATCTACAACGACCTCCACACCGACTTCCAGCTCACCTCCGACGCCCACCACTACATCATCACCCTCACCGTGCAGAAAGGCCACAACAAAGGCATCACCAAAATGATACTCAAATACGACAAAAAAACCTGCCTCATCGACTACATGGAAATGGAAGAGAAACTCGGCCTCATCCACAAATACACCATGGGCCTCGACGCCAAAGGCAAACGCCATGCCCCACTGCTCAACACCCCCATCAACGACAACGTCTACACCATCGACTGAGGCCGTCGCCCACCGCCACATTACGGCATCCCCGCCACCGGGAATGCCGTTTTTTTACACCCCGCCCACAGATTGTCCCATCCTCGCCCGCCCCACCCCAAATGGCAGCCGCGGCGGCACGCATTCCCTGCATGGCAGAGGTCGAAATGCCGTCTAAATGTAATACAAAAAGCGTCAAATGAGCGGACTTAGAGCGACCGCCAGCTTTGATCCGGAACCGCAAAAATCGGCATGGCAAAGAGGCCGCAACCCGGCGGCAGCGGAGGGGCGGCGGGCAGCCGGCGGACTCAGGGCAGTCAACGGGGCATCAGGCCGTAACGGATGTACAGGCCGAAGGCAAAGTCCATGGCGCGGTGCGCCAAGTCGTAGTAATACTCGGTGTCCAGGCCGAGGGCCAGGCGGCTGGTGTAGCGGTTTTCAAAGGCCAGCTTGGCGGTCACCATGCGGCGTTCCGGCTCGGCATAGTCGGGGCGGTGCCAGCTTACGCTCTGGAAGAGATAGCTACCCCGGGGGGCTATGAACTGATGCCCCTGCCAGTAGCCGGCTTGCAACAGCATACGCCATGCCCCGCGCCAGAAGTCCTGCCGGTTGCGGCCCTCACGGGCAAACTGCCAGTCGAGCGAGAGCTGAGGCCACAGCGCCCATCCGCTGTTGTAGGCCATGCACTTGGTGGGCGAAATATCCTGATAGAAAAAGAACGGCGCATCCACAGCCACGGCAGTCCATTGCCCCAGCGGCAGATTGACCCGCAGTCCCACACTCTCGTTGAAGAGCGACTGGATGCAGGTGTCGAGCGACGAGAACTGTCCTCCCCGGTGGCAGCCGAGGAAACTGAACGGCACACTGACCTCCACCCCACCGACGTTGCTCCGATAGGGGGCCGCGGTGTAGAGCGTCAGCTCCTGACTGCTGCCCAAGGTGAAACGCTCCTGCTTGGGCTGCCAGGGCTCGAGCAGGTCCTCCCAATGAAGCCAGGTGTCCATGCGCCACCGCTGGTGTGTGCCCAGCCTGTAGTCAGTTAGAATCTGCACACCCTCCTCCTGGTGGGCATAGATATAACGCTCGCGGTCCAGCATGGGTTCGAACAGGCCGTGGGCCAGCGTGCCATAGAGCGAACCCATCACAAGGCGGAAATGCTCAAAGGGTTCGTACTCCAGTCGCACCAAAGGTTGCCAAGCGCGGATGCCGTCGTAGCCCGCCGCACCGGCAAGGTGCACACCCAGGGTCAGCTGCGCATCGGGGCCCAAAAGGTGTTTGGCATAGGGCGAAAGGAAGAAGCCCGTGGCCGTATAGCCCCGCGTAAAAGGCAGCGAGAAGGCGGCATCGCGCAGAAAAGTGGTGGCGTCGACACCTATGCGCCAGGTGTGCAGCCGCCCGTGGTCGCGCCGCCAGGCTTCGGACTGCTCGTTGTCTTCACTCAACTCGGTACGCCAGTCGTCGACGGCATCCTGCAACAGGAGCAGTTCCCGTTGCACCCGATAGGGCTTGAGAAAAGGATCGGACTCCACCACCACAGTATCGACGGGCAAGGCAGTGCCCAGCCTGATTTCCTGACCCTGCAAGGCAAAGCCCAAGAGACTAAAAAGTAGTAAAAAATAGAAATGTTTCATGCTGCAAAGATACAACTTTTTTTTCAATAACCCCGCCACTCTTCCCGCTGAAGGTGTGGCAAGGGACAAAAGAGGTCTACCGAACTGCAAACCGTAGTTACTTAACACGCTGTTTGACGGAGTAATGGATATGGAAAGCATGATGTGTGGCAGGAGTTGGGGATTGAAAAAAAACAACAAATGAAAAAAAATGTGTATCTTTGCAATTTGAACACAAATGACACCTGCAATATGGAAGAACGCCAAACAATCAATCCCGCCTCCATGCCCGCCAATGGCCAACTGCGCCAGTCGGCACTGGAGCATTTGAGAGGGCTATGGCTCTACCCTGTGCTTTGCACACTGCTTTTCATCGCCGTGACATGGATGGCCAATTCGCTCCCCTTGGTGGGACTGCTGGCGGCGGTGCCGCTGGGTTTTGGTTTTTCGGTGGCTTTCCTGCAGTTTGTACGCGGCGAGGCCGAGGAGGATGAATTGGTCACACGGCCCTTCGCAGTGTTCAACCGCTATGGACGCTGGTTGGGCGGCTCGATGCTGGTGTTTGCCATCACGCTGCTGTGGTCGCTGCTGTTGATAGTGCCGGGCATTGTGAAGGCATACGCTTACGCCATGACCCCCTTTGTGATGCATGACAACCCCGATATGCCGGTGCGCGAGTGCCTGAACCGCAGCCGCCGCATGATGGACGGCTACAAGATGAAACTCTTTCTGCTCGACCTCAGCTTTATCGGCTGGGTTCTGCTGAGTATCATCACCTGCGGCATCGGGATGCTGTGGGTGATACCCTATATGCAGACGGCGCGAGTAAAGTTTTACGAACAATTGAAAAACAACAAATAAGGACAGGGCGACGGCAACCTGACGGAGCGGCGGAGCGGCACGCCAGTTGCCACAACAGAGAGACAACCGAAAAAGGGACAAAACGACAATAGCGGCAACCCGCACTTAAGGGACTGGGAGACGGCAGAGGTCCGCCCCCAGCCCCTTTCTCGTTGCCTGTGGAAAGGATACAACAAAACCTTATAAACGACTGAAAATGTACGACAACAGAGACAACATCGATTTCGGGAACGCCAATATAGGGCGTTTGTTTGCAAGCATCTTCTTCCCTACCCTGTTGGGAATGCTGTTCAACATGGCTTTTCTGCTGACCGACGGCATATTTGTGGGGCACGGCATCGGAGCCCACGGGCTGGCGTCTATCAACCTGATAGCCCCCATCATGATGACCATCAACGGACTGGGGATGATGCTGGGCGTGGGGGCCAGCGTGGTGGCGGCCATCCACCTGTCGAAGGGCAACAACAAGGCGGCCCGCATCAATGTGACGCAGGCCTTCGAGGCGGGCATACTGATATCGCTGCTGATGGGAGCGTTTTGCTATCTGTTCCCGTCGACGGTGCTGCGGATGCTGGGCGTGGAAGGGACTTTGTATGACTCCACGCTGGAATACTACCTGTGGTTCCTGCCCACCTGCCTGTTGCTGATGATACAGACGTTGGGGCTGTTTGTGATAAGGCTGGACGGCTCGCCGCGCTATGCGATGTACTCAAACATTATCCCGGCTGTGGTGAACATCGTGTTGGACTATGTTTTCATCTTCCCCTGCAACATGGGGCTGATGGGTGCCGCATTGGCGACGGACTTCGGCGGACTGGTGGGGGCACTGATGGTGGCGTACTACATGCTTTTCCGCACGCGGTCGTTGCACTTGTATCGAATCAAAACCAGCTGGACGAGCCTGCGGCTGACGCTGCGCAATGTGGGGTATATGGTGCGCGTGGGGTTCCCCGGACTGGTGGGCGAAATAGCGGTGGCGGTGATGATGCTGAGCGGCAATCTGGCTTTTATGCGGCACATCGGCGACGACGGTGTGGCGGCATACAGCATTGCGTGCTATCTGTTCCCGCTGGTGTATATGATTTGCAACGCCGTGGCACAGTCGGCACAGCCCATCATCAGCTTCAATCACGGGGCCGGAAAGCAGCCCAGAGTATTTGGCACACTGCGGTTCAGCCTATTAGTGTCCGTGGCGATAGGGGTGTTGGTGAGCCTTATGTTTCTTTTCTTCTCGCCCACGGTGGTGCTGTGCTTCCTCACGCCGGAGAGCCCGACATACGCCATCGCCTCGGCAGGACTGCCCTACTATGGCTCCGGCTTCCTGTTTATGGCTTTGAACATCTGCATTGTGGGCTACCTGCAAAGCATCGAGAAATCGGGTGCTGCCAGCCTGTTCACCATCCTGCGGGGCATCGTGTTCTTGGTGGCGGCGTTTGCGGTGCTGCCCAAACTGCTGGGCACGGCGGGGCTGTGGCTGTCGATGCCATGCGCCGAGTTGCTAACGACGGCAGCGATAGCCGTTTATGCAATAGCCACACAGCAGCGCAGAAAAAATTCATCGACCGAAGCAAGAAAACCGACCGAAGAGAGACAAAATAACAATTAAATATAGAAATCAATTAAAAAGACTCTATGAAAGCCTCGAACAAAACATTTTTCACTGCAGCAGCATTGCTGTTTTTTCTTACTTTTGCCCCATCGGTAGTGGCCCAACCGGGTGGATTCGGTGGCGGAAGACCCATGGGACCCCCTCCGGGAGGCAGCGGCAACAGACCCTCGATGAGCGACCGCGAACGGTACAGACGGATGCGCCAGCAGGAGCAGGCCACCGAGAAGGCGCAGCAGGTGAGGCAGAAGAAGACTGTGAAGGCAGGCGACGTGTTTAAGGTGGTGGGGACGCTGCAGGACAGTGTGAGCGGCGAGGCCATACCTTACGTGAATCTGGCAGTGCTGAGCGCCGAGGACACCACACTGGTGAAAGGCGGCATCACGGATTTGAACGGCTATTTCGAACTGACCAACATACCGCAGGGCAATATGCTGCTGCGTGTGTCGGCCATCGGATACAGGAATGTGCTGATACCTTTCACGGTTAGTAACAACACGGCACTGGGGACGCTGAAGCTGGTGCCGGGAGCCACAACCCTAACGGAGGTGAAGGTGACGGCAGCCCGTCCGCTATACGCCATGGATGGGGAGAAGCTGATATATAACGTGGCGGACGACCCGACCATCCAGACCGGCACCACGAGCGACGCACTGCAAAACGCGCCGGGAGTGGAGGTGGACATCGAAGGGAACATCACGCTGCGGGGTGTGTCAAGCGTTGAGATTTGGGTGAATGACAAGCCCTCGCGCCTGACGGAGGAGAACCTGAAGACCTATCTCGAAACCCTTCCGGCCAACGCCTTGGACCGCATCGAGACCATCACGAACCCGTCGGCCAAGTACGCCACCAGTGCAGAGGCCGTGATAAACATCATCACCTCGGCATATATCAAGAGTAATCATTTTGTGAGCTTTGGTGTAAACGGGGCTACTCAGCCTTTCGTATCGCCCTGGGTGTCGTATACCTGGGCCAACGAGCGGCTGTCGGTGAACCTGTATGCCAGCGGACGCTACAACTATTCCAACAACGAAGGATGGAACAAGACCACCTATAGGAAAGACCATAACGCCGAGCCGGACAGCACCTACGACACAGTGGCCACCGAGAACTATAACAGCGAGAGCAACAGCCGCCGCCTGAGCGGAAACATCTTTGCCCATGTGAGCTATGAGATAGACTCGATGACGAATGTGGAGTTTATGGGGAGCTACAATCTGAGCAACTCGAAGAGCGAGAGCCTCTACGACCGTGCGCGCAACAATTTTACGACCTCGGAACTGTTCCACTATTTCGACACGAACAGCACCTCGTCGAACAACGGGTTCGGAATGGCCGGGATAGACTATACCCACAAGTTTGACAAGAAAGGCCACAATATCCGCGCCAGCCTGCACGGGAATTTCAGCAACGGAAACAGCCAGAACGACTTTATCCGGCAATACACCACGGGGACGCTCTATACCATCGGCGAGAACTTCGACAAGTGCTATCTGGACAAGTACTACAACAATAATCTTGATGCCACCATGCGCTACAACCGCCCCTACAGCGAGAACGGGGAACTGTCGTTTGGTCTGGGCTATGGGCTGAAGACGATAGCGAGGAAGTATAACGTGGTGGACAGCCTGACTGGCACCGGGGTGCGCGACGAGCTGCGCAGCTATGACTTCGACGACACGGAGCACTCGGTGGAGGGCGATGTGGAATGGACCCGGAGGTTTGGCAATTTCACGTTGGAGCTGGGCTTAGGGGCACAGTATGAACACATCGACTTCCGCTACTTCGGAAGTGAGACTTACCCGTTCACCATCGACAGCCTGGCCACAAGCTTCCTAACCTATAACCCGTCGGTGCACCTTTCCTACCGCACGGAGGATCTGCACAACTTTAAACTGAACTACTCGATGCGTATGCGCCGACCGAGCGAGGAGAATATCACCACCTATAAGCGCTATTCGGTGGACAGCTACTCGACCGGCAACCGCGACATCACCTACTCCTTCACCCACAATGCCGAGGTGGGCTGGAACAAGTATTTCATGAGTTTTGGAAGCATAGGGCTGGAGGGGTATGCCCGTCTGAGCACCAATGAGATAAGCAGCCTTACCTCGTCGACCGACGAGGAGGACCCGATACTGGACCGCATTGTGCAGTTTACGGTGCCGTACAACATGGGGGCGTCCTACCGCGTGGGAGGCACGGCGTTTGTCACCTTCCGCCCGTCGGGATTTGTCAATGTGCGTCTCTACACCAATATCTATGACTACGGCTATCGGTTTGACCAAGGCGAGAAAGGCATATTGGAGAACTCGAAGGTGTCGTGGAGCATCCGTCTGAACACATGGGTGAAGCTGTTCAACCAGTATCAGGTATTTGCTTCGGCCAACTATTCATCGCCCACCATCAGCCTGGCCGCCGAGCGGAAGGCCCGCTATTACCTGAACTTCGGCGTGAGGGCGGATTTCTTCAAGCGCAAACTGTCGGCCTTTATCAATGTGCAAGACATCTTCAACTGGGGCAAGACCGTGGGGTCGGGCTCACTGAACACCAACCCCTACCTGCTGAGCGAGAGCAACAACTACACGCTCAACAGCCGGTATATCTCGGCCGGTATCACCTTGCGTTTCGGCAAGATGGAGCTGGAGAACCGCTCGAAGAGCGGGGCTGAGGATACTGCCACTACAACAGAGTAATCTGCCCGTCAGAGATATTATTTTCTTTCGTCCAAAGGGCTACCTGCAATGAACACTACGGCGGGTAGCCTTTCTTGTTGCCGCACAGGAAAAGTTGCGGCACGGGGACAAGGGGATGGGCAACAGTACAGGTCGATGGGAATAAAAAAAAACCGAAACCCTAAGATTTCGGCTTTCTTGTTGTCCATCCAGGACTCGAACCTAGACTGGCTGATCCAGAGTCAGATGTGCTACCATTACACCAATGGACAATCTTGTTATTTCAGCTTCGGAAGACTTTCTTTCCTCTCAAAAGCGGGTGCAAAAGTACTACTTTTTTTTCAATTGACAAAGAATTATTTTTTATATAACAGTTTACTTACTGTATTTCAGCGAAATATTTTTTACGTAGCAGATTTAAACTGCCATAAAAAAGGGGTTCTGACGACCTTTCGGACAGAAAAATGGACCTATTTTTCGACATGAAGAAAGACTACCACACGATACACAATAAAAGAGTGGGCTTGCCGTTATGGAAAAATGGCAAAAAAAGTATTCGTAAGCGGTTGCTACGACCTGCTGCACAGCGGGCATGTGGAATTCTTCCGCCAGGCGGCGGAATACGGCGACTTGTATGTCGGCATTGGATCGGACGAGACGGTGTTGCACTACAAGGGACATAAGACCCTCTATCCCGAACATGAAAGGCTGTTTATGGTGAAGTCAATCCGATATGTGAAGGATGCCTTTATCAACCAAGGCAGCGGCGTGCTGGATTTCCTGCCGACCCTCGACATGCTTAAACCCGATGTGTTGGTGGTGAACTCGGACGGCGCTTCGGCCGAGAAAGAGGCTGTGTGCAAGGAACGGGGCATGGAGTATGTGGTGCTGGAACGCACCCCGCATGAGGGCATGGAGGCTCGCAGCTCGACCAGTCTGAAGGCCAGTCTGGGGATAGGCCAGAACGGCCCCTCAGGGCTGCCCACACGGCTGGATCTGGCCGGGACATGGATTGACCAGCCCTATGTGAGTTGTATGGCTCCCGGATGGGCCATCACGATTTCGCTGCTGCCCACTTTCGAAATCAGGGAGCGGTGCGGTCTTTCGACTTCGACACGAAACCAGATTAAACGCATCTGGCCTTTCCAGTTGCCAAACATGGACCCCGAAATGCTGGCAAGGCTGGTGTTCTGCTTCGAAAACAGCCCGGAACGCGAGGACGGCATCATCAGCGGCGCACAGGACGCTATAGGAATCTGCATCCCCGGATTATGCCGCCATTACTATGACAACCACTTCTGGCCAGAGCGTTTTGAGCACTGCAACGACAAGAGGGTGCTGGATTGGCTGGAGAACCATATCTGCCTGATACCGATGGACCCCCGCAGCCCGGACTGCAATGTGACAACCGGAAAGGATATTACCAAAGAGAAGGTACAGCGGTTGGCACAAGCAGCCGACGACTGCTGGAAAGCCATCTTGGATATGGACTTCGGAGCCTTTGCACAGGCGTATCGGGCTTCATTCAACGCACAGACAAGTCTCTTCCCCGCCATGATTCAGGGCTGCGTGCAGCCATTTATTGACCGCTACTCGCAATACGCCGATGTACACGCTTGGAAGATGCCCGGAGCAGGCGGAGGAGGTTATCTGGCCTTGGTGGTGGAAGACACCAACACTTTTTGCCAACAGCATCCCGAAGGGATACCTATCCATATCAGAAGAAGAGAAAACAATTGATAATGAAAGCCGTAGAGAAACGTTACTTAAAATCTTTCGTGCTGGTGACCACACTGTTCCTGCTATGGGGACTGGCCAACAACATGACCGACACACTGCTGTCGGCATTCAAGAAAATCATGTCGATGAGCGACACACAAACGTCGCTCATCCAGTTTGCCTTCTATGGGGCTTATTTCTGCCTGGCATTGCCCGCAGCTTTGTTTATCCGCAAGCACAGCTACAAAAGCGGGGTGCTGCTGGGACTGAGCCTTTATGCCTTGGGGGCAATCCTGTTCATGCCCGCCGCCAAAGCGGCCAGCTATGGGTTCTACCTGGTTGCGATATATATCATGGCCGGGGGCTGCTCAGTGCTGGAAACTACCGCCAACCCCTATATCCTTTCGATGGGTTCACCCGAGACGGCTACCCGACGGTTGAATATCGCCCAGGCGTTCAACCCCATCGGGTCTATCTTGGGCATACTGCTGAGCAAGTATTTTATCCTGAGCGACATATCGCTGTATTCCATTTCAGGTACCTACATGACGTTGGGGCTTGTGCTGATTGGGATTTTGGTGGTGATGCTGGTGGTGAAGATGCCTTCGGGCAGCCACACTGCAGAACAGACCACCGGGCTGAGAGCCGTTTTCAGACGGCTATGGGCTAACCGCAGTTATCGAGGCGGAGTAATGGCTCAGTTTTTTTATGTGGGGGCCCAAATCGGGGTGTGGAGCTTCACTATCCGCATCGTGATGCAGGAACTCGGCATGACCGAGGCCGCGGCTTCGACGGTGTACCTTGTCTCCATCGTCGGGTTCTGCCTGTCGCGCTTTATCTACACTTGGCTGATGAAGTATTTCGCCCCCCAGAGACTGCTGGTGTTTGGGGCTGGCATGTCACTGGGATGCTCGGCGGCGGTAATTGCGCTGGCCGGGAGCGGATGGGTTCTGGTTTGTTTCTTGATTCTCATCAGCGTCTTTATGAGCCTGATGTTCCCCACCATCTATGGACTGGCTCTGGAGAACGTTGAACGCCCAGAAGCAGGGGGTCAGCCCGGCGACGCCAAAATCGGTGCTTCGGGATTGATTATGGCCATCCTGGGCGGTGCCTTGCTCACTCCGCTACAGGGCTTTGTGAGCGACACCTTTTCCATCCACATTTCGTTCTTCGTGCCGCTGGCTTGCTTCACCGTGGTACTGATCTACGCCTTGTCTGTCAACAAATTGAAAAACGAGAAGAAATGAAAAGATATTGCCAAATGCTGGAACTTGTCAACGACAAGGAGCTGATTGAGAAATATGCCAAGGTGCATGCTCATGTATGGCCGGAGGTGATGGCCGGACAGCATGAGGTGGGAATTTTGGATATGCAGATTTACAGATTCGAGAACAAGGTATTTATGATATGCGACACTGTAGATGATTTCGATTGGGAACGGGACATGGCCCGCCTGGCGACACTACCCCGGCAGGCCGAATGGGAGGCATACGTGGCACAGTATCAAGGCTGCGACCCCGCTGCTCCATCGGCCGCGAAATGGCACTTAATGGATAAGATTTTCCAGCTTGAATAAAGAGGAATTCTGAATTTGAGCAAGAGCAAAAAAAGGCTCACCTGCACGGAACAGATGAGCCTATATTTGTTTGCCTGAATATTTTAGGAGGTATGGGAAGAATGCTTGTTGGCCACACGGTCTTTGGCCTTCTTCTCCCGTTCTATCCACTCTGACTCCGAGATGGCCAAAGCAGACTCCATGATTTCGGTATTGGTGGGACGAGGGTGCTGATGCCAACAATGCGACTCGTACTCAGCCACCGCCATCGGATAGCGGGAATTCAAGTCCTGATAGTTCTGATAGAGGGTGTTCTCGTAGCGCCCGGCACGTTTATAAATCTCATCCATCATGCCGCGCCACAAGGCCCCGAAATGGACTTTTTTGCATATCGTCCAAATGGTAAGCACAACCCACAGCACCGCGATAGCCATATACGACCCTCGCAGCAAAAGGGTACGCTTCTTGAAACGGTAGCCCCACGAAAACAGAAGGCCGCCAAAGAAAGCAATGATAGCAAACAGCAGCAACAAAGCCAGTATTTTCGACCAGTTGCTTTTAAAGATACGATCTCTAATCATCTTTAATATTTCTCTGCAATGCTAAATACCGTTTTAAAGAATGGTTATCTGGCACTCTGAATATACATCTTAGCAAATGAATTAAAAATGCTTTCAACGACCATGGTATATTTATTGGAACATATCTAGACGTCAGCTTTAAGATATGCTTTTCATGTCGCCCAACACCATGAGCCATATATCCTGCAAATAATATTTCTTTCATCTGAGTAAGATAGTCTGGCGGTAATGTTACAAAATGGTAGTCTATAATCTTTTTTCCAAGTATCCATTCAGACAGACAAACCAACCATTCAAAACCTTCTAAAAGCTGCAGTTTCTCAAGAACATTTCTGCATTCCTGTGGCGGTAGGCATTCCTTATTTCCCATGAGGAAAAGGGAGAAATCCAAAATATTACGCAATGGAACATGTGTCCCACCAAAAAAATGCTTTAATGTATGGAAGGTAATAAAAACCATATTGGGAATTGGACTCATCACATAGTACCCTCCTTGCTTAAGTCGGACATCAGCCAAAGTGTCCTTGAGGTAATTAACAATTTCTCTCTTTTGTCTAGTATTTGGTTCTAAAAAGTTCCTATGGTTTTCTATCGTTACTCCCTTTACCTGTATAGTTGAGTGTTTTCCTATTTCAGATATCAAACCTTGAGAGAATAAAGCATTCCCCTTAGCATAATCATCAAAGAGGTAGATGTCTATATCACCTGCTGAACGCGACTCCGGTTTCGGGTACAATAATGATAAATCTATACCTTTTAATAGCAACAATTTAATACCATTACTGTTACATACATCTATTATGTATTCGAGAGCATTTTTTTTCTGTTGGTATTCATTCCACGTTTCTTGGGCAGATAGTGCCCAATTGATTCGCTGCTGACGGGGTGGCTGTAATTTATTTGGCAATTTACATATACCATCCCACACCAAAGCCAGTATACTTTGGTTTACAGACACATCCATTAATTTATCCCAGTCGATAATAACATCCTGGGAAATTTGAGGTTCTTGATTCATTACTGAGGAACGAAGAAGTTCTATCAAAACCTCCGTCAGTGAATCAGGTTTAATCGTAGTTGGCATTGATTATTAATGCATTTTATTTGGCTCGTAACTACACTATTAGAGAATTGCTTCTCTGAGGCTATCCACGATATAATGTACATCCTCATCACTAACATACGGCCCCGCAGGCAGACACATCCCTACCTTGAACATTGACTCACTGACGCCATTCACATAGGCAGGGTTATTCTTATAAACCGGTTGCTTGTGCATCGGTTTCCATAATGGGCGAGCTTCTATCTGGGCAGCATCCAAGTACATTCTCAGTGCCTCGACATTGTCATTGGGTTGGCAATCCGTAGTTGCCGAATCCACAGCATGTATCACCCCTGCAGCACCTCCGACGGCACCAGTTATTACTTTCTTGTAGGCATTTTCCTGACCTTTGATTCGTAGTTCTGGATCAAGACACATGGTGCAAAGCCAATAATTAGCATCATACTCTTCAGACGGAGCCGTCATCATCGTGACACCATCCACATCTGCAAGCAGCTCTTCATACAATTTCTGCACATGCTTGTGATGACGCAAATGCTCTTCCACTACAGTCATCTGGCCACGGCCGATACCCGCACAGACATTGCTCATACGGTAATTATAACCAATGGCTTCGTGTTGATAGTAGGGATATGCTTCACGAGCCTGGGTAGCATACCACATAATGGTATTGGCAGCCTCCTTATCAGGACATATCAACGCGCCGCCACCGCTGGTGGTTATCATCTTATTGCCATTGAAGGAGAGAACACCATATTTGCCAAATGTCCCTAACACCTGCCCATTGAAACGAGAGCCAAAACCCTCGGCAGCGTCCTCTATAACTGGTATGTCGTACTTCTCGCCAATCTCCATAATGCGCTTAATATTATATGGCATACCATATAATGCTACCGGCACGATGGCCTTGGGGTACTTGCCAGTTTTTGCTTTCCTGTCCACGATAGCTTCTTCCAACAAATCAGGGTCCATATTCCAGGTATCCTTCTCCGAATCCACAAAAACAGGTACAGCACCTAAATAAGTAATCGGGTGCGATGAGGCGCAGAACGTAAAGCTCTGCACAGCCACCTCATCTCCCGGCTTCACACCGCAAGCAATCAAAGCCAAATGCACCGCAGCGGTACCTGAAGAGAGGGCCACCACTTTTTTATCCTGTCCCACAAACTGTTCCAAATCGGCTTCAAATCCATTCACATTGGGACCTAACGGCACCACCCAATTGGTGTCAAAAGCCTCTTTCACATACTTCTGCTCCATGCCATTCTCCGACATGTGCGCCAAACAAAGATAAATACGTTTTCTATCTGTCATAATATATAATCAATTTTTCTATTCAACTCAATACGATTATGTGCAAACCATTATATCTAATGCTCAAGCACATCTTCTTCACTCAGGGGTTCCCACGCGCCGTCTTTTGCCTCAAATAAGACTGTACCCGGTTCTAAACAGACTAAGTTGTGCCATTGTCCTGCCGGGATATTCATTCCAATACAATTTGTATTAGGCGCACACACCCACTCCCCTATCACATTTCCATTATCGTCATAGAATATTTCCTTT
>OCTW011583346.1_pt1 | contig 31066 bp, 29 predicted proteins | sample 1539671 | NCBI WGS metagenome assembly OCTW01 (sample SAMN02144230, study PRJEB22623) | gut metagenome | biome: sheep rumen | host: Ovis aries | place: New Zealand | reverse complement strand
ACTTTGACCTTGTCATAAGTCCTAACCCCCTATGAGTTATGACGTACCATCATAACTCGGGGGCTCTGCGAGGCAATAAATTTTCTCCCACATGGATAAAATTTATTCAAATTCTTTTTTCAATGTGTATAAATAATCTTGTAATTGTTCGTTGTTCATATTTACACTAATTCTTGTATCTTCTAGTTTTCCACCTCTTTCTAGCATAGTTGGAAAATCTACAACACCCTTATCATATAACTTGTCTATTTGCTCGACAAAACTACTTCTAAAATTGATTTTATCTATATCAAAATTTCCATCTTTATCTTTCTTTAATGTTGCTGTTTCAATAAATTTAGATATAAAAGATTGTTTTTCTTCTTTACTTTTCATAGTCCAAAGTTTTAGTAAAACATCTTTATACATTTGATGTTCTGTTAATTTTTCTCTTTCAATATCTCTTTCTGCAAGTAGGTGTTGTGGATTATAAGTTTCTTTGTCAAATTCTAAAGAATCTATTCTCTTGTTTTCTAAATCTGCTAATTTCTTTTCTATCAGTTTATAATCTTCTGCAAAATCTTCTTCTTTTACAATTCCAGAAAGATAGACCTTTTTAATTCTTTCCTTTTGTTGCTCTAATTTTTTGATTTCTTTTTCAATTTCTTTAGTTTCATTATCTTTCTTTTCAGCAAGTAAAGGGTAGAAGTATTTTTTTACATGAAAATCGTATTCAACTAAATCTAATATATAATCAATTAAGCAGTCTTCAATTTCAGCTTCGTTATAATACAAATTGCAATTATCACAGAAGTAGTACATATATTTAGCTTTTTTACCACCTGCACCTTTACAAGTCATTATTTTACCGACAAGTAGGACATACAAGTTTTTGAAAGAATATATAAACTCTATTTCTACAATAAGACCTTTGATTTTTCTCCTTTTGCTTTTGTACTTCTTCCCACATAGCTCTTGTTATAATAGGAGGCACAACATCTATAAATAACTCTGTTTCTTTGGTATTATCATATTTATATCTTTCATAGTCTCCCATATATATTTTATTATTTATAATTCTATCAATAGTAGAATCGCACCATTTTTTATTGTTAGGAGATAAAACTTTTTCTTCATTTAAGATATTTGATATGGTTTGATAGCTTTTACCTTCTAAATACAATTCAAATATTCTTAAAACAATATCCTTTGTAGTAACATCTACTTTTAGTGTTTTATCAGTATCTCTATAATAGCCTAGTGGTACTTTTCCAGGAATATGACCTGCTTTAATAGCACCATTTAATCCAAACTTAGTTCTTTCTGATACTATTTCTATTTCAAGTTGAGATAAAACAGTTAACATTCTAACAAAGAAACGACCATTTGCAGTAGAAGTATTTACATCATCTCTATCACAAATTAAATAGCAATGGTATTGCTCAAGAGTGCTAATTAAAACTTCTAAATCTCTTACCGAACGAGTTACTCTATCAAGTTTATATGCAACTATATAATTTAATTTACCTGCTTTCATATCTTCTAGCATTTGCTGAAATGCTGGTCTATCTTTCATATTTTTAGCTGATATTCCTGCATCTTTATAAATTTTATATATTTCAAAATCTTTATATTTACAAAGTTGTCTCAATTTTTCTTCTTGTTCTCCTAAACTAAATCCCTCACGAGCTTGATCTTCGGTACTTACTCTAATATAAATACCTGCAATTTTCTTTACTTCACTTTCCATTTAAAACCTCCTAAAAAACAAACAAAGTGCTAGTCTGATAACTAACACTTAAAAACCAACTTTAATATTTACTTGTCATATAACTTGCTGAAAATAAAGAAAACTTCTAGTATTAGTTACCACTGATAAAATCTCTTAATTTTGAGAGTGGATATTTATTTGCTAAATTACCTATGTAAAAATATTCGTGTTCATTAAAGAATAAATATATCTTATCTTTAATAACTGCAGTATGTGGTTCTACATAAGCAAGATTAGTTTTTTCTACCATTCTCAAATTACCATTCTTTATCTTTGGTTCACAATTACTAAAAGTGCAAGCCCATTCAATCTTAGAATGTAATTCTTTACTTATTGCTATTTCTTTTTTAACTGTAGATATCATATCACAAAAACCTCCTTCTTTCAATATTTTGAGGCTATTTCTTACTTTTTTTGCCAATTTTAATAATTAAAAGTAAAAAAATAAAGCCGACTAAATCGACTTATATATTGTGAATGATATTCACTTTTGTTTTCTTCAAACATACTTGTATCAATAATTACAAGTGGTTCGACGAAAACGCATTATGGAGGCGCCACCCGGAATCGAACCGGGGATCAGAGTTTTGCAGACTCGTGCCTTACCGCTTGGCTATAGCGCCATATTATTAGTGAAGCTTTTATTTAAAGAATCTCCTATTATAAAAATGGAGCGGAAAACGGGGCTCAAACCCGCGACCTCTGCCTTGGCAAGGCAGCGCTCTATCAACTGAGCTATTTCCGCACATACTTTTTCAAAGCACATTTATAATAGCACAAAATGGTTAGCAAAGTCAATACTTTAAGTAATATTTTTTATTCCGAATTAAAAATTTCTCTATGTATATATATATATGCATCTTCCAGTAATTTATTACCCTCTTTCAAAAATTTTAATAGTAAAGAAATTTTATATTTTAAAGTATTATGTTTAAATTATAACTATCTATTATTTCTTTTAAATACGAAAAAATATTTTTCCTTTCTATTTCTTTAGCACAAAGAATATCTATACTTTCTATAATTTTATCTTTATTTTTAACTATAATATTCCCTATTTTTGTATCCTCGCGCATTGGCGCTTCATAATTATAAATTGCATTTATTTCAATTACTATATTCTTTTTTTCACTAATTTTTATTGGCAGCGTTTTTATATGAATGTCCTCTATCTTAAACTCTATTTTGTTATTTTGGGCTTTATTTATATATATGCGTTTTTGATTGATTTGTTTCCACTTTTCAAATTCTTTTTTCACCATATCCTCTATATTTACTCTAGTATAATTTTTAAATGCATATTCTATTAGCCTTACACTGTCTGACGTCCTTTGTTTTTTGGCATCACATCCTAAAACAACTGTTATTATTTGGTTTTCACCTCTTGTACATGAAGTTACTAGACATCTCCCTGCTTTATTTGTAAAACCAGTTTTTATTCCATCAACTCCATACATATTTCCTAGCAACTCATTTGTATTGTATATATTCCTATTTACTCCATTTATGCTTATTGATGAACTTTTTGTTTTGACAATTTTTCTAAATATCTCATTATTTAGTGCATAATCTGAAATAATTGCAAGTTCAAATGCCGTTGTATAATGATTATCATCATCTAATCCATGTGGTGTTACGAAGTGTGTGTTTTTGAGTTGCAATTCTTCTGCTTTTTTATTCATCATATTGGCAAAACCATCTATACTCCCTCCTACATATTCTGCAAGTGCAACCGCAGCATCGTTTCCAGAGCGTAACATTAAGCCATATAATAAATCATTTACACTTATTTTGTCTTTTTCTTTTATTTTTAATCTTGAACCACCTGTATTTGCTGCCTTCTTTGAAATCGTAACTATATCTTGTAAGTTACTATTTTCTATTACAACGATGGCTGTCATAATTTTGGTTGTAGATGCCATTGCTCTTCTATCATTTTCATTTTTTCCCCATATCATTTGTTTTGTTGTTCTGTCATATATTACTGCAGATCTAGCATTTAGAATAGGCTCATCTGTCGTATCAGAAACAGTTTCTATAGTTTGATTTACTATTTCATCATTTAAAAATTCCTCCTCGTCTTCATCATCTGCCTTAGCAAAACTACATATAGTTACAATTTCTATTATTAAAATTATTATTATTATCTTCTTATTTTTTAACATAAAAAATCACCTTTTATAATGTATTTTATAAAGGTGATTTTTATTACTTATCTTTCTCTATGTTGTGGTCCCATTTCCTCTTCTAATTCTTCTGTTACCATTTCAATTAATTCGTTTGTCTTTTTTTGTGGGTTTTCTTTTCTTTTTTCTTCTAAAATCTCTTTTGCTCTGTTTGCATTTGGCTCTCCCTCTTTATAATATCCCCATTTTGTTGCTAAGGCTGAATAGTTTACATTTATGTCATGTTCATGAGAGCATGTATCTCTTTCTCCATCTATATCTTTTGTTGTCATTTTTTCTCCCTCTTTTATTTCTCCTTTTTCGTTTTCATGAACCTTAGCTTCTTCATATCCTTCTTCCACACTTCTGTAGCCATCTGTGTATTCTTCTGCCAAGTCTCTTTCTTCTTTTCTCATCTGATAAACATTATCTGTTTCAAGTTCTCTATCTAAGCTCATATTGGCCTTTACATCTCTATCGCCAATTGTCTTTCTAGGAGAATGATAGACTTGAATTCTTCCATATTGCCCATTTTTTATAGATATACTTCCATCTCCAATTTCGAATCTAGATAAAACAGTATCCTGTTTTACCTCTCCATTATGTGAGACTTGATAATTTTGTTTCGCCGGACTATATCCATCTTGATGGTCTTGCTCAATATCTAGTGGCACTGTTGTTCCATCTTTTGCTATTGCAACTAGCGAATACCTTGTTGTATTTACTTTGGCTCTTTTGGCATTTACATCTAAAAGATTATCCCTTTGCGTAGATTCAATTATACCAATTCGTTCAAACTCTTTTCCCCTTACCTTTGGCAATTTTCCTTCTTTTTCAAGAACTTGTCCTAATGTTTTCATGTCTGTAAGTTTATCTCTTGTTTCCAATTGTTGCTTTATATTTACATTTTTTTCTTTGTTATGTTGTTCTATCATTTTTTCTTTCGTTAAATTTATCTGATTTTCATTTTGTTTATTTTTTAACTCTTGTTCATTTTGTTCTTTACCATTGACTTTTTCCTTTAGTTTAACCGTGGCTATTCTTGTTATTTCGTAGCCTTCCTCCAAATCTAAAATCTTTTCAATCCTTTTTTTCTCTTTTTCTTGCTCTTGTCTTAAAGATATTTCTTTTTTGTTCATGTCATCAGATTGAATAATATCTTTAATTTGCCCTAATATTCCATTTTCTATTGTATTTTCTTTTATATTTATCATACCTTCGTGTTCTTTTGAATATGTTCCAATTTGTTTAGTTCCTAAATAAATTTTTCCATTTTTTAATTCATCCACAATGTATAGTCCAACTATCTTACCTGCAAGCTTAAGTCGTTTAAGCAAATATATGTCTTTTAATTCTAATTCTCTTTCGTCATAGTTTAATTCTTTATAAATTTTTTTTATATCATTTTCGAATTTACGGTTTGTAAGTAAAAATCCAATAAGTTTATTTTGTTTTTTATCAATAATTAGGCATTTTTCTTTTTGGTTTAACAGTTCCTCTGGCATATAATCTTCATCAGGGTCTGGAATATATACATCTAAATTTGTGTTTTCTATTTTGCCAATATAGAAATTACTTAGTTTTTCCATTATTTCTACAAGTTCTATTTTATTTATATAGTTCTCTAAATTCATATTTGATCTCTTTCCTCCATAAAGCACAGACAAAGCTAGAACAGAATTAAGCTTTATTTTTCTTCTTTGTTTGTTTTTACATTATAGCATATAATTATAGATTCAAAAAGAAGTTTTGAAGTTGTCAAAAATTCTTTTATTCTAGTCTACTTCAAATGACATTGTAAAATTTGTTCCATCCCCCAAGCTCATAACTATATTGAATTTTACTTGATTTGTACTCTGATTTGTTGCATCTGTTATTGTTGTTTTAAAAGTGTGAATACTTGGTATTTGATTACTATATTCATCATAAGATACTTTATTTATTGTAAAAAATTTAGAATTTACATAGTTCTCAAAATCACTTTGCGTTGGAAAATACTTTTGTTTGAAGTTACTATCAAGTACATTATATGCTGCTGTATAATCTTTCATATTTATCATTTTAAAGAATTTCTGACAGTTTAGTAACCCTTTGTCTCTATTAGATACGCTTGCATACGAACTGTTGAAATTTTTGTTTTCTAGGGTATAGTCGTCTAATTGTAGTGTGTAATGTAAAACCGCCGATGCTTTAAATATATAGTAATTATCATATTGATCCTTAAGTAAGTATGTTATATTTCCATCATCATCAGCGTTTACATTATAGCTACTCAACTTTCTACTTGTTAAATTAGAATAGTTCTTCTTTACATAGTTTTCAAAATTTTCGTAACTTCCAAACCTTCTTTGTTTATATTCTTCATCTAATAATTCATAAACTTTTTTCGTATTTTGTTTCAAAGTATTTATGTAACTCGAAAAATAATCCATACTTACATCTGCATTTGTCACTTCATTGTAATATATTAAATTATAGAGTTCCTTTTTTATATTTAACATATCTTCCGAAAATGTAATATTATCAAGTTGTATACTTTCCCCATATTTTTCCCTTATATATTCATTTGGGAGTATTGTATAGTAATTAGTCTGTCTATCTAATATAACAATAAAATTGTAATTTTTATCTTTGTTACTTAGTTTTCCTTGTATAAAATATGTATTTATAAGGTTTCCCTGATTTTTAGAATACATCCTTTCTATTTCAAAACTTTCCCCTGAATATTTTTTTATAAATTGCTCTAGCTGAGCATCTGAAATATTATCTGCTACTATGTAATTATTCAACATATCCTTTATAGCTTCTTTGGAACCAGCTTTTCCTTGTTCTTCTTCTGAATCATTAAATTCCTGTATTTTTTGGAAAAAGCTTGTTGTTATACCTTCTACTGCATAATATTCAGAAATATTCTTTACTTCTTGCCATGTATTGTTTTTTTCAGACACTTCTGTTTCAGGTATGTCTTCAATTGCAACTTCATTTGCATTTAGTTTTGAAATTTCATCTGAATTTGAAGAAATATTTCGGTTATTCTTATTTAATTTTAATAATGTAACAAACAAAACAGCAACAAAAATTACCATTATAATTAAAATTATTAAAAATCTTTTTAATTTTTTTTCACTCATAAATTTTCCCTTCTATGTTATTAGTTTTCCTCCTGCTGTTGTTCTATATGCCATTAGTCCTTGTTTAGTTTCATCTGTCTTTGAGCACCAACCCCAACATTTAGCATTGTAATAATTAATAAAGTCATTTAAATTATCTTCCTTAACATTGTTATCTCCTATACAACTTAAAACCTTATTATTCCCAATATATATTCCTACATGTCCTACTGAAGAAGAATATGAACCTAATCCATAAATCGCTGCGCCAATAGGTATATTGCTCATATCAGTTGAAACACCATAATAATGTCCTGCTTCACTTGCTGTTGATACTCTAGAAACAGGTGCACCAGCAGCTTGATATACATCATTTACCCATTGAAGGCAATATCCTCCTTCAGCACCAATTCCATACTTTTTATAATTTTTTGCAACATCTATAATATTTTCTTGCAAAGTACTTGGATTCATATCATTATTAGTTTTATTTCCACCGCTACTTGAACCTCCTGCTGTTTTTGTTCCAAATATTTGTTTCATAAGACTTTTTATTGCTTTTGATGAATTTAATCCCGCACTTGCATACACGGTTTCAATTCCATCTATTGTTGTTGGATCATAACCATTTGCTATTATTTTATCATGCTGCCATCCTCCATTTTCTATATAGTATTTTTTTAAAGCTCCACATACCTGTTTAAGTGCACCTTGCATACTGTCAAATTCCCAGGCGCTACTCATTGGAGAATCATCATAGGCACCATATCCAAAGACATTTCCTTTAGCATTTGCAATAGCAGATGTCCCCCATCCACTTTCATTTATTCCTTTGCAAAATATGTACATAGGATCTATTCCATAAGAAGTTGCTATATCAAAGAATTGCGCTGCATAAGGTACGAAAAATTTATTATATCCATCTAATTGTTTCCCAGAAAGTTTGCTTGCATATGCTATAACCATCATTTCGAATTGCTGTTTAGTGTAGTTGTTTTGCCAAAGAGCAGATTGTCCAGCTTGTATATTTCCTATGCTATTATCAATTTCTTCCTCTTTTTCGTATTCATGCTTTTCTTTTGTATTATATATATCTATAGGCTGTAGGTTTCTTTCTACATAGCCTTTCTCGTATATTTCATTTTCCATACAACTCATCAAATATCTTAAATGCTCAACTAAATACTGCATTCTTACGACATATGCACTTGTATAATCTCCCTGTTCAACATATTCCTTCATTTTACTATTTACTTCTGAGCTATTGCTCACATATTTTGTTTCATTTGGAGAATAGCCACTATCATTTGATTGTAAAATCGCATAAAGCATTTCAATTCCACTTTGAAGTTTATTTAGCGGTGGCTCTGTTCTTGTCATGTTTGGAATTTTGTATTGTACATTTTTTCCGTCAAAATCTACTTTTGACTCATCTATACATTGAAGTGCTTTTATATCATTTGTAGTTTTAGGTTCATCTTCGGTAAAGCAGTCTGTTGGACATTTTCCTGTTGAATTTTTAAGTAGACCTAAAAATTGATCCGACTTTTCTATAGCTTCTTCTATCTTCCCTCCATCTTTACTTTTAATACAAATTATTGGCTCACTGTAAGATACTGTTGCTGTTTTTAACTGAGAATATAGGGTATGTTCTGTAATAATGGCTGAATCTGCCCAATAACCATATTTGGTCTCTATTCCCTCTTCATTTGTATATGTACTTATATGATAAGATAACCTTTCTGGTATTGTTGTAGGCAAGGGAATTCCTTCTCTATTTTCTTCCAATGTTGTTGTTACTGTTCTTAGGTAAGTATATTCTTCATAATAATTCCATGTATTTATATATTTTAAACTGTATATAGGCTCTTGTTCTTTTATATATGTAATACTTCTCTCTTTAGTTTCTCTTTGATTAGATCTACTCGCTCCATCTACACTATCACTACTGCCATTGTAAAAATCTTCATATTTTGTATATTCATCATTTGTTTCTCTTGATAATGTTCCAATGTCATCATTTATTGCAATAACAATTTTCGTGTCTCTTGCAAGTAAGGCAACATGATATACAAATTCTGGATTTTGCGTTATTTGGCATAAATTAATTAAAAACTCGTATGGCATCGCATATTTTGCAATCATACTTTTATAATCAAAACTTGTAACAGTAACAGTGTAATTTTTTTTTGCTTTTTTTAGAGAATCATTTATTCCCTCCAACGGCTCGCTATAATTTGTGTCTATATTAGCTCTTGTTGTTACTTTAGTAATAACCAATTGTTCCGTTTCTGGATCTTGTGTAAATGTATATTTTAATTTATCAACTACTTTTTCGTCAGTAAATTCAAGTTCTTGACCATAAATACTTGAAAAAGTTTTATCTTCAGGAATTCCCAATTCTTTTAAATACTCTTCTGGCTTAACATATTTCATTTGAACATATGCATTTGGATCGTTTTCAAGTTCTTCCGAGTTCCCTGACACCCCTCCATCGGCTTCTACTTTTCCTAAATATGTAGTTTGAGTTCCTGCCTTTGCACTATCAAAACTGTCATCACTAAATACAGCATCATCAGTTGTTCTCCAAAGATATATTCCACCATCAACATATTCTTGTTTATCTGCATATACATTTACTTCACTACTTGTTCTATGTGGTTGCTGTGTTATAATATCTGCTCTTATAAATTCAGCAATATATTTTTCAACTTTTGATTTATTTGTTTCATCGTCTAATATTTCTTCAATAGAATAATCAGCTTGTCCAAGAAGTCTCAAGTCTTTTATATTTATTCCCTGATTTCCAAGCTCTTTTACATAGTTGTCTACTAGTGTATAGTTTTTTTCTTCAGTTTCAAAGTATTCATTTAGTAGTAAATTAACATCGTCTCCAGAGTAATTTAGCAAATCTTCGGCACTTATCTTTGCCTTTGGATCTACATCTTCTATCAAGTCAATTAGTTGTTGTCTATTGTAGATTACACTTTCTCCTGTATCTGGATCTTTATATGCTAGATTTTCACCTGTTTTTTTATCTAATATATATGTTGTCTTTTTCGTCAGGTCGACCCAATAATCATCTTCTGGGTTATCACCTTCAAAAAAATTCTTTATGTTTTGCCATAGTTTTCCCATGAATCCTTTTACTGTTGAACCAATACTTGAGAAAATGTTTACAACTTCTTCTTTAATTTTATTTGCAATAGCAAAAAATGTTGCAACAATTAAGATAAAAACCAATGCTATAATTCCAAATTTTATTAATTTCCTTTTTATTACTCCTTTTAGTTTTCCACTTTTAATTGCTTCTTTTACTGCCCCTGCAATATTTCCACTTAATGCATTTTTTGCTATCTTTAAATCTGATTTTACTCCAGAACTAGAACTACTTCCTCTTCCTTTTATATTTTTTAAGCTATTTCTTAAGTTATTTTCCGAGTTATTTCCATTTGTTTCGTTCATTTTTCACCACCACTTTTATAAATTTACAACAACTTGAATTCTTTCATTCATGTTTCTTGAATCTTGCTGATATTTTCCATTATCTGGAACAATGTCTAAAAATCCTATTTGTTTTGTATTTATTTGAGAGCTATATAGTTTATTAAATTTTAACTTATACATTCTAGACATATTGGCTGGTATTGTATATAAAGATGATGCAATTTCAAATTTACTTGCTGGATATATAACATTATTACTTCCCATTATATAAATACTATTCGCATTTTTTCTAGTGTCCATCAAAATCTCGTTAGATGTGTTATTCTCTATTTTTACATTAATTTTTTCATTATCTTTATATACTTCTTTCGATATTACTTGTATTCTTACACCATTTAGTTCAGAATATTTATTTATGTTTTCTTTATAGATAAAGCTATTTATATTTAATTTTCCATTTTCAGAATTTTGATCTATTGTTATGTTATCCTTGTATGTTGTTCCTCCTGTTGCTTTGCCATTTGATAAAATATCCTCATAAAGTGTAACTTCATATGTATATCTATTATTTGCACTCATGAATTGCTTAATATCATCAAGTCTTTTCTGCGTAAAAATAAGTGTATAGTATCCATTTTTAAAATCACTTTCTGATGGAAACAAGGTTTCTTTACATTCATTTGTAAGCATATTATATGCTTCTGTTATGTTTCCATTATTGCAATACTCTATAAATTCCTCTATTAGATTAACATTTGTTTTTGTCTCAGATATTGATACACTACCACCACCTATTGAAGATTGCGTTGGTAGTTTTTGTTCGTTTTCTGATAAAACGATTGTATTTCTGTTTAATGCCTTTTCTCTTTCATTTCTCTGTTTGGCAATTTGGTTTAATATTTGAATAAAAACTATAACAAAGACGATTATAACAATAAATGATATAATTCCTCTTCTGTTCTGATTCCAAAATCTAAATATATTACCCATGCTATAATCGTCCTTTCTATTTTAATTTTTATGACTTATTGTAAACAATAGCTATTTTATTTCTTTTTTCTGCCTTTACCTTTACTTCCTCCTCTTTTTCCTGATGATTTTTTACCGCTTGTTGTACCTCTTCCTCCTGCTGAGTTACTGTTTCCAGTTGAAGTATTTGTACTATTTGATGTGCCTGCAACTCCATAAAATGCATCCAAGTTATCAATTACATGTTCTGTTAATTGCTTAGCTTCTTTTTGGCTATGATTTTTCTCAAATTCAGCTTGCAAGTTTCTCTGTGCAACTTTTCTGTCTGCTTCCTTATTTAATACACTTGCATTTATTTTTCTTTCTCTACCAACAGCTAGTATTTTAGCATATTGTTCATTGCTTATTCCTCTTTCTTGAGCTATATCATATGCTTTCGTAACATCATCCATATCTGTCATTCCGCTTTGGAAAAAGTCTTTATAGTCTTTCATCTTATTTGTAACTTCTTTATTTGATGGTATATAACCATTTTCCTTTGTTAATTTATCTCTTATATATTGACGATTATTCTCGTCAGACATTAATTCTTTAAGTCTATGTTCTTCCTCTTTTTCATTATTTCCATGATAAATGTCTCTTTCTTTTCTAACTACTCCTGGTAGTCCAGCTACTTTTCCTCCTAATCCAATTGCACCATCTGCTAGTCTATTCCCTGCGTTAGCACCTGCCGCATATGCTGCAATTGCACCATCCATTCCACTTCCACTTGCAAGTGCTACTGCAGCTGCAAGTGAACCAGTGCTTGCTCTAAATGCTGTTCTTACTCCAATTTTTGCAGCTCCTTTGATCCCTCTCTTCATTCCTTTTCCAATTTTTTGCCCCAAATCAGCAGTATGATAATTTTTAAGGTTTCTCATACCGTTTTCTAAAGTTTTCACTACGGCTATTTTTATTTGTACTTTGAAAGTTTGAGTTCGAACTTGAACTTGAACTTGAATTTGCATTTGAAGCTGAACTTGTTGCCGAACCTTCTTCTGAACTTGTTGCTGAACTTCCTTCAAAATTTGCATTTGAAGCTGCACTTGAATCCTCTGTTGCATTTTCCTCTGTTTTTTGAGAATCCTTTGATGAATTACCACCATCAGGCATTTCTATTTCATTCAAGTCCTGTGAATTCTTAAATCTTACTGGTTTTGAGCTTTCTTCTCCTTGCTCTTTTCCACCTTTGTCCCTTCCTCTGGCTTTTGGCTTGCCGCCAAAGGCTTTATTTGCTATACTAGCAAGTCCAAGTGCTCCCAATGGTCCTAATGTTCCTCCTCCAGCTTTATTAAATCCAAAGAAATATCTTAATAATTTTTCAGCTTGAGGAATAAATCCTAGTGCTACAATTACATATAATAAATTTTCAGATGCTAAGTCTTGAGCACTTCCAACAAGTACCATATAAATTATTAAATGAAATGGTTGTATAAGCGCATTATACACATATTCTTTAAGCCATGCATCAAAAGCTTGCGCTTTACCATCTTGTATTTTATCTATAGGATAAGTAAGTGCAACAAGTGGAGCAATCATTGTTAAGAATGCCATTACCACAACCCTCTTTAAATAGTAAACAGTAAATATAATTGTATATATTACAAGGGCTAAATACATAATTAAATATGCTAATTTATTCCACATATTCTTATATTGTGTTTGGAATCTAGCAAATCCCATTAAACTTGTTTTAAATTTGCCTACCCCGTTTTCTCCCTGAGCATCTACAACAATTTCATCTGTATTTCCTCCTCCTATTGCCTCACATATCGCTTTTGTCATTGTTACTGTAAATGACATTATATAATGCATAAAAAATAACAAGCATAAAGCAATTAACCAATCTTGTAATAATTGTTTATATTTTGCTTTATCTGCAGCTGTTGATGAAAGAATTATTCTAATTCCAACATATACAAGTACAGATAAAAGTCCCACTATCGCTAAATTTCTAAGTGATACATACCATGAAGAAATTGCCTCTCTCATAGTTGATGAAATCGGTTTTTTGGGTTGATCCTTATAGTCCTCGTCAAGTGCACTATTTCCAATAAAGTTAATATCTAATGCTGATACATGTCCTTTAAAAATCATTTCAGGATTATATTTTATAAGCGGAACATAGTATTCAGACTTTAGATTTAGCCAGCCCTTATCAAATTTGTCTGTATCCACAATGTTTGTAGTTTCACTATCTGTCTTATATTCTTTATATTTGTCGTCATTTTTAAAATCACTACTTGATACTAAAAATGGGTTTGATCCAAATCCTTGAGTTTGGGACCATTCCCCTGTCATAAGAATCTGAATGAAATTAACTGCAAAATCTCCTATTGAGCAAAATAAATCAACAATTGGCGAAAGTAATACTCCTCCAAAAGCTGCACCTTCATCTTCAATCTCATCGTCATCTGTTGCCTCAACATATGGACTTATCATAGTTACGCATAGTATAATTAAAAAAATTGAAATTACTATCTTTTGTAGAAAACTCCTCTTTGTTTTCATAGTTTTCCTCCTAGCGATTTTCTTTTTGTTTGTTCATTGCTACCAACTTATTTATGTTTGTTTCAACAAATTCAAATTCTTTTGCTGTTGGTCTTATTTGAATTATTGCTGTATCTGCTCCTACTTTAAGGAGACCCTCTCCTTTAAAACATGTAATTAGGAAATTTGCCTCTCCTGAACTTAGTTTAAATACCTCTTTTAGATATTGTATTTCAGATTTATCTTGTGCTAAAAATAGCTTTGTATCTGATGAAGTTAAAACCGCTTGGGCTTCTGGCTTTTCATAGAAATCTTGGAACCTCTGTGAAATAATCGCAAGTGAAACATTCCTTTTTCTGGCACGACGAGCCATTGTATTTAAGAAGTCTACTGCCTCTGGATATGGAAGCAGCATCCATGCCTCATCAACTAAAACCCTTTTCTTTGAAGCTCTTGTCCTATCTTCGCTATTTTTCTTAACATATTTTTCCCAAATCCAAGAAAGTAAAATTTGTTGTGCAAGTGGTCTTGCAAACCTTTCCTCCAACTGAGAAATATCAAGATTTATAAATAGTTCTCCACCAAGCAAATCAAATGTAGATTGTCCATCAAAATATGCCATTTGACCATTATATTCACGAATATATTGCTTCATAACTTTTATTAAATAGCTATAGTGAAATCTATAGTCTGAATTTGTATTTTCTTGTGCTTTTCTGAGAATCCTTTTATACCACGAACCTATTGTTGGCATATCTTTCTTTTTCTTTCCAAGTATATCTCCTGTCGTTTCCATACTTGATTCATATAAGCTTGCTGGATCACTTGTAATATGTAATGCAGCATATTCTTCTGCAACAGATTCAGAAATTATTTGTTTTGTAAGCTCATTTACATCTTGACTTCTTGTGCTTCCTCTTGCCATTGTAAGTAATGCCTGTGTTACGTCCTCTACCTTACTTTCAACATTAACAACACTTCTTGTTCTACCTGTTATTTCATCTCTGACTACCTCAGGCTCTATATCAAACAAGTTTATAACAGTTTTAGATGTTGGACTAATTACAACATTTATTCCTCCTAAGCTTTCAGCAACAATTGAATATTCCCCTTCAGCATCTAACGCTAAACTTTGTATCCCCATCAAAACTGCCGAACGAGAAATTAGTGTCTTCATAGTAACAGATTTACCTGCACCAGATTTAGCAAATATAACCATATTATAGTTTGTAAGTGACTGATGAAAATTATCAAATAATATCGGTACTCCTGTCTGTTTATTAAACCCAAGTGGAATTCCTGTTGGATGCCCAACTTCTGACGTTGTAAAAGGAAATACTGTTGCCATTGATCTTCTATCAAAGGCATGTGTTTTCTTTACTTTATCTTCCATTAATGGCACATTACTTTGAAAAGCTTCCTCTTGTATTCCCCAAGCACTTTTTACCTCAACCAATGATTTCGCCATCTCAGAAGCCAAAAGTTTCGTATATCTGTTTAGATCCTCTAGGCTGTATGCAAACAAAGTTGATATAACTGATGCTTCATACATTTTGTTATATCCTGCTGCAATTTCATCTCTTAATTGTTCAGCTTCGAATCTTTTTTGGCTTAAAACACTTTCTCTATTTATATTTCCTTTATCTGCCGCAACAATTCTTTCTGTTTCAAGTTCATTTATAGTTCTATTTAATTCATTTTGTGAACGTGACTCTGCAATTGGTGTTATATAAATTGAGGTATTTATGTCTCCAAACAAATACATATCGCGGAATAACTCTGGGAATGTTGCCATTCTTGGAAGTTCAGATACAAAGAAGCTTCTTGCATATCTTGTAACATTTGATATTATTTCCAAGTGGTCAATATTACTTGCATCTATTCCAGAAGGAGCAATTAATTCTTTTATTGTTTGTTTCTTTAATACTTGATATTCATCTACTTTTGAATAATCATTATTGTACTGGTTTTGTTTTTCTTGTTCTTTTTGCTTTTTGCTTTTGAACAGCTTCATCATTTGCACCCTCCTCTTCTTCACTTTCCTGCTTTATTTTATCAATCGCATTTTGAGCTATATCTCCGCCAACCACTTCTGCATTCTCTTCAATAATAAGTTTTGCAAGCTCATCTATTAAATTTCTCTTATTATCTTTCTTTTCTTGCAAAGCTTTTTGTTTTTCAGACCTTGCTTCAGTCACTTTGGCTTGCGCTTTTGCTATGGCATCTTTTTCTATTTGTTTATCAAGCTCTGCCATTTGTTTTTCTACAACATCTTGTGCTGTTGTGTATACCTCATCATACCCTGCTTTTAATGCTTTATCAATTCCATACACTTCAGCTTCATCTCTGTTATATGCCATATAAAGTAGTTCAACTAATTCATTAGATGTCATTACCCTCGCATTTACTCCACAAACGCCCAGGGTCCTTATAACAGATTGAGCTCTTGTGTATAATTCTGAGAAAGCTAAGTTTCTTTGTTCTTCTTTGTCAAATTTGTTATCTCCCAGTTCTTCTATATAATATGGAATTACAACATAATACTTTTGATTTAAAACATTTCTGTTCAAACTCATCTTTTCTGTATTAAATATAATATCTTTTCCATATTCACATAAGTTTCTTTGTTTTGTAAGTTCAAAATAAGTTTTATCTAGTTGCTCTTGAGTATACCTTTCTGAGCGTTTCATCTCATTATATCTCATCTCTTGTTTTTCAAGTGCTACTTCAAGTTCTTTAACTTTTTCTTTATATGCTTGAATACTTGCATCTAGGTTTATTGTTCTTGTTTGTGTATAAATTTGAATTGGATATCTTATTGTGTTTAAAAATTGTACAAACCCTTCTTCAACTGCATTTTTTTCTACTTCAGACATAAGGTCATAGTTTATACCTTGACATGCAACAACCATTATATATCTCATTCCATTTTTTTGTGAAATCATATTGTCTACTACCGTATCAAATTCCATAAAGTTCATTACTGAATCTACTGTATAATCTTTATATTTTTTTGTTTTTCCTTTTTCATTTTTTGGCCTAGCGACTTCTTCTTTTTTCTTCATTTTTGTTGTCATGTATAGTATTCCTAAAACTATTAAAAGCATTGTCATTATACCTAATACTATACCTAAAACAATTGTTAATAGTCTAATGCTATCCATTATTCTTTTCCTCCTTTGTTTCTTTTCCTTCTTGTGCATCTTTTGTATAAATATAAATTCTATTACCTTTTTTCTTAAATTTTAATGCTCTTTTTATAACATCATCTATGTTCTGTCCACCTACATCTTTTGTTGCTTTTAGTGAACCAATTGAAGGAATTTTAAATGTCGCAATTACAAATCCTATCAATCCAAACAATAAAACAACTATTATTCCTATAATGTTCAATTTTAGTGCTTTTAATATAAAATAGAAAGGTAGCCCCACTCCTACTCCTATGGCAGTATATAGCAATGCTTTTGTTGAGAAGATATATAATATTCTTCCCTCTCCTTTAACATTTCTCGGTATATTATATGTTCCCACTTAAGTCTCTCCTTTCATTTGTTTGTAATTATGCTTATTTACATTATAACAGAAATTGTTTTAAAATTCATTAAAAAAGCAAAAAAAAATGCACTTTCGTGCATTTTTAATATAATTGTAATGTTTTTGTTATGGTTTTGTAATATAAACTTTATGAATTTAACCCATTTGCTAATTGATATACAACATTTACTATTGTTGTTGCTGCAAATAATAATACAGCACCTACAACATAAGGAATCATTGTTTTCTTATATTCTGCTTTTTCTTCTGCACTACCCATCATGTATTTAATTCCTAAAATCAATAATACTACAACCGCAACTACAATACCAACTGTTTGCATAATTGTAACTATTGTTTTTCCTAAGCTAACAACTTTATCTGTATTTGCAGCATTATTTCCTTGACCTATTTCATCTATTTTACCAGATAAATCAGGCGCTGCAAATACTATTGTTGAAAGTGATGCAACTAACATTAAAACTATTAAAATTGTAGATATTATTTTTACTTGCTTTTTCATATTTTTATCCTCCTTTTCTTACTTAATACTAATTATAATATATATTTTTATATTTTTCAACTCTTTTTTGTTTTTTTATATTGTTTGCAATATGTCCACTAACAATTTCCATATTGTAAATGCCCCAAATACTACTACAACTCCTATTACATAAGGCACTAACATTTTCTTTACATCTGCTTGTTCCTCTACGCTTCCTGCTATGAATTTTATTCCAAGTATTAATCCAACTATTATTGCTAGTATTGTACCAATTATTAGTAAAACACTATAAATTGTTGATGAAAATCCTTTTAATTCTTCTTCCGAGATATTTCCATCAGCTTTCATCTTTCCTGCTGAAATAAAGCTATCCCCATCAGAAACAATATTATCCAATGTAGAACTAGCAAAAGCATAAGAGCTTAATATATTTACAAATAAAACTGTTATTATAAAAAATATGATTAGTTTTTTTAATATATTCATTTTCATTCCTCCTACACTTCCACCTGTGAAACTAAATTGTATATTATAGAAACAATTTCTGTTATTGCAAATATCATAATACATCCTATTAAATATGGAATTAGTGTTTTCTTATAATCTGCCCTTTCCTCGACACTACCTAGTAAATATTTTATGCCTATTGCCATAATTCCAACTATAGCTACAGCTACACCCGCAACTCTTATTACAGACACTAAAGTTTTTGCTTTATTTGTTATAACATTATTACTTGGTATTTCACTAAGTTCAAATTGATTAGTATCTAATTCTCCAGTTCCAAGTAAATCTTCAGCATAGCAGCTACTACATACTGTTGTAGCTAATAATATAATTAGTATAAAAATTGTAAGTTTTATACTTTTTTTCATTTAGGTTACTCCTCTCTTTTGTTTATTTCTCAAATCTTAACTATATTATACTTTATTTTATTTCTTTTTTCAACTTTTAACTTAAAATTTTTCACATAATAAGTTACAAAGTTCCATATAAAAAGACATCCATCAATTTTGATTAGATGTCTTAAAACTTTCTGGTTCATCCAAAGATTATTAAATCTATTAACATAATAAGCAAAAAGAAAGCAATCATTGGATGCCCCAAACCAGAAAAAACAAAACATAAAACTAGCAAAACTATTGTTCCCATACTGTCTCCTCCGCTTTATAAAAGTTCTACATACCAATAGACAACTATATATTAACATATATCATTTTTTATGTCAATTTTTAATTTTTTTGTCCAAATAAAATTATTTTTCCAATTTACTTCATCATTATTTTGATGAGTTGCTGCATGACTTGCGACAAATAGCCTCTTTGGACTTTCAGTCTAGAACTCATACCTTTCATACGAAAAAAATCGGATAAAAATTTTTTCCGATTTTTTAGATTCTTTTAAAATTCCATTTATTTCATAAGTACACAATTATCTTCTTTTGGGTTTACCACTTCTTTTCGGTAATATTTGGCTATTAGTTCATCAAGTTCAATACTGAGTTTATATGTTACAGAATAGTCTTGTCCTTTAATTATGCTATCATTTAATTGCTCTCTTAATTTACAAATTTCATCATTTAACATATAGTTTCCTCCTTCTTTTCCCCTTTTCTTTTATGCTATTTATAAAATACCATATTTTTACATTTTAGTCAATAAAAAATGCCGAAAAATCGATACTTTTAAGAAAAATAATTGTGACAAAACTTTTCTTTATTTTTCATTTTTCGACATTTTATTTTATTTTGTTTTAATAACTGACAAAACACATTTTTTTTCTGCAAAAACTTCATTCAAAATTTGCTTTGTAAATTCTTCTGTTACACCTTTATACTGCTCTATATAATCAAGTGAATTTACATCTTTAAAGTAATCTGATAGTAACATTCTAGCAATATTTGATACATCATTGTATTCTACAACATAACTTCCATAAACTTTTTTCTTTATTCTTTCAAAATTTTCTTTATTAAAGCTTTGTTTTTGTTTTTCAATCTCATCTAACAATTCTTGTCTAATCATTTCTGGTTCTTTAGATTGTCCTGATATAAATACATGTGCATACGTGTCTGAAAATTCATAATCAGTATCTGGAACCGTAAGAAGTTCTCCTTTTTCATATAATTTTTGATATAATTCTGAACTTTTACCTATTAACATATTCATCAAAATTTCTATTGCAATATGTCTTTGTACTCTGTTTTCTTTTGGAACAATTTTATCTTTAAATCCTACTGCAAAAAGTGGCTTACTAACATCCATAAATGTTTCTTTGTATTTCATATGAATTGATTCTTCTTCTTTTGGATATATTCTTTTTATATCTGCTTGTCTTGGTTTTTCTACAAGCCTATTTATTATTTGTTTTAACATTTCTTCAGGTTTAAAGTTTCCACAAACTACCATTACCATATTTGATGGATGATAAAAAGTGTTGTAGCACTTGTACAAAACATCCTTATCTATTTTAGAAATTGATTTTACGGTTCCTGCTATATCTATTTTTATTGGATTTTCATTATACATGCAATCCAAAACATTCATGTATAATTGCCAACCAGGGTCATCATCATACATTCCTATTTCTTGGCCAATTATTCCTTTTTCTTTTTCTACATTTTGGTCCGTAAAATAAGGATGTTGAACATAGTCCATTAATTCATCTAATGCTTCATAAAAATGTTCTGTTGTTTCAAATAAATATGCTGTATGATTATTAGTCGTATATGCATTTGCATCTACTCCAAGTGACATTAGAACATCTAAGCTGTTTTTTCCATTTTCTTGTTCAAACATCTTATGTTCCAAGAAATGAGCAACTCCATCTGGAACTTTTACTTCTTCATTAGTTTGTGGAACTATAAAATGGTTGTCTATAGATCCAAAATGTGTACCCCATATTACATATTTTTTATTTGTGTTTTCTTTTGGCACTAACATTACAGTTAGCCCATTTTCTAGTTTTTCTATATATATTTTTTCTTTAATTGTAAGACTTTCTATAACCTTCATTACTTGTCACTCTCCCTTTTGCTAATCTTTTAAAAAGTATATTGTGTTTAATTGAATTTGTTTTGCAAGACTTATTACTTGGTCTTTCGTTACATTCTCTATTTTGTTTTTATATTCTTCTACCGTTTCAAGTTTATTTGCAAGTTCCTGTCCAAAGTAATAGCTTATTTCTGTATCTTGTTCTTCTTCTATATTATTTATTGTTGCAAATATTAAATTTTTAGCACTTTCCACGTCTCCGTCTGTGAATTTCCCTTGTTTCATATCTTCTAGCTGTTTATTTATTATTTCCACAGTTTTATTGAAATTTGGGATTTCTATGCCGGCACGAATTATTATATTTGCTTTTCTTTTTATATAATTTGAACTACAATAATATGCTAGACTTGCTTTTTCTCTAACATTTTGAAACAATTTTGAGTTTGCTCCAACACCCAAAATTGTGTTATATACCATAGTTACATAACTTGTATTTTCTTCATTTTGCATAATGTCAAATCCCATTACAAGTTTTCCTTGTGTTACCTCCATACTGTCTGTTACAAGTTCAGGATTTGTTATTTTTTCTTTTATGATGTCTTCTTTTATTTCAATTTTTCTTGGTCGTAATTTTTCTATATTTTCATTGTTTATAATTGTTTGATCTATCTCTTCTAAATTATTACCAGATGCAAAGATATCTACTTTACAAGTTTTTATTAATTCTTTGTATTGTTCATATAAGTTCTCTTCGTTTAATTTATCAATATCTTCTACATATCCAAATTTGTATAAACCATAAGGTTTATTTTTATACATTGATTCAATACATTTCTCGTATGAAAAACTAGCTTTATCATCTATTTTTCCTTCTATTATTTGCTTTAAATTCTCTTTTTCCTGTTCAACATATTCTTTTTTAAATTTTCCATTTTCTTCAAAAGGATTAAATGCAATATCCAATAACAAATTAATTCCAGTCTTTGAAATGTTTACTTTGGTAGGCAAAAATTGATCATTTAAAAGTTCTAAATAAAATTTTATGGTTTGATAGTCTCCTGTTTTTTCTATACCACAGTCAAAACTTGCTCCATACATTTCTTCTAGTTTCTTGCTTATTTCTTCTTGCGATAAAAGTTTTTTTGTTCCTCTTCTAAGTATTGCAGTGATAAGTGCATTTTTAGTTACTGTTTCTCTATTTAATGGAATTGTCAAAAATACAGAAAACAAATTTGTTTTAAATTTATTTGTCTCTATTTTATGAAATGTTATCCCATCTTTTATTGTTGTTTTTTTATCTAACATTTTGTTCCTCCTTTTAAACATAACTAGTTCAATTAATTTCTTAAGTTAAAATTTTGGCTAGAAAAAAATCTATGTAATTATTTTTCAACCTTTAACATTAGTATTATAATACAAAAAGAGGAAAATATACAATATTAATCTTGTATTTTTCCCCATAGTAATTTAAATTTATAAAGTTTTTAATCTTGCTCCTTTTGTTTCTACGCAAGTTTTTGTTTTACTATTTCATTTATTGTTCTGCCGTCTGCTGCAGGTCCTATTTTTGACTTTGCTTCTTTCATTACTTTTCCCATGTCTCTCATAGATGTTGCACCTGTTTGGCTAATTACTTCTTCTACTATTTCTTCTATTTCTTCATTTGATAATGGCTTTGGTAAATATTCTGCAAGTATGTTTATTTCCTCTTTTACTTGATTTATTAAATCTTCTCTTCCGCTTTTTTCATAATCTGGAAGTGAATCTTTTCTTTTTTTACTTTCTTTTGCAATTATTTCAAGTATTTGGTCATCATTTACCTCTATTTGTTTGTCTTTTTCTTCTTGTAATATTGCAGCTCTAACCATTTGAATTACATTTTTACGTATTGTGTTTTTTTCTTTCATTGATGTTTTTAAATCTTCTAACAATTTTTCTTTTAACATTTTTGTTTCCTCCTTATAAAATTATTTTTTCAATCAAACCTTATCTAAAAAATTTTTACTTATTTTACATTATGCAAAAAGGTGGAATTTAACACTACAACAATGCTATTTTCCACCTTCTTTTCTACATTTTAAAATTTTCTTTTTCTTGCAGCCTCTGATTTCTTTTTTCTCTTTACGCTTGGTTTTTCATAATGTTCTCTTTTACGTACCTCTTGTAAAACGCCATTTCTTGCACATTGTCTTTTAAATCTTTTTAAGGCATCTTCTATATTTCCATTATTTACTTTAATCTCTGACATAAAATTCCCCTCCCTCTGTGTAACTACACTTAACTGTGTGGGATATGTATTTTTCTTACACGCTATGTATTATATCTTACTTTTCTATATTTTGTCAATACAAGTTTATGTTTTTATTTATAAATTTCAACGTATTGTATGTTTTCATATATAAATTTTACAAGGTCTTCTATTGACATTTGCACTTTTGATAAGTTGACTTTTGAAATTGCTCCACCTAAAGATAAATTTTGAAATTCGCTCTCAATTTTAAGTCTCGCAATTTCATCCAGTTCTTCATCTTCTGGTATATAAAATGAATTCATATAATAGTCTTTACTTGTTATGTCTTTTATTTGTCCATACTTTTCTTTATCTATAAATGCAAATCGTTTCGCAAGTATTTTAGATTGTGTTCCAAACAAAGTAAATGATAAATTTGTCTCCTTTTTCCATCTTTCTACTGTTTCCTTTAATCGTTTCATAATTTTAATTGCAAAGTCATATCCTTCTTTAGATATCTGTGAAACCCCTTTCATAAGTTTAGTTGTTTCGTAAATACCAATATATCCTAGCGATAATGTTGAATACCCATTTTTTAAATATTGGTCTATTTTTTCTCCTGATTCTATTCTAGAAATTGCACCATATTGCCAGTGAATTGGACTTATATTTGATAATGTTCCAAGTAATGAATAGTGCCTACACATTAGAGCTTCTTTACAAATTTCAAGTCTTTCATTTAAAAGATTCCAAAATTTTTCTTCATTTCCATCTGTAATTATTGCAATTTGAGGCAAATTTATGCTAACAATTCCTTGATTAAATCTCCCTTCAAATTTATAATTTCCATTTTCATCTTTCCATGGAGATAAGAAGTTTAACCCATCCATTGGGCTAAAAACATTACCTTGGTAATTTTGTTTCATCTTTTTAGCAGAAATATATCCTATATTCTCACATTTTTGTGAACATTCTATTGAAAGTTTTGTAATGTAATCATATTTTCCACCATTTAAAGAATTATTTTCATCTAATACATATATTAGTCTTGGAAATTTTACTGCAATATAATTTCCATCTTTATTTTTTACTCCTTCTGTTTTTTGTCTTATTATTTCTTCTACAATCATTGCATTTTCTGCAATATATTTGTCATTTTCTTTCAGGTATAGAAATAGTGAAACATTTGGTGTCCTTCCGTTTGTTGTTATAAGAGTATTTATTTGATATTGAAGTGTTTGCACCCCTGCTGCTATTTCCTTTTGTAATCTTTGTTTTGCAATTTTCTCTATAACCTCTGGTTCAATTTCTTCTGTAAAACTTTCTGCAAGTTCTTTTTTAAATTTATCATAACTTTTTCTTACATATTTTCCAAGATGACTAATATCTACACTTTGTCCACCATATTGTCCAGACGCAACAGTTATTATTATTCTTGAAGTTATATCACATGCAACTTGAAAACTTTTTGGGGACTCTATTAAGGTTCCATTTATTACTATTCCATTATCTAACATATCTCCAATATTTATTGAAGAGCAGTTGAAGATTGGTTGTATAAAATAAGCCATATCATGAAAGTGCAAAACTCCATCTTCATGAGCTTTTGTAATTTTTTCTGGAAGTAATATTCTTTTGGTTAAATCCTTAGAAACTTCTCCTGCAATATAATCTCTTTGTGTAGGAGCAAGCATTGCCTCTCTTGATTTTTCTTCTTCACCTGTCATATTCTGATTCTTTATTATTCCTAGAATTGTTTCATCTGTAGTATTTGATCTTCTTACTAATGCTCTTGTGTAACGGTACAGCATATATTTTTTAGCAAGTTTAAATTTTTTCTTCGCCATCAGTTGCTCTTCTATAATGTCTTGGATGTCTTCTACAAGGATTCTTTTTCTGTCTAGACCTTCCACATATTTCGTTATTTCTTTTATTTCTTGTTTTGTAACTCTTTCATTTTGCATAACTTCATTATTGGCTTTTTCTATTGCAATCTCTATTTTTTCTCTGTTATAATCTACCATTCTGCCATCTCTTTTTATTACTTTCATATTTGCAGTCCTTTCTTTAAATTTAGTTATTTATATATATTTTGCTAAAAATATTTACTTTTTTACTATTTTATTATATATTAAGTTTATAAAAAGTCTGTTGCAAAAGCAACTATTTTTTTATTGTTTGTTACAAATCAATGCATGACATAGATTTTATATTAATAAGCAATTATTTCTTATCTAAAAGGAGTTTTATTTTAATGGAAATTTCACAAATAGTTGAAAATATTTCCCAAAGCTGCACACGAATGCAAAAAAAGAAATTTGCAAAAGGAGATACAATTACTTCTTACATTGAAAAAAGACAGCAAATTTGCATTTTGCTATCTGGGAAAGCTGATTTAATTAGATACGATTTAAATGGTAATAAAGATATTGTTGATCGCTTTAGTAAAAATGATATTTTTGGTGAGGCATTTTTCCCTGTAAATACTAATAATGAACTCTTTGTTTTAGCTACAGAAAAATCTGAAGTTATGCTTTTTTTATATGATAACATTCAAGTTAAATGTAAAAGTAATTGTAAATTTCATGATACATTAGTTGCAAATTTTTTAGAACTTGTTATGCAAAATTCTGTACATCAAAATTCACGCATTGAGATTTTGTCTAAACGAACTATTAGAGACAAATTGCTTACCTATTTTTCAATTTTATCTACAAAAAATTTCAGCAAGAGTATAGAAATTCCATTTTCTTTTACAAGTTTAGCAGATTATTTAAGTGTTGATAGAAGCGCTATGATGCGTGAAATTAAAGGTCTTATTGATGAAGGATTTATTTCAAAAAAAGGAAATAGAATAAAATTGTTATATTAAAAAAGAATCAAATCTAGTTTGAAGTTTGATTCTTTTTTATATTTTATAAGAAATTTACTAACAATCATTTCACATTTTTTACTGCATTCTGTGCAAATGTATTGTTTATTATTTTCTCATAAGGTGCTTTATTTGTTAATTCTCCTGCTGCCTCCATTATTGTTTGAAGTAAATTAAATGCGTCTTGCTTCATATTTGGATCTGTTTTCCAAGCTTCTATGTCTTTGTAGCTTTGAAGCACATCTGCAAGAAGCTCAACATCCGTGTCTGGGAAGAATTCTTTTATTGCCTCAGCAACCTCTTGCATTGAGTGACTTTCTACCCATTTTTCTCCTTTATAAATTGCATTTGTAAATTTTTGAATTATATCTTTATTTTCTTCTATATAGCTTTTCTTTGCAAAATATGCAGTATATGGAATTTCTCCTATTGCTTTCCCTACAGATGCAACAACATAGCCTTTTCCTGCCTTCTCTGTCATTGTTGCTGTTGGTTCAAATAATGTTACATAGTCTGCTGTTCCTCCTGTAAATGCTCCTGCCATTAAGTCAAATTTAATGCTATCATCTAAAATTACATCAACACCAGGTGTTAATCCATTTTGCTTTAATATATATTCAAATGTCATGTAAGGAACTCCACCTTTTCTTCCTGGAATTATTGTTTTTCCTTTTAAATCCTTCCAGCTAAAATTATCTGTTTTTTCTCTTGAAACCAGGAATGAACCATCTCTTTGTGTTACTTGTGCAAATACTTCACAGTAGTCCTCTTTTCCTTCATTATAAATATAAATTGCTGCTTCCGGACCCGCAAACCCAATATCACTTTGATTTGCAAGAACTGCTGTCATTACCTTATCTGCTCCCTGCCCAGTAGTTAGGTCAACTTTCAATCCTTCTTCTTCCATAAAGCCTTTTGCTATTGCTACATATTGTGGTGCATAAAAAACAGAATGGGTAACTTCATTAACCCTTACAGTTTTAAGCCCTTGCTGTTTTTGTTGATTTTTATTTTTTGAAGCAACTATTGCAATTACTGCTATTAGTATAATTATAGCAATTACAATATATTTTAAATACCTCTTCACTTTGTTTTCCTCCTTTTATTTAAATAATTTATGTTATATTTTATTCATAATTTTTAAAATAGTGAAATTTTTAATTTTCTTACTTTTTCATTGCAATTTTTTCCAATAAAACAACAGCCTGATACATTAAATAGGCAAAAATTGCAAGGATTATTACACTTGTCATTACTAAATCTAGTTGAAATACTTGCCCTCCATAAACTATTAAATATCCAAGTCCTGCTTTTGAAACAAGAAATTCCCCTGTTATTACACCAACTAACGAAAGACCTATATTTACTTTTAAAGAATTAAAAAATGTAGCTTTATTTGATGGAATTATTACTCTTGTTAATAATTGCACTTTACTTGCGTGAAATGTTTTAGCCATTTTTATCAATTCTTTGTCTGTATTTAAAAAGCCATTTAGAATTTCAAGTATTGTTACAATAAGCGAAATTGCAAGAGCCATAACAATTATCGCTGGCATTCCTGCTCCAACCCAAATTATTATTATTGGTCCGAAGTGCTACTTTGGGCAAGCTATTTAATACAACTAAAAATGGTTCTGAAACTTTGGACAAGAATTTTGACCACCATAATAAAATAGCAATTGCAGTACCCATGGTTGTTCCAAGAAAAAAGCCTATAATTGTTTCTATACATGTTACCTTTAAATGTTCAAGCAAATTATTTTGCGACAAGTTTAAAAATGTTTTAACTATTCTTGATGGTTGACTCATTATAAAACTGTCTATAATTCCTTTATTAGCAAGAACTTCCCACAAAACTATTAGTCCAATTATTATTCCAAATTGAACAACTTTTATTTTTATTTTTTCTTTCTTAATTTTACTTAAATATTTTTTTCTATCATCTGAAATATTTTTACCCTTATTCATGTACATCAAGTCCTTTCCAAATATGATTAAAATATTTACTAAATTTTGGGCTTTCTCTACAATTAAGTGGATCTCTATTTTTCATTTCAAATTCTATATTCAAAATTTCTTTTACACTAGCTGGTCTATTGCTTAAAATTATTACTCTATCAGACATGCTTATTGCTTCGGAAATATCATGTGTCACCATTAGTGCTGTTATATGCTCATTTTTCAAAATATCATATATATCTTTCGTAACCATTATTCTTGTTTGATAATCTAGTGCTGAAAAAGCTTCATCAAGTAGCAGAATTTTCGGCTTTATAGCAAGTGTTCTAATAAGTGCAGCTCTTTGCCTCATTCCTCCTGAGAGTTGATTTGGATATTTGTCTTTAAATTCATAAAGATTATATTTTTTTAGTAAGTTTTCCACATATTGTACATTTTCTGTGGTTATCTTTCTACTTATTTCAAGTCCAAAAAGTACATTTTTATATATTGTAAGCCATTCTAACAAGCTATCTTTTTGTAGCATGTATCCTATTTGACCATCTATTTCTATTGTTCCTGAATTTTTTTCTTCAAGCTCTGCAATTATTGAGAGTATTGTGGATTTACCACATCCACTTGGTCCTATTAAACTTACAAATTCACCTTCATCTATAGAGAAACTAACATCTTTTAGTGCCTCTGTTTCTCCATTAATTGCCTGATACTTTTTAGATATGTTTTTAACTTTTAATACTTCTTTCATCTTGTACCTACCTTTCATTATTATATTTTATGAAGGCATTTGTCGAATTGTGTCCTATATCAAATCTAAAAATTATTAATTGTTCTTTACATACGCTACTTTGCATATATTGGTTTAGGTGATTTTTTTGAGAAGAATTAAATTATTTTTTTATAATGGTATCTTACTTACTTTAACAGGTCTTATAATTAGAACTGCCTATATGTTTTTTAACGTTTATATTTCAAATAAAATTGGTGCAGAAGCAATTGGTGTATATCAGCTTATTATGTCTGTTTATTTGTTTTCAATTACTGTTGCAAATTCTGGTATAAATTTAGCAACAACTAGAATAGTTGCAGAGGAAGATACTTTAAACAACAATTTTGTAACAAGCAAAATTATGAAGAAATGCCTTTTATATAGTATTTTTACTGGTTGTATATCTTGCATAATTTTATTTATTATTTCAAAATTTTCAACTGCACATTTTTTACATAGCAAAGTTTCAGAACTTCCTTTGCAAATACTTGCATGCTCTTTGCCTTTTTTAGCCTTAACATCTTGCATAAATGGCTATTTTTCAGGATTAAGGAAAATCAAAAATACAGTTTATTGTCAAATTTTTGAAGGTATAGTTAAAATTCTCTTAGTAATAACCTTTTTAAACTATTTTTTTAGAGCCTATAGCATTGAACAAGCATGTATTGCACTTGTTTTAAGTACAACTATTTCAGAAATATTTTCCTTTTTGTTCCTGCTTTTTTTATTTTTAAAAGGCAAAAAACTTTCTTTTTGCAAAGTTGCATACAGAAAAATAAAAATATCTGAATCTAAAGAAAGAACTGAAAATAAGTTATTTGTGCATGCAAAAAATGAATTCTCAAAAGAATTAACGAAAAAAATTTTGAGAATTGCAATTCCTATTTCATTTACATCTTATATACGTTCTGGACTTTCTTGTTTAAAACAAGTTCTCATTCCTATTCAACTTGAAAAAAGTGGTCTTAATTGTAGCTTGGCACTTTCACAATATGGAATCATAAATGGCATGGCCTTCCCCTTAATAATGTTTCCATGTTTTTTTATTACATCGTTTAGCTCACTTTTAATTCCAGAGTTTGCACAAATGAATATAAAAAAAGAAAATTCGAAAATAAATTATGCATTAAACAAAATTTTAAAGTTTTGCTTCATATTTTCTATTTTAATTATGGGATTTTTTTGGTGTTTTTCAAAAGAATTGAGCAATTTCATATACCCAAATGTTGATGTTTCTTTTTACATAAAATTATTGTGCCCTTTGGTTATTTTAATGTATATAGATAATGTTGTTGATAGTGTATTAAAGGGATTAGACAAACAAGTTAGTGTTATGGCAATAAATATAATTGATCTTGTTACTACAATTTTAATAATTTATTTTTTGCTTCCTATAAAAGGAGTAAATGGATATATTTTTGCCTTATTTGTTAGTGAAATTTTAAATGGGATATTAAGTTTGTTACTTCTAATTAAGCAAACTCATTTTAAAATTAATTTTATGAATTTTATTTTTAAACCTTTTTTATGTATTATAATGTTAAATTTAATTTTTACTTTTTTTAATCTTCATGAATTAAATAATGTTTTTAAGTTTGTTTTTTATTGTTTTTTATTTATAATATCTTATTTTCTGATGTTACTTGGATTAAGAAGCATTTGTATTATAGAAAATTTAAAAAACTTTCCTAAATTGTGAATTTTGTGTGAAAATTTTTAAATTTTTATTTTAGCCTTTTTTCTTGTTACTTATGTTGATTTTTTAGTATAAATTTTAGTCAAATTTATTGTTATACATAGCAGTTTTTATTGACAATCACTTTAATTTGTGCTATTATTTTACCTGTGAGATAATTAAATGCGCCTGTAGTTTAGCTGGATAGAATGCAAGGCTACGAACTTTGAGATCGGGGGTTCGAGTCCCTCCAGGCGCACCAAAGGTGAATTTACTCAAATTCGTGAAAAGCATTGCTATAAGCGAGTTTGAACAATCTAAAAAAGGAATATCATATCATTTTAAAAAGTCAATTTACATTGGCTTATTTTTTTACTTATTTTATGAAGATTCCCATAAAAAGGTAAAAATAGCCTCAAAATATTGAAAAAGGAGGATTTTGTGATATGATATCAACAGTTAAAAAAGAAATAACTATTCAAAATGAATTACTTTCAAAAATCAAATGGGCTTGCACTTTTAGTAATTGTGAACCAAAGATAAAGAACGGTAATTTGAGAAA
>OCTW011599760.1_pt1 | contig 31082 bp, 21 predicted proteins | sample 1539671 | NCBI WGS metagenome assembly OCTW01 (sample SAMN02144230, study PRJEB22623) | gut metagenome | biome: sheep rumen | host: Ovis aries | place: New Zealand | reverse complement strand
ACGATAAATGGCTCGTATTCTCCGGAGATAAAACCTATGGCGCAGAAGAGATAAAACTTGATAAAAATATATTTGTTGATGGAAACCTTGCGCTTGATGGAAGCAGAGTATCAACAAAGGGAATAATAGCAGCATCAGGCGGTATTACATATAATGTTGCTTCTGCAGATAATTATGAGCAGATTGCTATTAACGGAGATGTTTCTTCTGATAATGCTTCTGACCAGTTTGCAACTAGTGGTGATGCATCTTCTGGTAATTCTTCAGACCAAATCGCCACGAGCGGAGATGCATCAGCCGACAATGATAAGGACGGGACTGACACGGTAAATACCCCTCCGTTTATTGCATCAGAAACAGGAGATATAACTCTTAATGGCGGAGATATAAATCTTTCCGCTGTTCTTTATGCACCTGCCGGAACAGTATATGTTAATGCAAATAAGTTTCATCTGGAAGGTCGTATCATTGCGAAGAAGATAGTCATAAACGGAACACTGATAGAGATAAACTCAGGCAATCATGATTTTGACAGTATCGGTGACATTGAGATCCTTGAACATGAGATATTTATCAAAATAGATTCAAAGGGGGATTTTTCAGATGCTTCTGAATCCGTAATAAAATCAGACTTCAAATCAGTTGATATAACAGATGACTCGATATATGGTCGTAGTCTTGATGAATCACCTGCCGGACTGGTATTAAGTGATCGGAAAGACCTGAGCGGAGACATTAGTTTTAATGAAGATTATTCGTTTGGAAATATTACAGCAACTGAAGCGTTTGAAGGTGAAATCGTATCGACGGACGAGAATGATGAAATAATAGAAAACATGATCAGGGGAACGCTGTCTATAAATCTTTCAGGCTCTATTTCAGAAAAAGCTGCTTATTCCTTCAGAAAGAATCATACTTATGCAGTATATGAAGATGAAATGACATGGAAGGATGCTGAGGAGTTTTGTGAGTCTCTTGGTGGTCACCTGGTTGTTATAGATGATGCTTATGAGAATGCATATGTATGTGATCTTATCAGATATAACAGCAGTAGTCAGTATACTGCCTTAGGATATACGGATGAAGTGAACGAAGGCAGATGGCTGTGGATAAATGGTTCTGACAGTACATACACAAACTGGAACTTCGGTGAACCGAATGACGGACTGAGCATCTTCCCGAATCAGAATTATGCATATATGTATGCTGACGGTAAATGGGATGACGGAGTCGGCGACGAGACTGATAAACATGCCTTTGTCTGCGAGTGGGATTATATTGACGATAGCGGTGTCTCTGAGAACAGGTCTGCAATAGTCAGGATGACGGTTGATGATGCGGCTGAAATAAGTGAGTCATTTACCGGACGAGATGATGTAAAGATCTATAGCGATGCATCAGGAGAAAAAACGATCGTCTGGGTAGCTGATCTTACGGAGGAGGCTCAACTTTCTCTTCCGGTTGAGGTTTCAGAGGAAAAGCTGTTTGATACTCTGATCAAGGATATCAATGTATATTATGTTGAAGATAATAAGGTCTGCTGTGAGAAGCTTAAGGATATCAGTTTTTCAAGAGATAAGTTTGCTAATGAGGGACTTTGGACTGCTGTTATAGATTCAAAACAGCAGGATGCGGTATGGACTTATTTTGACCTGAAAGCTTTATATGAAGGTAACAGTGATATTGAATTATATGCATACGCTACCAATGATCTGGAAGAGGCGGATGCTGTTTTTGCTGCGGCTGAAAACACTGAAACTATATTTACAAATATTACAACTGATGAGACTGATGTTAAAGCCGGAGACATCGCCGGACAATATTTGGTACTCGTTGCAAGGCTCGTAAGCTCGAATAATGGTGGAACTCCTGTTGTTGATAGTATTACTCTTGGGGCAAATACAAAACAGATTTCTGAGCAGAGTACAAAGGAAAAAGTTATCGGTGAGATAATAGGTAGTGATAGTGTAGGCGTAAATGAGTCAGCAGGATATGACCTTGTTCTTGTTACTACGAAACCTAACAAAGGTGAGCTCATATGGAAGCTGGACGGTAAAACTATAGATAATGCATCTGGCAACAAAATAGCTGATGACATAGCATCAGCTGATGAAAGTGATACAGACGATTCATCGGCAGACCAGCATGGTATCAGTTCGCATGTTGACTTAGTGCAGAACAAAAGCGGAGCTCATAAGATAACAGCATACTATAATGATGCTCCGCAGATCTATGCAGAAAAAACAGTAAATGCAACTGAGAAAACAGACTATGCACCTGTAAACAAACTTATTGACAGCCTTGTAAAGTATCCTGTATTTAATATGAGCCTTGACAAGACTTCTTATGTCGCAGGAGACAATGTCTTTATAACGACAGATATTAGTGAAGATGATGGTACCGTCAGACTGATATATGATGGTATGAATATTTCCACGCTTTTTGAGACAGGAACCTTCAGAATAGGCGATTTAGCTGCCGGAGATCATTTTATCTGCATATATCTAACAAATGAGATTGGAAATACATTTGTCAGAGAAGTCAGATTCAAGGTGTATAGTGATGCGCCTTCTGTAAGTACATGGTTTGATAAGGATACTTATTTTGCCGGGGATGATGTTACGCTCTTTGTTGAAGATACATATGAGATAATAGGATGTGTCTTAGAAGGTAATGATGAATCTGGTAATGGGAATGAATCAGGAAACATCGAAGAAGAGAATCAAGAGGTCGACGATCTTGAAGAGAACAATCCGGAAGACGATATACATATAGATTCAAACAATAACAGTATAGTGATAAGAAATGTCAGTGCCGGACTACATACTATCCGTCTTACTGTAAATAAAGATGGTTCAGATCAGACCGTTGAGATGTATCTCTTTGTAAATGATGCGCCATATTATATTACTGATACAACAAAGGTGTATTATACGATTTCCGGTGAGATATCTGAGATAAAACTGAGCGATGACAAAGAGAAAATTGAAATAACAGGAAGTGCAGATGCAGAGGGTTACCTTAAGGATTATTCCCTTTATTACAGAGCATATACAGATAATGAAATCAATGAATCGTCGGATGCAGTGGAACAGTCAACACCTCAGGATGCAGGTCTAAACGGTGGACAGACACAGAACACAGACTGGATCACCATATCGACGGGTGAGAATGATGTGACCGACAGCCTTCTTGGAACTATAGATACTGTAAATCTTGAAGAGGATAAATATGAAGTTAAACTCGTTGTTACCGATAAAGCCGGTAACAGCGTTAGTTGTCGTGCTGAATTTGAATATGAAAGAGAAAGGGAATTGGTTGTTATCCTTACCGATGCTTCAAATGTAACAGAAGCTGAAACTGATGACAAAGGTCAGGATGAAAACAGTAACAATGGAAGTGATGAGCAGGGTAATAGTGAAGAAAACGGAAACGATGAAAATGGTAATGGTGAAGGTGGTAACAACGGACAGGAAGATGAGCATATAATTGAAAATCCTGACGACAGGACATCACCTTATGTTCATATAGATTCACCTGACAATAACACAATACTTACGACTCCAACTGAGATAACCGGTTCTGCATATGATGAGACAGAGCTTTATTCATGGACTCTTGAGTATAAAGAGACGGATGCTGATTCTTATATCAAAATAGGTGAAGGCTCTGACGCTGTAAAGAATGGTAGCCTTGGAACCTTTGACACAACACTTCTTATGAATGGAAAATATGAAGTTAGACTTACGGCTCGTGATAAGGGTGGAAATATCAGACGTGTTTCAAGATACTATATGGTTGAAGGTAACCTGAAGGTCGGAAACATGCACATCGGTTTTACTGATCTTACAGATAATATCGGCAAAGCCAGGATCAGTGTCAACAGGATCTACGACAGCAGGGACAAGAAATGCGGAGACTTTGGGTATGGTTGGAGCCTCGGCCTTTCCGGAATGCAGGTCATTGAGAATTATCCGATAACAGATGGCTATAATATGAATGTATCCGGATCAGCATTCAGGCTTACATATCGTATGTATGAAACTGTAAATCATGACGTGACCATTCTCTATGGTGATGGAACAAGTGACAGATTTTCACTTGTTATTAATAATGGAGTCAGCGCACTGACGCCTGTGGATGAGGTGAGCTTCGGATACAGGTGTATAACTGATCCGAGCGTTAAGCTTGAGATCGTTGAAGATACTACTGCCTTTTATGAAGGTGGCCAGGTGGTATTCCTGGATGATGAAATCTATGAGGGAATAAACTATAAACTTACAGATGAAAATGGTACATCATATTATTTAAATAAAACACTGGGACTATATCGTATAGAGGATAGCGACGGCCGTGCTGTTGATGTTGACAGAAATGGCTATCACACAGCGGATGGTACGGGTATAACATTTGTCAGAGATAGCAGCGACAGGATCGCATCTGCCTTGAATAGTGATGGGAAAACGGTAAGCTATACATATGATGAAAATGGTAATCTGTCAGAAGTAACTGACACTACTGACAGAACAGTAAAGTTTACCTACGATAATGACCATAACCTTATCTCCATCATTGGCCCTGATGGCAAAGAAGTATCAAGAAATGAATATGATGATGCAGGACGTCTCATAGCAACCATAGATGCAGATGGTAACAGAATAGAGTATAGCCATGATATCGATGGACGTGAAGAACTGATCACTGACAGGCTCGGTAATAGTACTCTCTATGTTTATGATGATAATGGAAATATCCTCTCGACAACAGATGCTAACGGAAACACAACAAACTCCACCTATGATCAATACGGAAACGTGCTCACATATAAGGATGCGGAGGGTAATGTCACAACATCCTCTTATGATGCGTCAGGAAACCTTATATCAGTAACTGATGCTGAGGGAAACAGTATTTCAATTGAATATAATGCACAGAACAGACCGGTAAAACTTGTTACTGTTGATGATGCAGTAATGAGCATTAGCTATGATGATAAAGGAAACATCACCGAGACAACTGATGTTGATGGAAGCAGGATCAGTTACGAAAGAGATACTGACGGCAATGTCAAGAGTATAACTGATGAAATCGGCAAGGTTATGTCTTCGGAGTATGATGCCGAAGGCAAGGTAATTTCAACAACAGATGCTTCCGGCAATAAGGTTGAATATACCTATGACAGCGATGGGCATAAGCTTACCGAAACCTATAACGTTGTCACATCAGAGGGTGAAGTGACACGAACAATTAAATACAACTATAATACTGCGGGTGAACTTATCAGTACTGAGGATCCGGATGGAAATATCAGTACAGTTGAGCGAGACATCCTCGGAAGAGTAGTTGCGCTCATTGATTCTGAGGGCAGAAGAACGTCCTATGAATATGATAAGCTTGGCAATACAACAAAGATCACTTATCCGGATGGAACAAGTGAAAGTTTTGTCTATGATGCAGAGGGTAATCTGACGGGCGCAACCGGCAGAGCCGGTAACACTGCGGAGTATACTTACGATAAGGTCGGAAACCTGAAGAAGATACATGACGCCAGAGGCAATGACACTCTCTACGATTATGACAGAAACTATAACCTCACAGCTGTTACTTACGCTACAGGTGCTAAGATCAGTTATAAGTATGACAGTCTGAACAGGAATACTGAAGTAACCGATAATGACGGAAATACAACATTCTTTGCATATGATTCCAGATCTCTTCTCACATCTGTAACAGATGCAAAGGGTAACATAACACGTTATGAATACAACACCAAGGGTGAACGTGTTAAGGTGATCTACCCTGACGAAACCTCGGCTTCAATCGAACTTGATGTCAGAGGACGTGTGACAGCAAAGATCGATACAGCAGGTAACAGGACAGAATACAACTACGACGGTTCTGACAGACTCATTTCAGTAAAACAGCCTGACGGTTCCGTTACGGAATATACTTACGATAAGACAGGAAACCTCCTGTCCTTTAAGGATGCCAACAGAAGAGTAACACGTTATGAATATGACGATCATCAGAGGGTAATAAGGACCACACTTCCGGACGGTTCTGAGAGTACAGTAGAATATGATATCCACGGCTACGTTACAAGTACGACAGATCCTGACGGTTCTGTAACAATTTATGATTATGACACTCTTGGCAGGCCGGTTTCTGTAACAAAGACCGGTGTGAAAAACGGAGCAGAAGTAAGTGCAACCACCGAATGCACATATGATGAGTACGGAAGAGTGACGGAGGTTATAGAAAGAAGTACCGGTTCTCATGCAACAACCTCAAGCGTTTCATACATATACGATGACTACGGATATGTGATTTCCAAAACTTACGATAACGGTCAGACGGTTTCTTACGATTATGACAGATATGGTCGCTGCAGTGAAGTAAGTGTATCAAGTGCCGGAACAACACTCACAACAGGTTATGAATATGATTCCATGGACAGGCTGACAAGAGTCATCAGCCATGACGGCAAGGCAACTGTCTATACTTATGATGAAAACGGTAACAGAAGTACAGCAACCTATGCGAATGGAGTGACTCTTACCTATACCTACGATGAGTGTAACAGGCTTAAGGTTGAGAAGGTAACAGATAAGAATCAGAACCTTATAGCCCGGTATGAGTACACAACAACAGGTGGAGAGAGGACGGCCGTCAGTGAATCTTATCCTGACGGAACGACGATTGAAACAGAGTATTCATACGATAGCTGTGGCAGACTTGTATCCGAGAATATCATCGAGAAAAAGTCTGGCGAGGAAACAGTTACTGATATACAATACACATATGACCGTGTCGGCAGCAGGGCTTCCAAGACTGTTAACGGTATTACAACTGAATATGATTATAATGAGCTTAACCAGCTTGTAAGCGAGAGAACAGTAAACACTGACGGTTCGGTATCGGAGACTGCTTATATCTATGATGGTAACGGTAACCTTGTAAGAACTGAGTCCGGAGAGAAGACGTGCGATTACACATTTGATCTCTACAATCGTATGACAGGTTTCACTGACGGAACAGCGAGATACAGCTATACGTATGATGCTGAAGGTGTGAGGAGAAGTAAGACCTTACAGAATGATTCTTACTCAAAAACTGTCATGTATGTTTCCGATACTCTTACAGAGTATGCTCAGACACTTGTAGAAACAGATAATACTGGAAGGGTTAACACAAGCTATACTGTAGGATTTGAACTGATCAACAGCACAAGATTTAATCAGTCGACAGATGCTGATCTGTACTACATCCTTGATGGTCATAATGATGTCAGAATACTTCTTGATGATTCTGCGTCAGCAATATCTTCGTACAGATATAGTGCATATGGTGAGATGCTTGACTTTACCGGTGTTGTTACCGATGGCTATTATTATACCGGTGAATACATGGATTCCGAAACCGGTCTCTATTATCTCAGAGCGAGATATATGGACCCTGCAACGGCAACCTTCACATCAATGGACAGCTACGCAGGAAACATCTACGAACCTGCTTCTCTGCACAGATATCTCTATGCAAACGCTAATCCTGTGAAGTACTGCGACCCGAGCGGACATTATTCGGTTGCTGAGGCGGCTGGAACATCAGCAATTCAAGGAGAATGTGAATCTGTTGAGGCTGTTCATAATGCTACAATAATGAGGATAGGCCTTGGACTGTTAAGGCTGATAAGGGCTAAGGCTGTTGTAGAATTTGGTAGTATATGTAACGAAGAACTGGTAAAACACTGTATTTCGATAGCGATAGAAGGTCGGATTGATAGGACTTTTATTGATTTACTGTCTTTATTATGTGAAGCAGATGAGTTACCGGAGTATATTGCTGATGCCAGAGCAAGAGTTGAGGCTATGGCAAAAGAATATGATAAAGATGAAAAGTATAAAGGGTGCAGTGTGTATATATTACGTGATCCTGAGAATAGTTACAGAGTATCCTATGTTGGAAGAACTAATGATCCACGTCAAAGGTATTACGAACATTCGACATTTGATCCAAAGAAACTTAACAGAAAAACAAGAATGGTGGAGAAAAAGACAAATGGTACACCTTGGAAAATGTACATAGTTGCTACTGGTCTGACTGAATCAGAGGCTATGGTTTACGAAAACACGCTGATATGTTTATATGGTTTAGAAGCATTGGGAAATGTTCGACATGAAATAGGAAAAGGAAGACTCGTAAATAATGAAGAAATACAGAAAGAAACAGCTAGAGTTGCCAGTCTTCTGAAAATCGAAGATGTGAAGATGTTTATAGATTATATGTTGGGAGATTATTGATATGTTTGAAAAAACAAAGGAGGTACAGATTTTATGAGAAGTGTTGCAAGGGATTATTACATGGATGATTATTACGATATTATTGGGGATTATGAAATACTATTAGGATATAATGTCCCGAAGGATGAAGCTTTTCGTATCATACATGATCATTATTATAAAGAGTATGCCGGCGGTATAAATGAATACAGGTATTGGGTTGTAATGGCTGAGTTTCAAGCATTGGGTGGAATATTGATGGAGAGTGTTAAAAACAATGCTTTAAGATTTATTGACTCAATGGATGATTATCTTGAAGACGAAGAAGAAACGCTTAAAAAGATCAGAAATATAATACTGTCGCCTCAAAAAGAAAAGAAGTTCAAAAAGCCTCCATTATATCTTAGATCGAAAACCAAGTATAAAGAAGGGGATATCCTTGCTATTAAGTTTTTGAAACCAATAAAGGAATGGGGCGGAGATAAAGATGATGAGAAAAGTATAATGGATTTTAGAAAATCTCAGGAATTCCTTAAAGGGAAATACGTGTTTTTTTATGTTTCAGAAATATCTAATAGCCCTGTTTGTCGGTTTATTCCGGAAATTGATTATATGTCAGAACCAATCATATCATTATTTGATTTTGTTGCAGAGAGAATAGAAGATTTTGAAATTGATAAAAATTATAGTTTTATGGATTTGATAGATAGTCCATACAAGAATTTTTATAGAACGACTCGTTATGTTTCACTTTGTAATGCTTCAAAAGATGAATTGTCAGAATGGGCAGAAATACAGGTAATAGGTAATAAAAAAATCGATAAGAGTATAATTGGAGAGAGGAACGGAGTTCCTCTGGCACATATAGCTAATTTAGATTTAATGATCCGCTGGAGTTTTATGGATAAATATGAATAATGCTGTTATGCCAATCAGCTTTGTGCGTAGCAAATGTGTAGTGATTTAGGGGTGTATTGAACAAGATATTGCAGGAGTAGAAAGAACATATGAGAAGTGTTGCAAGGTATTATTATGCGGATGAATACTACGATATTATTGGGGATTATGAAATACTTTTAGGATATAATGTTCCGAAGGATGAAGCTTTCCGTATCATACATGACCACTATTATAAAGAGTATGCCGGAGGTATGGATGAATACAGGTATTGGGTTGTAATGGCCGAGTTTCAAGCTTTGAGCGGTATTTTGATGGATATTGTTAAAGATAATGCTTTAAGATTTATTGACTCGGTTGATGACTTTCTTGAGGATGAAGAGGAAACGCTTAAAAAGATCAGGAATATAATCTTAACACCTCAAAAAGAGAAAACATTTAAAAAGCCTCCATTATATCTTAGATCAAAGACCAGGTATAAAGAAGGTGATATCCTTGCTATTAGACTTTTAAACCCGACGGTAGAATGGAGCGGGGATAAAGATGATGAGAAAAGTATAATAGATTTTAGAAAATCTGAGGAATTCATCAAAGGAAAATATCTGTTTTTTTATGTTTCAGAAATATTTAAATGGCCAATCTGCCAGTTAATTCCTGAAATTGATTATGTGTCAGAGCCTATTATATCTTTGTTTGATTTTGTGGCAGAGAGCGTGGAAGAATTTGATATTGACAAGAATTATGAATTTATGGATTTGATATTTAGTCCATACAAGAATTCGTACAGTTCGACTCGTTATGTCTCACTTTGTAATGATTCAAAAGAAGAAGTTGCAGAATGGGCAGAAATACTGGTAATAGGTAATAAAAAAATCGATAAGAATATAATTGGAGAGGAGAAAGGAGTTCCTCCGGTACACATAGCTAATTTGGATTTGAAGATTCGCTGGAGCTTTATGGATAAATATAAATAATACAGGAATCATACAGATTCGATGCTCACAATGAACTCCTTGATCATGAATATAGTGTCGAAGATTGATCCATTTGCATTGGCATTGGTGAATACATGGATCCTGCGGTTGAGTTTGATACTATCTCAGAGCGAGATATATGGATCCGGCAACGGCAAGCTTCGCATCAATGGATAGCTATGCATGAAATATCTACGAACCTGCTTCTCTGCATAGGTATTTCTACTGCAATGCTAATCCTGTGAAGTACTGCGAACCGAGCGGGTATAGTGGACTATTAGTTGGTCAGATTGCAGCTACAAGTATTATGGCTGTGTTGAACCATGCGGATACCATTGTCATCATGGGGGTTATATCAGGCACGATAAATACCGCAATGGTAAAGGCGATGGGCGGTGATGATAACGAACAAATAAAAGCCTTTTGGAAAGGTTTTATCGTCGGAGCATTAATTGGTTCGTTAACATATTTTGTCGCATATGTGACTACGATAAGCATTATTCAAGCTGGTGCTATTGTAGGAGTCGGATATAGTGGATATGATATTGCGGTTGATCTGTTTGTTAAACATGATTATGAAGGTGCAGCTGCTAAAATACCATTCCTAATTCTTGATGTATTGGTATTGAAAAGGTCCTTTACCGTAAATACACTATTGTCTGGGTATGAAGGTCATAAGGGAAGTATAGGTGAATATAATAAAAAGAACACTGAGTACCTAAAGGAAAGTATAACCGAGGGTGGAAGTAACCAATTATTACTAGAGAAAACACCCACTAGAAGAGAACTTGCAGAACAAAAACTAGCTGAAGCAGCCTCGGGAATAAATAATAAGACCATAGATTCTCGAACTAATATGGAAATTGGAAGGTTTATTGGTGATGATAGAGGAAATGTTTTCATAGAACCAGTAGGCGGTACTACAGTTCCAGCAGGAAGAAATGGTGTAGACACACATACACTATATCCATATGGTTCAAATTATAATAGATATAACCCTGTAGGACATGGTAATAATACAACTCCACATGGTCATGGTCACTTAATGGGAACTGGACCGGGTAGAAGAGGTCAAGGACCATCTATTGATGTTTTAGGTAATGTAGTTCCGTTTAATAGTCCAGATGCACACTGGACAATTCATTAAGTGAGGTGATTGTATGACTGTAGAAAAACTATGTAATTCAATTTATCTTGGTGATAGGTATTGCGAAAAAGTTATTATAAAAGATAATATAATAATGTTTCAAATTAATCTAATTTCTAGGATTAAAGAAGGTGCCAGAGAATGGGAGTATTATAATGATAAAGATTTAGAAAATGGATTTTTAGTGTTTGATAATGTTATTAATTATACTATTGATAATGGTTCAACAATTAATGATGAAATTGAAGTTCATTATATAAATAATGACAATGGAAATTATTATTTTATTGTTGAAGGAGCAGAATATCAAAATGATGCTAATACATATAAATGGGTTAAATTTGAAATAAAATGTAGAGATTTTTATTTGCTTCATAACAATACAAAAATTAGAGAGTAATTTTGACAGAAGCTGAATGTATTACAGAGACAGGAGGTGGCTGTCATCAAAAATAATAGAATATTGAAGTGTCTGCTGATGATGGCTGTCAGTCTGCTTCTGGTACTTAGTTTTTCAATAGGGGTATCGGTAAGCACTAATTATGATAGGCAAGAAGCGGATGCTTGTATAACCATAAGCCAAAGACTTTCTGTCAAGACCAGCTATGGAAAGTCAAGTGGAAATCTTTCAAAGCCTAAAGGATGGAAAGTAGGAGACCCGATTGATAATTTGACAAAAGCTGGCAATGAACCATCATGGAGTACCGTAAGGGCAAGGTATTGGAAAAATAAGGCTTATTACCATGCTGATGATTATTTGGAATCAGATTTGATACGTATGCGAAAAGGTTTACCTCCAATTGAACCTGAAACTGGAGCATCAATGGAACTACATCATATAAACGGAAGGGATATCCCTAATCCACATAATATAGATAATTTGATGGAGGTATGGCCATGGGAACATGCAGAAAGAGATTCTAACAGACATTATACAGGTCCAAGACCCAAAGGAGAATAAAATGAGTCAAAAATTACCGGATTGGATTGGAAAGAGAAGAACATATAACAGAAATTTTGGAGATATTGATAAAGAGATAATAAAATGGGAAGTATTATCCATCGATTCAAAACAACGTTTAAAGGTTAGTTTCATAAGCGTTAATTCTGAGAATCGACAGGGGATTAGGATTGCCATAGATGTAGGAAAAGGAATGCTTACTACAAATGGTGTTACAGGAAGAGCTTTCGAATTATGGGAAGATGAATGCCCTAAAGAATTTGAAATAGAGTGCTCATCTGATGAGGGATATTTAAGTGTATACAACATATTTGAGAGAAATGAGCAGGGAATAATGAGAAGGAATTCTCAAATGGCATATAGTGGAATGATTATTGAACAAAAAGGCAATATTTATAGGTATTATTGTAATGATACTGGTAAAAATACTGATTTTGACAAACTGGTATTTGAAATAGAATTACTTTAAATGGCACTACAAACAAGCCTCCCTACAGGCAGGCTTATTATAGATCTTTTTGCAGCAATCAGAATAGGTGTTTGTTATACAAACTTAACAGCCTCATATGGCTTTCCGCTTTTAAGTATCGCATATACAACAGTTGTCAGTTTTCTTGATACTGCACCGACAGCTACCAGGTGATGTTTGCCTTGACAACGTTTTTTAAGATAATATTCATTAAATGGACTATTATGAAAAACACAACAACTTGCTGCGAGAAATAGAGTATGCCTAAGATGAGAGGATCCGCGTTTGGACATTCGGTTATGAGTAGAACAGTATTCTCCAGATTGTCGAATGGTTGGATCAATGCCTGCATAAGCAACAAGTGAAGAGGAGTTTTTAAATCTACGTATATCTCCGATTTCGGCGAGTATACAAGCGGCAGATATAGGCGTGATGCTTGGTATTGTATGAAGATAACAATCGAACTGATTGTATAGGGATATGATCATTTCATCCAGTTCTTTGAGCTGTTCGTTAAGAAGTTTTAGTCGTTCTAATAGCATTTTTAGCTGGAAGGCAAATGCTTCCTGTGCTATTTTTATTCCGAAGGTATTCATGGCAGCGTCTTTTATTTCAATGGCTTTATTGAGAGAAAATCTGTTATGACTATTCTTTAGAAGTATGGTGTGAAGTTCATCAATAGAGGCATTTGCTATATTCTCGGGCAGGAGATATTTGCTTAGAAGTGCTATAGATGAACTTCCCCATATTTCACAAAAGAGATGTTCATATTCCGGAAAGATTTGTTCCAGTATAGTGTGTATTCTCAGTTTTATTTCTGTTCTAGCTGACATCATAGCTTCTCTATAGCGACATAGTTGCCTTAAGGAAAGGATGTCCTCATCAGCTAAGTCTGTTGTTGTAAATCTACCAAAATGAATTACTTCTGCTATAAGAAATGAATCCTTGGAATCGTTTTTGACCTGTCTGATATAAAAGTTCCTAAAACAATCTGATTGTATAGGATTTATAACATAGATAGTGTATTTGTGTTCTTTTAAAAATGAATAAATGGTATACCAGTAATGGCCGGTAGCTTCTAATCCGAAAATGAGATTATTTGATTTGGTGTTGGTTCGAATGTACTCGAGGAGTTTGACAGCCCCTTTATGAGTACTTGGAAAACGAAGTGATCTGCATACCTGATTTCCGGATTGATCGACTATAGATGCTTCATGATGGTTTTTGCCGATATCGATGCCGATATAATACATAGAACGCCTCCTTTCAAAAATGGGTTGATATTTGATTAATAGATAGAATCCTGCTGCTCTGAGAGGTTACAACCTAGTTCGAGATACGAAGTACAGATAGACTGCCAACATCCAGCTAATACGTAACATCCTGCAAAGAGAGAGGGGACAGTCTCATGGGAACGAGGTCAAATATAATGCCTCAAGGGTGGAGACGTACACCTCTATCTATTACAGAATGATTATCCAATAGGACAGCAGATCAATCAATATGAATGATTCTGATCTACCTCTTTAGCATACTAGGGTGGAAGTGGCTCGAAGACCTATATGACAGGAACAGAAGGTGAAGAGGAACTTGCAAGATTAGTAGGTGGTAAATCGCAACAGTATAGAAAAACTTCACAACCGTTATTAGATTTTTTAACTGAAAATGGCATATCATATACAATACATTAAGAGGATATTGAATAGTGAAATATGAAATGATGATTCCACCGTTTGAAAGAGTAGTAGTAATAATCCTTTATAATATGAAAAATGTATTAGAATGATTATAATATAATCTATGATATTCTTGTTTTTGATAAATATCCTTATTATAATAAACGGTATATAAATCAATATATATGGACTACTTTGTTGTTAATGTTATTTTAAAGTCGCAAGGAGATGAAATATGCTTACAAAAAGAATCATCCCGTGCCTTGATGTTAAGGACGGAAGAGTTGTGAAGGGAATAAATTTTGTGGATCTTAAGGATGCAGGGGATCCTGTAGAATGCGGGCTGGCTTATGATAAGGCCGGCGCGGATGAACTTGTATTTCTTGATATTACTGCATCATCCGACAGGAGAAATATAGTAGCTGACATGGTTAGACGTGTGGCTGAAACTGTATTTATTCCGTTTACGGTTGGCGGCGGAATAAGAACTGTTGAGGATTTCCGTGCCATACTGCGAGAAGGTGCAGATAAGATATCTGTTAATTCGGCTGCAATAGATGATCCCGAGCTGATCAGCAGAGCGGCTGATAAGTTTGGCAGTCAGTGTGTCGTGGTTGCCATTGATGCAAGAAGAAGGAGAGTCGGTAAAGCCGCTGATCCATCGCTCAGTTATAGTGAGAGCATCAGGATGAATGATGAATGGAAGCCTTCTGACGGCTGGACGATATATAAAAATGGCGGACGTCTTGATATGCACATCGATGCCATTGAGTGGGCTAAGAAATGTGAAGAGCTTGGAGCCGGTGAAATACTTCTTACAAGCATGGATGCTGATGGCACCAAAGCCGGTTATGATAACGAACTTACCAAAATGGTTGCAGAAAGTGTAAATATACCCGTAATCGCTTCAGGCGGAGCAGGAACTAAAGAAGATTTTTATGATACTCTGACCTACGGCAAAGCTGATGCTGCGCTTGCGGCTTCTTTATTCCACTTCAAAGAGCTTGAGATTTCTGAGGTGAAGAAATATCTGAGAGACAGGGATGTTCCGGTGAGACTGTAGAGAGTTAACTCGTTGGATATCATTTGAAACGATATCGGTAATTGGTATAGTTACTAATGGATGCGGTTATAAACCGATAATAATTGATAATCACAGAATCAGATAATCCGGCAGAGTGATGATGATTCTGTTGCAGGTTAAAGAAATGATAGTTATAGAAGAAAGAAAACTTACGGTAGATGAGTATCTTGGACTGCGCGCAAAGGTCGGCTGGAAGAAACTGACCAGAGAGCAGGCAAAGAAATCTATAGATAATGCACTATACATGGTTGCCGCATACGAGAACGGCATGCTCGTCGGTATGGGCAGAATAGTCGGAGACGGCGCTGTTATATGCTATATTCAGGATCTTATAGTCACTCCTGAATGCCACGGAAGAGGCATCGGAACTCAGATGATTCAGAAGCTTCGTGACTTTGTAATAAGCCTTAAGGAATCGCCTGACCAGGAAATAATGTTTGGCCTGATGTGCGCAAAAGGACGCGAAGCCTTTTACCAGAAGAATGGTTTTATCGCTCGTCCGACTGAGAAACTTGGACCAGGGATGATACAATATTTATAAAGAATGGTTTTACAAAAGCTCGCGTGCATATATGCCTCTGAAGGCGTATTTTACTACAACTAAGTAGTAATATGCGCAGCATATTGCTATCATGAACGTAGTTAATGATGCAGCATGCGTAGCATGCTACATACATCACTATGTGATATATGAATAATTCTGCTTGCAGAATTATAGCATGCGAAGAGGCATATATGTGCGTGAGCTTTATACATGGTTATAATTATGAACTATACTGATATTAAGAGAAAACTGAAGAGTAACGCACCATACATGACCATAACCTTGATAGTGATCAACGTTCTGATCTTTTTCATCGAGGAAATAGTCGGTGACCCTGAATCATCAGAGACAGCTCTTAAGTTTGGGGCGATATATATGCCAAAGCTTAAGGAAGGTCAATGGTATAGACTGCTTACGGCATGCTTTGTTCACTTTGGTTATGAACATCTCGCCGGAAATATGCTGGCGCTTTTTGCTGTCGGTCCATATGTTGAGGGATTCTTTGGACATGTAAGATTTACGATACTGTATATCCTTGCTGGACTTTCAGGAAGCGGCTTTGTCTACCTGATGGAACAAAAGAGCGGAGAGTTTCATATGACTGCCGGTGCTTCAGGAGCTATATTTGGACTGTTCGGAGTATTGATCATATTTGCTTTCAACAGAGAGATGAGAGAAACCTTTCCGCTGCCAAGGGTAATTCTCGGACTTATACTTATGTTTGTACCAAGCTTCACAGAAGAGGGTATCAGCATCAATGGACACATCGGCGGTTTCGTTGGAGGAACAGCTGTCGGATACATCATGTATAACATGATGCTTGCGAAGGAAAATCGCAGGCGGCGGAATTAAAAAACAGTATTTACCTCTAAGACGCATTTGTCTAAGGTCGAAGAGGTAAATACTGTTTTTTTAGATTAGTTTTTATCCATGTTCTTTCTTGCAGAAGCCAGCATCAGCTTAATACGATTGATCTGATTAACCTCTGATGCACCAGGGTCGAAATCGATGGCAACGATATTTGACTCAGGATAATTAGCACGAAGCTTTTTGATAACACCTTTACCGATGATATGGTTCGGAAGGCAGGCAAAAGGCTGTGCACAGATTATATTCGGAGCACCACTCTTGATGAGCTCGATCATCTCGCCTGTTAGGAACCAGCCTTCACCGGTTTCATTACCGATCGATACGACAGGTCTTGCATAGTCAGCAATGACATTTATACGCTTAGGCGGCTCGAAACGCTTGCTGTTCTCAAGTGCTTCACGCATAGGCTTTCTGAATTCCTCAAGAAGCTTGATTCCGGCGTTGGAAATGATCTTCTGCTTATATGATTTGCCAAGAAATTCATGCTTATAATTTGAGTTGTAGAAGCTGTAAAGTATAAAGTCGAGAAGATCAGGCATAACAGCTTCGGCACCTTCCTGTTCAAGCAGTTCAACCAGATGGTTGTTTGCAGAAGGAAGGAACTTAACAAGAATCTCACCTACGATACCTACTCTAGGCTTCTTAATTGTTTCATCTAGTGGCAGTTCGTCAAATTCTCTGACGATATCCCTGACAATCTTCTTAAAATTCTTAGAACCACGTTCAATATCCCTAATACAGATCTTCTCCCATTTTCTGTGGAGCTTATTGGCAGAGCCCTTAACCTTCTCATAAGGTCTGGTCCTGTAAAGCACACGCATGAAGAGATCACCATATAAAATAGCATGCATAGAGCATTTGAGTCCGGACATATTTATCTTGAAGCCGGAGTTCTTTTCAAGTCCCTGCGCACTGATACTGATAACCGGTATCTGGCCATAGCCTGATTTCTCAAGTGCACGTCTGATAAATCCGATATAATTGGTTGCACGGCAGCCACCGCCGGTCTGAGTGATCGCAACGGCAAGCTTATCGGTGTTGTATTTTCCTGATTCAATTGCCTGCATGATCTGACCTACAACTATGATGGAAGGATAGCAGGCGTCGTTATTAACATATTTAAGACCTGTATTGATCGTTTCCTTCTCTGCATCCGGAAGAACGACAACGTTGAGATCCATCTTCTTAAGTGCAACTGAAAGCATAGAAAAATGAATAGGAGACATCTGAGGAGCGAGAATTGTATAACCCTCCTGCATATCCTTGGTGAACTCAACTCTGTTCATTCTTGTGGAAACAGGCGTTGTCTTGATCTTAAGCTTTTCTCTTGCCTTAACAGCGGAAAGAAGTGAACGGATCCTTATCCTTGCCGCGCCGAGGTTGCTGACCTCGTCAATCTTTAGAACAGTATAAATCTTATTTGATTTGGATAAAATATCATTTACACAGTCGGTTGTAACTGCATCAAGACCGCAGCCGAACGAGAAGAGCTGGATAAGCTCAAGGTTACTGTTGGTCTTAACATAGTTTGCAGCCTTATAGAGACGTGAATGATACATCCACTGATCGGAAACTATAAGCGGACGTTCAACATCACCGAGATGAGAGATTGAATCCTCGGAAAGAACTGCAACACCATAAGAGTTGATCAGTTCAGGAATACCGTGATTGATCTCCGGGTCAACATGATATGGACGACCTGCAAGAACTATACCAAGCTTGCCTGTCTTCTTAAGGAAGGCGATGGTTTCCTCACCCTTCTTTCTGACATCTGCCTTAACCCTGTCAGCCTCTTCGTAAGCCTTGTCGATGGCACGGCTGATCTCATCCTTGGTTACATCAGTGTATTTTGAAAATTCCTTGAACATACGAGCCTTAAGAGCCTTTGGATTATCAAGGGCAAGGAAAGGACGCATGTAGGTTATATTTTTAGTCATGAGCTCTTCCATATTGTTCTTGATATTCTCGGAATAAGAAGTAACAATAGGGCAGTTGTAATGATTATTTGCGTTCGGGGTTTCATTCATCTCATAAGGAACGCAAGGGTAGAATATCTGCTTCAGACCGTTCTTTACGAGCCACATAACATGACCGTGACTGATCTTGGCAGGATAGCACTCTGTATCACTTGGGATTGATTCGATACCGAGCTGGTAAATTGTCTTGGAAGACTTAGGAGAGAGAATTACTCTGTATTTCAGCTCCGTAAGGAAGGTGAACCAGAAAGGATAGTTCTCATACATGTTTAGAACGCGAGGCACACCAATCTCACCACGTCTGGCATTTTCAATCGCAAGCGGAGTGTAGTCAAATATCTTATTATATTTGTACTCGTAGAGATTCGGCATATTTTCCGCGTTCTTTCTCTGACCGAGTCCCTTCTCACAACGGTTACCGGTGATGAAACGTCTGCCGCCCGAGAATTTGTTGATCGTAAGGAGACAGCTGTTTGTACAGCCCTTACAGTGAGTCATCTGAGTCTCATAGGTAAGAGCCTTCACCTCTTCGTATGGAAGGATTGTAGATACAAAGCCCTCTTTATAATTATCTCTTGCGATAAGTGCGGCGCCGAAGGCACCCATGATACCTGCAATATCAGGTCTTACAGCTGTTCTGCCTGATACAAGCTCAAAGGCTCTCAGAACGGCGTCATTGTAGAAGGTTCCGCCCTGTACGACGATTTCTTTGCCGAGCTGTTTAGGATCGGTAAGCTTGATAACCTTGAGAAGTGCATTTTTTATAACTGAGTAAGCAAGACCTGCTGATATGTCCTCAACGGAAGCACCTTCCTTCTGGGCCTGCTTAACCTTGGAATTCATAAATACGGTACATCTCGAACCGAGGTCGATCGGAGATGGTGCGAAAAGTGCGATCTTGGCGAAGTCCTTAACCTCATAATCGAGCGATTTTGCAAAGGTCTCTATAAAGGAACCACAGCCGGAAGAGCATGACTCATTAAGGAGTACGTTATCAACGACTCCGTTTCTGATCTTTATGCATTTCATATCCTGGCCGCCGATATCAAGGATGGTATCAACCTCAGGATTGAAGAAAGCGGCAGCAGTATAGTGAGCTATAGTTTCTACCTCGCCGTAGTCGAGATTGAAGGCTGACTTAAGAAGTGCCTCTCCGTAGCCTGTTGAGCAGCTGCCTGCAATAGTAACGCCTTCAGGAAGCTTCTCATATATTTCTGTAAGAGCTTTAATAGTTGTATTTACAGGGCTTCCGTTATTATTACTGTAGAAGTCGTAGAGAAGTTCCCCCTTCTCGCCGACAAGTGCCAGTTTAGTAGTGGTAGAACCGGCATCTATACCAAGAAATACCTTGCCGGTGTAAGTTTCAAGATTACCTCTTCTGACGTGAAAATCCTGCTGACGCTCAACGAAATCATTATAACTCTCCATATCTTTAAAGAGAGGCTCGATACGAGCTGATTCAACAGCAATCTTAAGATCATCTGTAAGTTTACCTGCAATTTCTGAAAGAGGCATAGAAATATTCTCATCAGAATGAAGTGCAGCACCGACAGCTGCAAACAGATGAGAGTGAGGAGGGTTTATGATATGCTCATCATCAAGATTAAGTGTTCTGACAAAGCATTCCTTTAACTGATCCAGGAAGTGCAGAGGGCCGCCAAGGAAGGCAACATGACCTCTTATCGGTTTACCGCATGCAAGACCTGATATAGTCTGGTTAACAACTGCCTGAAGGATTGATACCGAAAGGTTTGGCTTGGTAGCGCCTTCGTTTATAAGAGGCTGGATATCAGTCTTGGCAAATACGCCGCATCTGGCAGCAATTGGGTAGATAGTGTCATAGGACTTTGCGTATTCATTCAGACCTGAAGCATCAGTCATAAGAAGAGCGGCCATCTGATCGATGAAAGAACCTGTACCGCCTGCACAGACACTGTTCATTCTCTGCTCAATACCGTTCTTGCTGAAATATATGATCTTGGCATCCTCGCCGCCAAGCTCGATCGCAACATCTGTCTTCGGAGCATAGTCCGAGAGGGCAGAAGAAACGCATACAACCTCCTGTTCAAAAGGTATACCGATAACCTTTGCAAGCGCAAGTCCGCCTGAACCGGTAATGTCAGGTGCAACCTCACAGTCACCAATCTCGGAAACGGCATTTTGAAGGAGCTCCTTCAGAGTCTCCTTGATCCTCGCAAAATGTCTCTTATATTCGGAATATAGTATATTATGTTTTTCGTCTATTACGGCTATCTTGACAGTTGTCGAGCCGATATCGATTCCTAAATGCTTCATTATTACAGCGGCAGCTTATTGCCTCTCCCTTTTCAATGAATTGTCTCTGCCTTTATGGTGGACGCACAGACAGAGTTATTATATGATAACAGAAGATTAAATTCAAATATTTTTGTTATTGTTCAATTTTTTTTCACATATTTGTTTTATAATTGTCTGATGAAGCACAGAGTGGGTGAGTATTTTACAATTCAAGGTTTACTTTGATATGAAAATAAAGTAAAATGATAAGATGTGAATAGTTAGAAAAGGGGAATCAAAGTGAAGTTTGCAAATCTTGAAAGAAAACTTTATAAATATTCTATAAAATTCCTTCCGGAGATAGTTATCGGCTGCTTTATTATGGGATATTTCCTGTATTTTGCAATGCCTGAGATGTATGGCAAGCTGGTGCTGAATCCATATCTTATAGTTGAGAAAAATGAATACTGGAGACTTATTACATGGATATTTACGATGCCTTTTGATCCGGAAAGTGCTCTGGGCATTATCTTTATTCCTATATCGATGTTTTTCTATTATTTTGTCGCTAAACGACTTGAGATCGCATGGGGAATGGTCATGTTTAACTTCTTCATGATCGGCGGCCTGCTTCTTATCGACATAGCGGTTCTTATAACTGCATTTATCACCTTTAAATGGAGTCCGGGAAATATCTGGGATTATTATTCCAACATATTTATGAGCACAGCATATGGTATGAATATTACATATTTTACTACCATGAGTATGTTCCTGGCTTTTGCGGCAATCTACAGCGAACAGGTTATAATGCTGTATTTCATGATACCTATCAAGGTTAAATGGCTCGGTTATTTCGACCTTGCATATCTTATCTATGAATTTATCAAGGCTGATAATGTTTTCGCAAGGGTAATAATCGTATCAAGTGTTGCAAACTTCTTTATTTACTTCTTCATTAACAGACGAAGAGGTGTAAGGGAAAATATTGAGAATTACAGGCGCCGTAAGGACTTCCAGAGAAGAGTCAGGGATGCAAATATAAAAGGTGTATATACCGGCGGCGGTCAGGGCAGTCCTTCCGGTGGACCGGCTGGCGCAAGCGCTCAGAACAGAGCCCAGAGTGATGCGAAGAGAATCAATCCGTTCAATAACAATCCGCCTACATCTGGCATGCACAGGTGTGTAGTCTGCGGAAGAACAGATGCCGATAACGAGGATCTTGAATTCAGATATTGTTCAAAGTGTAAAGGCGGTCTTGAATATTGTATGGATCATCTTTACACACATGAACACAGACATTAAAACAATCATAAAATATAATAGACTACAACATGTACAAATATTAACGGTGCGACTGATAACAGTCATACTGCGTCAGGCACATATCACAGCATAATTACGTAAAGGACATAAGTTAAATATGAAAAGCGAAACAAAGAACATAATCAAGGATTTAAAAGCAGGACGTGATCTTGGAGCGAATGTAAGGAAATATTCCGAGATACTCAGTACTGCATTTACCAATTACGCAGCCGTAAAGCTCTCTCTCAATCTCTTCACCCTTATGGAGATGATCGATGAGCTGCCTTCAGACAGAAGAGCAGAAACCGACAGGATGGTGGCTACACTCAGAAGAACGCTTACTGATGGTTTCTCAGGTAAGAAGATTACAAAAGAGGATATAGCAGAGGTACTGAAGATCAGAGATGCTGTTACAGCCAGAATGAAGATACTCACAGCCTATACGGATGCTGCATCTATTTATGAATATGTTCTTGACAGAAAGAAGCCTGCAGAGGATCCGGAGGCAGCTCTTGATACGGCAGGAATAGCTGAAAATATGTATAATTACGTATTTCAGGAGAACGATAAGATGCTTATCAACAGCAAGATACAGACTCTTATCGCTGAGCTTCCCGTAAGGATGACGAAGGACAGATTTTTTGATATAATAAGTAATACGCTTAATATCTACAGAGGCGGGGAGAAGGAGGCTGTTAATGACTTCATCGAGATGATAAAAACTGCTGCCGTACTTACTCTGCCTGAGGGCTTTGAAACTGAATATCCGGAGCTTTTCGAGATATATGAGCTCCTTGGCAGGGCTGACTATAAGACCCTTGATGCAAATGGAGTAAAGGCTCTTTCCGATGAAATCTACAGAGCAACAGAGATAATCAATTCATATGTTACCGACCAGCTGATGCTTATCGAGATAGTAAATGACAGTCTGACTGTTCTCCTTACTATCAATAATATTGATAAGAGTCTCCTGAATGATAAATATGATATTTCTGTTAAAATACTTACAGAGACGCTTGCGGCTGAGGATATTTACAAGGCTGCCGAAGGCTTTGATGAGCTTTTTGTGAGTCTTGAAGGTATACAGGAAGAGGCTTATGAGACTCTTGCAACTATCGAGTCAAGCCTGTTTGATATCTGCGACAGCTACAGTGAACCTATTGAAACAGAGGGTCTTACAGAGGTTTATGCCAATCTGAATAAAGCAGATAAGCTTACTTCGACAAGCCTGTTCATCGACCTCGACAGAGATATCAGGATCATTAACGATGCTGCTGATGAAATATTTATCTCTGATATCAAGGTTGATTTTGAAGAGGCTATGAGGAAGAGACTGGACAGCCTGAGTATTCCTGTAAGAAGAGCTGTAATGGCTAAGGTTCTTTCTGTTCTTCCTGTATTTTTCAATAACAAGGAAGAGATAAGAGAGTATTTCAACTATGCTCTGGATAAATGCTCTGATAAGTCGGAGCTTGCTGCTTCGGTGGATAAGATCAATGAGATAATACTTGGTGAATAAATATGTACATGATCGAGTATGTCTATACAGACATTGAAAGAGGTAAAAAACTGAATAAGCAGATACGGAAGATATATAAATATAAGCCGGTAATGAATCTTGTTCTCATAACCTTTCCGATAGCTGATAAAGGCATACTTGAGATATATAATTATAATGTCCTGCTGCAGCCGTACTACAGGCAGCATGAGGATGAGATAATAATAGTCGGTATCGCATCTAAAAAGGATGAGGCACAGGAGATTCTCAGAGGTATTGTTGAGGAAACAGTGCGTGAGACCGGCGGAATCGATGTAAAGGGATATATCGATTCCAAATACAGTGTAATAAAGCTTCCTCCTAAGAGAAACAGCGAAAGGAAGAAGATAAGGGATATAACCGATATTTCTATGAAGGATGCTATCTGAAGGGCATTCGGGGGAATAACTGCAGAATAACATGAAACAGAGTGAGGTTATAAGGATATGGGTGTATTTCTGACTATCCTTAAAATTCTCGGTATCGTACTCGCTTCTTTGCTGGGACTGATCATACTCATTCTTTTACTGGTGCTGTATGCGCCGGTAAGATATAAGCTTTCCGGAGCTTATAATGGTGATGTGGACGGGACCGTGAAGGTGAGATGGCTCTTCGCCGGTATTAAAAGTACCATCGTAAAAAATGATGAAGCCGGCATGTCAGTGCTTGTGAAGATTAAGGTCTTCGGTATACCGATTAAAAAGATACAGGTTATCGGCGGCAACAAGGAAGACGATTCGGGCGGCAAGGCTAAAAAGGCGAAGAAAAAAGAGAAGGTTAAGAAGAAAAATAAGAATAAGAAGAATGATCAGGAGATCACGGTTATTGATCCGGCAGCACCGATACCTGGCGAAATGACATCTGGCGGCACGGAAGAATATAAGCCGGGAGCTGATGGCCATGTATTCAGTGGTTCAGGTGATTCAAAACCGGACAGCGGAAGTGGTGTGACTCAGGGAGACGCTTCTTTTGCTGATGGTGAACAGGTTCTTTCCGAAAAAGAGCGAAAAAAGGCCGAGAAGAAACGTAAGAAGGCTGAGAAGAAGGCGGCTAAGGAAGCTAAGAAAGCAGCTAAAATAGCTGCAAAGGAAGGAAATGCCGAAGGTGGTTCTGAAGATGAAGAGAAGAATATCGCCGACAGGATCGATGTGATCTACGATAAGACGGAAGAGATACTTGGTAAGGTTTCTGAGAAAACTGAGATGATCAGAACAAAGAAGAACCATATTATTGAATTCTTCGACAGACCTTACGTTCAGAATACGATCAAGAGAGGCAAGAAAGTTCTCAGGAGGCTATTTAAGAATCTGCTTCCGCGTAAAGGTGATGTCAATCTCCTTCTCGGACTGAAGAATCCGAGTTCAACGGGACAGATAGTCGGAAAGGTCAGCATGTTCTATCCGTATTATTACAGATGGCTGCATCTGACACCGGAATTCCATGAACAGAAGATTGAAGCGGATTTGTGGTGCAAGGGAAGGATACATATCGGAAGCTTTGCCATACCGGCACTCTTTATGTATCTCTCGAAGGATTTTAAGAAGACAGTAAATCTGGCTAAGAAGATATAATAACGATAAAACGCAGAATGGGTAATACTTATATATATTTATTAACTGATCAAAATAACGAAGGTAGTATCAGATAAATTGTGAAATAGCAGGAGGATGTAACAATGGCAGATATTAAAAAAAATGATTTTAACAGTACAGTAAATTCGCTCTTTGACGGTATGAGTGCTTTTCTTACCGCAAAAACCGTTATGGGTGAGCCACAGAGAATTGGTGATACAACGATCATTCCGCTGGTTGATGTAAACTTCGGAGTAGGAGCAGGAGCTTCTCAGGGATCGAAGGGCGGAAATTCAGCAGGAGGAGGAATGGGTGGAAAGATGTCACCGACAGCTGTTCTTGTTATACAGGGTGATTATGTTAAGATTGTTCCTGTTGGCGAGACAAATAAGCTTCAGAGCGTTATGGATATGGTTCCTTCTGTTGTTGACAAGGTTCAGAAATTCCTCAGCGGAAGAGGTAAATCTGACGAAGAAAAAGCTGTGGATGAGGCAATAAATAATCTCCAAGAAGCTGATATTTAGAAAAATTACAAAAAAATAAATATTTCTGGTGAAATTCTAAAAATAATGCTTGCATTCAAAATGCATTTCTGATAATATATGTTCGTTGTGTGGTCTGATGGCAGACTAATATACCATTTTAAGGAGGTGCTAGACAGATGGCAAAGTGTTTTATTTGTGACAAAGCTACTCATTTTGGAAACAATGTGAGTCATTCTCATAGAAGATCAAATAGGATTTGGAATTCAAACATTAAGCGTGTTAAGGCTGTAGTTGATGGTACACACAAGACCGTTTACGTTTGTACATCCTGCCTTCGTTCCGGAAAGGTAGAAAGAGCATAGTTTCTGCATCGGAAAAGATAATGCGACACCAGAGGTAAAACTTGGGTGTCGCATTTTTATTTTACAAAAACAGGAGGTTTTGGGGATGAGCGGAAATATAACAAGTGAATTTGGAACAATTGTTATTGATAATGAGGTTATCGCGAAGTATGCCGGTCAGGCTGCCATTGACTGCTTTGGTATAGTCGGAATGGCATCGCTTTCGGTTAAGGACGGAATCGCCCAGCTGCTCAAAGGGGAAAGCAGTACCAAGGGTATTAATGTGAAGATAGATGAACAGAATAATATTGATATAGATTTTCATATCATTGTAGCTTACGGAGTAAGCATCAGAACGGTCGTAACAAATCTTATCAAAACTGTCAGGTATCAGATAGAAGACAAGACAGGTATGAAGGTTAAAAATATAAATGTTTATGTCGAAGGGGTAAGAGTCATAGACTAAGGAGGAACCAAGTAGTGTCACTTAATACTATTGATGCAGCTGCATTAAAGAGATTCTTTCTTTCGGGTGCAAATAACATTAATAATAATAAGGAATATATCAATGAGCTGAATGTTTTTCCTGTTCCTGACGGAGATACCGGAACAAATATGACGCTCACCATCATGACAGCCGTTGAGGAGGTCAATAAGATCGACAAACCTACCATAGACAGTCTGGGCAAGGCTATTGCCACAGGCTCACTTCGTGGTGCAAGAGGTAATTCGGGAGTTATCCTGTCACAGCTTTTCAGAGGCTTCTGCAAGGATATCAAGGGTAAGAAATCTCTTGAGATAATAGATGTTGCTTCAGCTTTTTCAAGAGCTGTGGATACTGCATATAAGGCTGTTATGAAGCCTAAGGAAGGAACTATCCTTACGGTTGCAAGAGGAATGGCTGATAAGGCTGCAGAGCTCGCTGAAAATGAGACTGATTTTATAAAGTTTTCTGAGATCATTCTTGATCATGGTGAGAGAGTTCTTGCCAGAACACCGGATCTTCTGCCTGTACTTAAGGAGGCCGGAGTTGTTGATTCCGGCGGTCAGGGACTAGTTGAGGTTATCAGAGGTATCGTTCTTGCCATGAAGGGTGAGGATGTTGGTACGGAGGATGAGCCAACGGCTCGTCCGAAGGCTAAGCCGTCATTTAAGAAAATTGATTTCTCAGCCAGTGGTAATGATCATATTTCCACAGCTGATATAAAGTTCGGATATTGTACCGAATTTATCATAATGCTTGATAAAGAGCTTACTGAAAGTGAAGTGGATGCTTTCAAGGAATATCTCCTTTCCATCGGAGATTCGCTTGTTTGTATAGCAGATGAGGAGATCGTTAAGGTGCATGTTCACACCAATCATCCTGGCCTTGCTTTTGAAAAGGCTCTTACCTACGGTGCGCTTACACGTATGAAGATTGATAATATGCGTGAGGAGCATACTGAGAGGGTTATCCTTTCCGAAGAGAGACAGAAAACAGATGATAAAGGTGATAAAACCACAGGCGATAGGGATTCTGTTAAGCTTATAGCGCCTACACATGTTCCAAAGCCTGACGATCCGCCTAAGAAATACGGCTTTGTTGCAGTTGCCGTAGGAAGTGGTATATCTGAGATCCTTACAAATATCGGAATTGATCACATCATTTCCGGCGGTCAGACAATGAATCCAAGCACGGATGATATTCTTTCGGCGGTTGAGCAGGTGAATGCTGAGAATGTATTTGTATTTCCAAATAATAAAAATATCATTCTTGCTGCTAACCAGGCAGCAGGTATCTGCAAGGATAAGAATCTGATAGTCATACCGACAGCATCTGTGCCTCAGAGTATCAGTGCCATGATTGAATTTGATGCGGGTTCTGATGTTGAAAGTAACAAGAATAATATGCTTTCAGTTATGGAGACGGTTAAAACTGGCGAGGTAACCTACGCTGTTCGTGATACATCCTTTGATGGCAAGAGCATAAATAAGGGTGACATCATGGGTATCGATGATAAGGGCATACGTTCGGTTGGCAGTGATATAAATGAAACAACAGCCGGACTTATAGATGATATGCTTGATGAAGACAGCGGACTTCTTACTGTATATTACGGAGAGGATATCAATAAGGAACAGGCCGAGGAACTCGTAAGTAAAATAAACGAAAAGCATGATGATATAGAGATCGACGTTCATTTCGGCGGACAGCCAATTTATTATTATATTATTTCCGTTGAATGATATAAAATACGATATATGAACAGCGGTGATCGGATTTACGTTATATAAGAGAAGAGATAAAGGATTGGAGCCGGCAGTTTAACTGTCCGCTCCAATTCAGGTTATGGATAAAATATGGATTATAAGAGCAGTATCGATTCCATAAAAGGTGTCGGTGAAAAAACAGCCAAGCTGTATCATAAACTGCATATTGAAAATGTTGGGGATCTTATAAGATATTATCCGAGGGATTACCTGTCTTATGATGATCCAATATCTGTTGATAAAGCTTCCGTGGGAGTAAGAACTGCACTTTATCTTGAGATAAGCTCGTATGTGACTACAGAAAAAAGAGGCAGGTATATCATAACGACTCTCACAGCCGCCGACAGGACCGGTAGTGTAAATATAGTCTGGTTCAACAGTCCATATCTTAGGAATGTCCTTAAGAAGGGTGAAAGATATGTATTTGTAGGTACCATAAAAAAGAAAAATGACCGGAAGGTTATTGAAATGCCGGAATATTATACGATTGATAAATATAATCGTATGATGACGGTCATGCAGCCTGTATACAGTCTGACCTCAGGACTGACCAATAATGCGGTTCAGAAGGCAATAAGAGAGGTCAGCAGTCTGATCTATGGAATAAAAGATCCGCTGCCAGAAAAGGTTCGTGAAGAATACAGGCTGATGAAGCTGGGGGAAGCGCTTTATAATATGCATTTTCCGCAGAACGAGGAGGTTTTGAAGGATTCCGTAAGGAGGCTTGCCTTTGATGAATTCACCAATTTCCTGCTTGAAGTCAGACGACTCAGAACCGAGAACCAGCGGCTGAAAAATACACATTTATTGTCGGAGGCGGCTGTTTTAAAGTCTGAGGCCTTCACCGCATCACTTCCTTTCAATCTGACAAATGCTCAGGATCAGGCGATAAAGGATATTATAAATGATATGAGTTCCCCTTATGTCATGAACCGTCTGATACAGGGTGATGTCGGAAGCGGCAAGACAATAGTTGCGGTAACGGCTTTATATATGAATGCCTTGTCGGGCTATCAGGGCGTTTTGATGGTTCCAACCGAGGTGCTTGCAATTCAGCATTATAAGGATATCGATGGTCTGCTTGGAAAATTCGGTGTAAAAACAGCGCTTCTGACCGGATCTGTAACGGCCAGGGAAAAGCGTGAGATATATGAAAAGCTTAAAAACGGTGAAGTTGATATACTTATCGGAACACATGCCGTTATACAGGAAAAGGTGAAATTTGAAAGCCTTGGACTGGTTGTTACCGATGAACAGCATAGATTTGGTGTAAGGCAGCGAGAGAAGCTTTCCGAGAAGGGCGAAGATCCGCATGTGCTTATCATGAGCGCCACGCCGATCCCGAGGACACTGGCAATAATTCTCTATGCTGATCTTGATATTTCCGTTATAGATGAGCTTCCTGCTGCAAGGAAAAGGGTTAAAAACTGCGTCGTAGATACCTCTTACAGAGATAATGCATATAAATTCATTTTAAAAGAGGTAAAAAGCGGGCATCAGGCTTATATAATATGTCCGATGATCGACAGTTCCGAAAGCCTTGATGCAGAGAATGTTATAGATTATACTGATGAACTGAAGAGATATTATGGAGGCACGGTCAGGGTCGAATATCTTCATGGTAAGATGAAGGATGAAGAAAAAAGTGCGATCCTTGAACGTTTCATGAATAAAGAGATTGACGTGCTTGTTTCTACGACAGTTATAGAGGTCGGAATAAATAATCAGAATGCTACAGTTATGATGATAGAAAATGCAGAGCGCTTCGGACTTGCTCAGCTTCACCAGCTGAGAGGACGTGTCGGAAGAGGCAGTGACGAGTCATTCTGTATATTTATAAATGCCAAGGAAACTGAAGACTCGGTGACCAGACTTCGTGTTCTGGAAAACTCAAATGACGGCTTCTACATAGCAAACGAAGATATGAAGCAGAGAGGCCCTGGGGATTTCTTCGGTATAAGACAGAGCGGTGATATGCTGTTTAAGGTTGCTGATATTTATAATCATGCCGACATACTTAAAAAGGCTCAGGACTGTGTGCTGAAATACGGAGACGAGCTTTCTGTCGGACTTGATAAGAGAGATATAATCACGACCTTATAGTTATCAGGGAAAATAATATATTATTGTTTGCTGTATAAAGTGAATATAGTATGTTTTTTCTGATGATACATTTCAAATATGGATTATAATAAACGATGGTCTTCAGATCGTTGTGGATTCGGAGGATAAAAATGTCGAAAGATGAATTAAAAAGGAATAACGATGAAACAGAAGCTGACAGAACGGATATAACCGCAAAGTCGGAAAACGACAGTAGTAATAATGATAATAAGAACGGCGGAAAAGGAATATCTAAAGGTATATTTATCACGATTGCTGTTTTGGCACTCGCCGTTATCGGACTTGTTGCCTTCATAATCGGTGATAAGACGGGAAAGAAAAAGGATGACAAGAAGG
>OCTW011613450.1_pt1 | contig 31094 bp, 21 predicted proteins | sample 1539671 | NCBI WGS metagenome assembly OCTW01 (sample SAMN02144230, study PRJEB22623) | gut metagenome | biome: sheep rumen | host: Ovis aries | place: New Zealand | reverse complement strand
TGAACGGGCATTATCTATGCTGCCACTTATTTCTATAGCCATACCAGAATCTGCTGCACCACTTACAAGAACCGGGGTGGCACTTGAGTCATAAATATTACAGACAACTTTACTTCCACTTGGTGCAGAAACTTCAAGACTTATTTTGCCGTTTGGAGCAGGATTGTCGGCAGGTCTTCCTGTGGCAGTAGTATATTCCAGAAAATACAGAGTTGTATTTATTACCTGGTCTGAACCAATTGTAAAAGATACATTTTCCTTTTTTGCGTATAATAATTCTTTATGACTTGTTTTATCTCTTGCAAAAAAATCAATGGTTTTATTTGTAAAAGAAGCACTTTGAATTGTAAAAGACAAAGTGCCTTCTGAAGAATCGTAATCTGCACTTGCCTCTCCAAAGGTGTCAGAACAGACTGCATAAAACTCAAAATTAGCAAGTTCAGCAGCAAAGTTCGGATATGCAGATCTGGATAAAGCAGCGGAGCGGGAAGAAGTAGTAAAACGAGGGGTTACAATAATTTTTAAGGTTCTCTCTTCATTGCTGTTTGTACTTGTTTCGTTTATTGATTCTGTAAGATTTTCTTCTAAATCTGTTGATGTAAATAATTCGCAGGAAGAAATGGAAAGTAAACCAATACTAAAGAGTATCAGTAAAAAAAGAGAAAGTCGATTTTTCTTTTTTTGGTTTATTGTCATTTTCATTTTTTATCCTAGTATCTGATACATAAAAATACAATCTTTATCATATTTTGGTTTAACATGATTTTGTAAAAACTTTTCCGGTTCTGGAGGAAGTCTGGAGAATCCCATTTTTTTATAATGCTTCATAAGTTTTTCTTCCGGTAAAGCATAAATATAAATTGCACTTACACCAACATATTTTGCAAGACAAAGACCATGAGCATTATTACCAGCTTCAAAATTCTTAATTAATTTCAGATTTTCATCTGAATCTAATAGATGCTCAACAGAAAAATCCTTTGTATCATAAACAGAAAATTCAACAATCATTTCTAATTCCCTTTTTTCAGTAATTTTCTGTCTTTTTCATGTTCTTTTTTTATCCATTTTTCAAAGTGAGCTACTTCCTTATCGAGCTCAGTAAAATCTGGACGAGGCGTATTTTTAATAAAATTCCATGCTGGACTATTATTAAGCATTTCTGAATATTCTTTAGTTATGCATCTCATATTAAATCCTCCTGTCTATAATATATTATACAAAAAGTAGTTTTTCCACTTTTTTGTGGATTGCCAGGTCGCCCTTCGGCTCCGCTCAGGGAACGCTACGCTCCTTGCAATGACGGTTAGTCTGAAGAACGGACTACACGGAAACCAACAGTTACGTTAGGGTTATTCGGACCGCTGGCATAACGTCTAGATACGTCAGTTGCACCATCATACCAACCACCACCACGATAAACTCGGTTTGTGCCTGAAGTAGGACCGGTAGCACTTGTGTCACTTCCTATGTTACTGTCATATCGGTCCCAACACCATTCCCATACATTACCGCTCATATCGTACAAACCAAGGTCATTTGATGCCAAGCCTTTTACTTCGTGAGTCTTACTACTGCTGTTAGTTGAATACCATGCGACATCATCTACAGTGTTACTTCCGCTATAGATTGTCTGTGTTCCACTAAGTTTTCCGCCTCGTGCAAGATATTCCCATTCAATTTCAGTTGGAAGACGCCAGCCATCTGCATTCTGGTCAAAGGTTATTCCATTCCATTCAGCATTATTTGTAGAAGGACCACAATATTTTCCGTCGCTTGTATCTCTTCCATCATAATCCCAGTTTCTAGGATCTTTATCTCCACCAAGTGAATAAACGCAATGCTCAAGCCCTAATTCAGGGTCATTTATTGTCTTAAGGTTACAGTAAATAATTGCATCATACCAGTTTACATTGTATGCAGGGTAATTCGGACCTTCGCCATAAGTTCCAGAAGGTTGAGCAACACCGTATTTACAATAAGTTGTATATTCACCCTGGGTAACTTCGTGATCGCTGGCAATAAGGCTCTTTATAGTTCCTATATTTCTTCCACTAATAAATACACTTGAATTTGTAACAGCTGAACTTCCATCAAAAGTAGATTGAGGAGCCTGAATAAGTCCTGTTCCGACATAAGTTACTCCACCTTCCGGCCAGTAGTCATAACTGTAAGCTGTTGTATCATCAACTTTAATATTGAACTTAACATAGAATGGAGTTCCGCTTGGTGGATCAAGGTAGGTCGGGTATGTAAAGCTTAAGGTGTTTTCAGTCTTTACATAATCGGCACCTTCGTAAATGCCAACTTCAATTGAATCAGAAAGAATAGCAGGTGCTGTAGTTCCCGGCCAAATTGAGGCTCCACTAAGATCTTTTACTGTAATATTGATTGTGCGACTTGAGCCGCTTACGGTCTGGCTCCACTTGCAGACATAATTGCCCGGGAAGCCCGGGGTTACGTTTATAGTTCCTGGGATTGGTTTTATAATACCGGAATTATCAATTACGTAATCTGCATTTCTAAGTTCGAAGTAGCCTAAAATTGTATTAATCAGAGTTGTATTTGTTGAGAAGGTTGAGAAATCAAATACCTGACGGTTGTAAACCTTTGCAGACTCTGGGCCTGAATAATAGTTTGCAGCAGTAATTGTTTGCGGCAGTCCCGTTCCCGTAGCAGTAAAGGAACTGAAAGTAATTGGATTAGTATCGGTTTCTGAATTATCATAATAAATATCATTAGAGGTCTTATCATTAAAGGTAATTTCGCCTTTAAACTGTAAATCACCTAAATGATAAATATTTCTTCCATTTCCAGTTACAATATTAGAAGTGAAAGTACAGTCCTCCAGGATTAAGCCACCCTCATTATAAATTGCACCACCATCTGCTGATTTATTTCCTATAAAGGTGGTTCCTTTTACACTGACAGGAGTAACTGTTAGTGCCTTAAGACCTCCACCCTCCGAGGTTCCATAATTATAAGAGATTGTAGAATCTTCAATAGATAAATTATCTGTTACATAAATTCCGCCACCTTCAGCTGCTTTACAATCAGTTACTGTACAGGAATTCATGCTTGCACTACCCACTATTGTAATTGTTTTACCAGAAGATTTACTATTGTGATTATTCTGGAGTGTAACATTAGTCATATTTAAGGTAGCATATCTTCCAACAGATAAAATACCTGCAGTTGCTGTAATACCTGTATTTGAACTTTCATTTACATAATCTGCTGCATGATTAGCTCCCCAGTTTGCGCCACCATCAATAGTAACATTTTGAAGACTTGCGGTTCCGGAAACAAAATTTACAACATTTCCGTCTGTTAATGAGCTGTGTCTCATTACGATTGCATTACCATAAGCTGTACTTGTGAGGCTAGATAAAGCTTCAACATCGGCCGCAGTTTTTACAGGGCCTTTTACATAAAGCTTTGGATTATTTGTTGAGGCAGCACCCTTAAGCCAGCCTTTTGCAGCGGAAACAGTTTTTGCCGGGGTTGAAACGTTAAAGGCAAGAACTGTATCGCTTTCAGCATTTGGATCTACATAGGAGTTAATTGGGTTTACCTTAATGTAAATTGTTGTATTGTCTGAAAGGTCATTTGCACCAATTACATATTTTTGAGAAGCACCTGTACCAGTGAGTGCCGGTCCCGCGGCAGTTAGGTTACCATAGTGATAGCCGTCGAAAGGAACTGTATGTGGTGTAGATTCGCCATCTGTAAAACTCAGAACCGGGAGGTCTGTTGTTTCGCCCTCTGTATGGTTTTCCGGCAAATTCGGAATTCCATAAGTAGTTTTCTGTGCTGGTGTGAGGTCGTCAAGATTTATTTCTGCATCTTCACCTGACGAAATGATATAAGTCAAATAACAGATTTTGCGGTATTTTGCGTAGAAGGTTTTAGGTTCCAGCGTTGTTGAAGAAGTAATTTCAAAGGTGCTTAGGGGTGTACCTGTACAAGCAGAGTTTGTAAACCAGCCGTCGAAAACATAGCCTTCTCTCACCATGGCTGGCAGGGTAATTGCAGTTGAACGGGCTGAATATTTTTCTACAAGAGAAGAAGCCGGATTACCTGCGAGAGTTGCAGGAGTTAAACCGCCGTTCATGTATGTAATTGTATACATGCTGTTAAGTTCTATAGTGCGGTCGTCGGCATAACTTGTAAAGCCGCCTTTAATTCTTATGATTTCGCTGTAGGAATTAAGGAAAACAGTTTTATTTTCATCACCCCAAAAGTTGATGATGATACGGTAGTTTCCTTCTGCAAGGGCTGTTGAACCGGTAGCGGGTCGTTCGTAAACAACTTCGTGATTAGTTGTATTTAAGGTAAGGTCTCCGCTGTTTATAGATGCCCCCTGAACGCCACTTGTCCACTGATAAAGCTGATAGGTTGCGGCCTGGGCGGTACCTGTATAAGATACTTTCAAATACACGCCGCCCTGAGTTGCTGTAGTAGAAAGTGAAAAGTTTACAGTCTGTGTGCCGGTACCTGTTATAGTAGCGGGAGTTGTTGCCGTAAAGGTTACGCCGTTATTAAGAAGGGCTGTAAGGGTAAGGCTCCAGGCTCCGGTTTTAAGCTCTATTGTGTCAGAAATCATTGCCGGAACGCTGGTCCAGCTGCCTAAGCTTTTTGTATTTGAGCCCTGAGTTCCGCTGAGAGACAATGATACAATGTTTGCTGTATCAATATCAGGAAGAACAGTTCTTGCGTCATTCTGAAAATTATCAACAACAATTTTTATTAAACCGGATTCCGGATTTTCTGAAGACGCTGCCTGACCCGCAGAGCTTTCTCCGCCAGTCTCTTCTACTGCCTGATTATTTTGAATAGAGTTTTCGCAAGAGGTAAATACAAAGCCTGTAAGAGCTGCAAAAAGAATAATAAGAGAAAAGAGTAATTTGATTTTAGATTTCATTAATGCTTTCATTTCTTACCTCCCCTCCTAATTCTTTTGTATCTTACCCTGGAAAGAATATTCGTGAGTTCCATCGCTGCAAATTAAGAGGACATCATATATACCAGGAGCCCAGTCTGAATAATTAAATGTAATATAATTTAAGGTTTCACCAGTTTGAATATCATTCAGATACCAGTGATAATAAGCATCTTCTCCACTATAAAGTGGTGCTGTAAAGCGAATCTGATTTGGTCCTATTGTTTCGTCTACCCCAACAGTAATATCGCTTTCACCAACCTGAGTAAAGCTTACAATTCCCGCACCCGCATGTCCGGCGTCGGAGAATTTGGCAAAGAGGGTGATTCCACTTACATTAGGGAAATTAGTTCTATTAAATCTTGTATTAAAATCAAATGGAGTAGAACTAATTACCCATTCACCGGTGCTTTCACCTGTACTAATCCATGTTGCACGATACCAGCCATCAAAAACTTTACCTGTAAATGTAGGTTCTGTTGTTGGAGGAACTGCACATTCATTCCATTCTACAGTCTGTACAGTATGGGTTACTGGGTAATCATATTCATCATAGTATTTGTAATCTACAAAGAAACTTATTCCCTGCCAGTATACGTAGAGAGTCATATTTCCTGTAATAGTAAGATAATTTGTATCTCTATTACCATCACCATCAGAATCAAAGCCTCCACCTGCATCATATTCAAAATTTGCAGGTCTTGTTGACGAAGCTGAATATCCGGCAATATATAGACCTTCCTGCTGCCATGAATTTCCTAACATTTCATACCAGTTACGTTCTTCATTTATTGCATAACCTATCTGTACATTGGCACCCCGGCCATAAGTTGCAATTTTGTTACCAAATGTTCCGGTTGAGTCTATATAGGTTATAGTTACAATATCTGTAGACCAGACGGCATAAAGTGTAAGATTATTTGGAATATCAGTCAGAGGATCAAACCCAGTTCCCGGATCATAGTTATTTTGCTTATTTCCATTTGGACTTTCAGACCAACCGACAAAGCCGTAGCCGTTTCGAGCAAACATACATCCATCGATTCTATTAGTCCAATCTACTCCATATTCCATTTCGCGATATTCGTTTGAGCCATCGTTCTTATAATATTTAATAGTTCGGACTTCCTGCCATCTTCCGTAAAGTGTCACATCCCCAGTTACAGGTGTGTCATAACTCCAGAAAGTAGTAAGTTCTGCATCAGTATACCAGCCCCAGAAACGGAAATTTCCCTGGCGATATTCAAATCTTGGTTGTTCAATTGTGTCGCCTTCCGGTAAAATCTGTTGTGGAATATCTATGCCAGGCCAGTTAGAAACAAAGGTAATGGTACACTTCTTTTTCCAGACAGCGTAGAGACTTTCCGGGGAGTTACCTGGTTTTACGGAGCCTATGTAGCCCTTGCGGTTTAAACTGAAGTTTGAAGGCATTGTAGTATTACCGGTGGTTGTGTTGCGTAAATAATTCCAGCCAACCAGCAGGGTGTCTTCGTGTTCATATTTTGGGAAGGAAGATTCCGAAACGGTTTTTCCGGTCTGGAAGATTCTTTCCTCGTGCATTGAATTAATATCAGCATACTCATAAAAGGTATAAGTAACCTTTAAGTCTTCTTTGAGCTGAGTTCGTAAATCGCCGCCGAAATTGATATCATTAAAATTAAAGCCTTCACAGCCGGATAGTATAAATAATAGAAGAAAGATGATAAAAAGAGAAAGCTTTGTTTTTGTACGTTTTAGTATTTCACGCATTTATTTTCTCATTCTCCCTTAAATTAGAATTGTAATCCTATTGCTATATAAGGATTTAAAATTCCAATGTTGGTATCTGGTATAAACAGATTATAAAAATCTGCTCCTACTTCCATCATAAACATATGTGATGGAATAAACATGAATGAAAGACCTCCGCCTGCTGTGAAATAACCAAAATACAAAGTCTTATTCTGTTTATTATTTTCTGAATTATTCAAATAGTCAAGAGTTTCCTGAATAAGGGCAATTCCACCGCCACCCTTTGCCTGCAGCCAGGTCTTTTTTGAACCAAGCCGTAAACGGAAGGCAAGATTATCCTGGAGCATAAGGGTCTTCATTTGCAGTTCATAAAATTCGTTGTGGTTGGCAAAGTTAGTATAGATTCCGTTTATTTCCATACCGAAACGAATGTAGTTTGTATGAATTGGTAAAATACCAATCTGTCCGGTTATAGAAAAATTCGCAAAGGATTTTTTCATATATTCATCAAAGAAACCGTTATCATAAAGCGGGAGTGCATCACCAGGGCCGGCGGTTATATAAAACTTGCGGTCATAGTTAAGCCAGGCTTCCTTGCGGCGTTTTTTCTCTTCTTCTTTTTCCAGAGCCTCTGCTTCTTCGCGGGCAATTCTTTCTTCTTCCAGACGTGCCGCTTCTTCTATAGCGAGGCGTTCAGCTTCTTCGCGTTCCTTTTCCAGTCTTTCTTCTTCCTGAATCTGCCTGATTATTTCTTCGCGTTCAGCCTTTTCTTTTGCAATTCTTTCTGCTTCAAGACGTTCTGCTTCTTCGATTGCTTTTCTCTGGGCTTCTTCCTGGGCAAGCCGTTCAGCTTCTTCGCGGGCTTTTCTTTCGGCTTCGATTCTTTCGCGTTCTTTACGTTCTTCTTCGAGTCTGGCGGCCGCAAGCTTCTGCTCTTTTATTACATCCTTTACTTCAAAGGCTTCGGATTCGGTAGAAAGTCCACTTGGGTTTGTAATGCGAAGCTTCCACTTTCCTTCAGTTACATCAGTGAAACAAACCTTTTTTGCAGTGTGAGTTTCTGATGAGGAGAGAGAAACGGCGGCTCCTGTTCCAGTGACTGAATCAAAAATCAGTTTACCCGCAAGCTTTGCTTTTGTTTCTGTATTAATAAGTTCGGCTACAGAATCTGCGGTAACATCATCAATATTCAAATCCATTTCGAGAGTTTTACCGTCTTCTTCGAGGGCTTCAAGATTCTGCAGTTTTTTGATTTCCGGCTGCTTGGCAAGGGCAATTTCAAAATTAATCCAGTTAGTTGAAACTGACTCGCGGCCAAGAAGATCATAAGCGGTAATGCGGTAGCGGTAGCTTCCTTCCTTGAGCGAAAGATTTATAAAGTTATTTTCGGTTGTTTCTGAGAGAACGGTTTTACCAGCGCTTGTTTGAACTTCGATATGATATTCAAGTACATTCGGGTCACTGTTCCACTTTAAGCTCTGGTTAAAATTCTGGGCAGAAAGAGTGGCCGGGGACATCAGCAAAATTATGAGTAAGGTGAGGATTTTTATTTTTGAAAAAGCTCTATTCTTCACTCTACTCTCCGCTGAACATCCTGTTTATTTTTTCTGTTGTTATCTGCTTTGGCGAATCAAATTTAACTTTAAAGGAAGCCCTTGCAACCTGAGATCTTCTTTCTTCGTAGCCGTCCTTTGCCATTGAGAAAGCGGTTACATTCCATTCAAATTCTCCGACATCGAGAAGAGCAAGATTTTTGAACTTAAGCTTATTTGACTTTATTCCCTTTTCTGAATAAACAGGGCTAAGGGTTCCATTTTTTTCTTTGCGGTAAATTACGATATTATATTCTGTGGCATCAGGCACATCCTTCCATTCAAAAGAAATCGAGCGGTTCTTTTTGAGGAAGCTTGAATCCATTGTAAAATTATGTTTTGGTGCCATAAGCAGCGGCGTTGAAAGTGAGGCAACCGGAGTTACTGTAAAGCTTACAGGCTCGGAGTTAATTGGAAGTCCCTCGCTGGTGCTGGCAACAATCTGCCAGGTGTAGGTGCCTCTTGTGAGACGGGAAACTGAAGCGTTTGTTTTTGAAGTTTTGATTCTTTCTACTTCGCGCAGGCTTCCGTCATCAAGACGCTTTTTAAGGACGAGCTCTGTTGAGGTGGCTTTATCGCGGCCGGCTTTCCAGCTGAAGTTTACCGGATTACGAAGAGCGTTCAAGCCGTCTATTCTTGCTGATGGAGCCGGGCTTACTGCTGTAATTAGGTCTGGTGTTCGAACTGTAAAATCAACTGTCTGAACAGGACCTGTACGCAATGGAGAAATTTCTGTCTGCGAAGCAACCGCCTGAATCTTTACAGAATAATCATCATCAGGAAGAAGGAAATTTGCTGAGGTTCCTTCTGCGTTTGCTTTTTCCGCAACAAGTTTATTGGCAGAATCGTAAACCTTGATGTTATAGTAATCGGCTCCCTGAACAGGTGTCCACTTAAGCTTAACAGGACCATCCTTTGCAACAAGAAGCTCAGTATCTTCTATTATATTAGTAAGAGAAGGAGCGGTAAGTTCCTTTTGAACCACAAGGTGATTTGGTTGGGTATAATCTAATTCGCCGTCCCTACCCTCTGTGGCAACACGCCAGTACCAGTCTCCGGAAGGAAGAGTAAGATTTTCGACGTTTGTTCCCGCAACTGTTTTTTCTACCTGAACTGTATTAAAGTCTCTGCTTGAAGAAATCTGAATTGTTGATTCTCTTGCATTGGCTTTGGCTTCATCAGAAGGCTTCCAGCTGAAGCGGATAGAGCTTACCTTTGTTGTTTCGGTACTGAATTCCTCCGGCGGATAAAGCAGCTTTGTTGGTACACTTACATATTTTGAAACAGTAAATTCGCGAACAGATGATTCCGGATTAAAATCTTCCGGTTCTGAAGAATTACGGATTACCTTCCAGTAATAAGACTGACCATCCTTTTCCGGTAAGGCTAAACTAACAGTTGCTCTCTGGCCTGCGGTTTTTCTTCTGGTGATTATATCCTTAAAATCCTTATCTGCGGAAATCAAAAGTTCATAAGAAGCTTTTATATCACTCTTCCAGCTGAAGTTTACATCAAGGGTATCTTTATAATGAATCTCCGCTGCCTGAAGAGGCAGAGTTAGAGACGGTGGTGTAATGCCTTCTGTTCTTTCAATTTCGAAGCTGGCAATTTTACTTGCGCCCGCATAACCGATTGAGTTGAGTTCATAATAAGGAGTTACCTGCCACCACCACTGGCCGCTTCCAAGACTGTCTATCTGAACAGAGGTATTAACAAGAACCTTATTATATACAACATTCTGCATATCCGGAGTAGAAGAAATTTTTAAGAGATAATTACTTGCATAATCATTTCCATTCCAGCGGAAGTTTAAAACCGGGCTTCTGTTTCTGTACTGGAATACTCCCGAATCAGCAGGAGAAAGAAGCTCAAGAGGCTTAGCATCTGATACGGAAATTTTTCCTTCTGTTACTTCTTCTGTATTTCCCTGAGGGAATATTCGCCAGTAAAGAGTACCGGCCGAAAGATTAATAAGAGAATCGTTAGTTGAGGCTAATATCTTTTCTTCTGAGATTTCAGAAAAGTCTTTTTTTGTAGAGGTCTGTAAAATTACCGGCTGACTTTTATCAATTTTGTTCCATTCAAGCTTTACAGGAACTTCATTTCCTTCTATATTAAGGACCTTTAATTCCGGAGGAATTGAAGTTACAGTTACCGGCTTTTTTGCAATCTCTCCCGTGCTCTTTACACTCAAAGATTCACCGGCCTTCATTGCTTCTGTATTTCCGCCCGCTCCCGTTACTGTTGCGGAACCACTTTGAACTTCAACAGTCTTTGAACCGGCACCACCACTGCTTGTTTTTGCAGAAAGGCTTGTTCCACCGCCCGCTTTTACAGTTGAACCGTCATTCATTGTCAGCTGAACATTACCCTTATCAGAAGATTCAACCTGAAGGTTTCCGTTTCCGACAGAAATATTAACACCTTCAAATTCAGAATAGTAAACCTGAATCATTGTATTTTCGTAGATATTTACTTCGGAACCGTCGTTAAAGGTAATTACCGCTTCGGCAAGTTCTGCGGTTCGGACTAAGTCTCCATTATAAAGAGGTGTTGATTTATCAATTCGTTCCCATACAACGCGGTCTTCATATTTACGCTGGGCAATACGATTTTTAAAAGTGATTATGGCAATTTTATCTTTATCGTCACGGCTTGATGAATTGTTTAAATCCTTCCAGAAGGTGTAACCGAAATATGCGGCTACCGAAAGAGTCAAAACAACTACAAAAAAATCAAGAACCGGCGACTTGAATTTTGTTCTCTTCCGCATCCAGGTTAACCTTTCCAAAATCAGGCTCAGCAATTCCGAGCAGTTTTCTCATCTCCGAAAGTGTCTTAGGTCCCTTTGGACCAACGGCACGCTCGCAGTCTTTATCAAGCTTAAAGTCCTTATCAAAAGCAAAGAACTTTTTAATATCAAAGCCAGGCATATTTACAACACCGAAGAAGTGCTGCTTGCCCTTTCCTTTTACTTCAAAATCAACCGGAATCTGTTCTACTATAAGCTCACAAGGCTGATTTTCAGGCTTGATTGTAAAATTATTTTCCTTACATTTTATAAAATCATATTTGAGGATATCGTAAGTATCCTGGGTAATCAGAGTGTCTGTTCCACAAGGCTTGTTTGAAGCTTCGGTACGGCTGGCAAAGTTTACGGCATCACCGATTGAAGTGTATTCCATTTTGTCGAAGGAACCCATAAAGCCTACTGTTGCACGGCCAGAGTTAAGACCGGCACCAATTCTGATGTGAGGCTTGTACTTTGCGAGTGGTTCTTTTTCGTGAGCCTTAGTAAAGGCTTCAGCTTCCTTGTTGTAAAGCATAAGTGAATAGCGCATTGCCATACAGCAGGTGATGGCGGCAAGGGCATCTCGTTTTACATAAGCGTCGTGATGTTTTTTTGCTTTATTGTATTCAGCTGAATTCGGAGGCAGCTGTTCCCAGTCCAGGCTTTCATTACGAAGAACACCCCAGGCAGCCATGATTGCGTCACCTTCGAATTTATCTACAGTACCACCGGTTCTTGTAATACAGGAAACCATGCGGCTCATATAGTCGTTCAAGAAGCTGATGATTTCGGCAGCGGATTTTTCTCCGAAGCGGTTTTTAAAGCCGTCTGAAATTGCGGTAAAGCCTCGGATATCGCTGAAGAAAATTGTAATGTCTTTAAGGTGAGGCTCAAAGTCTATTTCCTTTTTAATGATGGCCTGAGTTACACCCTTGTTTGTAAGCTTGGTAAAGGTATTTAAGATTTCGCGTTCGTGTCTGGTAGAGTTTGCGAGTACACCAATTTCATCTTTTTTTGTTTTTTTGATTTCGCTGAAAAGCTCGGTGTTAAAATTTCCCTGGTTGATTTCGTTTACAATTGCCGTAAGCACCTTAAGCGGACGGCTGAGGGATTTTGAGAAAAAGTAAATTATGAGAATTGAAAGGGAAAGAATAATTGCAGAAATATAAAGATTTCGGCGTGTGGTTCTTTTTACACCTTCAAGGATGATTGCTGTCTGAGCAGTTGTGATTACGGCACAGTCTCCAAAGGAAAGCTTTCGGAAGGCACCGATATATTCTGTTCCGTCTTTTGTATTGTAGGTTATCTGGCTGTTATTGGCGGCACTTTCCTGCATTGCCTTAACAATTGGATTTGAGCTTTCATCGGCAGCCTGCATCATAAGTGAGCTGTCGCTGTGAACAAGAATTATACCGTCTTTATTTACAAAGAAGGACTGGTTTACGCTTCCCGAAGCAAAGCTGTTACTGAGGTCTTCGGCAGAAAAAAGGAAGGCAACAACTTTTCCGTCTGCCGGATAAAAAAAGGAAAGCACTGGCACGTTAAAAAAGGCCGAAGCATTCTGCAGTTCTGTATAACCGTTTGAAGCTTTTTCAATTGTACTTTCTTCCTGTAAAAAATATTCAAGGGCTGAATCCGGTTCAATTTCCTGAGTAATAAAGAAAGCGGTGTTTGTAAAAAGACGTCCGGAATCCGGCAGGTAGACGGCCGCCACGGATTTGTTGCGGTCGAAGTAAAGATTTTCCATTGATTGGATTTCGGTCTGGTTGTCGCCGGCGGTGTTCAGGAGGTCGATGAACATAGCAACGCTGGACAGGGCCGAAGTGATTCGGTTTTCGGTATCGGCGGCGGTGCGGCTGTTGATGGTAAGGTTATTTTCTTCGGCGTTGTTGCGGACGTCGGCGCTTACGAAGTATGAGACGGCATAAGTTACTCCGCCGAGTGCAACAAGAACTATCATTGAAATAATTGCTATAAGCTTAACACCAATCGGATGCCTTACTTTGTCCGGCTGTACTGGATTACTCTTTTTCTTATCTTTCACTTTGTTACTGTCCATAAGAATATTATCGGTATATTATAGCATTGATAGTAGATTCTTACAAATATTAACAAATTTTTCATAATCATTCTCAGTTGCAGAGAAATTTATTACCTGGCTGCCCGGAATATCACGAATATAGGTGTACTGTTTTTTGGCATATTTTGTACTGTGATGTTTGATTTCTTCTTTGATTTTCTCAATATCAGCTGATGAAAAATTATTGCTGTTTGGCAAAAAGCTTCCGTCTTCTCCAAACCATTCACTGTAGCCTATTGCCTTCATGCCGGGGCTGTTTTTAGTGTAGCCTTTTGCAACAAGAGAACGGACTTCTTCTTCCAGGCCTGCTTCAAACATGAGGTCTACACGGCGGCGGATGCGGTCATAAAGCTCTTCCCGTTCTGGCTGAAGGACAAGAAACTTAAAATCAAACTTATCGCGAAGCTTGCCCTGGCCTTCTGTCTGATATTCAGAGCGTTTTTTTCCGCTAAGATAATACACTTCAAGGGCCCGGCAGATTCTGTAAGCATCGTTTGGATGGATTTTGGCTGCGCTTTCGGGGTCAATTCTGGATAATTCGTCATAAAGGGCCTGATTTCCTTCGCGGGCTATTCGCTCTTTGAGTTCCTTGCGGAGTTTTTCATCTGAAACGGGGGTTGGAGCCAGCCCGTATAAAAAGTTTCTGATATAAAAGCCTGTTCCGCCGACTACAACCGGTAAGTTGCCGCGGACCGCTATTTCTTCGCAGGCTTTGTCTGCGGCGTTCACAAAATCAGACACATTATACTGCCTGTCTGGAGTAAGAAGATTTATAAGATGATGAGGGATTTCTTTCTGAAGGTCTGCTTCGGGCTTTGCGGTGCCTATATCCATTTCTTTATAGACAGCCTGAGAATCTGCGCTGATTATTTCTGCCTTTAAAATAAAATGACTGCCCTGAGGCGAAAAAAGTTCCCTCGTTAAGGCAGTCTTTCCCGAAGCTGTGGGCGCAAAAATTACTAAAACCTTAGTCTTTGTGCTCAATACGGTAAGTTACTCTATTTGTAAAAAGCTGTTTAGCGGCCGCACAAACAACCTTATCCTGGTTTGCAGCAATCTCAGGGTCATTTACCTTTGCCATCTGATAGGCACGAAGGCTTGCTGCTACTGTAATTTCATAAATATTGCCGTTAAATGTTACTAACTGTTCCAAAGGAAAAACCATCTATACTACCCCTTAAAGATAATAGTACATTTTAACAATTACATACACTTGTGTCAAGAAAGCTCGCTGTAAATGATATTTCGGGCACGGCGGGCGGCGGCTGTAGTGCCTGAATCGCAGCGCTGCATGGTCATTACTATTGCCAGGCCTGTTTCCCGGTCTACAGATACGTATGGACCAAGCCAGCCATCCCAGCCGAACTCGCCCTTGCTTGTAAAGACATTGCAGGCTCCCGGATTTGCTGCTACTCTCATAAGGTTACAGTAGCTGTAGCCTGCAAGATGAGGCATTTTGAGGTCAAAGGTCTGCTGTACGGACGGCATAAGGTGGGATTCGCTCAGGCGGCGGACTGTATTTTCACTGAGGAGGCGGCGGCCGTTGAGTTCTCCGCCGTTTGTCAGCATAAGGGCAAATTTCATATAGTCGTCTGCGGTTGAACAGAGGCCTGCACCGCCGCTTTCGAAGGCAGGACGATGATTCATTTTATCCTGAACGCCAAGGTTACAGTCTGTAAACAGCTGCAGGGTGTGCTTTTCGCGGCCGTCTGTCCAGTCTTCTACCGAGCGGTAAACCTTTGCAAGGTGGCTTTGCTTGTTATCCGGCACATAAAAATCTGTGTCATTCATAGCAAGCGGCTTAAAAATGCGCTCTTTCATAAAATCACTGAGGCTCTGGCCTGAAACGACCTCTATAACGGCTCCAAGAATATCTGCGGAATAGCCGTAGTTGTATTCTGTTCCCGGTTCAAAGTTTAATGGAATCTGAGCTATGCGGCGGGCAAATTCTCTTGTGGTAATCTGATTTTTGCCGCCGTCTTTTTCGTCTTCATTAAGGTCGTTTATGAGAACTGATGTAAGGTGTTCTCCATAAAAAGAACCTTCCCCCCAGGCGCCGTAGCCATAACCGCTTGTCATATTTAAGAGGTCCTGAATGAGAATGGGGCGTGTTGCGGGTCTTGGATTTCCCTTGCGGCCACGGTCTGTGCAAACTTTTACGTCTTTGAACTCGGGAAGGTAGCGGTATAATTCTGCGGCAAAATCAAGCTTACCCTCTTCCATAAGAATCATGGCGGCAACGGCGGTTACTGGTTTTGTCATTGAATAAAGGCGGGCTATTGTGTCGCGGTTATAGGCCCGGCCGGCGGCTACATCTGCGAAGCCTGCCTGCCAGTAGCCAAGCTCGCGGCCGTCTTTGCAGACCAGCAGATTAAGGCCTGAGGCTTCTTTTTTATTTACAAAATCGTCTAAAACTGACTGAAGGTTTTCGAGTAATTTATAATTCATAATTTTATGATAACACAGTTACATACTATTTGCATCAAGTAGATTTCTTATTTTGTGTGTTAGGATTGGGAGCTTTTAGGGATTTTCCTACAAACAAGAGCTCTGGAGTTTGTTTTGTCGGAAAATTTTCGGTCTTGATTTTTGAAAATCCAACAAAAAAGAGGGTTTGGATAGGTTTTTGTCGGAAAAAGTTGAAGTATTTTTTCTGTGAATGTAGTTTTTTGGAAGTTTTTATTTGTTATTTTCCGACAAAAAGCAGCTCTATATGTCTTTTTGTCGGAATTTACAATTTTCAAGTTTTTTATTTTCCGACAAACGGGTACTTTTTATGTTATTTTGTCGGAAAAAGGGTCGTCCCCCGCGGGAATGTGGGGCGTTACGGGGCCGGTACTTTAGTGATTGGGATTCTTTATTGTGAATTTGTAAAAAAAAACGTGCCCCGTTCAGGGGGTAGCGTAAAAGACCGGAGCGAACGGTGGTTAGAGTAGTACGGTGCTAAAGCACCTATCGTATCGAAACCACCGTGAGTGAGGACTTTGGAGCGCAGGGGGGAGTCCCCCCTCCTTAAAAAAATACGTAAATATTTCTACTTTATTCAGTAAAAATCTTAATTGTAAAATAAGCTGATATTGAATATAATAAACTCCAAAAATTAGTTAAAGGATTTACTAAAATTTTTATCGGGCTGCCCGGTAAGGACGAGGAAATAAAAATGGGAAACAAAGAACTTATTGAAAGCGGCGCTGCCGTTCTGGGAATTGAGTTTGGTTCAACACGTATTAAGGCTGTGCTGATTAACGAAAAATATGAGCCTATTGCGGGCGGCTCTTATACCTGGGAAAACACTCTGGATAATGGAATCTGGACCTACCCTTTGAGTCAGATTCACGAGGGACTGCAGACCTGTTATGCAGACCTCAAAAAAGATGTTGCCGAAAAATACGGCGTAAAGCTTACAAAGTTCAAGGCCGGTGGTATTTCTGCCATGATGCACGGCTACCTTGCTTTTGACAGTTCGGAAAATCTTCTTGTTCCTTTCAGAACCTGGCGCAACACAATTACAGGTCAGGCTTCTAAAGAGCTTTCTGAACTTTTTAACTTCCCTGTTCCAGAGCGCTGGTCTGTTTCTCACCTTTATCAGGCTATTTTGAACAAAGAGCCTCATATCAACAAAATAAACAATGTTTATACACTTGCAGGCTACATTCACTATATGCTTACAGGCAAGAAGGTGCTTGGTGTCGGCGATGCCAGCGGTATGTTCCCTGTAAAGTACGAGGGCGGCAAAGCTGATTATAATCCGGATTTCAAGGCTAAGTTTGAAGCTCTTCCTGGTGTTAAGGCGCTCGGCCTTAAGCTTGATTCTGTATTCCCTAAGGTTTTGATGGCCGGGGAATCTGCCGGTGAGCTTACTGAAGCTGGTGCTAAGTTCCTTGACCCTACCGGAGACCTTCAGGCCGGTATTCCATTCTGCCCTCCAGAGGGTGATGCAGGAACCGGTATGGCTGCAACTAATTCTGTTGCCGCTAAAACCGGTAACATTTCTGCCGGAACTTCTGTATTCAGCATGGTAGTTCTGGAAAAGGATTTGAAGAAGGCTTACCCTGGAATTATTGATATCGTAACTACTCCGGCTGGTCTTCCTGTTGCTATGGTTCACGCTAATAACTGTACAGGTGAGCACAACTACTGGATGGATCTTTTCTATGAAGTTGCAACTCTTATGTGCGGAAAAGAAAACACTCCAAAAATCGGTAAGTTCTTTGATGATTTGATTAACAAGTCTCTTGAAGCAGATAAGGACTGCGGGGGACTTCTTGCTTACAACTATCTTTCCGGTGAAACTATTACTGGCTTTAATAGCGGACGTCCTTTGTTCGCCCGAGCAGAAAACGCTAAATTCAACGTTGCAAACTTTATGAGAGTTCAGATGTTTGCTTCTCTTGGTGCTCTTCGTGCAGGTATGAATATTCTTTATGATGAAGAAAAGGTTCCTGTAGAAAGCATGACCGGAGCCGGCGGATACTTTAAGACTGAAGCCGGACTTAAATACATGGCGGCAGCTATGAAGACTAGCGTGAGTGCAATGGAAACTGCGGGTGAAGGCGGACCTTGGGGTATGGCACTTCTGGCTGCATTTGCTATTGATTCAAAAAACAACAAATCACTTGATGACTTCCTGAATAATGAAGTATTCAAGAGTTGTAAGAAAACTACTGCAGCACCTGAAAATGAATTAGTAGAAAGCTTTAATATATTCTTTGACAGATATATGAAAGGACTTGCAATCGAAAAGGCTGCAGTAGAAAATTTATAAAAATAACATCACCGTGATAAACGGTCACGTCAAGGCACGCTTCGCTTAAAGCCTTGACATGCCCGTTTATCGGTTTTTATAGGAGTATAAAACCGCTATGACTTACGAAACACTTAGAAATCAGGCTTACGAAGCTAATATGAAAATTCCTGAGAACCATCTGGCTCTTTATACCTGGGGAAACGTTTCTGCTTTTGATAAGGACAAGGGCGTTTTCGCTATCAAGCCAAGTGGAGTTCCTTATCCGGAGCTTACTCCGGAATCAATGGTAATTATTGATCTGGACGGAAAAAAGGTTGACGGCTCTATGAATCCTTCGAGCGACACCCCTACCCACGCAGTTCTCTACAAGGAGTTTGCGATGAATCAGGGTGGAGACGTTGGAGGAATTATTCATACCCACTCTACCTGCGCAGTTGCCTGGGCTCAGGCTGTTCGCTCTGTTCCACTTTTTGGAACAACTCATGCTGACCACATTCAGAAGGCTGTTCCATGTACTCCTTACTTGAGCAAGGAAGCTGTTGAACGCGACTACGAAAAAGAAACCGGTCTTTTGATTGTAAAGCACTTTGCAGAACTGGGACTGAATCCAAGTGAAGTAAACATGGTGCTCTGCGGAGGCCACGGTCCATTTGCATGGGGAAAAAATGCGGATAAGGCGGTTTATAACGGAACAGTACTGGAAGAAATCTGTAAAATGGCAATGTATACACTGCAGATTCGCCCTGATGCGACAGAATTACCTGATTATATAGTTAACAAACATTATATGCGTAAGCACGGACCGAATGCTTACTACGGACAGGGTAAATAAATAATTTTTTTAGCCACACGGATTTGGATTTTGCTAACGCAAAATCATAAATAATAAATAGGAATTACGTTAGTAATTCCCAAATCCGTGTGGTATAATTTTTTAACATGAACCGCTCATCTAGTATCAATGCTATAATTTTATCTTTACGACCATTAGGAGAGAATAATTCTTCTGTAACTCTCCTTACCCCTGAAACCGGCATTGTTTATGCGGTTCTTTATGGCGGGCCTAAAAGTCGCCTGCGTTCACTTGTTGCGCAGTGGAATTCCGGTAAGGTCTGGCTTTATGAAAATCCGGAAAAAAATCAGATAAAAATTAATGACTTTGAAGTAAGCAATTATCACTCTTCCTTCAGCCAGAATCTTTATAAATCTTATGCCGCCTCTCTTGCGGCTGAGCTTGCAATCAAAACCCGTTGTGGTGGAAGCGCAGACCTTTGTTTCAGACTCGTTTCCGGTTTTTTAGACGGAATGGAGCTTTGTGATGAAGAGCAGAGCCGCCTTGGGCTCCTGCGTTTTTTATGGCGCTATCTTGAACTTCTGGGAGTTCAGCCTTCATCTCATAGCTGTTTTGAATGCGGCAGGAATTTTCTTGATTCACAGTTTGCACCAAAGGCTATTTCATATTATAATAGTATTGAAAACAGTTTTATCTGCCCTTCGTGCAGTGAAAATGCCAGCAGCAGTGATAAGGAAAAAATGATTTCCATAGAGCATAATGCTGTTCAGTATCTTTCCGCACTTTCGCTTCTTTCTCCGGCAGAAGCCCGCAAGCTCAGCATTGACGAAGAAACCTACGGACAAATAAGACAGCTCGTTTTCTTTTTGATTGAAAACAGTATAGACCAGAAATTGAACTCGATCGAAACTGGGATGGGGATTTTGTGAGAGCCGACACTTCAATTAACAACTCTGCAAACTGGATAAAAAAATCTGTTACAAAACAACAGATTGAACCGCTTTGTAATTCATATAATGTTTCACCTTTATTAGCTTCTGTTTTTGTCCGCAGAGGAATTACAGAAGGCAGGGAGCTTCTTTACTATCTCGAAGAGGACCTGCGTTTTCAGCATAATCCCTTTTGTTTTAATGGAATTGAAGATGCGGTAGAAAGAATTCTTCAGGCAAAAGAAGAAGGTGAAAAGGTTCTGATATTCGGCGACAGTGACGTAGACGGAATTACCAGTACAGCAATTCTTTATGAAGAACTTGTCAGAATGGGAATTGACGTAAGCTGGCGGCTGCCGCTTGAAGATGACGGCTACGGCTTAAATCTTGAAGCCATTGATGATTTTGCGGCACAAGACGGAACTCTCATAATCACCGTAGACTGCGGAATTTCCAACAACGATGAAATAGCTCACGCAAACGAGCTTGGAATAGAAGTAATTGTTACCGACCATCATAATCCTCCAGAAAAGCTTCCGGAAGCAATTCTCATTATTGATCCAAAGCTGGAAGATTCAAATTACCCCTTTGACGGAATCTCCGGTGCGGCCGTCGCCTATAAGCTGGTAAGTGCCCTTAGATTTGCTGACACAGAATTTTACGGAGCAGAAATTTGCATTCTTGAGCTTCGGGAAAATGAAAGTGAAAAATGCTTTTATGCGGACTGTGTAAAAATTAAAAACCTTGTAAAAATCAAAGAACTCCACGAAAAAATTATTCCGGAACAGACCTCTATTTATGATCTCAAACTCCCCTATTTTCTTCAGGGACAGCTGATTTATTCCTGGGATTGTAAAAAAACTCAGTCTATTCTTCTGAATCTTTTTGGACGGGGAATTGAATTTAATCTCAATGATTTACGAAATGAAATCTCCCAGATAATTCCTTCACTAAAGACAAAGAGCGCTGCCCAGCTTAAGGAGCTTTCTCAGATTGCAAAGTATTCTGCGACAGAAAATTCAGAAATAGAGGCTCTTTATAATCTTTATGTAACCTACTGTAAAAAACTGATTGCTCAGAAAAAGCCGCAGCAGGTTGAAAATGAACAAAAGGATTTGCAGCTTGTTGCACTTGCGGCCCTCGCAGATATTATGCCTATGAAGAATGAAAACCGGATTTTTGTAAGAAACGGAATTAATTCTATCAAGAAAAACAGACCAAGAGCAGGTCTGGCAGAGCTTTTTAACAAATTAAACATCAACAAGGATGCCCTTAATTCTACAGAGCTCTCCTGGACGGTTATTCCGGCTTTAAATGCGGCCGGTAGAATGGGAAAATCAGATCTTTCACTAAAGCTTTTAATTTCTGAAAATCCGCGGGAACGGGAAGAACTTGCAAATACTATTTACGCCTTAAACGAAGAAAGAAAGGAGCTTGTTACATCTGCCTATTACAAGGTTCACGAGGAAGCAGAAAACAGTCTTTCCCTACATTCAAGTAAGCTTTGCCTAACTGTAAATCAATGCATAAACAAAGGTGTTACCGGAATTGTTGCAACCCGTCTTATGCAGGATTTTAATGTTCCCGCCATCGCCATTACCTGGGAAAATGAAGTTTATACAGGCTCCATGAGAAGCTGCCGGGGTTTTGTAGCCACAAGTTTTTTAGACAGTCTTGGTGATATTTTTATAAATCACGGAGGCCACAATTTTGCGGCAGGCTTCAGCTTTTATCAGGATAAGCTTGAATGCTTTTTAAGCAGGGTTAAGTCGGCTGCGTCTCAGATTGAACTTGAAAAAGAATGTGCTGATATTTTTGTTGATGCGGAAATTCCACCAGAGCATCTGACTCCTGAAAACTTCAATCTTATTGATATCTTTGAGCCATATGGCGCAGAAAGTCCGGAATTACTGTTGATGACAAAAGGAATAAAATTAATTGATACTATGGTTCTTGGAAAAAAAGAGCCTCATCATCTCAAGCTCATTTTTGATACGGGCAAACATAAAATTTCAGCAATGTTCTGGGGTCAGGCCGAAAGATTAAAAAAAGATATATCAATCGGAAAAAAATATGATATTCTTTACAACATGAGCCGAAATTATTTTAACGGCACATTTACAAAACAGCTGATTATAAAAGAAATAAATATTTCAACGGGAGACTTATAATGAAAAAAATCTTACTTGCCCTATTTTGCCTTCTTCAATTCAATCTAATTTTTGCCTTTACCGCTAAATATGAATCTGAAAACTATAATCTGAATGTTACCTATAATGAAGTAATAACTCCGGGCGATGCCATTTTTGTAAGGATGAATATTACGACTCCTAAAAATCATAAAAAATCAAAAAATGACCCTGAGAAAAAAGCAACCCTTCAGCTTTTACAGGATAAAAAAGTTATTGAATCCGCTCCCTTTTATTCCTTAAAATCAAGAAAAGCAAATGTTACGGAAATGCTTTGTGGTATTCCGGTTTCTCTCTGGCTTAAGGAAGGTAATTATACTATCAGAATTATTTATGCAGACAGCGATACAGATATCAATACCTTTGTTTTACCAAGCCGGCTTGTTATGAGAAGCTTCCCGGAAGAAGTTATTGAGCTTGATGACCGTAATACCAGCATAAAAACAGATAATAGTCCTGAACGTGCCGCACAGATTGATAAACTGAACAACATTCTTTTTACTACAATGCCTTCGGATGTCTTCTCCCTAAAAAAGTTTACTACACCAACGGAATCTCAGCGTTATACAGCCTACTGCGGTGACCGCCGGACTTATCTTTATACAAACGGAAAATCTTCTACCAGCCTTCATTATGGAAATGATTATGGAGTTCCGACCGGTACTGAAGTTCGTTCCTGTGCGGCCGGTAAGGTTGTAATGGCTGAAAACCGGATTTCTACCGGCTGGAGTGTAGTTGTTGAACATCTTCCGGGGCTTTACAGTCTTTACTATCATATGAGTGAGCTTTCGGTAAAGGAAGGTGATATGGTAAACCAGGGACAGCTGCTGGGAAAATCAGGAGCAACGGGTCTTGCGACAGGGCCTCATCTTCACTGGGAAGTTCGCCTTAACGGCAGTGCCGTAAGACCTGAATTTTTCTTAAACGATTTTACTTTTGAAGAGGATTGAGGGTTGAAAATGTTTTTCAACCCTCAAAACGACTTTGTCAAGGCTTTAAGCGAAGCGTGCCTTGACAAAGTCGTATATCACGGATGTTTGTGGCGCAGCCACCTATAGTTCTTCGACTACGTAATCGCCGTCTGCGGAAAAGCTGATTGAATAATAACGGTCAGGGCGGCAGGCGGAAAGGTCAATTGAAAAACGTGTAATAAGGCCAAAGGCTGGCAGCCGGTATTTTCCGGTTGCAAAAGCGGCTATTCTATAAAGCTTTTTTCTTGCTTTTAAGCTAGAACCGTAACCTAAAAGCATACACTGTCCGTAATCATCATAATACTTTTCAAGCTGGGTACCCTTTGAGCGTTCCCGGCGTTCTTCAATAATCCGGTTTTTACCATAAATGCGGGAAGGAAAAACAAAATACTTTCCGTCCGCTCCTACCCGGGAAAATTCTACCGCAAGATAGGAGCCACTCCAGGAGCGTTCTATTACGGCAATTTCATTTCCATTAGAATCAATTATTGAAAAGGTTCCGCTTACTGTATTACCATCTGAATCTGAGGAAGAACCGTAAATCTTAATTCTCAAAAATTCCTGAGGAAGATTTGAAGGAAGTGACATTTGCGCATTAATACAGGCAATACAGGTCCAGCAGGAAAAAAAGATATATAAAATAACAAGAAGTGTAACTAAAGGAGAAATAAGCCTTAAAAAATTATTCTGCTTTTTCAAATATTACCCCAGTAGCGCCAGAAAAGCTTTTTCATCAATTACGGGAATACCAAGCTTTGCGGCCTTTACATTTTTTGAAGAACCGCTTGTAGTATCATTTGTCACGAGGTAAGACAAATCCTTTGTAACTGATGATTTGATACTGCCCCCGTTTTTCTTAACCAGCTGCTCGGCATCGGCACGCTTCATTGTTACAAGCTCGCCTGTAAAACAGAAGGATTTTCCCGCAAGAAGTCCACCGCCCACAGCTTCAAGTTCAATTGTTCCTGTTTCAACAAGGCGACGCATTTCTTCTGCATTTTCTGCCAGTCCTTCTACAATCGTGTGAGCCATTATTTCTGCGAAACCATAAACAGCGGCAATCTGCTTTTCGCTGGCTGCAAGCAGTTTTTCAAGTGTATTAAAGCCGGCGGAAATCAATTTTTCTGCCGAGGTTTCACCTATTCCTTCAATATCAAAGGCCCCCACAAAAGCAGCAAGCTGCATACGGCGGTGATTTTGAATTGAATTATAAACCTTTTCTGCTCCGAGAGATTTTTTATCAGCTTCCATACTCTCTTCATTTAAGAAGTATGGAATAAGGTCCTGTACCTGAAGACTGTAAATATCTGAAATTGACTTCAGTCGCCCATCCTTAAAGAGTGAAGTAATCAGGGTTTCGCCGAGGTCACGGATATCAGCCACCTGCTGGAACTTCAAAAGCTGATGAAGTACACGTTTACTGCAGGCTTTGTTAGGACAGAATAAGCGGCTGCCTTCATCAACAAGCGGGCTACCGCAGACTTCGCAAACCTGAGGAAATACAACAGGCTGAGTTTCGAGCCCCTTCTCTTCCACTACACTTTCTATCTTTGGAATGATTTCACCACGCTTTACAACTACAACGTGACTGCCTATCTGAACTCCAAGCTTACGTAAGGTATCCGGATTAGCAAGACTTGCACGCTGTACACGTGTTCCGTTTAATTCTACTTCATCAAAAATTGCAACCGGGGTATAGGTTCCACCGTTTATGCTCCACTCTACCTGACGCAGAGTTGTTACGGCTTCTTCAAGTGAAAACTTAAAGGCAATCTGATGATCCGGGCGGTCGCGGCTTGCATCCGCAAGATTAATTACACGTTCCTTGATTACAAGGCCATCAATGTCATATTCCAGCTGAGCCCGCTCTTCCATAACCTTCGCACGATAGGCAATTACCCTGTCCGGCGATTTACAGATTACAAGCTTTACAACATTAAAGCCGCAGTCCATAAGCCAGCGGATTTTTTCTTCTTCATTTGTAAAATAGCTTTGACCGTCTGTAGAAAGGGCATCATAAACAATAAGCTTTAAGTACTCGCTGCCTTCTCCGTCCTTTCGCTTCATAAGACCATTTGCGGCATTACGACAGTTTGCCTTATCCGGGAAGTGAGTTTTATGAACCTCGTGAGTCATAATTACTTCGCCACGGATTCCGCCTGTAAAAGGTACAAGCTGACCGTCTTTATAAATTGCGGCATTTACCCCGCCCATTTTGCGGGCATTTGCAGTTATGTCATCGCCAATGCTTCCGTCGCCACGGGTAACCGCCCGCTTGAGGTAGCCGTTTTCGTACTGAAGCTCAAGGGAAGCTCCGTCAAGCTTGTATTCTACAAGATAAGCATCGTATTTGTGTTTTTCAGCCCAGGCTAAAAACTGTTCCGGGTCTGCCGCTTTTTCCTGACTGCCCATTGGCATAACATGCTGAACTTTAGCAAAGTTTCCTGAGTCTGCACCAACTCTGTGCAGGATCGGGTTAGCCGGGTCTAACTGTTTTAATTCATCCCACAGCTTATCAAATTCTGCGTCGCTTATTTCGCCTTCACCGTCGTAATAGGATTTCTGGTAGCGGGTTATGAGAGATTCGAGTTCGGAAATTCGCTGAGAATCAAATAAATCCATATAGCACCTTTTTACAATGTGGTTTCGATACGACACTATGTGTCACTCAACCACCGCTTTAGACTTTTTCAAAGTATAATTCAGTAATCTGTCTGTCTGCCTTGAGGCCCTTGCGTTCAAATTTTGTCTGAGCACGCCAGGGCTGAGGCTCTGCAAAGCCTTCGTATTTATTTTTCAAGTGCTCCGTCTGACGAAGTTCTTCAAGGGCAAATTCTGCGTAATCAATAATATCAGTTACAAAATAAAGGTAGCCGCCCGGTGCAAGCTTTTGGGCAAAAAGGTTTGTGCGGGGGCGCTGAACCATTCGTCTTTTATGATGACGCTTTTTTGGCCAGGGATCCGGAAAGAAAATATGAAAGCCGTTTACGGAATTATCGCCAATCATATACTCCAGAACCTCCAGGGCATCATATTCAATTATGTAAAGATTCTTCAATTCGCGCTTTTTAATTTCCGAAAGAACTTTACCAACACCCGGAGTGTGTACTTCTATTCCAAGATAATTGATTTCGGGATTTGCTTCAGCCAGGGCAATAGTTGCATCACCCATTCCAAAACCGATTTCAATTACGATAGGATTTGTATTGCCAAAGACATCAACAAAATTCAGTTTTTTGTGCTCAAAAGGAATACACCAGGAAGGAGCCAGCTCGTTATAGGCACGCTCTTGGGCAGCAGTCATTCTCCCTGCCCGTAATACATAAGTTTTTACTTCACGCCTCAAACCCGAGGGTGGTACTGCTTCGGCCTGTTCGCCTTCATCAATTCTTTGAACTGTATTTATATTTTCCATTTTCATTCCTCATTTTCTTCCGGAACAACAGGTTTTTCCGGCTCAATACAAATAACTTTTCCATCCTGAGAATACCAGATTACCTGATAAGTATGTGCCTGACGGTAAAAATTCCAGATGTCCCGGGTAGTCCGCAAGTTTTCGTTTCTTTCACCGAAATATATCATTATATGTTCTTTATCAAAAATTGCGATTTTTTCGATGCCCCGCTTTGACTTCATATACGCAGCGAGCTCTGTAAGAAGTACATCATAAAGCTCAATATCATAATTAACTTCAAGCTTTACGCTGCATTCCTTTTCATCTGCATTAATATAGGTGATTTCATACTTTCCGGTTGGAAGCCTTTCATTTTCCGGCGCCAGAAGATTTGAACAGCCGGCCCACTGGATATTTTCACTTTCAAGCCTTGCAATATTATCTGCTTCCCAGTATAAGCCTGTATCCAGAGATTTTATAATGATTCTTTCATAACGGCGGACATCGGAAGCAGAGGCCGCAAAAATTGAAAGTCTTGCGGCAGGAGGCGTATCTTCTGTTTCATAATCAAAAATAACCGAATAATCTGTTGTTGTAAGCTCCGGTGTATTTTGTGAACAGGAAATAAATGATGCTGCCAGACCTGCAATTAAGAGAAAACGGAATAAAAGGAGTTTAATAAAATTACTATCCATAAATTAGAAATTGAAGTTAAGATTGATGACGGTAAGGTCTGAAGCTGAGAACTGATTTACAAGAGATTCAAACTTTACATTTACCTTTTTGCAGGCATCATCAAGATAAGAAAGGTAGTAGAGTCCAAGGTCTGTTCCTTCCTGACCTTCCGGCAACTCGCGGTAGAAGTCAATTAGGGACTTTTTATTTGTGTTAGAAGCCTTGGCAGACTCAATATTGTCCTTCATTTCCTGGAATTCATCGTCTTTATTATACAAAGTGATTGAAAGACGGCCCTGTTTACCGATAGAAGTAGAACCACCGCCAAGCTTCCAGGAAAGGAATACGAGTTCGTGCTTGCGCTGAAGCTCCTGTACAATCTTGGCACGTACTTCAGGGTCGAAAATAAGGGCATCAATATCATCAATTCCATGATACATGGTTTTTGCTTCTTTACGGATATTTGTATTTTCGTTGTTAAGGGCAAGCTCCATTACCATTACCGAAATATATTCTGCAACCTTTGATTTGTCCATATAAGATGAAAGAAGATTGCGGATTGCGACATACATTTCGGCCGCACCTTCATTTTTTGCAAAAAGAGTAATAATATACCAGTTCATAAGACCAAGACGGTTCATAAACTTTTCAGACATCAAAAGGTAAATATTTTTTTCCTCAGAAGAATAGTCGTCATTACTCATAATAGACTTCCAGATCGGGTCAAGAATCTGGCGTCTTGTATTTTGAATTGTAGATTCTTTATTCTGAAGGATTGAACGCAACTGACGTTCAGACATATTTGTTCTTTCATCAATAAGATGTGAAGGATTAGCACGGTTGTGTTTGCGTACACACTCACACTGAATTAAAGCAGCGTAAACATCGCGGTCAAACTGTTTGTAAAGCAGGGAATAAACTATAACTTTAGATAAATCCATTACTTCCTGGCGGGAAGAAACGAATTCAGACATAGAAATTTCGATTTTAGATATGTAATCAAGCAGAATCATGCTTTGGATAGACTGAGGAGAGAATTTATCAAGGGAAATTCCGTATTCTTCGACATTATCGGCCAGGCGGAAACGCAAGAGTTTTTTATTGTGACTAATAAAATTGGAAGCTCCATCCTCTGTTAAAACAACTTTAAGCGGCAGCTCCAGAATGAATTTCTTATCTGATCCCATATACCCTGCTAAATGCAAATCTTTTTTTATTTTTATCTATTATACACGATAGGACTTGCATTGTAAACAATAAAAATTTAAACTGAAAGGGATGAAAATAAGACAAATTCTGTGCGGCATTATGATTTTTCTTTTCTGCTCTTTGGCTTCTGCTAAGAACAATAATCTTGCCGGCATAGAATTATGCTCAGAAGTTCATTCCTTCCTCAAAAAGAACGGTTTTTCCCCGTCTGCACAAAGTCTTGTAGTATCAGGAGAAAATACCTTTCCCTATAATATTATCGTCAATTTTACCCCGGAACAGAAGACTTCTCCGGAAAATTTAATTCTTGTTTTCTTTCAGGAAGATCTTCCGTCTAACCAGCAGGTTATAAAAGAAGCTTTGACTGAGATTTATAATCATAATTACCCTTTTGCAATTACAGTGCTTTTTGCCTATGGAGAAAAACAGGAGCTTGAAAAGGCTGATATGATTTATGGAACAAGGGTTTTTCTTGAAAATCTTAATACAAATCTTTCTTACACAGCTGCCATTTTTGATCTGGAAGGCCCGGATAATTTTATAGAAACAACTGCAAGCGGGCTTTCATCTCCACCCCAGCTTATAAAAAACTCAATGAACCTCTACAGGTCAAACGGTATCGGAAAAAGCCTTCCTTCTATTATTCTCAGTCAGATTTCTTCTTACAGCTTTATTTCCAGCCGTATTTTAAGCGGCTTTTTTGAATATGAAATACCGGCCATTAAGATTTCCTTCAGCCAGGCTTCAGAAGAAAAAGAGCCTGAAGCTGTAAAAAATATTATTACGGGTTTTGTAGACTTGTATTCGGAGGATGCAGAAAGCAGCTGGGAACATCACTTTCTGATTATTAAACTTTTTGGAAGCTATCATACAATCAGCGAAAAAGCTATACTCCACATCATAGTTCCGACGGTTTTCCTCTGGCTGCTTTTTATATTTACCTTTATCTTTGTTAATCGAAGATTGAAAAGACATACCTGGTCTACCATAGGAAAAATCTGGTGGTCTGTTCCCCTTACCTATTTTCTACTAACGATAGGCTTTTTTACCGGCAGACTGATTTTCCAGAACATTTCGGTCAACGCAGGCTTTGCAACAAAAATATACGGCCAGCTGATTTTCCAGATCAGCATATCTCTGCTTTTTACTCTTGCCGCATATCTGATTATTCTTACCCTGAATTATAATTTTACAGAAAGAGCCGTCGACTATCTTCTGGTAATCTGCTGCTTTATAAACCAGTCTATTTTTATTCTGGCTGATATTTCTCTTAGTCCGATTTTTATTATTATCTGTCTGCTTTCTCTTTTTGCCCTTTCTGTAAAAAATAACTATTTACACATAACAGTATTTCTGCTGATGATTACACCGCTTGTGCCTTATGCAAGGGCGATGATAACCTCGGCTGATTTAAAGGAGCTTTCAAAGTTTCTTTCTGAAAGTAAAACTATAACTGCGGTAATTCCTCTGGTTCTTTATCCGGTTTATATTGTTCTTTTCAGAATTATCACCTCCATCCGCAGTCACCGTAAAAAAATCAGTTATATAATTTTTGCATCTCTTTCAGCCTTTATTCTGATAACACTTTCTCTTACTGTTCTGGGCCTTAACAGAACTTCAAAGCTGAACCAAAAGCAGCAGGTCCAGAAGGAGATTTTAATTAATTCCGCAGGCAATGAGCTTATTCTGCTTTCTGCAAGGGATGTAAATGTCTTTGATGATATAATCCGCACCCTTGATGTAAAGCTTGAAAAAGACTGCCTTCTCTGCGACATTCTTTTGACTACGGCCGAAGTGAATCCTGTTCTTTATTCTGATAATGATTACACAAATCCTTCTGCGAATCAGGCCCGTTTCAGCATTCCAAATAATCCGCCGGGAGAAATGACCTTCCGTTATGGTGCGGCAAAGGCTCCCTGCAAAATAACCGTTTCTGCTGTTTATAAAGATGAAGATAATGGCAGCTTTCAGTTCATAAGCCATTCGCTTGAGCTCGGAGAATAAGAATGGAAGAGCTGAATAAAAAAACTCATTGGTATCTGCATGTAGACCTGGACGCCTTTTTTGCTTCTGTTGAACAGCTGGATAATCCGGAGCTCAGGGGAAAGCCGGTTATTGTTGGCGGAAAACCTGAGGACAGGCGAAGTGTTGTTTCTACTGCTTCTTATGAGGCAAGAGCCTTTGGTGTACACTCGGCTATGCCGACCTTTCAGGCTTATCGTTTGTGTCCCCAGGGAATATTTGTTCACGGCCGCATGCATCGTTATGCGGAGCTTTCACATCAGATAATGAATATTTTCCGGGACTATTCTCCAGACGTTGACCAGATGTCGATTGATGAAGCCTTTATTGATTTAACCGGAACAGAAAAATTATTTGGCCCGCCGGAAGAAACTGCCCGGGCTATAAAAAAACGTGTAAAAGAAGAAACCGGACTTACTGTTTCTGTGGGGCTTGCTACTACAAAATATCTTGCAAAAATTTCTTCCGGCCTTTCCAAGCCCGACGGATTTTTCCAGATTAAAGCGGGTGAAGAAGAAAGCTTTATGCTGCGTCTTCCCCTTAATAAGGTATGGGGGCTTGGTCCAAAATCTCTTGAGCTGATTCGCAGCAAGGGCTTTAATTCCACACGAGATATTTATGAACGTGATTATGATACCCTCGAATTTCTTTTCGGGAAAAACATGGCCTCATTTCTTTATAATGTTGTGCGCGGAATTGAAAAGGAATCTTTTTCACGGGAAAGTAAATCTCATTCCATAAGTGCGGAATCAACCTTTCCTTACGACCTGACCGACCTGTATACTATTGAAACTGAGCTTCTTGAACTGGCTCACGGTGTTTTTTTCCGTCTGCTGAAAGAAGGAGGCTTTTCGCGTACAGCCTTTGTAAAAATTCGTTATGATGATTTTTCTACCGTTACAGTTCAGGAAACACTGGAACGGAATATTATAACGCTTGACTCCTTCTTTGAAATCATAAAAAAGCTTTTCGAAAAACGATATGAGAACGGCAGAGGAGTAAGACTGCTTGGTCTTGGCTTTGACAATA